>Ga0207661_10003111_pt1 | contig 11487 bp, 10 predicted proteins | sample KBSC713LmetaG_FD_184337 | JGI IMG/M metagenome (GOLD analysis project Ga0207661, IMG submission 184337) | Corn rhizosphere microbial communities from Kellogg Biological Station, Michigan, USA - KBS C7.1-3L metaG (SPAdes) (version 2) | ecosystem: Host-associated > Plants > Roots > Rhizosphere ... | reverse complement strand
GCTCGCTTCCAGGCAAGCGACTGCGCCGCGTTGGGCTTCAAGCCGAAGCTGTCGCTGTACCTCAAGGGCAAGACCCGCCGCGCCGGCTACCCCGCCCTGACGGCGGTGTTGAAGATGCCGAAGGACGGCGCCAATGTCGCCAGGGCATCGGTGGCGCTGCCTCACGCCGAGTTCCTCGCCCAGAACCACATCGACACCTCCTGCACCCGCGTCCAGTACGCGGCTGACGGGGGCGGTGGAGCGGGCTGCCCCAAGGGCTCGGTCTACGGCCGCGCCCGGGCTTTCAGCCCGCTGCTCGACCAACCGCTGGAAGGCCCCCTTTACCTGCGTTCAAACGGTGGCGAACGGGAACTCCCCGACCTCGTCGCCTCGCTGGACGGCCAGATCCACGTCGACCTCGTCGGCTACATCGACAGCGACAAGAAGACCGGTGGCCTACGGACGACGTTCGCCAACGTTCCCGATGCCCCGGTAAGCAAGTTCGTCCTGAGGATGCCCGGCGGCAGGAAGAGCCTGCTGAGGAACAGCACCAACATCTGCCACGGCAAGCAGCGGGCAATCGTGAAGATGAGCGGCCAGAACGGCAGGCTGGCTTCCAGCCTCACGCCGTTGAAGGTCAAGGGCTGCGGCCCTCGTAACGGCGGGCCTTAGCCCGCCGCCGGCCCCGTTGCGCCAGATCCTACCGGTCCTCCTGGCGAGCTGGCCGCCGTTGACGCGGGACTTCCCGCCTCAGCCGTTGAGCCGGACCGGCAGGCTTTTCAGCTGGTTGAGGAAGCCCGACTCGAGGTAGACCGGCGGTCCGGTCATCTCCATGCGCGGGTAGCGCTTCAGCGTCTCCTCGAGCAGGATCTTCAGCTCCAGGCGCGCCAGGGCGGCGCCGAGGCAGAAGTGGCGGCCGCCGGCGCCGAAGGCCTGGTGGTCGGGGTTGCGGAGGACGTCGAAGCGGTCGGGGTCCTCGTAGCGGGTCTCGTCGCGGTTGGAGGAGGCGTACCACATGACCACCTTGTCGCCCTCTTTGATCTGCTGGCCGCCGAGCTCGCAGTCCCTCGTCGCGGTGCGGCGGAAGTGGGCGAAGGCGGGGAACATCCGCAGCGCCTCCTCGACCGCGCCGGGGATCCGCGTCGGGTCCTCGAGCAGCAGGTCGCGCTGGTCGGGGTGTTCCATTAGCGCCCGCATCGCCGAGCTGTAGGTCGCCTTGGTGCTGTCGTTGCCGGCGGCGACGAGGAGGAAGAAGCCCATCACGATCTCGTGCTCCTCCAGCCGCTGGCCTTCGACTTCGGCGTGGACGAGGACGCTGGTGAGGTCGTCGGTGGGGTTCTCCTGGCGCTCGGCGATCATCGCCCCGCAGCGGGCGAAGACCTGCTGGAGGGCCTTCTGGATCGTCTCTTCGACGCTGCACACGTCGGGGCTGTAGTCGGGATCGTTGGCCGCCAGCGCCATGTTCATCAGCTCGGCCCAGGCGGCGTCGTCTTCCTCCGGGATCCCCATGAAGCTGCCGATCACCCGCGAGACCGCCGGCTGGGCGATGTCGGTGACGAGGTCGCACTCCTCGCGCCCCTCGAGCCGGTCGAGGACGCCGACGACGATCTCCCGGATCGCATCGGTGTGGGCGGCTATCCGCTTCGGCGTGAAGCCGGCCTGGAAGAGCGCCTTCAGCCGGTCGTGCTTGGGCGGATCCATGCCGATGAACATCGCCCGCGCCAGCTCGATCGGAAAGACCTCGTCGATCACCACCACGCCGCCGCGTTCGGAGGAGTAGGTCTCGAAGTCGCGGCTGACCGCGTGGACGTCGTCGGCCCGGGTCACCGACCAGAAGCCCTTCGCTTGCGGCAGTTCGGTCACCTCGGAGGTCCAGTGGACCGGGCACCCGCTGCGCATCCGCTTGAACAGCTCCAGCGGCGGCCCGTTCTCCCAGTGCTCGCGCTCGAGCACCAGAGCGTCCTCGACGTTCCCTCCTCCAGCGGCGATCTCGGCCTGGTCTGCCACGACCCGGAGAGCATACTGGCTAGCTGGCCAGTTTTTGCGGAGAGCCCTCTTTCGATCAGGAAGGACCCCGGGGCCGGTCCAGTCTGCCGGCCCCGGAATCCTCCTGCTGGCGCCCTCGGGAAGTGTCGGTCGGGGCGCCATGCCCCGCCTTGGGGTCGACAGCGATCGGGTCCGTTGGAGAGTGGAGCCCTGGGGAAGGATCATCGCCTGCAAGCAATGGCGATGGAAGCACCTCACCCTTTTTGATCGCCGTCAGCCTCATGCGAGGAAAGCTTCTCGTCGGCAGCTTCGGGGCGCCAGAGGGTGAGACCCCAATCTTGACCCTAATATCTCTCAATACCTAAAGAGGCATTGCGGAAAGGTTGGGATGACGGGGCTGCTGGAGCGAGAGCGGGAGGTGGAGGGCCTGCGGGCCGCCATCGGCGAAGTTGGCTCGGGGAACGGGCGGGCGATGACCTTCGAGGCCGGTGCTGGATTGGGGAAGACCCGCCTGCTCCAAGAGGCCAGGGACGTGGGGAAGAAGGCGGGCATGAAAGTCCTCTTCGGACGGGCGACGGAGTTGGAGCAGGACTTCCCCTTCGCGCTGGTTCGACAACTCCTGGAGCCCGAGATCATGTCCCTCTCTCCGCAGCGACGCGAAGTGATGCTGGAAGGGGCAAGCGCCGCTCGGCCGGCATTAGGGCTCGGAGCCGTCGCCGGCGCGACCGACGACCCCTTCGCCGTCCTCCACGGGCTCTACTGGGTGATCGCGGCCTTGGCGGAGCAGGCACCCCTGATGCTGGCGATGGACGATCTGCATTGGGCGGATTCGGCCTCCCTCGACTCCCTCGGCTTTCTGCTGCCTCGGTTGGAGGAGATACCTGTGTTCCTGGCGATGACCGTTCGCCCGGACGAACCGGATCCTCCTCCGAGCTTGAGCCGAATCCTTCTCGATCCGATCGTTCGGCATTTGAATCCTGCTCCGCTGAGCCCGGACGGGACGAAGAACCTGCTCGCCGAGGAACTGGGGCAAGCTCCCGAGGCAGCCTTCGCTCAGGCCTGTCATGAGGTGACCGGCGGCAACCCCTTTCTGCTCTGCGAGCTGGCACGCAACCTGATGGCGGAGGGGATCGAACCGACCTCGGAGCGAGCCGAGCTGGTGGGGGAGAGAGTGCCCGAGCAGGTGGCCCGCTCGGTGTTGAGCCGGATCGACAAGCTGGCTCCCATCGCGGGGGTGGTTGCGAGATCGCTGGCGGTGCTCGGCGACGGTAGTGATCTCAGCCTTCTCGCAGCGATGGACGGGGGCGACCCGCATGGGACCCAGATAGCCGCTGATGAACTCCGGACGAGCGCGATCTTGGAGGACGGCTCGCCGCTGCGGTTCATCCATCCATTGGTGCGAAACGCGATCTACGCCGAGATGTCGGTCGGAGAGAGATCCCAAGCTCATGCGCTGGCTGCAGAGCTCCTGCGCAGTCGCGAAGCCGGCACCGAGCAGATCGCGACCCAGCTTCTCGCCACCGAGGCAAAGGGGGACCAGGCCACGGTCGAAGTCTTGCTCGAGGCGGGAAGGCGAGCGCTGGAGGCTGGAGCGCCGAAGTCGGCGATCGCCTATCTGACCCGGGCGCTGCGGGAGCCCGCTCCCGCGGAGATGCGGTCGGCGATCCTCGATCCACTGTTGACGGCAAGCTTTCGCGCCGCCGACCAAGCGGCGTTTGCCGCCATCGAGGGCGACGTGCTCGCGGAGTGGGCGCGCGACCCGGCCCTGCGCAGCCGCTGGGCAATCCAGCTGACGATGCTGATGGCGCTGAGCGGACGCTTCGAGCAGGCGGCTGCCTTGCTCCGGGAGGCGGTCAAGGTTGCGGTGGGCGAGGGAGATCTCGAGCGCGCGTATCAGCTGCAGGCCCAGCTGAGCACCCTGGCGGCGATCGCACCCGCGGTGCCGGAGGTGACGATCGACGCTCGGCCGAGCCAGATCGAGCCGGGCACCCCGACCGCTCGTCTGGCGGCGGCGATGGAAGTCCGCGCGGCTGTCGCCAACGGCAGCGGGCAGGAGATCGCGGCCGCCGCGAAGCGGGCCCTGGGGAACGACTGCAGCATCTTCGCCGAGGAGCCGGAGCTCGCCGCCGCCTTGATCGCGGTGATGGGCTTGGTTTCCGTCGACGAAGTGGAGGCGGCGCGGCATGCTGCCGAGCGGTCCCTGGTGATCGCCAAGAGACGCGGCGCCACGCCAGCGCTGGCCCGGGCCTGGTTCCTCAAAGGCTTCGTTGCCTGGGGGGCCGGCGAACTGGTCGCAGCCGAGGCCGATATGCGCCAGGCGCTCGATCTGGCGACCCTGGCGGGGATGTTTCCGCTGGTCTTGATGTTCACCCCGCCCCTGATGGAGGTCCTGATCGAGCGCGACGAGCTGGAGGCCGCTGAAGAGGCGTTGCAGGCCACCGGAATGGCCGATGTGCCGATTCAGTTCAGCTTCTTGACCGGCATGCTCGGGATCATCCGGGGGCACTTACGCTACGAGCGAGGTGAATTCGAGCGGGCGCTGGAAGACATCGAGCCTGTGCTGGACGCTGAGGTAAGCGAGAAGGTGGGCTTCGGTCCGGCCGCCATGGTTGCTCCTTTTGTGGTGCGCATCTTCATCGCCTTCGGTCAGGTGGAGCGGGCGCGGGAAGTCGCCGACGAGATGATGGCCAGGGCCCGCGAATGGGGGGTCGTTTCGAGCGAGGCGCACGTCGCTCGCGCGGTTGCGGCGACGCGGAAGTCTGCGGAGGCAGTGGAGCTCCTGGGAGCGGCAGCCGCCTCGATGGAGGGTTCGCCGCGAAAACTCCAGCGCGCCCACGCGTTGCTCGAGTTCGGGACTGCCATGCGCCACCAGGGCCGGCGCGCCGACGCCCGGGTACCCCTGCGCGAAGCCTTCGACCTCGCCCGCCGCTGCGGCGCCGCCAGACTCGCCAAGCGGGCCAACGCCGAGCTCGAGGCCACCGGCGCGAAGGTCCGTCGCTACGCCCCGATCGGGGTCGAGTCGCTGACCCCAAGCGAGCGCCGCGTCGCCGACCTTGCGGCCTCGGGGATGACCAACCGCCAGATCGCCCAGTCCCTGTTCGTCACCGTGAAGACGGTCGAGGCACACCTCAGCGCTGCCTACGGCAAGCTCGACATTGGCTCCCGGGGGGAGTTGCCGGCCGCCTTGAGCAGCGATGCTCGGGAGCCTGCCGGCTAGAGCTTCTGCTCGAGGTCGTCGGCTTTCTCGCCGTGGCGCTGGGACAGCTGGCGCTCGCGCTCGGCGCGCTCCGCGGCTTCCTGCGCTTCCTGCTCGCGCTCCTGCGCTTTGCTCGCGTGCAGGTCGGCTTCCTGGCGGTGGCCGCCGGCCTGTTCGCTGAGCCGCTGGCGTTCCGCTTCGCGCTCGGCGTGGCGCTTGCGCGCGGCCATCGCGGCGAGGACCAGGAGGATGAGGACGACGATGACTATGGCAATGATCAATCCGGTTGACATAGGTTCTTCAATACCCGCCCAGGGATTGATAAACCAGGCCTATCCGGGGAAATGATCGGTCCAGGGGCGTTTGCGCGCCCGCCAGACCTCCTCGACCGGCCAGCGCCGCGCCCACTCCAGGCTGAACTGGGAGAAGCGGGTGGTCGCGCCCCCCGGCGGGCGCACCTCGATCAGCTCCTCCAGGTCGAAGCCGCTGCTGCGCAGCAGGGCGATCATCTCGCCGTGGGGGAGGTGGAATTCGACCGAGCCGTCCGGCCACTCGTAGCGGTGCATCCCGAAGTAAGGGCGGATCATGCGGTCGGTCGCCGGCTCGTTCTCGTCGTCGGGGCCGCAGAGCATCGTGAAGACGGAGTTGACGAGGAAGACGAGCTCGCCGCCGGGCCGCAGCAGCCGGCTCGCCTCGGGGACCCTGAAGATGCCCCAGCGCGGTTCCTCGGCGGCCCAGTCCTCGCGGCCGGGCTGCACCCACTCCTCAGCGGCCCCGTTCCAGAACTCGCGGTTGCGGGCGACGTGCTCGGGCAGCTCACTCATCCGCGGACGGTGGCCTCGATCAGGTCGGCGGCGCGCTCGGTCCCGCGCGCCGCCTGCAGGCGGCGCGAGGTAGCGGCGAGGCGCGAGCGCAGCTCGGCGTCGGCGAGCAGGCGGTCGATCGCGCCGGTCAGCTCCTCGCCGCTGTGGCGGTAGGTGTCGAGGTGGGCGCCGAAGCCGGTCTCTTGAATCCGCTGAGCGTTGTCGTGCTGGTCCCAGAAGATCGGCAGCACGACCATCGGCTTGCCGAAGTACAGGCACTCGGTGACGGTGTTGTTGCCGCCATGGGTGATCACCAGGTCGACCTTCGGCAGGACTTCGGTCTGCGGCAGGAACTCCTCCCCGACCATGTTCCCGGCAAGCTCGAACTCGGTGTGTTGGGGCCCCTTGGAGACGACGATCCGGTAGGGCGCCTCGGCAAGCTCGGCGATTAGCTTCCGCATCAGCTCGACGTCGGCCGAGCCGAGCGAGCCGAGGCTGAGGTAGACCAGCGGCCCCTCGCGCCCGGCCAGCGCCTCCGGCAGCTCCCAGGGGGAGTCGGTCGTCCGCACGCTGGTCTGCAGGTTGTGCCAGGTCGGGCCGAGCGGCTGGGCGCGCGGGTAGTCGACCTCGTCGGGATAGAGGTAGAGGTTCAGCCACTCGCTCTCGTGGATGAAGTCGTCGGGGGGCAGCGGCGGCGCCCCGCGCTCGGTGCAGAACTCGCTGAAGGAGGCGTGCAGCTCGCGGTGGGCGTCGCGGTACTCGGTCCAGAACGCATCCCAGCCGCTGCGGTCGGCGCTCGGCAGGCCGGAGAAGACCGGCGGCACCTCGGGGTCCTTGATCTCCGCCGGGTTGCAGGAGGCGATCCGCGCCCAGGGCCGGCCGCTGGCCAGCAGCGCCGGGAAGCTGACGACGTTGTCCTCGACGACGAGGTCCGGCTGCAGCTCCTCGATGATCTCGCGCAGGCGGTCGTCGACGTAGCGGGCGCCGTCGACCAGGGCCTCGAAGGTGGGGGCGATGAACTCCGAGAGCTGCTCGGCGGTCGACTTGCGGAAGACCGGGGCGGTGTCGCGGATGAAGTCCTTCCAGAACTGGCCCGGTGCTTCCTCGGTCTCCGGCGGCGGCGTCAGCCGCATCAGCCGCTCTTCGAAGCCCTGGGCCTCGAGCGTGCCGGCGAAGGACTCCTCGACGATGAAGACGACCCGGTGGCCGCGCCGCTGCAGCACCGCGCCGATCCCGACGCAGTTGTTGGTCGGCCCGAACGCCCCCTCCGGGAAGAAGACGACCGTCGACCCGTTTCCCTGCATCGGCCCATCTTGGAGGACCGGTCACCCGGGTGCAATGTCCGCGGTGTAGAGACCGACGTCCGGGTTTGCTTCACTTCTGGGACCAGAGAAAGGAGGTGGTCCTAACTTGAATCACATGCTTGATGGGACTCTGGAGGTGCAGGGCCGCTAGGCGCCGCACTGGTTTGGGCGCCCGGCGGAATCCACCCCGGGCACCGGCGGGTCGTTGGGAGCCGGGTCTTGTCCCGCTCGGTAGAAGTTCCCGCGTCCGTTCCTTTGCACCAGGCCGGGGTCGCCGCAAGGCGGCCCCGGCGCTTTTCCCGCCCTTCGGGGCGGCTCTCGCGCTTTCTATGCGCCGGAGGCGGTGAGGCCTTCTTTGGCTTCGGAGAGGAAGTGCGAGGCGATCCGCCAGCGTCGCTGCAGGACGGGTTCGATCGCTTCCGAGCCGCAGCCGGCTTCGGAGACGCATTCACCCCAGTCGTTGGCCGCCTCGATGTAGCGGTTGAAGGCTTTCTCCCCGGGCGTCGCGACGGCGCTGAGGCAGTCGATCTGCACCCGCTGGATCGGGATCTTGCCGTAGGTCGAGCGGATCCCCCGCACCTCGGCGACGTACTGGTCGTAGGTGACGCCGACCGCAAGCCGCCGCCGCAGCCCGTCCATCGAGCCCACGAAGCTCCCGAGCTGGCTCTGGCAGAGCCCACCGGGGAGCACGGGCCGCCGGCTCTTTGCGGATTCCCGATCATCGTTTCCAGACTTTTGGCCCCTATGGGGGCCCGAAGTTCGGAAACGACCTTCTTCTTGGCTGTTCACGGTGGCGGTGCCGGACGCGCTCGAGTCTCCGCCCCCGCAGCCGGCGAGCGCAAGCGCCGCCAACAGCGCGCAGCCGATCAGCTGGAGGCGGGCGGCGGGCACCGGCGCAGTTTAGGAGGAGGACGTCGTGTAAAAAGCTCTGCGTGCGGTGGATCGGCGGCTTTGGGATGGCAGCGCTTGTGGCGCTACTCCTCTGCGCCTGCGCGCCGGCGGCCCAGGCGCGCCCACATGTCCTCGTCGTCGGGGACAGCCTCGAGGAACTGACCTCCCCCTATCTGGCCAACTACTTGCCCGGCGTCGAACTGACGGTCAACGCGGTCGGCGGCTACAACAGCTACCAGATCTTCGACCTCTTCCAGGAAAGCTATGAACCCTCCGACGACGTGATCGTCTTCGACGCCGGCACCAACGACAACCCGTCCTATCCGGAGATCCTCGCCGGCAACCTGGCCAAGGTCGCGGAAACGATCGGCGACCGCTGCATGGTGGTGCCGACGATCCACGGCCTCCACCCCGGCGGGGTCGACGACAGCGGCAAGAACCGGGTTGTCGCCGAATTCGCCGCCTCGCGGCCGGGGACGCAGGTGCCCGACTGGCAGGGCGCGGTCTTCGCCCACCCGGAGCTGATGCAGGCCGACAACCTGCACCCGATCGAAGAGGGGGCCGACTACCGGGCCCAGCTGATCGCCCAGGGCGTCCAGGGCTGCCTCGCCTACGGCGACGCGGTCGCCAGCGCGCCCACCGAACCGCACACCGACGTCGAACCGATCGCCACCGTCGGCCGGCTGCAGGCGCGCGAGCAGGCGGTGATGGACGCGGTCCGGGCCGACGTCCTCCGCCAGGCCGCCGCCTCGCTCTTCGCCGGCGCCCTGCTCGCGGCCCGGTGAGGGCCGGCTGGCGGAAGTGGCAACCTGTAGGAATGGAGCTGCCCCGTGAGTGAGGTGGTGATGCCCCGCCTCTCCGACTCGATGGAGGAGGGGACGATCCTGACCTGGCTGAAGCAGGTCGGCGACCAGATCGCGGTCGGGGACGAGCTGGTCGAAATCGAGACCGACAAGGCCAACATGGCCTACGAATCCGACGTGGCGGGCACGCTGCAGGAGATCCTGGCGCAGGAGGGGGAGACGCTGCCGATCGGGTCTCCGATTGCGCGGATCGGGGAGTCGGATGGGGCGAGTGATTCGGGTGAGGGACAGAACGCCCGGCCTGCGGGTCCTGTCACGGCAGGGGACCCCCCATCTCTTCCGGTAGCTAAAGCTTCCTCAGAGATGGTCCCCCCTACCGTGCCACCCGCTGGAGAAGCGTCAGAGGCTGACTCGGAGGGACGGGCCGAGGCGGCTGTCGACGGAGGGAACGGGGACGGGCAGAGGGTTAAGGCCTCGCCGTTGGCTCGACGGCTGGCCGAGGACAAGGGACTAGACCTCAAAGCTCTTCATGGCTCCGGGCCGGGGGGGCGGATCATCAAGCACGACGTGGAGGAGGCAGAGGCTTCGAGCTCAGCGGCTCCTGCCCCCTCTACCGAGCCCGAGGGGGCAGGAGCCGCCCCCACTGTCGGTGGCACCGCCAAAGGTGAGACCGAGGTCCAAGACCCGAACAAGCTGCAGCAGACGATTGCGCGGCGGATGGCGGAGTCGAAGGCGACTGCGCCGCACTTCTACCTGACGATCGAGATCGACATGGGGAAGGCGGTCGAGGCGCGGGCGGCGATCAAGGCGGCCTCGAGGGAGGGCGACGTCGTCCCCTCGTTCAACGACATGATCGTCAAGGCCTGCGCGATCGCCCTGCGGGAGTTCCCGAAAGCCAACGGCGCCTACCGCGACGGCCGCTACGAGCTCTACTCGCGGGTCAACGTCGGGGTCGCCGTCGCCGCCGAGGAAGCCCTCGTCGTCCCGACGGTCTTCGACGCCGATCGCAAGGGCCTGCGCCAGATCGCCGCCGACACCCGCGCCGTCGCCGCCAAAGTCCGCGACGGTTCGGTCACCCCGCCGGAGCTGTCGGGCGGCACCTTCACCGTCTCCAACCTGGGGATGTACGGGATCGACGAGTTCGACGCGGTGATCAACATGGGACAGGCGGCGATCCTCGCCGTCGGCGCGATCCGCGAGGTCCCGGCCGTCCGCGCCGGCGAGATCGTCCCCGCGCAGCTGATGAAAGCGACCCTCTCCTGCGATCACCGCATCCTCTACGGCGCCGAGGGCGCCGAGTTCCTCGCCCGGGTCAGGCAGCTGCTCGAGGAGCCCGTCTCCCTCGCGCTTTAGTCCTCGTCGGGGTAGTCGGCCTGGCCGCCGCCGAGCTCCGGCGGCAGCGCCTTCGGCCCTTCGGGGTACATGAACTTGAGCTGCTCCTCGCTCATCTCCAACGTGCTGGTGATGTTTTCGCGCGGCGCCCCGACGACCAGCCAGAGCTGGTCGGCCTCGGTGTCGTTGAAGAGCTGGCGGTCAGTGTCGGGATCGACCAGGAGCGTGTCCAGCGGCGCCAGCGTCAGCACCTCCTCACCGATCCGCACCCGCCCCTCGCCCTCCAGCAGCACGTAGAGCTCCTCCTGGGTGAAGTGCCGGTGCCTGGTCGAGGCTTTCCTCGGCTCCAGCCGCCACATCCGCGCCCCCACCTGCGAGGCCCCGAGCTGCCCGCCGAGGTCGGTGTTCGGCGCCTTCATCTGATTCGACCGCCGCCAGTAGGCATCCGCAGATCTGAGCAACCGGTAAGCCATTCAGTGTCGCTTTTGTCTTCCTATAGGTAACAAAAGCGACACTAGACCTCGAGCCAGGTTCCTTTGGGGCCGAGGTTGCGGACCGGGGTCGCGCCGACCTGGCTCTCGCAGCCCCAGGACTCGTGGATGTGGCCGCAGACGGCGAGGCGGGGGCGCTTCTCTTCGATCGCCCGCAGCAGGGCAGGGCTGCCGAAGTTGCCGTTGCCACCGGCAGAGTCGCAGTGGTCCTTGGGCGGGGAGTGGAGGACGAGGACGGCGCCCTCGGGGCAGCCGGCGAGCATCTCGGCGGCCGCCTCGTCGTCGAGGTCGAAGCTCCAGTCCCAGGGGGTGACGGGGATCCCGGCGCCCAGGCCGTAGAACTCGGTCCCGTCGATCGTCGTCCCCTCTCCGTGCAGGACCGTCGCGGCGCTCCAGCCAGCGGCCGCCTCGCGCAGCGCCTCGACCGTCTCGTTGTTGCCGGGAACGAGGACGGTCGGGGTCGTGATCGCCGTCAGCGCGCCGATCGTCTCCTCCAGCCCCTCGTGCATCGAGGCGAAGTCGCCCGCTCCGACCACGACGTCGGCCTCGGCCGCCATCTCGACCAGCCGCGCCCCCTGCTCGAGGTCGCGGTGGAGGTCGGAGAAGGCGAGGATCTTCACGGGCCTCAACTTAGCTGCTCAGGCGCCGGGCTTTCCCCAGCCAGTGATTCGACCGCGTTCCTGAGGCCGCTCGGATCCACGG
>Ga0207661_10003109_pt1 | contig 11489 bp, 5 predicted proteins | sample KBSC713LmetaG_FD_184337 | JGI IMG/M metagenome (GOLD analysis project Ga0207661, IMG submission 184337) | Corn rhizosphere microbial communities from Kellogg Biological Station, Michigan, USA - KBS C7.1-3L metaG (SPAdes) (version 2) | ecosystem: Host-associated > Plants > Roots > Rhizosphere ... | reverse complement strand
ACGCGCATCCTCCGCGGGCTTGGTCTTCCGAGACTCTTGGGCGCCGATCGCGCCGTACGCGGTCAGAAGGAGTGCAAGCCCGATTGCATTGAATCGATACATAGGTGCCTCGCTGCCTTTCTGATGGATAGCGTCAGGCACATGCGGGCGCCAGCCGAGTCCGAGACTCGGAACGTGCTCAGAAACTTCGCCTTGACAGTCGGTTAGAACATAGCGACCTTCCATCCGGATATACGGATATATGGCCGCACCGACTCGGACTACCGTCCTCGACCGCCTGAGCGCCCTCGCCGACCCGACGAGGAGCCGCATCCTCCTTCTGCTCGATCGCCATGAGCTGACGGTCGGTGAGCTGTGCTCCATCCTTCAGCTCCCGCAGTCGACGGTCAGCCGCCATCTGAAGCTTTTGACGGACGACAACTGGCTGATCGCGCGGGGCGAGGCGACGAGTCGCTTCTATAAGATGGTACCGAGCCGGCTCGACGACCCCGCTAGACAGCTGTGGGAGGTCGTCCGCTCGCAGGTCTCGGCGAGTGTTGGGGCGTCGCAGGATGCGCGTCGCGCCGAAAGCGTTCTCGCGAAGCGGCGCGACAAGGCGCAGATCTTTTTCTACAATCAGTCGGAAGTGTGGGACAAGATGCGCGCGGACATGATCGGCGCTCGTACCGACCTCCTCGCGCTCCTCGATCTGCTCGATGAGAACTGGGTCGTCGGTGACCTCGGATGCGGCGCCGGACACATCTCTGAAGCGCTCGCGCCATGCGTCGGTCGCGTCATCGCGGTCGACGAATCGGGCCCGATGCTCGCCGCCGCGCAGACGCGGCTCAAGTCACATTCGAACGTCGAGCTCCGCACCGGCACGATCGAGTCGCTGCCGATCGAAGACGCGACGCTCGATGCCGCCGTGCTGTTTCTCGTCGCGCACTTCATCACGGACCCGACGAAAGTGATGCGCGAAATTCGGCGCGTGCTCAAGCCGGGCGGTCGGCTGCTGATCGTCGACCTCATGTCACACGATCGTATCGAGTACGTCGTCCAGCTTGGCCACGTCTGGCAAGGCTTCGATGGTGATCAAGTGAAGAAATGGTTGAGCAGCGCGGGATTCACGTCGTGCCGCTATCGAGCGCTTCCCGATGACCCTGACGCGAAGGGTCCAACGTTGTTCGTCGCGAGTGGTAGGAATGGTTCAAGCGTCATCTCGAGCAAAGCGAGGGATCGCTATCCCTAAGGCAGTTCAACTGCCTCGCCTGAAGAGCGATCCCTCGCCGCTTCGCTCCTCGGTATGACTTCCTGGTTGCACTTTCAACTTTTCAAATTTAAGGATATCTCATGGGCGTCGCAGAACTCGTCGAACACAAGCTCAACGCCACCGACCGACCGGCCTTCAAGGTCGCGGACCTGTCGCTCGCCGACTTCGGCCGCAAAGAAATCCGCCTCGCCGAGTACGAGATGCCGGGCCTCATGGCGATCCGCGAGGAGTACAAGGGCAAGAATCCACTCGCCGGCGCGCGCATCATGGGCTCGTTGCACATGACCATTCAGACGGCCGTTCTCATCGAGACGCTCGTCGACCTCGGCGCCGACGTCCGTTGGGTCTCGTGCAACATCTTCTCGACGCAGGATCACGCCGCCGCAGCGGTCGCGGTGGGCCCGAACGGCACCGTCGACAACCCGAAGGGCACGCCGGTGTTCGCATGGAAGGGTGAGACACTCGAGGAGTATTGGTGGTGCACGGAGCAGGCGCTGATGTGGCCCGACGGCCGCGTACCGAACATGCTGCTCGATGACGGCGGCGACGCGACGCTCCTTGTGCACAAGGGCGCCGAGTTCGAAAAGGCCGGCAAAATTCCGGCATTCGACGCGGCGAACGATCCGGAAGAGTGGGGCGTGATTCTCGACCTGCTCAACGCGGAAGCGAAGAAGAACCCGGGCCGCTGGACGAAGGTCGCCGCCGACATCAAGGGCGTCACGGAAGAGACGACGACCGGCGTGCACCGTCTTTATGAAATGATGAAGGCCGGCACGCTCCTCTTCCCCGCGATCAACGTCAACGACTCCGTCACGAAATCGAAGTTCGACAACATCTACGGCTGCCGTCATTCGGTGATCGACGGCCTGAATCGCGCCACCGACGTCATGATCGCGGGCAAGCTCGCGGTCGTCGCTGGTTACGGCGAAGTCGGAAAGGGCTGCGCCGAGGCGCTTCGCGGCCAGGGTGCGCGCGTCGTCATCACCGAGATCGATCCGATCTGCGCGCTGCAGGCGTGCATGGCCGGCTATCAGGTCGTGACGCTCGACGACGTCATCTCGACCGCCGACATCTTCATCACCGCGACGGGCAACTTCAACATCATCACCGCCGACCACATGGCGAAGATGAAGGACAAGGCGATCGTCGGAAACATCGGCCACTTCGACAACGAGATCGACATGGCCGGCCTGAAGAAGGTGAAGGGGCTCAAGCGCATCAACATCAAGCCGCAGTACGACGAGTTCGTGTTTCCCGACGGCCACTCGGTGATGATTCTCGCCGAGGGTCGCCTCATGAACCTCGGCTGCGCGACGGGACATCCGAGCTTCGTCATGTCGTCGAGCTTCACGAATCAGGTGATGGCGCAGATCGAGCTCTTCACGAACACCTCGGCGTACAAGAAGGAAGTGTACGTGCTGCCGAAGGCGCTCGACGAGAAGGTCGCTCGCTTGCACCTGGGCAAGCTTGGTGCGCGTCTGACGCAGCTTTCGCCGGAGCAGGCGTCGTACATCGGCGTTCCGGTGCAGGGACCGTACAAGCCGGATCACTATCGCTACTAGTACGGCAAACGCTCATACACGCAGCGTGAACCACAAGGGCGACTCTCATGAGTCGCCCTTTTGTACGCCGCGTTGCTGACTCGCGGGCATCATGACACGAGTGGGCGGCTCAGAACGAGCCGCCCACTTTTTGTCGCCAGAGCGAAACTCTGGCGCTGGTCTGATGTACCTGCGCGACACCGCTAAGTTTTTGCGCCGCACGATCTCGCGAAATCGTGGCGGACATTCAACGCAAAGAGACTGAGCGAACCGTTAACGCGTTGGGATTCCTGGTTTTATAACAGTTCTTTCTCGGCGAAAATCTGGAACGCGAACTGCCCCGCATGGAGAGCGATCCCTCGTCGCGTTGCTCCTCGGGATGACGCCCATTTGTCATCCCGAGCGCTGTCTCGCATGGAGAGCGATCGCTCGTCGCGTTGTTCCTCGGGATGACGCCCATTTGTCATCCCGAGCGCTGTCTCGCATGGAGAGCGATCGCCCATTTGTCATCCCGAGCGCAGCGAGGGATCGCTTTCACTGAAGCACTCAGGGAACGATCGTCGAACGCATTCCCATGTTGGCGGCTGCGAACGCCCACTGGTCTGCCAATTCCTGAATTCGTTTGTCAGTCGGCAAGTAGCCGTGCGACCCCTGCGTCTGAACGCGAACGAGGATTGGCTTATCGCAACCCTGCGCTGCTTGCAGCGCTGACGTGAATTTGAAGGTGTGGCTTGGAACTACACGATCGTCGTGGTCTGCAGTCGAGAGGAGCGTAGCGGGATAGCAGGTGCCGGGTTTCACGTTGTGGAGCGGAGAGTATTTGATCAGGTACTTGAACGCCGTCGAATCCGACGACGAGCCGTACTCGGCGGACCATGCACGACCGCCGGTGAATTTGTCGTAGCGCAGCATATCCATGACGCCCACGGCGGGAAAAGCGACGGCGAAGAGGTCTGGACGTTGTTCCATCACCGCGCCGATCAACAATCCTCCGTTCGACGCACCCTCGACTCCGAGGTGCGCAGGCGATGTGTACTTCTGCGAGACGAGATACTCAGCAGCAGCAATGAAGTCGTCGAAGACGTTCTGTTTCTTCTCGAACATTCCTGCCCGATGCCAGTCCTCACCGTACTCCGATCCTCCTCGCATACTCGCGGTCGCGTAAACGCCGCCGGCCTCTATCCACGCAAGCACGTCGGGGCTGAACACCGGCGTCGTGCTGACGTCGAAGCCCCCGTATCCGTACAAGAGCGTCGGATGCGACCCATCGAGCGCGACGTTCCGCTTCATTGTCACAAAGACGGGAACCTTCGTACCGTCCTTCGACGTGGCGAAGAGCTCGCGCGTCTCGTAGTTGGCGGGGTCGAAGGACTTGAGCTTTGGCGGTGAGATCGCGGTGCTTTTTCCAGTCGCAGGATCGAAGCGAAACGCGGTCGCCGGATAAAGCGGCGACGTAAATCGATAAAAAAGCTCCGGCGAATCAGCGCGTGAGCTCATCCCACCAATCGAACCGACCGCCGGCAACGCAACTTCGCCGAGTGGCTTGCCGTCGAACGAGAACATGCGGACGGCGGCCTTCACGTCCTCGAGATAGTTCACCGCGATCCGATCCTTGAGGATCGCCGTTCCCGACACAACGTTCTTCGATTCCGGAACAACGACGCGCCAATTCTTGACGTCCGGACGAGCGACGTCGAACGCGACGACTCTGTACTTCGGCGCGCCATTGTCGGTCGACATGTAGATCGTGCTGCCGACGTTGCCGATCGGCGTGTACGCTGCGTCGCCTTGTTCGAACAGCGGCTTCACTGGCGCGCCGACATTTGGCTTCACCGGATCGCCGAGGTCGAGCACGTAGAGCCGGTTATGAGGATCCGTACCGTTGACGACGCTGATGAAGAGATACCTCGCGTCGTCGGTCATCGAGCTGAAGACGAACCACTCGGGATGATCCTTTCTCTCGTAGATCAGTCGATCGGCCGACTGCGGCGTTCCGATCTTGTGATAGTAGAGCTTCTGATCGCGAACAGCGCTCTGGAGTTCTTTTCCCGGCTCCGGCGTCGGAAAGCGCGAGTAAAAGAAGCCGTTACCGTCCTTCGTCCAGCTCACGCCGCTGAATTTGAGCCACTTCACCGTGTCGGACAGCTGCTTGCCGCCTGTGAGAGTTCTCACATAGACGGTCGACCAGTCGGATCCGCCCTGCGATTGGCCGTACGCGAAGTAGCGTCCGTCCGGCGACGGAACGAACAAGCTGAGCGCCACCGACCCATCCGGCGACAACACGTTCGGATCGACGACGAGTTGCTCCGGCGCGTCGAGTGACGCGCGCATGTACCACGGCGCCTGACGCTGCAGCCCCGAGTTCTTCGTATAGAAGAGCTTTCCGGCTTCGCGGAATGGCAGTCCGACTTTCGGATAGTTCCACAGTTCCGTGATGCGCGCCTTGAATCGTTCGCGCATTGGGAGCGTTACGAGATACTTCTCGGTTATGGCGTTTTCAGCCTTCACCCACTGCGCGACATCGGACGAGTTCAGATCCTCCATCCAGCGATAGGGATCCGCCACTTTGCGGCCGAAATAGTCGTCCGTCTGTGCAGTCTTGCGCGTTTGCGGATACGCAATCTTGCTCTGCTGCGCGCCAATGCTCGCCGAGAGCAGAGTTATCGCGACTAGAGATCTGTAAATCAGTTTCATGAGTGCCTCAGGTATAGCTGGCTATGCTCGCATCAGGATAACGGCGTTCGTACAGGCAGTTCGGCCAATGAATCATCGAATGCCACGACCAACTCCTCAGCGTTTTCGCTGTTGAACGGCATCGGTGGACGGATCTTCACAACGTTGTGATACGGCCCATCGGTGCCGAGCAGGATACCACGTTCGCGCATGCGATTCGAGACATAGCTCGCCTCCTCGCCGGCCGGCTCGAGCGTATCTCGGCTCCGCACAAGCTCAACTCCCAGGAATAGTCCGGAGCCGCGCACGTCACCCACAATAGGATAGCGGTCGGAAAGTCCTCTGAGTTTTGTAAGCAGCTCTTCACCGACGACGCGAGCGTGCTCTTGCAGACCTTCTTCGCGAATGACGTCGAGCACCGCAATCCCGACCGCACACGACACCGTGTTGCCGCCAAACGTGCTGAAGAATTCCATTCCGTTGTCGAACGCATCCGCGATCGCGCGAGTCGTCGCGACCGCCCCGATCGGATGACCGTTGCCGAGCGGCTTGCCCATCACGACGATGTCCGGGACGACGCGGTGATCCTCGAACGCCCAGAAACTCGTGCCCATTCTGCCGAGTCCCGTCTGGACTTCGTCCGCAATGCAGACTCCGCCGGCCCGTCGCACGTGCTCGTAGACCTTCGACAAATACCGGCCAGGAAGCATCAACTGACCGCCGACGCTCGGGCACGTCTCGGCGATGAACGATGAGAGCCTGCCGCCGCCGCGTGTGATCTCATCGATGATCGCGCCGACCTCGTCGGCATAGAGACTTCCGGCATTCGCACCGCGATGAGCGCCGCGATAGACATCCGGCAGTGGCGCCGAGTGAACCCAGTTCGGCGCGCCTTGTCCGCCGGGTCCCGCGTGTTTGTACGGACTGATGTCGATCAACGACGTCGTGTTGCCGTGGTACGCCGCGTCGAGAACGACGATGTCTCGCGCGCCCGTGTACGCTCGCGAGAGCCGAAGCGCGAGCTCGTTCGCTTCGCTCGCCGAGTTCAGGAAGTAGCAGACGTCCAGCACCCCGGGAAGCGTCGACAACAAACGTTCGGCATAAGTCTCGAGAAGATCATTCAAGTAGCGCGTGTTCGTGTTGAGAACACGCATCTGCGATGCGGCGGCTTCGACAACGTGTGGATGGCAATGTCCAACGTGCGGCACGTTGTTGTACGCATCGATGAAACACCGGCCGGTATCGTCATACAGATACTGCTTGCATCCGCGAACGACCTTGACCGGGTCGCGATACGCGATGCTCAGATTGCGACCGATCGCGGCGCGTCGAGCCACGAGCGTTTCGTCTTTCGTTGGAGCGGTCGCCGGAAAGCGATCGTTTGGGATTCTCGTCAGAAGATTCGGATCGGGACACAATGCACACCACACCGAACGCTGCGACGGCCGCGCAACGCCGGGAAAGTCAGTACCGAGTCCGATCAAGTCGGTGATGATTTGTAGATGGAGATGCGGACTCCAACCGACATTCACCTCTGGAGTGCCAAGCGTCGCGATCTGTTCGCCGGCTCGCACATCGCGCCCGACTTCGAGACCGACGAGCGACTCGCGGCTCAAATGGCCATAGAGCGTGAAGAACTCGACGCCGTCATCGGTCTCGTGGCGGAGAATGATCACAGGCCCGTAGTCTTGCGGTGTGTTGTTGTCGCAGAACGCGTGAACGACACCGTCTAGCGGCGCGAACACCGGAGTTCCGGCGACGGCGAAAAGGTCGAGCCCGATGTGGATCGTCCGATGTTCGTCGGTGGGCCGAGGGCCCAACGCGAATGCCGGAGCGACGTACAGCAGTCGCGGTTCATCGTAACGACCGATGGAGACTCGCACATTCGCGTCACGCATCGCATCGAACACCGCCGTCGTCACACTCGGCTCAGTGTTCTCGCGTGTATCGCCGCTGAGCATTGGACTCGCGATGCTCAAGTCGAGCACGATGGACGGCTCTGCCCGGAGATCCATCCCGATGACCGGTGCGAATCCCGATTGTCGCTCGAGATACGCGGTCACTTTCTCGGACGCCGGGACTGCAACAGCGCCCGCCGCTTCGCGAATGAGCGCTTCTGCAAGCTTGAACGGAATCTCCGCGAGCTTCGGAAGTATTTCGCGAATCGCGACCTGGCTCACCGACAGGTATGCGTCGCGTGCGCGCTGTCTCGTCTGTTCGGCCGCAATCGCAACGCTCACGCAGAGTCGCAAGCAAATCAAACCGTAGAGCGACGCGAGCTCGTCGCTCGTCAACGTGATCTCGTTCGAGAACCCACGAACGATCTCGCGGATGACGTCCATCGGCTCGCGCGCGCCGAGCATGGCGTATGCGCCCGCGATCGCGAGGTCGCCGACGCGGTAGCTGTAGACCATGTCGCCGAAGTCGAACACCCCGGTGACGCGCTGGTCGCGCTCTTCGACGCTCGTCCCATCGCCGACCAGCACATTGTGATCGTTGAGATCACTATGAATCGCTGACCTGGGCAGCGTCTCCAACAGCGGCGCCGTGTGCGTCTCGAATTCAGCGAGCAGCGTGTCGATCGGCGCGAGGATCGCATCGCCAGCGAGGAGCGGGCGATACGACTCGAGCACCTCGCGCGCTTGCGCGAGATCCCAGTGGAAGTGGCGATGGATCGCCGGATGATCGAAATCGGCCAGCGCACGATCGAGCACGCCGATGGTTCTCCCGAAATCACGCCACAACTCCGGAGAGCGTCGGCGCGCACCTGCAAACGCAGTTCCTTCGAGCCACGTGATCGCCCACGCGAAGCAGCGACTTCCGCCAGGCTCGTCGACGCTGACGACGACGTCGCCATCGATCGATGCGATAACGGCCGGCGTTACCGAAAGACGTGTCGAGAGATGTGTGAGCGCGTCTTGTTGCGCCGTGATCATCTCGAGCGATTCTTTTCGGTTCGGTAGCTTGAGAACGATCCGGCGATCCGGCGCCTCGATCAGAAAATTCTGATCGCGCTCTCCCGTGAGAAGCGTCGCGCGGCCCGCCACACCGAAGTGGTCGCGGGCAATTCGTTCAGCGTCGGCCGTCGTGAGATTTGGCTGGTCGGCAAGCATGACCAAAAATCGCCGCTACTTCGATTCTCCGCGAATCTCTTTCGGAACTCGTCCCTCTCGGACGGCCTTCCAATCGTCGCCGCGCTTCACGACCTGATAGGCTCGCTCGAAGCGGAGGCGATCGGAGTGCTCTGATCCCGGCGTGTCGTATTTCTGGACGTAGACGTAGACCTGGACCGAGTCTCCTTTCAGCGTGAACACAGGCGAGAATCGGACGACGTAGCCCGGCAGCGCAGCCTTGCAGATCGGGACGCTCTTCCCTGCGATCGCGGGCTCGCAGCTCCCCTTGATGGCACCGCGCCTCCGCATCTCGGCGGAGACGCCGTCCGGAAGACGCGTCGACGACGCCAATCCGACATCCCGCGGCAGCTCACGCGAGTCGAGCAACAGCGAGAGTCCTTGGTCGTCGACCTCGAACGCCGAACGCAACGCGGCCTCGAAAACGTGCGCCTCCGACGTCGCGGGAAGCGTGGCGACGGTCAGTCCGCGACCGCGCACCGACGAATCGTCTTTGGTGCACGCGGTCGAGAGTAGAGCGGCAAGTGCCGACAGCGCAGATAAACGCACGGGACGCATGGGTTGAACTTAACGGTCGTTCGCCCGTTCGCTCATGAATGACGTCGGCTTGGCGCGGTCCAGATCATGTCCACTGCCAGTCGGACAACTCCTTGCCGAGGCGGGTCCGTAGTCACCACAGAAAACTCAACGTGCTTCGAGTGACGGCTCGGGGCGCGTTTTTTCGCATGTCCGGTTTGAGAAGCGGATTACGCCTTTAGGGGTGCGGGCGTGCATGCCCAGTCAAACACCTGTTCAGATCTCACCGGACTATGAACACCGCACGTCGCGAGACGGCGTCATTGAGCCAGCATGCGACGCGCTCCGAGCACTTGCTCGGCGTCCGTCTAGCGTCGCACTATCGCATCGTGTGGAGCTCGGCCGTCCAGAGCTCGCTCGCTCGCTCGGTGACGGTGAAGAAAAACCGTGTTCCGTCGGTCGTGAACTCAGCTCGGTGCGAACGAAGGTCTTGGCTGAGCTGCACCAGCAGCTTTGGTTGTCCGCCGGTCACCGGAATCGACCAGAAGCTCGTGCGTCCTTCGCCGTCGAATCGCTTGAAGAGAATTCTCTTACTGTCGCGGCTCCACTCCGCATTTCCGAGCCGCAGTTTGTCCAACGTGTCAACGCGAAATACTTGGCGGCTCGGACCACCCGCGCGCGTTGTGACCCAAATGCCGTCCGCGCGAACGTACGCGATGTACGAGCCATCGGGCGACCAACGACCTGTTCCGCCCTTCATCGCAACGATGTGCGGTGGCGTCCAATTTCCTGTCGCGGTTCGCTGAGTCGTATAGATGTCGCCGAGTGGTCCGCGGCCGGCGTCGAACACGAGTGAGCGGCCGTCTGGCGACCAACCGGGCTGGCGCTGATTGAGCGGCGTGGGTGAAACGATCGACGGCGGCCCGCCCGATGACCGGATGATTCGTAACTGGCGAGTGCCCGGCGGAGTGAAAGCGTGATACGCGATCTCGCTCCCGTCCGGTGACCAGTCGGGCATGAATTCATCGAACGGATCAGTCGTCAGCCGCCGCGGTTCACCGCCCGATGTCGACACGGTGTAGATGTCGTGATTGCCGGTTCGATCGGAATCGAACGCGAGCGTCTGACCATCCGCGGAAAGCGACAACCCTTCGACTGACTGCGCCCCTCTCGTCACGGGTGTCGGCTCGCTGGCCGGCATCGTGCTCGTCGGCGAGGCCGTGACCGACCAGATGTTCGCGTTCAGCCGAAAGACGGAAAACCCGAGCAGCTGTCCGTTCGCCGACAGCGAAATCGTGTGCGGCAGAAGTCCTGTCGTGATTCGCTGCGGGTCTCCGCGACGATGTCCTCGATTGTCGAGATCGACGCGATATACGTCGCGCGCGCCGTCGCGATTCGAGACGTACAACAGAGCTCGGCTATCTGGCGTCCATACCGGTGACATGTTGAGCGAGCGACCGACGGCGTCGGAGACGCGAACGGTATCGGCGCCGGACGTCGGCATCACCCAAACCGAGCTTTGTCCGGCGTTCCCGACGTTCAAGATGTTCGACCACGGATAAGTTCCAACGACGAACTCGATGTTTCCGCTCACGAGAGCGAGGTATCGTCCGTCGGGCGACCATCGAAGCGAATGCGGAGTTCCGAGCGCACGCGAGACGACGCGTGACGCGCCTGATGCGAGATCTCTAATGAGTATCGAAGCGTCCTGAACATACGCGATCGAGCGACCGTCCGGCGACCACGCCGGAAATGCGGTGAACGACGCGCCGCTGTCCGGAGCCAAGAACACTTTGCACCGGCCGTCGAACGTGCAGTCATAGATGCGCGAATCGGACATCAGCGCGATGTGAGTTCCATCGGGCGACCAGCGCGGCCAGCGATGATAGCCGGGGACGCTGTCCGCGAGCGGCATGACGTGCCCGTTCTGAATGTCCTTCACGAACAAACGCATCGAATTGCCCGTCCCGGCGACGAACGCGACGTGCTTGCCGTCCGGCGACACTTCGGCGTCGAGCGACAGCTCCGGGTCGACAGGAAGTCGCGTCGCACCCGACATCACGAGACGTCGAGGCGTGCTCGCTCGAACGAGTACCGTCGCGATCACAGCCGTCGCAACAACCGCGGCCGCTCCAACGGTGACGCGCCGGCCGTGTCGCCGCACCCAACGACGCGCGCGATACACCGCATTCGGCCCGCTCGCGCGCACCGACTCTCCCGCGAGATGACGACGTACGTCGCTCGCCATCTCGGCGGCGCTTGCATAGCGTCGCTCCGGCTCTTTGCTCATTGCCGTGAGGACGATCGTGTCGAGATCGCCCTTGAGACGACGGCGCAACGGCTCGCGCCCGACAGCCTCCGACGGTCGTGTCGGATCTT
>Ga0207661_10003107_pt1 | contig 11493 bp, 10 predicted proteins | sample KBSC713LmetaG_FD_184337 | JGI IMG/M metagenome (GOLD analysis project Ga0207661, IMG submission 184337) | Corn rhizosphere microbial communities from Kellogg Biological Station, Michigan, USA - KBS C7.1-3L metaG (SPAdes) (version 2) | ecosystem: Host-associated > Plants > Roots > Rhizosphere ... | reverse complement strand
GCACGAGCGGCGCCGCCCCCTCGGCCTGGAAGCCGTAGAGCACCGGCGCAACGCCCAGCTCCCGGAAGCCCCGCCAGTAAGCCGTGACGTTTCCGGCGTTGCCGACCGGGATCGCCAGCGCTCCAGGCGCTTCGCCAAGCTCCTCGACGACCTCGAAGGCAGCCGTCTTCTGGCCTTCGATGCGATAGGGGTTGATCGAGTTGACCAGCTCGATCGGGTGCTTCTCGGCGAGCTCGCGAACGATCCGCAGGGCCTCGTCGAAGTTGCCCTGCAGGGCGACGACGCGGGCCCCGTGCATCAGCGCCTGCGCCAGCTTGCCGATCGCGATCTTCCCCTCCGGGACGATCACCGCGCCGCGCAGGCCGGCGCGTGCCGCGTAGGCGGCGCAGCTCGCCGCGGTGTTTCCGGTCGAGGCACAGATCACCGCCTCGGCCCCGCTCGCCTTGGCGTGCGAGACGGCCACCGTCATCCCGCGGTCCTTGAAGCTGCCAGTCGGGTTGGCACCCTCGAACTTCAGGTACGCCGGGGCGCCGACGCGTTCCGAGAGCACCCGCGATTCGATCAGGGGCGTCGAGCCCTCGTTGAGCGTGACGACCGGGTCATCCGCTTCGAGCGGGAGCCGATCCCTGTATCGCTCGATCAGCGGAACCGGCGTCAAACGAACTCCTCTTCGATAACCCTGATCGCTCGCGCAGGGGCACGCAGGACGTCAAGGGCATCGATTGCCTTCAGCGCCTCCGCGAAGCGCGACTCGAGGCATTCGTGGACGACCATCACCAGTCGTGCGTCGTCGCCGGCGCCGCGCTGCACCACGCTCTTCACCGAGACCTCTTTGTCGCCCAGGACCTGGGCGATCTGCGCCAGCACCCCTGGGCGGTCGGCAACCGCCAGATGCAGGTAGAAGGAGGAGGCGACGTCGCTGACCAGTGGCAATCGCTGCCGCGCCTCGTGCACGGGCGCGTCGCCGCTGAGCACCGAGACGACGTCACCGAGTACGGCGGAGGCGGTCTCCATGCCACCCGCGCCGGGCCCCGACATCGTCACCTCGGTGATCTCCGGCGCCTCGACCATCACCGCGTTGAACGGGCCCTCCACCGGCGCCAGCGGGTGACCCCCGTAGAGGAAACAGGGGAAGACGCGAACGCTGATCCCGCCCTCACGGCGTTCGGCGACGCCGAGCAGCTTCAGCGAGAGGCCGAGCTCCTTTGCGTAGGCGATGTCGTCGGGGCTGATCTTTTCGATGCCCTCGTAGGGCACGTCGCCGAGCGTCACCGGCGTGTGGAAGGCGAGCCGGGCGAGGATCGCCATCTTCGCCGCTGCGTCGGCGCCGTTGACGTCGTCGCTCGGATCGGCCTCGGCGTAGCCGAGCTCCTGGGCACGGGCCAAAGCCTCGCCGTAGGGCGCGCCGCTCGCCGCCATCTCGCTGAGGATGAAGTTGGTGGTGCCGTTGACGATGCCGAAGACCTTGTCGATCTCGGTCACGCCGAAGCTCTCCTGGATCACGCGGACGATCGGGATCACGCCGGCGACGGCGGCCTCGAAGCGGAGCTGCACACCGGCCTGGCGGGCCGCCTCGAAGAGCTCCTCCCCGTGCTGGGCAAGCAGCTGCTTGTTGGCGGTGACGACCGGACGCCCTCGCCGCAGCGCTTCGAGCACGAACTCTCTCGCCGGTTCGGTGCCCCCGATCAGCTCGACGACCAGCTCGGAGCTCTCGACGATCTCCGCGAACTCACCGTCAGCGCGGGTGAGGACGCCGCAGATCTCGGGTCGCCGGCCGGTCGCGGCCTCGACCGCCTCGCCGCGCCTGGCGATCAGCTGCTCGAAGGCAGCGCCGACCGTGCCGCGCCCGAGCAGCCCGATGCGAACCGGGTCAGCCATCGACATCGCGGGCGGTGAGGTCCTCGTAGGTCTCGCGGCGAACGACGAGACGGGCGTTGCCGTCGGCGCAGAAGACCACCGGCGGGCGCGTCACGCCGTTGTAGTTGCTCGCCATCGCGTATCCGTAGGCGCCCGTGGCGGCGGTGACCAGCACGTCGCCGACCGCGGGGTCGGCGAGCATCGAGTCGCGGACGAGGATGTCGCCCGACTCGCAGTGCATGCCGGCGACCGTCGCCGGCGTGGTGGCGGCGGCGGCCGCCCTGTCCGCGATCAGCGCTTCGTAGCGCGAGCCGTAGAGCATCGGGCGCATGTTGTCCGACATGCCCCCGTCGACGGCGACGTAGGTGCGGATGCCGGGGATCTCCTTGACAGTGCCGATCCGGTAGGCGGTTACGCCCGCGTTGCCGACCAGCGACCGGCCCGGCTCGATCAGGATCCGGACACCCTTGCCGAATACGTCGCGCACCCCGCGCACCTTGACGTCGACGTAGGACTCGATCGAAGGCGGCTCGTCCTCGGCGGTGTAGGCAATCCCCAGCCCTCCGCCGACGTTGACGGTCCGGCACCAGTCCCCGGCGAGCTCGCCGATCGCGCGGATCGCCATCGTGTAAGGCTCGAGCTCGAAGATCTGGGAGCCGATGTGGGCGTGGAGGCCGGTCAGGTTGAGCGCCTGAGAGGCGAGGACGCGCTCGATCGCGCGCGCCGCCAGGTCGTCCTCGATGCCAAAGCCGAACTTCGAGTCGAGCTGTCCCGTCTGCACGTAGTCGTGGGTCGACGGCTTGATCCCCGGGGTGACCCGGATCAGCACGTCCTGCCGACTCTCCAGCAGGCGCTCGCAGCGCTCGATCTCGTCGAACGAGTCGAGGATCAGGTGACCGACGCCCGCGCGGGCCGCGGAGAGGATCTCCTCGTCGCTCTTGTTGTTGCCGTGCATGTGGATCCGGGCGGGATCGAAGCCGGACCTGAGCGCCATGTGCAGCTCGCCGCCGGAAGCGACGTCGACCGAGAGGCCCTCCTCGGCGAAGAGGCGGTAGGCGGCGGTGCAGGGAAGCGCCTTGCTGGCAAAGAGAACTTCGAAATCATCGGTGCGCCGCTCGAACGCACCCCGGTAGGCGCGGGCGCGGGCGCGCATGTCGCTCTCGACGAAGAGGTAGGCCGGCGTCCCGAACTCCGCTGCCAGCTCGACCACGTCGCAGCCACCGATCTCGAGCCGGCCCTGCTCGTTGACCCGGCTTCCAGCGGGGAACACGGCCGAGCCCGCGATCGGGTCCGCCACGGTTGCTGCCTGTCCACGCTCCGCCATAGGCGGGCATTGTGACGGTTGAGGGAGGAGGTTCGGCGGGTGGTTGCGGTCAGCCCTAGCCGCCGGTCAAGCCCCCGGCCGCTTCGGCCGCTTTGTCGACCGTCTTGCCGGCGGGCGATTCGGGGCCGGCAACGCCGTTGACCGTTTCTTCCGTCACCTGGGGGACGCCTGCTTCGCCGAGGGCGCCGCCAGTTGCTTCGTCGACGCTGGAGACGCCTTGGTTGACAGTCCCCGCGACGGTGCCGGAGGTCGAGGGCGCCGGGTTGCCGGTACCGCTTCGGCTGTCGCCGCCACCCGCTGCGCCGGAGCCCGACGCTGCCGGCGGGGCGGAACCGCCACCGGCCGTTCCGCCGGCGGTGGAGCCGGGCGACCCGGCGAGTGGCCCCCTGGAGGAGGCCGGCGAAGCTCCCAGCCCGGCATTCCCCGAGGGGGCGGCCCGGTGAGCGCCGTTGCCGCCATTGCGGTTGCCGCCGCGGGCTCCGCGCCGGGTGGCGGCGGCACTGCGATTGCCGACCGGGCCTCCGACCCGAGCGGCGGGCCGGGCCGTGGAGATTCCGGTGTTGTCGCCGCCGCTGTCAAGGTTCGCCAGCGGCCAATCCTGGACCGCTCGCAGCGAGACCAGGACGACGAAGGCGACGATTGCGGTCGCGATCAGCGCCGTTCCCGACACGGCGCCGGCGAGATAGGAATGGGCCTGCCGAATCACGAGATCGCCTCTCGTTACCCAGGGTCTCATCGACCGAACCTCGGGCCATACCCAAAATTCGTACTTCCTGTAGCCCGCGAGGTCGGTCAGAGGTAGGCCATCGGATCGGTCACTTCCCCGTCGATCCGAACCTCGAAGTGCACGTGCGGTCCGAAGCAGTAGCCGGTGCAGTCGCTGTAGCCGATGATCTGGCCCTGGGAGACCTGCTCGCCGGCGGAGACCGCGAAGGACTCCTGGTGGGCGTAGCAGGTCGAAAGGCCGCCGCCGTGATCGATGCAGGTGTAGTTGCCGTAGCCGCCGCTGCTCGACTCCGGCTCGGTGAAGATCACCGTGCCCGCGGCCGCCGCCCGGATCGGGGTGCCGCTCGGCACCGCGATGTCGATCCCGGGGTGGAACTCGTAGCTGCCGTTGATCGTGCGCGGGCCGAAGCCCGAGACGACGGGACCGTCGACGGGCCAGATCAGGCCGCTGCCGCTGCCGCCGCGAATCGGACCGGCCGCCAGCGGGGCCGAGCCGGTCCCCGCCAGCTCCGCTGCGATCTTGGCCTGGATCGCCGCCACGGAGCCGTCGAGCTCCGTTTCGTGCCGGCTGATCTGGCGCAGCGCCGCGACGCGCTCGCCGCGAGCCGAGACGAGGGCCGCCTGGCGGTGCTGAAGCGCCGAGCGAGCGTTTGCGAGCGCCTGCTCTTCGGCGGCGATCGCGTCGCGAGCGGATTCGATCCGGTCCTTCGCGGTGCGCAGGCGGATCACCGTCCGCCTGATCTCATCGCGCAGGTCGCGCACGCGGCTGACGATCGCTTCATCCATGCCGTGGATCCGGCTCAGGTATTCAGTGCGGTCGACGAGATCCTTGTAGTCGCTGGCCCCGACGACGAGGCTGAGCACGTCCGGCGTCCCGGTCTCGTAGATGCCGACCAGCCGCTCGCGGAGAGCAACCAGGGCGCGCTTCAGCCTTGCCCTCATCACGCCCAGTCGTTTCCTCGCGACGTCCAGCTGCGCCACCGCCCTGTCCAGCTCCGCCTGCTTGGCGTCGAGCTGGACGCGCACCGCCACCTCCTGGTTGCGCAGCGTCGCCACCTCGCCGGTCAGCCTTTCGATCCGCGCCCCGTCACGCGAGATCGTCGTGGTCAGAACGCCCTTGCGTTCACGCACCTTGGACAGCTTGGCTTCCTTCGCGTCGAGCTTCGACTGAAGGTCCTGGCCGGAAGCGGCGGCGCCGGCTGCAAGCAGCACGATCAGCGCCGCCGCGACGGTGAGAAGAGCCGCCGGGGCGAGGCGAGTTTTGGGGCGCATCGTCGCGCGAGGCTAGCTCAGCCGAAAAGCTTGCCCGGACGCGAAAACGCGGCTGCAACCGGGCTTGCGCTCAGCTTTCGCGCGCGGCGTTCTCGACTCGCAGAAGGGCCTCCTCGACCCGCTCCTCCATCTGCAAGGTCGTGTGGTCGATCCCGAACCGCTCGTGCAGCAGGAGCTCGAGACGGCGCCGGACCAGGTCGCGGTCCGCATCAGGCTCGGTGACGACGTGTGCCGCAAGCGCGCCGAAGCCGGCGGTCACGGTCCAGAAGTGAAGCTCGTGCACCGAGTTGACGCCCTCCTCGGCGCAGATCGCGGCACCGAGCGCATCGACATCGAATCCCGCCGGCGCCGCCTCCATCAGCACGCCGAGCGGCTCCGCGATCAGGCGCCGGGAGGAGGAGAGGATGAGGAGCGAGATCAGCAAGCTGACCAGCGGGTCGACGATCGCCGAGCCTCCGACCAGAACCACGGTGCCCGCGATCACGACCCCGATCGCACCGAGCGCGTCGGCGGCGCTGTGGCGCAGCACCCCCTCCAGGTTGATGTCCGCCCGCTGTCCCCGCATCAAGACGGCGGTCGCGCCGGCATTTCCGGCAAGGGCCAGAAGGCCGAGGGCGAGGACGCCGGCGCCGTCGATCCCCGGCGGGCTCGCGAGGCGACCGAAAGCCGAGATCGCGACGGCCACGGCGACGGCGACCAGCAGCAGCCCGTTGACGAGGGCGGCGAGGATCTCGGAGCGCTGGTAGCCGAAGGTCAGCCGCCCGGCGGCTGGACGAGCGGCAAGCGACGCTGCAAACAGGGCGAGGGCGATCGAGCCGACGTCGGAGAGCAGGTGGCCGGCGTCGGCGAGCACCGCAAGCGATCCGGTCAGCACACCGCCGATCGCCTCGGCTCCGAGCATGGCGACGTTGATCGCGAGCGCGATCCACATCCGCCGCCGACTGTCGCTCCGCCTGGCATCGAGAGCGTGCGAATGCGAGTGCACGCTCGGAGCTTAGAGAGCCGCCGGGTGTCCTTTCTCAGGAACTCCCGCGAAGCGGCCTGAGAAGGGACACCCGGCGGCTCTCTTTATGCCGGAACCGGCTCTTTCTCGTCCTTCGCGGCGGTCGCCTGCTCGGCGACTTCCGCGGCGTAGCCCAAACGCTCCGCGTATTCGCGCGCCTGCATGCGTGAGATGACCATGCGCTGGATCTCCGCGGTGCCCTCGAAGAGCTGGTAGATCTTCGCGTCCCGGAACCACTTCTCCAGCGGGCACTCGACGCTCCAGGCAAACGGCCCGACCAGGTCCATCAGCGTCGTCGTCGCCCACATCGTCACGTCGCCGGCCTTGAGCTTCGACATCGAGCCCTGGCCGCCCCGCATCGGAATTCCGTTGCGGCCCATCCACGCCGCCCGCTGGACCAGGAGGCGGGCGGCCTCGATCTCCGTCGCCACGTCGGCGAGGGTCTGCTGGATGCGCTGCTCCTGCAGCAGCGGCTTGCCGCCTTCTGTGCGTCCCTCCAGGTACTCGAGGGTCCACTCGTAGGCCGCCTGGGCGATGCCCAGCGCCGAGGCGCCGACCAGCGGCCTGGTCATCTCGAAGGTGGCGAGGGCATCGGCGCCGCGCGACTTCTTTCCTTCGCGACCGCGCTGCAGCTTGCGCTCGAGCTTCTCCTCGCCGCCGAGCAGGTTCTCGGCCGGGATCCGGCAGTCCTCGAGCACGATCTCGGCGGTGTGCGAGGCACGGATGCCGAGCTTCGACTCCTTCTTGCCCTGGGTCAGCCCGGGAGTGCCCTTGCCGACGACGAACGAGGCCTGACCACGCGTGCCGAGCGTCGGGTCGACGGTTGCGACGACGACGTGGACGTCGGCGATGCCGCCGTTGGTGATGAAGACCTTTGTTCCGTTGAGGACCCACTCGTCGTCCTCGCGCTTCGCGGTCGTCTTCAGGCTCTTCACGTCCGAGCCGGCCTGCGGCTCGGTGACCGCGTAGGCGCCGAGCTTGATCTCGTCGCCGCTGCCGAAGCACTCCGGTACCCACTGAGCGATCTGCTCCGGCGTCCCCGAGGACGCGATCCCGGCCGCGGCGAGGCCGGATCCCGAGATGGCAAGGGCGATGCCGGCGCAGCCCCAGTGGAACTCCTCGGCGGAGATCACCTGCATCTGGCCCTGCTCGTCGGCGGCGGAGCGCTGGATCCCCTCCAGGCCGCCGAAGCCCTGGCGCCGGGCCTCCTTGATCACCTCCCAGGGCGTGCTCTCCTCTTCGTCGTGCTTGCGCGCGGCGGGCCGGATCACGTCACGGGCGAAGGCTCGGCAGCGCTGCTTGAACTCCTGCTGCTCCTCGGTGAATGAAAAGTCCATGCGATCCTTCCTGGCTCGGCGACACCTGACTGATTGACTGGTCAGTCAACCAGTCGAGGGTAGGTTAGCTGACCGGCCAGTCGCAGGAGACTGCCTATGTACCTTCTAGCGGAATGACGCACAAACGCCCGATCAATGCGGACTCGCCGGCCACCGCACCGGGAGCGGAGAAGGAGGAGGCGCGCCCGCGGACGCCGATTCCGGTCGCGCTGAAGGCCATCGCCGGGCTGGCGGTACTGGGGGTCGCGTTCCTCCTCGCCGCCATCTTGGGCGGCTCCGGGCAAGGCAGCAGTCAGGGCGGTTCGCCCCCGAGCAACGACCGTGAAGCCGGCAGCTCGGCGGAATCCACACCGGGTGCGCCAAGCAACAACACGACTCGGATCGAAGGCGAAGATGCGGCGAGCATCGGCGCAAGCGTCGCCCTCGCCGTCTATCCATCCCGTACTCCCGCGCAGCGCCCGGGCGCCGTCACGCTAGTCGGCGAAACGTGGCAAGACGCCGTTGCGTCCGCCGTCCTGATGGCAGCGCCGATCCGGGCTCCGCTGCTCCTCGCCGATGCCGGCGGGCCGCTGCCGCCGGGAGATCAAGCGTTGGCCATGTTGCAGCCGAAGGGCATCACGCTCGAGAAGGCCGGCAACCGCTCCCGCGACGGCGGACAGGCCTATGCGATCGGCCCCGTAGCCACACCCGCCCTGGACTCGAAGCGGACCGGCGATACCGTCGGGGCGGCGCAAGCGGCTGAAATCGAGGCGCTGCGCGATTCGCTTTTCCGCGGGGCTCCAAGGCACGTCGTCGTCGCACCGGAAGACAACGCGGCGTTCGCCATGCCGGCGGCGGCCTGGGCCGCCCGCTCAGGCGATCCCGTTCTATACGCCCGCGCCGACAAGCTCCCGGCGCCGACCGCAGCCGCGCTGAGGGCCCACCCGAAGGTTCCGGTCTACGTTCTCGGGCCGACCTCGGCGATCTCCCCTGCGGTGATGCGTGAAATCGCCGGCATCGTCAAGCGGGTGAAGCGCGTCTCCGGCAAGACCCCGGCCGAGAACGCGGTCGCTCTCGCCCGCTACGCCGACGGCAGCTTCGGCTGGAACGTAAACGACCCGGGCCACGGCTTCGTCATCGTCCGCGCCGGCGCACCGCTCAATGCCGCTCTCGCCGCCCCCCTCTCCGCGTCGGGCACCTGGGGTCCCCTTCTGCTCACCGAAAACGCCGAAAAGCTGCCCAAGGCGACGCGCGAATACCTCCTCGACGTCAAGCCGGGCTACACGACAGACCCGACCCGCGCCTTCTACAACCATGTCTGGATCATCGGCGGCGAAGATGAAATCGACGCGAATCAGCAGGCCGAAATCAACCAGCTGGCCGAACTGACTAAAGTCGGCGGGCAACGGTGAGCGAAGCGGAGAACCCAACGCTGCTCGGCGGCGAGCATCGCACAACGGTCGAGGACATCCGGGCCCTCGCCGGTGCCTCCACCCCGCATTTCGCTCTGCAGGTCCGCAACCGGATCCGTCGCCTGATCGATCCGCTCGAGGCCGACGATCCCGCCCGCCTCGAAGGGGAACGCAAGATCCAGACGCTCGAGGAGCTCGCCGGGCACAGCGGCGAGCCGCGCGGGACGACCGGCATCGGCCATCTGTGAAGGCACTGGCCGCCGAGGTCTGGCGCCTCAAGCAGGTCCCCGGCCCGACCGTCAACGTCTACCTGGCCGGCGACGTCCTGATCGACGCCGGAACCCGCTGGGACCGGCGTCGCATCTTCGCCGAGCTGCAGGGAAGGCAGGTCTCGCTGCTGGCGCTGACCCATGTCCATCCCGACCATCAGGGGGTGGCAAAGGACGTCTGCGAGTCGCGGGGCATACCGCTCGCCTGTCACGTCGACGACGTCGACGCGATGGAGGGCAGGCGACCGGTGCAGGAGGCGATGCCCCATCATCCAGTCAACCGCCTCGTCAAGCGGTTCTGGCAGGGACCGCCGTACCGCGTCGATCGGCCCTTGCGGGAGAACGACGAGGTCGGGGGGTTTCGGGTCGTCCATGCCCCCGGCCATGCCAGAGGCGAGGTGATCTTCTTCCGCGACTCCGACCGGGTCGCGATTTGCGGCGACGTGATCCGCAACCTGAGCTACGCGACCGGCCTGCCCGGGATCAAGGAGCCACCGGAGATCTTCACCTACGACCCGGCCGAGAATCGTCGCTCGATTCGGAAGCTGGCGGCGCTCCAGCCGTCCTCGATCCTGCCCGGCCACGGGCCGGCCGTCACCGACATGCGCGCATTCGAGCGCTTCGTCGCGGCGCTACCTGGGTAGAGACCGGGCAACGCACCGACAGCAGGGAGGCAACCGATGGCATGGTTGAGGAGAAGACGTCCTTCGCCGGCGATGATTACAGCAGCGCTCGCGCTGGTCGTTGCCCTGGGCGGCACTGCCTACGCGACGCAGACCATCAACGGCGGGGCGATCAAGAAGCAGACGATCGGCGGCGGCAAGCTCAAGCACAAGACGCTGACCGGCTTCCAGATCAACACGAACAAGCTGGGCACCGTCCCGGCGGCAAAGCGAGCGGCGCACACCTACTGGGCCGTCGTCGACAACCCGGCGAACCCGGGCAACGCCGTGCTGGCACGAGCGAGCGATGCCGGGATCGGCGCAAGCGAGGGAGGCGGTGCCGTGACGGTCGCCTTCCCGCAGAACGTGAGTGGCTGCGCCGACGTTGCCGGGCGCAACAACGCCGGCACCTCGGTCCCGAACCCCGGCTACGCGCAGACCAACAGCTCAGCCGCCAACCCGAATGCGATCGAAGTCCACACGCGCGACAAAGAAGGGAAAAACGAGGACGCCGACTTCCACCTGATCGTCGTCTGCCCATAGCGCGAGAGGCGAGCCGCATCCGACATCGACCCCACTCTAGGTGGGTCAATGTCGGATGCGAGTGCCGGCGCCGCCCGTGGCCGGGCCGAAGGCGTCGATGATCCGGTTCTGGTACTCGGAGAGCTCCTCGGGTGAGATGAAGTAGGTCGGCGGGGTGAGGAAGAGGCCGTCGGCGCGCTCGGCCGTGGCCTCGACGCGGGCGCGCACCTTGTCGAGCGGGCCGGCGGCACAGTAGGCATCGACCATCTCGTCGCTGATCGCAGCGGGGACCGCGGCGAGGTCGCCGCGGCGAAACGCCTCGCCCGCCGCGATCGCGTTCTCGGCGAAGCCGTGCAGCTCCCACAGCGGCATGTAGGTCTTGACCGTTGCGTAGAAGGAGATCGTGCGCCGCGCCATCTCGATCGCCTGCCCCTCGTCATCGTCGATCGCGCAGCAGACCGTCGGCAGGTAGTCGAACCCGGAGCGCTCGCGGCTGGAGCGGCGCAGCCCCTCTTCGAAGGAGCTGACGACGACCTCGTCGATCCAGCGCAGGCTCTGGATCGGGTGGCCGATCAGGCCGTCGGCGACGTCGCCGGCCATCCGGCACATGCCGGCCTGCACGCCCGCGGCGTAGATCGGCACCGATTCGCGCGCCGCCGGGTGCGGTCGCACCCAACCCCTGATGTCGATGTCGTAGTAGGACCCCTGGTAGCGAATCGGCTCACCGCCGCCGGCCGCCTGCATGATCAGCCGCGTCGCCTCGATCGCCTCCCGCAGGTGCGGAGCGGGCTTGCCGTACTCGGCGTTGTGCCAGGTCTCGTTGAGGCGTTTGACCCCGGAGCCGAGACCGAGGCGGAAGCGACCGCCGGACATCTCATCGATGTCGAGGGCGCTGATCGCGAGGATGAAGGGGCTGCGCGTGAACGCCCAGGCGATTCCGGTCGCAATCCCGATCTTCTCCGTCCGTCCCGCGAGGTAGGCGGCCTGGGTGACAGAGGACCGGAACAGCTCCGGTGCCCAGAGGCACTCGATCCCGGCCGCCTCGGCGGACCTGGCCTCCGCCTCGAGATCGGCGACCGAGGTGCCGATCGCAGCGACGGAGATCCGGTCCAGGGCCCCCATCTCTGCCT
>Ga0207661_10003105_pt1 | contig 11495 bp, 17 predicted proteins | sample KBSC713LmetaG_FD_184337 | JGI IMG/M metagenome (GOLD analysis project Ga0207661, IMG submission 184337) | Corn rhizosphere microbial communities from Kellogg Biological Station, Michigan, USA - KBS C7.1-3L metaG (SPAdes) (version 2) | ecosystem: Host-associated > Plants > Roots > Rhizosphere ... | reverse complement strand
GCCCCGGCCAAAAGCTCCAGCGTCCAGCGGGCGCGTCCCTCCGGGGGCCTCGCGCAGGCGGTTGCCACCAACAGGGCTTCCTCCTTGCCGGTGAGCTTGCGCTCCGCTCCCGAGCGCGGCTCCTCGCTCAGCGCCCGCTCCAGATTGCCTTCCACGAAGCGCCGCTTGGTCCGGTACACGGTGGAACCGCTCACCGCTACCGTGCGCGCAATTTCCTCGTCGCTGCAGCCGGCCTCGGCCGCCAGCAATATCTGGGCGCGCTTGAGTTTGCGGGCGGCCCGTTTGCCCTTGCTCAACATCGCGGTGAGCTCATCGCGTTCGGCTTGGCTCAATTCGACTCGATAACGTACATTCATCTCGACCCCCTTGTCGGAGGACGGGACGAATCCACAAATGAATCAAAAATCAGGCGCTGCTCGAAGCCTCGGCGCTCAAGGCTTCACCGAAAAGCAAGGCCAGTACCTGGCTTTCATCTACACCTATGCGCACATGTTCCGGCGCCCGCCAGCCGAGGCCGATATGCAGCGGCACTTTCAAGTCACCCCGCCATCGGTCCACCAGATGATCGTGACGCTCGAACGAAATGGTCTCATCAGCCGTCAACCCGGCGCCGCCCGAAGCATCCAAATTCTCGTTGCTCCGGAAGACCTCCCCATCCTGAACTGGCTCGGAATCAACCAGTCAGAACCACTGTGACGAGGTACTAGTGGGCACGAAGCTTGAAGGAGGGTGGACCGTTGAGAGCCCATTGGGTTGGTCCTTCGATGATAAGGGAAAACCGGCAAGACCGGCTGGCGACAACGGCTCGGGCGGAAATTTCTCCGTAGGGTATGTGGTTAAGCGAGGAGATCAGACTGCTTTCTTGAAGGCGATCGATCTAAGCCGGGCTATGAAAGCCAAGCCGGGCGATATGCTGAACGAGCTTAAGAAGATCATCGATACCGCGACGTTCGAACAAGCTCTTTGCGCACTTTGTGGTGAGCGGCGCATGGATCGGGTCGTGCTCGCTCTGGCAGCTGGAGAAATCGTAGTTGGCCCTAACCTTCAGGACCGCGTTCCCTATATTATCTTCGAACTCGCCGACGGCGATGTGCGTCGGCGGATGAGGCTGGTCAACGAAAACGTACGCGCTGCTTGGATTTTCAGCGCTCTTCAGAATGCTGCTGTCGGCCTAAGGCAGTTGCACTCGGCCAAAATAGCGCACCAGGACGTGAAGCCGTCCAATCTATTGCAGTTCGAAAAGCAGAACGTATTTAAAGTGGGAGACGTAGGCCGGGCGATCCAGGAAGGAGTCGCGGTACCTCGCGCCGAGTACGGGATCGCTGGCGATCCAAGCTACGCACCGCCTGAGCTTCTCTATGGTCATTATGTTCCAGATTGGAACACGCGTCGGGTTGGGTGCGATCTCTTCATGTTCGGGAGCCTGATAGCTTTCTTCTTCTTGGGGCAAGGTATTACACCAATGCTAATGAGCCGCATCGATGCAGCCCACTTACCGCGTCGCGCAGGTGGCGAATGGCAGGGCTTCTACGCTGATGTCCTGCCGATCGTTCAGCGGGCATTTTCTTCCGTGCTCGAAGAACTCGAACTCGTTGCTCCTAAAAAGTTCAAGGATGAGATTGTTGCTAGCGTTCGGCAGCTTTGCGAGCCCGATCCGGCGCTTCGAGGCCATCCTCGCAATCGAACGGAAAATCAATTCGACCTCTCAAGATACGTTTCTCAATTTGATCTTCTTGCGAAGCATGCGGCTATTGCAGGTCGGAACGCTTGATACCATCGGACGACGATATTAAGCGCCAGGTTATCCCACGTTGGCGAACAATCCGAGCGACCACGGCGGCCCGGGAGCTTGCCCCTGCAAAGCGGCAAGCTCAGACTTACCTTGAAGACGCAATCTCCGCGCGGTTATCACAAGAACTCCAGATGCGTGTGAGGGAGTGGCGCCAGGAGAACGATCTTGCCGCCGCCGAAGAGCTTATTGCCGCGGCCGTCGTCTCACGCTGCCCTGATTTTCAGGAAGATGTCCGGGCCGCTGCGCGCCTTGTGCTCGATGACCCGCATAGTCTGACCGGGTCCCGAGACCTTGCCAACTCGCTGTTGGGAGAGCACCGCGACGAACCGGACCCGATGCCGGACGAAACCAAAAAGATGCATTTGGAAATAGCCCGGCGCAAGCGCCTCTTCCGAATTTATCCGCGCGACGCGCTACTGCTAACTGAAACTGCCCTCTTATACACGAATCTCGGCTTAAACGCTTCTGCGAAAAACCTTCTCAAGGCAGCTGCTGCGTTGGCGCCGAACAATAGATATGTTCTGCGCTCACTAACTAGGTTCTGGGTTCACCAAGCCGAGCCTGACCGCGCGCTGCACTTCCTATCGAAATCGGCCGCAACGAAGCGTGACCCGTGGCTCCTCGCCGCCCAACTAGCGGCTGAAGACGTTGCCGAGAAGAAGTTGACGAATTGGCGCGAAGCCAAACGCATCCTGGGAGCAGAACAATTTTCTGACTTCGAATTGACGGAACTGGCTGCCGCGTTCGCTACTCTGCAATTACAGGCTGGCAGCCACAAGCTCGCCCGAAAGATGTTTCGGAAAAGCTTGGCTGAGCCAACTGAAAATGTAGTTGCTCAAGCCCAGTGGGCAAGCCGGCGAGACCCGACGATCAATGTATCCCATGAGCTCACCGCGAAGGCTTCTGAAGCGCTCGCCTGGGAAAAGCTTGTCACCGGTCGTTGGCAAGAGGTGATTTCCGCAAGCAGAAGCTGGCACGATATTGAACCTTTTAGTATTCGTCCCGCCGTTATGGGATCGTTCGTGGCGGTCGCTCACATCGGTGATGGCATCATCGGCGAAGAGTTCGCAAGGCGCGGGCTAATCGCGAACAGAGGCTCTGCCGTTCTGCACAATAATCTGGCGGTATCGCTGGCAATGCAGGGTCTCGTTGAGGAAGCAAAATCTGAACTCGCAAACGTCAAACCTTCCGCGGAAACGAGAGAGGAGATCGTTAACCTCGCGACAAGAGGCCTCATCGAAATGCGAAGCGGCAATCTAGAGGCTGGCGCGGACCTCTACCACAAATCAATCAACCTAGCGATTTCTCTGCGTGATGCGCACCTTTGGTGTCGTGCCTGCGCCCACTTCGCCTACGAGTGCGCCCGATATAACAAGCGCGACCTTGCGAACATCACCGCCACCATCATGAAGGTTTACAATCGCCTGGGCGATCAGTCCAAAATCGGGTTGAACGACGTGCCGGCGATACTTGCCCGCGCGGAAAAACTCCAGTCCGCATCAGAGATACTGAGATCGCTGGAAAATTACAGAAGCCAGCTTGCATCATATCCTGCAGATGAGCTGACAGATGCGAGCGGCGGAGATAAATCGCCAAACTAGACCGATGGCTTTTCGTTGCAACGAGAGGGGCATTGATGCCCGTCGCACCTTTGCTTGCGCCTTCGTAGGCGGCTTTCTCGTCAGCATGCGCGAGGCGGAGCTTGATCAGTGGCGGAAGTTCATGCCCATACCTCCCCCGCACGGTGAGTTGGTCCCAATGCTGCTGCGTCCACGCGCGGCAAATTTCATCCGCTTCGGCATGCCATTTCGCCTGGAAAGTCACGGCAGGAAAGCCGTTGATCTCAACGGTGAAGGTCGAATTCGAGTAGCTCATTAGGTGACAAGTTCCGACGCGCGTGAGGGTTTCTAGCGGTCGCCCTTCCAAGCCAACCACAAGCCGTAGCGGCTTGCCGTAGTGGCCGGAGAGGGCGCATCCTAACTGTATGACCACCAAGTCGCGGCAATCGATCTATGGCGCCTCGATCCGGGCGTCGGCGCAGCGAGCCAAGGAGGCCCGCAAAGGGGCTGACCGGCTTGCCTGTGAGGCCTGGAACATGCGCATGCTCGGCTACGAGGGGCCGGCGCAGCCGTCGCCGGCGCTCGGTGACGCGCTGAACGCCGGGTATTGCTATCTCGAAGTCCGTTGCCTCGGTTGCGACACCCATCAGACCGTTGGGTGCTGTCCTAATTAGGACACTCGCGGAGGGGAATTAGGACACTGGCTCTGCGAATACTTTATGGAAACGATTATGGTGCTTTGCCCATGCCGATGCATTGCGGCACATCCATCCAATGGCTTCTATAATTTCATCGTGAGATTGCGCCAGCGTTGGCTTTTGAAAGATAGGCTCATGATGCGCAATCCGATTTCGCAATCCCCGAATTGCATTCAACCGGCTGTGAACAGTGCTGCGCGGCTTGCCCCCTTGTACCAAGAAATGCCTTGTATATGGCTCTGCGCCAAATTGTTGGGTCGTAATGTTTTCCCAGAAGCCCCACCCAGAACGCGAACTTAAGCTCTGCTAGCATCTGCCCGGCTATCACCGGCTTTCGGTCCATAGAGCAGGAGCCCGTGGCCGCCGCAGGAATGCCAACGGCTATCTATCGTGGCCAGCTCAATATCGTTGGCCTTCGAGAGAATGGTGCCGTTCCGGCTGCCGGAAGTCGAGGGCTTGGACAAGGCTGTCAAAGGGCTTCCCGCGGACCTATTAATCGACATGTGCCAAGGGTTTGTCACAGCGCTTGCCCCAACTCCGAAGTACGGACAAAACTATCACCAGTGGCTCAGCGGCCAATATGGTTTGAAAAAGCTCGTCGAGCATATTTGGATGATTATTGGCATGGCTCGGACTTTGCGAGAACATGACCGAGCTTCGTGACAAGGTGAATGCGCTTTGGCGGGAAATATCCAGTGCAATTGCGAATGTATCTGCCGCCACCCTCGAAGCAATGAAAGAGGCCGCCAACTGAGGCGGCTTTACTCTGCTCGATAGCACAACCCAACCTAGCTTGAAATAAATGCTAGGTAGGGTTGATTTAGGTCCGGACAGCGCAATCCTCCGGTGACGACTAAACAGCACATACCCACTGCGATGGTCTGGTCAAAGTTGCTCACTTTCGAATTAGGCCACTACTAGTTTCAAACTAGGCCACTACTGGGCCTGTTCCGACCTCGGTGGCCTAATTTGATTTTTGAGTGGCCTGTTTTGCTTTTCGAAAAGTGAGCAATATCGAACAGAAGACTCGTTCATTAGACACTAGATTTCCCCCACCGGCTGGCGGCGCCGAGGCCCCGGAAGGAAATGCAAATGCCCTCAGTTGAACGATGCATAGCTTATGCTGCGGAATACAAAATCCTGGGAAAAGACCCTAACAATTCAGCTCGCAAGTCTTCCGTGCTTGCGAACATTTCGCATAGTTGGACAGCTCTATCGCACCAACTTGAGCAGCTGACGGAAATCGTCAAAGCCGAAGCAAAGTAAGGTAGACCTCAATAATGGTCGCGGCAGCGCTTTCGCTGTATTCGCAATCAAGGACCATGCCACTACCCGGAGTTTCCGTCATGCGTACCTCGCCCTCGATCGTGCCGGAAACGTTGAACGCGAGGCTTTATGCAAGTCGCTACGGATTGTGGGTGAAGTGCAAGTGGATACGAGGGTAACGTCCGGCAAAGTTCCGGCCACGCACAATAGCCGGCCACTCAACCGACCGTGAAAATCTTGCACTCACAACCTCAGTCTTTTGCATCAATCGAAGGCGCGGGCGCAGATGCTCAAGGAGTAGATGGGACGATCGTTCCGGCGAACTTCAAGGCTCCAGGTATCGCCTGGCTGAAGACTTCCCTCGATGTCGCGGGCAAACCTCTTGGCCTCTGCCCAAGCAGCTGCGTCGTCGCGCAGGTCAACGCCGCCGTCGTCCTGATAAGGGCGGGTGCCCTGAAGGTGAAAGAAATATCTGGGCATTTGACTTCGGCGAACGCGGAAACCGAAGCGCCGTTCCTAAGCCGACTTTGCAAATAAATAGTCTGGTTCGAATTGCGCGATGCGCTTCAGTTCCTCGAAATTCGGGAGTGTGACGGTCCGGTTTACCCACCTGATCAGGCGACGTTTCGCAGTTCCTGCAGGGTCCTGTTGACGTGTACGAGGGAAATTCCGGACGCGTTGGCGAGGTCCTGCTGGGTCAAGGGAAGGTGGAAACTGTCATCTGTGAAAAGGCCCACGGCCTTCATCCGGAAGGCAATTTCGCATAGGAGGTGCGCGATGCAAGAGAGGGCGTCGCGAACGGCGACGTTGCATATCCATTCGCGGAGCATGCTTGCTTGGATGGTCGTCTCGCGCCAAAATATGCTCGCCAAGTTCGGCGACGCGGCGAGGACGTTCTTCAGGTCCCAATGAGAGATCAGACCCACGCGCGACGGGCCAATGCTGACTACGCTGTGATCGGAAACAGGCAAAAAAAGCGTTTGCAAATCCGGAAGGTCGCCTGGAACGTAGAAGGCCAGTATCTGCTCGCGATCATTGGCAATCTTGTAGCTCGCTATAAAGCCGGCATGAACGACCCCGCATTGCGTGGTGGCCTCACCCTGGCGGCAGAGCGGTTCGCGGTTGTCAAGCGTTCGCTCCGTCACGCGAAGCGCCTTCAAAAGCTCGCGGTCGCTCGGCGAGAGGCCGACAGCATCCTGAACGCGCTTACTGAAGAGACCGGCAGGCATGATCCGATCGTATCCTGATCGTGTTTGGCGCAACAACGGGAAAAATACGCTCTCAAAAATCATTGGCAGTCGGTCAGAGTGAGCGCTAGCCCTTGGCGAATTGCGGCAACATAACGGCCGTGCGTTCAAGCCGCGACTATGCTGCCAAGCACTGTCGACGATCGCCGACAGGTCTTCCCAGCTTTCATCTAGGAAGGCGCGCTGCCCGGCAGCGCTGGCGCGCAGCCATGCCGATCGGAATGACTTGAAGGTCCGCTGAAGTTCGGAATAGCCCGGCTTGGGCTCTTGCGCCGATGACGGCCGCAACGCGCTGACGTTCTCGCCAGCGGCCGCGCGGCTAACGACTTCTTCCCGGGCCTGCGCCGACATTGCAGCCAGCGCGTCAAGTTCAGCGCCTTTGTCCAGCGACGTGCCCGTTACGCGGTCAAGATCGGCGCCTAGCGCCTTCGCGCGGGTCGCGTCGCGACGGATTGTCCGTTCCGGCGTTCCGGTCTTGGCGGATGTGTCACTGGTAAAAGACGCATCGGCCAACTTGGCCGTTGCGTTGCCGCGGCCCATTGCCTTATTCGCTGCACGGGCGCCGATCGCCTTAGCTGAACCGTGAACCGCTTCATAAGCCGCCTTCCGCTTTGCGACCAGCTTCGCCCGCTGCGCCGCCGTAAGATCGCGGCGGATCAGGTTTTCGTCGATTTCGGCAAGTAGCGCTTCCGCTTCCTGCCATTCGTGGAAAATCTGGCGCGCGGATCGCTATGTCCAGACGATCAAACAAAATCCTGCAGACGTCAGGAACGGAATAAATCTCGGCCTCTTAGTTCATAGCACCGGCCGCCCTCCGTTCAAAACGGCGCATGTCGCGGATAGCCAAGCGTCCGCGGGGGCCGCCGTTCAAAACAATCGCTCGCGTGGGATCGCCGAAGGCGGCGGTCCTTCGGCTGAGGAGGTTTTTCGGCTGAGGAGGTTTTTGTGAGTACTGTTGAGGATGCGGAATGGACCCCCATTGAGATCGACAGTCTTAGAGCGGCAATTGGAGATGGCCTGTCGATCGAGGAAGTGGCGGAAGTTCTCGACCGCAAGATCGACGATGTAGTCGAAAAATGCCTTGAGCTCGGCCTGCAGCCCACTGGACCTTAGAAGGACACCCGATTGCCGATGGTGCGGCATCCGGTGCTAAAGGGATGGGCGGCTGCGGTAGAGCATTACGCGATCATCGAACGCGTCGACAGACACCGCGGGCGGCGCCCGGATTGGTCGTCGCGAAAGTCGTCCACCTGAAACGATGATCCTGCGACGGCCGGACCACCTTTGAGGAAAAGGCTTAAGAGACGGACTTCAGGCGTTGGTGCGATGCCGCTTGGTGTCGGAAGTGTGACGGCGCCGTCACAGAAAGACAGCAGCCGCGCCCGTCCGCCTTCCTTCCCCATCATTCGATGCGACGCTGCCGATATTACCGGCATGCGCGGCCGCATCGCGCCAGAAGATCGGTTAGCCGTTAACGGTACGGAAGAGCCGTTCGGGCACCCGAGGGCTCAGCGGGCCAGTCGCTTTTCGACCTGCTTGCGGCTGTTGCCCACCTTCTTAACCGCTTTCTTCACCGCAGCCTTCGACCGGCCGGTCTTCTTCGTCTCATATCGGACTTGGTAACGTTGACCGCCCGCAACGCGCGCGCGATCCTGCTTGCGACCTCGCGCGGTCTGCTTCTTCGCCTTCTTCGCCATGCGCTCCTCCTGTTCGTGGTAGGCTAATTCTCTATATTGATCGGTGTTCCGCCGGGGAACGACTTGGCGAAGCGCCGTTTTGGTCTAGCGATTTGCAGGAGTTGTGTTTGTGGCGTTTCAGCGTGCGGCAAGCGGGGTAAAACGAGCTATCCGGGCTTCGTCGAGCCCGCCCTAGCGACCGCGATCGACAGGGTACCGTCCGGCGAACGCTGGCTGCACGAGATCAAGTTCGACGGCTATCGGGCGCAGGTTCACATCGTCCACTCGGAGGTGAAGATCTTCACCCGGCGAGGACATGATTGGACGAAGCGCTTCCGTAAGGTCGCGGAGGATGCACGGCACATCAACGCCAGGACGGCGATCATCGATGGTGAGGTCGTAGCACCGTCTGCAGACGGCACAACGGACTTCTCAGTTCTGCAAAACGAATTGAAGGGAAGATCGAAAAAGATCGTGCTGGTCGCGTTCGATCTGCTCTATCTCGATGGCCGCGATCTGCGGAAGCTTCCCCTTTTTCAGCGGAAGGCTCAGCTGAAGAAGCTGGTCGCCAACACCGAAGTGCAATTCAGCGATAGTTTCGAGATCGAGGGCGGCGAGATGTTCAAGCACGTATGCGAGATCGGCCTTGAAGGCGTCGTCTCCAAGGTCAAGGATGGACCGTACGTGACCGGCCGCAGCCGCGATTGGGTGAAGGTCACCTGCGCACAGCGCGAGACCTTGACGATCGCGGGGTTCGCGCTCGGCGGCGGCAAGTGGGACGGCCTCTATTTGGGCCGCCGCAAAGGCAAGGACCTAATTTATGCCGGTAAGGTGGATCATGGCTTTGATGATGCATCGGCCTTAAACCTGCGTCAGCGGCTCACGCCGCTGATCCGCAAGACCCAACCCTATGCAAAGCGCATCGCGCATCGGGGCATCTGGGTTGAGCCGGAGCTATTGGCGGAGATCGAATACCGGGCCAAGTCCGCAGAGGGCAAGGTGCGGCATCCGGTGTTCAAAGGGCTGCGGTAGGACATTTAGGGGGTGGAAAAGCGGGCGGGAACGTGCCCCTGCGCGGGCCGGCCGGTGTATTGTCCGGCGGCACAACCGGGGGAACGGCTATGGCGCGCACGCGGGTCACTGAAGATCAGTTCAGGGTCGAAGAAAACGAAGTCATTCGACCAATGCTCGCTGGACTGCGTATCCCGGCCGCCCGGAACCGCACCTTTACTCACAGGGCAGGGTGGGGAGCGTCCTCTCCAGCGGCGAAGATTATTGGCGCGAAGACGTTGAACCGATCGCGGTCAAGCTCTTGGCGGCGAGCCCGGGGGCTTCAGAGGCATGACGGTGGATAGGCGTCGTAACGACGATCGTCGCCGTTGCCGGCGCGGTGATTGCCTATTTCCAGTTCGTCACGGCCCGCCGAAAGTTGATGCTCGATCTTTTCGACCGCCGATTGAAGGTGGTCGAAGGGGTCGAACGTGCCGTGGGACCGTTTCTAGCGAACGGCAAACTCAGCGTCGAAAACTTCAACGAGTTGCTGACTGCGAAGGCGGCGGCGCGGTTTCTGTTCGGTCAAGACGTGCAGGACCATATGGGCTTGCTCCAGCAGGACTTCGCGTTTTGGCTGGCTCATTCGGACAGGTCGCTTGCCGATCCTGATACGCCCAACAGAGAAGCGTTGATCGACAAGAAAGCCGAAGTTGAATTGCGGCTCGCTACGTATCCCTCGAAAACGGCGGCCATTTTTGGCCCTTACATGAAATTCGCCGACAAGCAGGCCAAGCCGTGGCGGCCTTGGTAGGGGAATTGAATGATGGGTCGCGGGACATGCAAGAATAAACAGCCTGCATTGCTAAGCTGCCCCTCAAATTTAAAACGTCATGTTTGAGCGTGCACCTTTCAAAAAATGCCCGTCTTGTGGCGAGCCGACGTTAGGCATCCTATCCGCCGGCGGGGCATCCCTTCAACGGCGCTGCACGAAATGTCGATATGCGATATCGATGCCGCTTCCCGAGCTATCGAAAAAGGTCGTTTATCTCGACCAGTTCGCGATCAGCGAAATCTACAAAGTCAAATCAGGTCGCAGACGTCAGCAGTCCGGCGCTCAGGCCTTCTGGGAAGACGTCATGGCGCAGGTCGACCGGACCTATTTGCTTCAACAGGTCATCTTCCCGGGCTCCAACATCCACAGAGACGAGACCATAGTTTCGCCGTGGGCAAGTGAGCTTGCTCTCGCCCACGAGATGTTGAGCGGTGACGTCTCGTTCGAAAATTATGAAGACGTCGAACGCTCCCAGGTCTTTGAATACGCGGAGGCGTATCTAGATGATCGGGTTGCGCCGGCCCTCTCATTCGAGGTCGATCAAATCTTGGAAGGCGAGAGGAACGATTGGCTTCCGGATATCCATATCACAGCGAGCATGGATTATGGCGCCTTTGCCGACGGCATACGGCGACAACGCGATGAGACAGACGCAAGCTGCTCAGAACTTTGGAAGCGCTGGATAGCGCAGAAGCCGACGTTCGATCAGGTCTTCGCACACGAGTTCAGCGGTTTTGCGAGCGCAAAAAAGGGGGCGCTGAGATTTGCCGCGGAACAGGCGCAAGCAGCGCTGGAAGTTTACGATACCAGCGAGTTCTTAAATCGAATAACCCACCCGGTAATGGAGGAATTTAAGCAGCTAAAACAGCTGTTCAAAAATCACGGGATTGCCGATGCCGATTTGGTTTCATCGGTCTACGCGTTCTGGGAGTGGCCAGAAAACAAGAGCATGCCCGTTCATCGGATATCGGCCTACTTATTTGCGGCGCTGTCCCGCAGGCTTGTCTCTGGAGGGCAACGAAAACTCCCTTCGAAGGGCATGATGAACGACATCAGAGCCATATCAACATACGGACCATACGTTGATGCAATGTTCATCGACAACGGCTGCGCCTCGCTCTTGTCGGAAGAGCCACTTCGAAGCGAAGTGAAACTGAAGGCAAGGATTTTCTCGCCCACAACGGGGGCGGCATTCCTGCAATATCTCAAAGACCTCGATGCACAGACGCCTTCTGAAGTCAGGGCACGCGCCGAAGAGATTTACGGCGTGACGTAGCGCCGTTCGACCAAAGCCCGCGTTCCATCGTATCGTTGAAGCAATCCTTACCACGGCACCTGACGATAAGAGCAACTGTGGGGAAGTAGCCCGGTGACCGGCCGGCCTCAAGGCTGGCGCTGGCGCGCCCCCGCCTGCGGCGGCTGACGGCCTTGA
>Ga0207661_10003104_pt1 | contig 11502 bp, 12 predicted proteins | sample KBSC713LmetaG_FD_184337 | JGI IMG/M metagenome (GOLD analysis project Ga0207661, IMG submission 184337) | Corn rhizosphere microbial communities from Kellogg Biological Station, Michigan, USA - KBS C7.1-3L metaG (SPAdes) (version 2) | ecosystem: Host-associated > Plants > Roots > Rhizosphere ... | reverse complement strand
CAGCGGCGAGACGTAGACCAGCTTGACGCCGGTCCCGAGATCGTCGGAGCGGGCGAGCTTGTCGATCCCCCAGAGGAAGCTGGCAAGCGTCTTCCCCGAGCCGGTGGGGGCGCAGATCAGCGCGTGCTCGCCGCTGGAGATCGCCTCCCAGCCGCCGGTCTGCGCCGGCGTCGGCCCCTCGAAGGAGGCCTCGAACCAGCGCCGCACCGGGGCGCTGAACGGCGCCAGCGGGTCAGATTCCGTACTTTCTTTCGCCTTGGCAGCCAACCCACCGATCTTACGCAGATCGATGGGTCGGCTCTAGCGGGGCTAAGGGGTGCCGCCGGCGAACCTGACGTATTCGAACCAGGACTTCTTCGGTTGGAAGCCGGCGCCGAAGAGGCCGGAGCCATTGCAGAAGTTGCAGGCGGCCCCGTAGTCGTCGATCGAGAACCAGTAGACCCGCTGTACCCGCCACCTGCGCTGGTTCTTCTTCAGCAGCGAGAAGGCGCCCCGCAGCTGCTGCGCCTGGCCGTTCATGCCTTTGGCGAAGGAGTTGCCGGGGGTCTTCGGTTCGGAGCTCCAGCCGAGCTCGGTGATCCAGAGGCCGGTGCCGGCATCGTGCCATTTCTTCATCACCTCGCGGACTTCTTCGACCTGCGGGGTCAGCAGCTGGTACTTGGTCGAGTACGGGTGCAGGGCGACGCCGTCGAACTTGGTGCTGATCCCGCGGACCTTGTAGAGGCCTTCGAGGAAGTCGGAGGCGAACCAGTTGTGGTTTCCGCTCTTGGTGTTGCCGCCCTTGGGCCAGGCGAAGAGCCCGGCGAGGATGATCTTCGCCTTCGGATCGGCGCCTTTGATCGCCCCGGCCGAGATCTTCACCAGCTGGGCGTATTCGGTCGGGTTCGGCTTGTGGACGAAGAACTTGAAGTTCGGCTCGTTCCAGATCTGCCAGTTGCGCAGCGGCCGGGAGGGCACGTCGGGGTGTTCGGCCCAGAAGGAGCCGTTGGAGCCGTAACGGGCGACGGCCGCCTTGCAGAAGGCAAGCCAGCCGGCCCGGGCCTTGCCCTTGACCGGCAGGTGCGCCGGCACGAGGACGCCGCCGCCGACCGGCAGCAGCGTTTCCGCCCAGGCCGGCTCACCGGCGAGGAATGGCAGGACGTCGATTCCGGTGCGGGCCGCCTCGGAGATCTGCGAGTCGGTGGCCGTCCAGTCGAAGGCGGCGCCTTCGGTCGGCTGGGCGGTCGCCCAGTTGATCGGCAGGCGGATCGTGTCGACCCCGCCTTGGTGGACCCGCTGGTACTGCTCGACGCTGAGCGAGGACTGCGGCACCGCGCCCCAAAAATTGGTCGGCAGCGCCTGCGCGGCGGCGGCCGTGCAGGCGAGGGCCGTCAGCGCCAGCAGCCCGGCGAGGGCTATCCGCAGGCGCATGCCAAGACCGCTGCCACCGCTTGCTCTCGGCATCGCTCAGCCCGCCTTCGGCGTGGCGGGGGAGTCCGGCCGGCGGCGCTGGCGCATGATCACGATCCCGGCCGAGATCGCCGCCAGCAGCACGACCGCGATCAGGATCGGGACGACGGGCGAGGAGCCACCGTTGTCTTCTTCACCCGATTCGACCGGGGAAGCTTCCTGCTGCAGGGCCAGCTTGCCTTCCGCGTCGCCGCCGCTCTTGGCGTGTTGAGGATTGGTGGAACCGTTTCCGCCCCTATCCTCGCTCCCGCCCCTCGCGGATCCCGTGCCAGCCTTTTCCCCGCCCGATGACCCACCAGAGCCAGAGCCACCTCCGCCACCGGCCGGCACGCCGCCGCTTTCGTTGGAAGCATGGGCCTTGCCACCGCCGCCCTGAACGGTCGGGGTGGAGGGATGACTGCCGTAGGCCGAGGGAGTTTCGGTTTCGTATTCGACCCCGGCCGAGTCGGCGCTAGCGGCGGCGGGAACGAGGGCAAATGCCAGCAGAGCAAGCACTGACAGAAGCGAGAGAACGGATCGGTTCCAGGCGTAGCCCTGGTGGCGGCTCCCAAGCATGGCGCGCAAGGTTAGAGGAAATAACGGCGGCTTTCTCCCCAATTTTGCTGATAGGGGGACTGGCCCTGACGGGCGGTGGATTTGCCCTCGCGGACCGCCACATCGCCGGCCTCGGCGTCTGGCTGCTGGTTGCGGCGCTTCTGGTCCTCGGCGCTGCCGGCCGGGCCGCGCTGGGGAAGCCGTTCTACTGGGGGGCAGGACTGGTTCTTGGGGTGGCGATTTTCTCTGGGGTCTCATCTTTCTGGTCCGGGTCGGTTGAGTTGAGCGTGACCGAGGGCGATCGCGTTCTCATCTACCTCGGCGTCCTCCTTGCCGCTTTCCTGATCGCCCAAACCGACCAGAGGGCCCAACGTTTCGCTGAGGGGATCGTTTTTGCATTGATCGGTGTCGCGCTGCTCGGCCTCGCGACCCGCCTCCTCCCCCATGTCTTCCCAGTCGCCGAGGGGCTCGGGAGCGGCCCGCGGCTGCGCTACCCGCTCGGCTACTGGAACGCCAACGGAGTCGCCTGCGGCATCGCCGCGGCGCTGATCCCCTGGCTCAGCCGTCGCTCGCTCACCCCTGCCCTGCGCTGGCTCGGGGTCGCCTGCCTGCCGGCGGTGCTGCTGACGCTCTACTTCACCTACTCGCGCGGCGGCGTCCTCGCGCTGCTGGTCGCCGCGGTCTGCCTGCTCGCCCTCTCCCACGACCGGCTCTGGATGCTGGGGACGCTGGCGGTCGGGGTCCTCGGGGCGGCGCCGGCGGTTCTCGCCGTGCAGGCGCGCGGCAGCCTCGCCGACAACGTCGACAACGCGGCGGCGGTCGACCAGGGCGGCGAAGTTCTGCTGATCCTGCTGGCGGGGACGGCGCTGACGCTGGTGCTGTTCGGGCTGATGCGGCTGCTGGCGCGCCGCCGCGGTGGCATCGCCGGGCGCGCGGTGGCGATCTCCCGCGACCCGCGAGCGCTGCGGGCGGTGGCGGTCCTCGCCGCCGTCGCCGCCCTGGTCGCGATCGTCGCGGTCGGCGGCCGCGCCTGGGACCAGTTCTCGAGCTCCGACATCGAGTTCCCGAACCAGCCCCAGCAGCACTTCAGCGACTTCTCCGGCGCCGGCCGCCACGACTTCTACCGGGTCGCCGTCGATGCCTTCAAGGAAAAGCCGCTGGCCGGCCACGGCGCCGGCACCTACCAGTTCTCCTGGGTGAAGCTGCGCTCGATCGCGATCCCCGTCCACAATGCCCACTCGCTCTACCTCGAGGCGTTCGCCGAGCTGGGGGCGATCGGCGGCCTGCTGGTCTTGGCGATGGTCGGCTTCCTGCTCTGGACCGGGTTCTCGGCCTGGCGCCATGCCAGCGGTGCATCCCGCGAGCGCAACGCGGCCCTGCTCGCCGCGGCGCTTGCCCTTGCGGTCGGCATGGCGTTCGACTGGTTCTGGGAGATCGCCGCCCTCGGCGCCGTCTTCTTCCTCGCCAGCGGCGCCCTCCTCGCCTCCCGCTGCCGCCAGCTGGCAGGCACCCGCGCCGGCGGCAACGGGCGCGGCGAGACCCGCGGGGTCGGAGTCGCGATCGCCGGGCTCGCGATCGCCTGGCTGACCGCCCTGGCGCTGATCGGGCCGCTGCTCGTCAACCGCGAGATCAACGCCAGCCAGGCCGCAGCGGCCGAAGGCAACTTCGGCGTCGCCACCGAAAAGGCCGATACCGCCCGCTCGATTGAGCCCTGGGCGGCGAGTCCCTACGAACAGCTGGGACTGCTGGCCGAGGTGGAAGGCGACTACGCGACCGCTGCTGCCCAGATCAGTAAGGCGATCGACCGCGAGGAAGGCAACTGGATCCTCTACTACCTGCGGGCGCGGATCGAGCACGAGGCGGGTCACGAAGCGGCCGCGCGGGCCGACCTGCGCAAGGCGCGGGAACTGGACCCGCAGGAGCGCTGCCTGCACGAAGGGTGGGACGGATGCCGATGACTACCAAGCCTTCTCAATCGGCTCCGCGTGCCGAGGAACCCCGGCTCGGGGACCAGCAGGGACCGCTGGCCTCCCGCCGGCGGGGGATGATCCTGCGGCGCCTGCTCGCCGGCGGCGACTGGCTCTCGCTGGTCGCTGTGCTCTGCGCGGTCACGGCGGCGACCTCGACGACCGAAATCGCGACGCTCTTCTGGGCGGTCCTCTTCAGCCCTGCCTGGATACTCGTCGTCAAGCTCCACGGCCTCTACGACAACGACCACCGGCGGATCCGCCACAGCACCCTCGACGAGCTGCCCTCGCTGGTCTCGGCCAGCACCGTGGGGACGCTGCTGCTCGACGGCCTGCTGGCGCTGACCCCGGTCGGCCCGCTCTCGCCGCAGAGCGCGATCGCGGTCGGCGTCGGCACCCTCGCCGCCAGCTTCGTCCTGAGGGGCACGATTCGCTTCCTCTGGCACCGGCTGACCCCGGTCGCGTCCGGGGTCGTCGTCGGCCCCGCCGGTGTCGCCGACCTGATGGCGCGGCGGGTCTCCACCCACCCCGAGACGCGGCTGAACCTGGTCGGCTACCTCTCCGCCTCCGAGGAGCGGCCGGCGCGGGAGCTGCCGCGGCTGGGCTCGGCAGCCGACATCTCCAAGATCGCCGACGAGTACGCGATCGAGCGCGTCGTCGTCACCGAACACGAGATGGGCGACGGGGCGGCGGAGCGGCTGATCGAGGAGTGCAAGGCGGCCGGGCTGGCGCTCACCTTCCTGCCCCAGCACTACGGCCTGCTGGGGCCGGGGATCGAGCTCAACCGGCTGGCCGAGCTGCCGGTGCTCGACTTCCGCTTCAGCGACCCGCCGCGCTCAACCGTGGCGATGAAGCGGGCGATGGACCTCGCCGTCTCGGCGACGATGCTGCTCCTGCTCTCGCCGCTGCTGGCGGCGGTCGCGGTTTGGATCCTGCTCGACGAAGGCCGCCCCGTCTTCTTCCGCCAGCGCCGCGCCGGCAAGGACGGCGCCCCCTTCACGATGCTGAAGTTCCGGACGATGATCGCCGACGCCGAGCAGCGGCTGCCCGAGCTGGTCGACCTCGAGAGCCTCGACCAGCCGGCCTTCAAGATCCCCGACGACCCGCGGGTCACCCGCAGCGGCCGCTGGCTGCGCCGCACCAGCATCGACGAGTTGCCGCAGCTGATCAACGTCCTCCGCGGCGAGATGTCGCTGGTCGGGCCACGGCCGGAGGAGGAGAGCGTCGTCGCCCTATATGACGAGCGCCAGCGCAGCCGGCTGGCGATCAAGCCGGGGATCACCGGGCCGATGCAGGTCTACGGCCGCAGCGACCTCACCTTCGAGGAGCGGCTGGCGATGGAGCGCGACTACCTCGACAACCTCTCGCTGCTGACCGACCTGGAGATCCTGCTGCGGACGCCGCGGGCGATGGTCCACGGCGAGGGCGCTTACTAGAAGCGCCATGCCTGACCTCGAGGTCGTGATCGTCAGCCACGGCGCCGAGGCGCTGCTGCGGCGCTGCCTGCGCTCGCTCGAAACGCACCCGCCGGGCGCGGCCGAGATGCGGGTCACGGTGGTCGACAGCGGCAGCTCCGACGCGACCCCGGCGATGGTCGAGCGCGAGTTCCCGGAGGTGCGATTGCTGCGGCGCGGCAACATCGGCTTCTCCGCCGCCAACAACCTCGTCCTGCGCGAGAGCGAGGCGGAGGCGGTGCTGCTGCTGAACCCCGACACCGAGGTTTACGCCGGGACCCTCGACGCGGCCCTGGCGCGGCTGCGAAGCGAGCCGCAGATCGGGATGGTCGGGGTGAAGCTGGTGACCCCGAGCGGCGAGCTCGACCACGCCTGCAAGCGCTCCTTCCCCACCCCGGCAAGCGCGCTCGGGCACTTCAGCGGCCTCGGCGGAGCGCAGTACCGTGCCACCCACCTCGGCGACGACGAGCCGGGCGAGGTTGACGCCGTCAACGGCGCCTTCATGCTCTGCCGCCGCGAGGCGATCCGCGAGGTCGGGCTCCTCGACGAGGGCTACTGGCTCTACATGGAGGACCTCGACTGGTGCCACCGCTTCTGGGACGCCGGTTGGAAGGTCTTCTACGAGCCCGCCGGCACCGCCCTTCACGTCAAGGGCGCCTCCAGCGGCCGCCGCCGCGCCGCCAGACAGGAGATCGCCTTCCACCGCGGCATGGCCCGTTTCTACCGTCGCTTCGACGCCCCGAAGAGCAACCCCCTCCTCAGCGTCGCCGTCTACGCCGGCATCGGCGCCAAGCTCGCGACCAGCCTGGCGATCACCGCGCTCCGCGGCCGCTAGGCGGCAGCCCTGCGACCCAGGAAGGAACCGCGGACCTTCTTCAGCTCGACGACCTTGCCGAGGTCATTCTTGATCCGAACCTCGCCGCCGCCCTCCCTGCGGACCATCGCCCGCGCCTTTCTCACAGCCCCGGCCCTGGTGTCATCGAACGCAGAGGCGCGCCTACTGCCGGCTCTGACTATCTCCCAGCCACCGAGACGCTTGCTCGGCTGGACGTTTCGGTTAGCGGTGAAGGGTTCCATCGCTCGCGAAGATACCCGGCCCCCCGGCGGATCCTTGAGCGGGACCATCAGCGTCGCAGGACAGCGGGTGCGTTGAAGAGTCGAAGAAGAACAACGGTGCGTCCAGCCCGGCGCGGATCTTCCTTTTGGCATCGCGAATCTCCTTCTCACTTCTGCCCTCTTTGCGAACGGAAACGGCAATCGGCCGTGTGGGGTTGCGATTCAGCGCGTCCACGAGGTGCTGGTCCTGCTCGCTCAGATCGCTCCCGAACACGACGAGGGGGAGATCGCACTTACCCAACTGATCGAGCGCGTGCGAGAGGTAGTCGTTGCTCTCGACCCCCTGCAACTTGTGCTGAGCAGAGCCCTCCGTGATCAACAGCGGCCTAACCTGCTCGTCGCCGTCCAGAGGCTTGCCGAATTGGTCAAGCAGCGTCTCGAGATTCCCGCTCACGAGCTTGCGGGTCTCACCCGAACCCATCACGACGAGGTGAAGCGCCCCGTGCAAGAAGTAGATCGGCGTGCGACGGGTGGGAACCTCGCAATTTGCCGGATCAAACGAGTGCTTCTCGCACCAGAAGCAGTCGCAAAGGCCGGAAAAGCCGACCGCCTGCATGGCCCAGTAGACGATCAGGTCGTAGCTGGTGGAGAACACGTACTCCTGTCCCTGCAAGACCTTCCCAATCGTCTCGAGGGTGCCATCCGGAATGCTTGAGTGCTTGACGTGCACCGCCTTGACCGCTCGCCCCAGAGCAAGCTGCACGGTCTTATAGCGATCGAGATAGGGCTGTGGGTCCTGGCCGAGAGCGACCGCCATGCGGATTGCCGCCGCCAACTCGCCCAGCACTCGCTCGAAGTTTCTGGTCCGCAGGGCTTCGAACAGGTTCCGGTCCGGTCCGGTGAGATCGTCAGCTTTGTCGAACAGCGACGGGTAGCCGAACCCGTCCCAGACGTTTCTGCTCAGCCCGTTCCCTAGAAGCAGAGCGCCCCAATCGTCGCGCTCAGCCGTGACCTCCTCCCACCGCGCCAGGGATCCGTCGATCGGCTGGCTTTCAATTACCACGCGAGGCCCTCAGAACGGCAGCTCGTCGGCGATCTCGGCGAGGTGTGGGGCGGATTTGTCGCGCTCGCTGAGCAGCGGGTCGTCGACTTCCCAGTCGACGGCGATGTCGGGGTCGTTCCAGGCGATGCCTTTCTCGGTGGCCGGGTCGTAGTAGCTGGAGACCTGGTAGGCGACGTCGGCTTCCTCGGAGAGGACGGCGAAGCCGTGACCGCAGCCGACCGGGACGAAGAGCTGGCGGTGGCGGGCGTCGTCGAGCCGGTGCGCCTCCCACTGACCGTAGGTGGGGGACCCCCGCCGGAGGTCGACGGCGACGTCGAGGATCTCGCCGCGGGCGCAGCGGACCAGCTTCGCCTGGCCGGGCTCGGTTTGGAAGTGGATCCCGCGCAGGGTTCCCCGGCGCGAGCGCGAGTGGTTGTGCTGGACGAAGTCGACGTCGATCCCCAGCTCGCGCCAGCGCTCGCGGCTGAACGACTCGAGCATGAAGCCGCGCTCGTCGCCGTGGACGACCGGCTCGATCAGGACCATCCCGTCGAGCTTGGTGGGCAGCCGCTCGGCCACTAGCCGAGCGCTTTCCCGTACTGCTTTTCGTAGTAGGCGCGGTACTCGCCGGAGCGGATCGGCCCCCACCACTCCTCGTTCTCGCGGTACCAGTCGACGGTCCGCTCGAGACCCTCGGCGAAGTGGACCTGCGCCTCCCAGCCGAGCTCCTCCTTCAGCTTCGCCGAGGAGAGCGAGTAGCGGCGGTCATGGCCGGGGCGGTCGCTGACGTATTCGATCAGCGACTCGTCGGCGCCGACCCGCTCGATCACCCGCCTGACGACCTCGATGTTCTCGCACTCGTCCGGCCCGCCGACGTTGTAGGCCTCACCGGCCTTGCCCTTGGTCAGGACCGTGTGGATGCCGCGACAGAAGTCCTCCACGTAGAGCCAGTTGCGGACCTGCCTTCCGTCCCCGTAGACCGGCAGCGAGTCGCCGTGGATCGCGTTGAGGACGATCAGCGGGATCAGCTTCTCCGGGTACTGCCGCGGACCGTAGTTGTTGGAGCCGCGGACGATCGAGGCGTCGACGCCGTAGGTGTGGAAGTGGGCGGACACGAGCAGGTCGCCCGCGGCCTTGGTCGCCGAGTAGGGCGAGGAGGGGTCGAGCGGAGAGGTCTCGGTGAAGGAGCCGGACTCGATCGAGCCGTAGACCTCGTCGGTCGAGACCTGCAGGTAGCGCTCGACGCCGAGCTCGCGGGCAGCGTCGAGGAGGGTGCCGGTGCCGACCACGTGGGTGCGGGCGAAGGCTTCCTGGTCGTCGATCGAGCGGTCGACGTGGGACTCGGCGGCGAAGTTGACGACCGCGTCGGCACCCTGCATCGCCTCCCGCACGGCGGCCGGGTCCTCGATCGCCCCCTCGATCAAGTTCGTTCCCGCGGGCAGGTTCTCGCGCCGCCCGGCGTAGGTGAGCTTGTCGAGGACGACGACGTCGTGCTCGTCGCCGACCAGCCGCACGTAGGTGGAGCCGATGAATCCAGCCGCTCCGGTGACCAAGAGCCTCATTCCGTGCCTGCCTCCGCTTTTCGTTGGGCGAGATACCCCGCCAGGCCGTCCTGCCAGCTGGGAAGCCTAATCGCGTGCTCGCGCTGGCTGACGAGCGCCGAGAAAGCCGGTCGCGGCGCCGCGGCGCCGAATTCCTCGCTGGTGATCGAGAGCACCCGGCACTCGACGCCCGCCTGCTCGAAGATCTCGCGGGCGAACTCGTACCAGGAGCACTGGCCCGCGGCCGCCATGTGGTGGATCCCGTACTCGATCCCCTCGATCAGGCGGACGATCCCGTAGGCAAGGTGCCAGGTGTAGGTCGGCGAGCCGACCTGGTCGCGAACGACGGTGACCTCGCTGCGGTCCTCGGCCAGCTGCAGCATCGTCTCCACGAAGTTGCGGCCGCCGACGCCAAAGAGGCCGGCGGAGCGGACGATGAAGTGGCGCTTGTTGGCGGCGGCGACCGCCTCCTCCCCGGCCAGCTTGGTGCGGCCGTAGGCGGAGAGCGGCGCCGGCTGGTCGCTCTCGACGTAGGGCGCGCCCTTCGCACCGTCGAAGACGTAGTCGCTGGAGAGGTGGACGACCCGCGCTTCCACCTCGGCCGCCGCGGCGGCGACGTTGCCGGCGCCGCGGCCGTTGACGGCGAAGGCGGCCTCCTCGGCCGTCTCGGCGCCGTCGACGTCGGTCCAGGCGGCGCAGTTGATCACCACGTCGGGCCGCTCCAGCTCGATCCGGCGGCCGAGGGCGGCGGGGTCGGTGACGTCGAGCTCGGCGCGGCCGTAGCCGACCACCTCGTGGCCGGCGTTGCCGGCGGCGAGCATCACGTCGCGGCCGAGCATCCCGGCGGCTCCGGTGACGAGCAGCTTCATGACTCCCACAACTACACGAGTTTGATCTCGGAGCGGTCGCCGACCAGCAGCCGCAACGTCTTCGGCATCCCCTCGCTGCGGGTCAGCTTCACTTCCTTGCCGAGCAGGCTCGCCTCCATGCGGGTGCCGAGGTCCTCGACGACGGAACCGGAGAGGACGATCGAGTTCTCGACTTCGGAGCGGCGCACGTGGACGTCGTCGCCGATCGAGGTGTAGGGGCCGATGTAGGCGTCCTCGATGCAGGCGCCGGCGCCGATCACGGCGGGGCCGCGGACGACCGAGCGCTCGAGCCGGGCGCCGGGGCCGAGGACGACCCGACCCTCGACCTTGGACGCCTCGTCGACCTCGCCCTCGATCTCGGTCACCAGCTCCTCCAGCACGAGCCGGTTGGCCTCCAGCATGTCGGCGAGCTGGCCGGTGTCCTTCCACCAGCCGCGGACGACCTCGGAGCGGACGGCGCGGCCGTCGTCGATCAGCTTCTGGATCGCCTCGGTGATCTCAAGCTCACCCCGCCAGGAGGGCTGCAGGGAGCGGGCGGCGTCGAAGATCAGGTTGCTGAAGAGGTAGACGCCGACCAGGGCCAGGTTCGAGGGCGGGTCTTTCGGCTTCTCGATCAGGCGGACGATCTTCTCGCCGTCGAGCTCGGCGACCCCGTAGGACTGCGGGTCCTCGACCGGGGTGAGCAGGATCAACGCATCGGGTCCGTGCTCCTGGAAGGTGGCGACGAGGCCGCGGAGGCCGTCGCGGAGGAGGTTGTCGCCCAGGTACATGACGAAGGGCGAGCCGCCGATGAACTTCTCCGCGGTCAGCACCGCGTGGGCGAGGCCGGCCGGCTTGTCCTGGACGATGTAGGTGATCTCGGCTCCGAAGCGGGAGCCGTCACCGGCGGCCTCGCGGATCTCCTCGCCGGTCTCGGGGGCGATGATGATCCCGATCTCCTTGACGCCGGCGTCGACAAGCGCCTCGATCCCGTAGAAGAGCACCGGTTTGTTCGCCACCGGGACCAGCTGCTTGGCCGAAGTGTGGGTGATCGGGCGCAGCCGGGTTCCGGCGCCGCCGGAGAGGATCAATCCCTTCAGGGCATCCATCGGGTCGCAACCCTATCTGCTCCATCCACCTAGGATTGTGGGTTCATGGTCGCCGCCACGGATCAGCCGCAGGACGAGCTGTCGGCGCTTCGCGAGCAGCGCGAGGCGCTGCACCGAGAGCTCGTCCGCAAGACCTACCGGATCGGCGAGCTCGAGCAGGAGATCGCCGAGGTCGCCCGCACCTACGAGGAGAGCCTCAGCTGGAGGCTGACCCGGCCGCTGCGGGGGCTGAAGCCGATGCTGAAGAAACTCCTCGGCCGCTGATGCGACGCGACCTGCGGGTGCTGAAAAACATCCTTCCGGCCTGGGCGATCGCCCTCCTGCGCCGGCTCCGCGACCTGCTCCGGCGCGGCCGCCAGCTGCACCTGCAGACCCCGCGGGCACGGCGCGAAGCGGCACTGCAGGAACTTGAAGCGCTGCCGGCGCGGCCGCTGATCTCGCTGGTGATGCCGACCTACAAGACCGACCTCAAGTACCTGCGCGAGGCGGTCGACTCGGTGCT
>Ga0207661_10003103_pt1 | contig 11507 bp, 11 predicted proteins | sample KBSC713LmetaG_FD_184337 | JGI IMG/M metagenome (GOLD analysis project Ga0207661, IMG submission 184337) | Corn rhizosphere microbial communities from Kellogg Biological Station, Michigan, USA - KBS C7.1-3L metaG (SPAdes) (version 2) | ecosystem: Host-associated > Plants > Roots > Rhizosphere ... | reverse complement strand
ATCGCGGTCGACTCGCGCAGGGCGCGGCTGGCAGCGGAGCCGTGCAGGTAGACCCTGGACCCAATCCGCACGTGCAACGTCGGGATCACCACCGGCATGCCGTCGTCGATCAGGCCGAGGTGGGAGACCAGCGCCTCGTCGAAGATCGCCTCGACCACCTCGCGCTCGTGGGAGCCCCGCTTCGGCTTACGGCGCAGCTTCGTCCGCGACGTCTGCACGGCTACTCCGAGTCGCCGTAGGGCGTGTAGCGGTTGTGCAGCATCAGGTCGTTGCCGTCGGGATCGGTGAAGAGGGCCATGTGGCAGACGCCGGTGTCGAACGTCTCGCCGTTGAACTCGACCCCCTTGGCCTCTAGCTCCGCCCTTGCCGCGGCAACGTCGTCGACGTGCAGCGCCGGGTGCGCGTTTTTCTGCGGGGCGAACTCCATCCCCTGCTGCGCCGGCTCCCAGATCCCGAAGCAGGTATCGCCCGCCCAGACCTCGTAGTTGCTGCGCTCGTCGGGACGCAGGCCGAGCGTCTCGACGTAGAAGCGCCGCGAGCGCTCGGCGTCGGTCGAGGGGATGCCGATGAAGTCGGTCTTGGTGATCACGATTCCTCCAGTCGTCTCGAAAGCGCCAGGGCCGCCCGAAGGCGGCCCTGGCGAGGTGCTTGTAACGAGCATGGAAACAGCGTCCGGGTGGGACAAAGCCCGGCATTCCCTGCTCGCCGGTGCCCGGGGTGGATTCCACCGGGCGCCCCGAAACAGTGCGGCGCCTAGCGGCCCTGCACCTCCAGAGTCCCATTAAGCATGTGAATCAAGTTAGGACCACCTCCTTTCTCTGGTCATCCGATTGAAGCAAATGAAGCAGTCGGCCGCCAGGCGCTCGATCGTGGGTAGCCTGGTTCGACCGATGTTGGCCGACAGCGACCACACGACGACGCTGCTGATCGACGGCGAGGTGGTCGCCGGTGGCGGGCCCCCGATCGCCGTCGAGAACCCGTACACAACCGAGACGATCGTCGAGGTGAATGCCGCCTCGCCCGAGCAGTCGAGGCGGCGGTCGCGGCCGCGCGCGAGGCCTGGCCCGCCTGGGCTCACACCGCGGCCGGCGAGCGCTGCGAGCTGCTGCACGAGGTGGCGCGGCGGCTGCGCGCCGAGGCCGAGCCGCCGGCGCGGACGATGACCGCGGAGGGCGGCAAGCCGCTGCTGGAGAACCGCGACGAGCTGGAGTGGACCGCGGCGGCCTTCGACTACTACGCCGAGATCGGCCGCGACCACGCCGGCCGCGTGATTCCGCCAATCGAGTCGAGTCAGCTGGCGATGGTGGTCAAGGACCCGCTCGGGGTCGAGAGCGCGATCCGTTGCATGCGCGAGTTGCGCGCCGGCACGGTCTGGATCAACGACCCGCTGACCGACAACGACGCCGGCCCCTTCGGCGGCTTCAAGCAGTCGGACGGGAGCTCCGGCCGCGAGGGCCTCGAGGCGTTTCAGGAGACCAAGCACGTCCACATGGAGTCCAAGATCGAGCGCAAGGAATGGTGGTACCCGTACAGGGAGTACGGGGCCGGAAGCGGCTAGCCGCAGTGGGCGAGCGCCTTGACGTAGAAGCGCTGGTAGTCGGGCCAGTGCTCGTTCCAGTAGCCGCCCTCATGGGCGCCCGGCCATGAGTGGGAAGTGAAGTCGGCGCCGCCCGCTTCCATCGCTTCGACGAAGCCTTCGTCATAGACGCGAAAGGGGTCTTCGGTCCCGTAGTCGATCCAGACGTGGGCGTCGCCGAAGGCTTCGGGGTCTTCCTGAACTGTCCCGACGACGTCGTTGGCTTCGAAATCGGCGGCGTCGTCGAAAGCGCCCGGCGCGGTTTCGCCGCCTTCGAACCAGAGCGCCGGCGAGTGGCCGCCGACGGCGCAGAACATGCCGGGGTGGTGGAGCGCGATGTCGAAGGCGCCGAAACCCCCCATCGAGATGCCGCCGATCGCGATCCGCTGCGGGTCGACGCCGAAGCGCTTGACCACGAGCGGGATCACTTCTTCCGTGACCCATGTGTCCCAGTCACCGTCGGCCCGGTTGTGCCAGTAGCCGTGAACGCCTCCGGCGGGAAAGGCAATCACCGGCCCCCGGCCATGCAGCAAGGGCAGGCCCCTCAGCACGGCATCGTTGAAGGTCCCCTCGTAACCGCCGCGACCGTGCAGGTAGACGAGCAGCCCGCGTTTGCCGCGCCGGCCGGCGCGCGGCGGCACGATCACGTTGACCCCGAGGTCGCGGCCCACGGCCTTGCTGTGGATGTCCACGTGGACGAGCTGGTCGCCGTTGCGCCTGGCGAGCTCGGCGTTGCTCGGGCCGAAGATCGTTTCCTTCAGCGCCAGGTAGGCGACCGCCAGCACGACGAGGCCGATCACCCCCGCCGCAACCGCCCGCCGTCGCCTCACCTGCGCCCGCGTCGGGCGCCTCGCCGCGCTCATGCCGTCTCAGCCTACGATGAGGAGATGACGCGGGGGGGAATCGCCATTACGGCCTTGGCCGCGCTCGCGCTGCTCGCCCCGCGGGCTGCCCTCGCGCGGGAGGGGGGCGGCGTCGCTCCCCAGGCGGCCCTTCCCCAGCAGGGGACGACGATCGGCTTCTGGGCGGGCGAGGCCGTTCCCGGCACAGACTGGGACTCCCCCGGCAGCTACTGGAAGCGCCGCGACCTGCACGCCTACACCCCATACCTCTGGCGCGTTCTGCGACAGAACCAGATCCCGCTCTACTTCAACCTCCGCTACAAGCGCGACTTCGGCCCGGTGCCGCCCGGCGAGCCGCATCGCCACGACGGGCTGAAGATCATCCGCAAGGCCAACCGGCTCGGCGTGCCGGTCTGGGCCTGGCTCCTGATCCCCTACAGCGACGGCTACTGGGCCTGGGAAGGGGCCGCCGCCGAGCAGTTCGCCGCCACCAGATCGCTGGTGAGCTGGGCTCACCGTAAGCACGTGCAGTTGCGCGGCGTTGCCCTCGACCCCGAGCCCCGGGTTCGCACCCCCTTCGAAACGGCGGCGGCGATCGTCGACGGTGGCAGCGACGCCACGCTCTCGGCGCTCTTCCAGCGCTCGATCGACCCGCTCGGCCAGTGCGCGGCCTGGCACGGCTACGCCCGCATCGTGCGCTGGGCCAAACGCCACAAGGTCAAGATCGCCGCGGCGCCCGCGCCCGCCGTGCTCGATGACCTGAGAAACCGCAGCCTCGCCCTTCAGGACGCGACCGAATTCATCCTGCCGAAGGCTCCCTGGGACGAGCTCTACTTCCAGGCCTACCGCAGCGTCTTCGCCTACCACTCCGGCCGTGACCCCGGCCCGGGCATCGTCTCCTCCTACCTGCGCTCCGCCCGCCACGAGTTCGGCAGGGCCGGCCAGATCAGCCTCGGATCCGCCGGCCGCGGCCCCTACCGGCGCTTCTCGAGGCTGCTCGGCGACGTTCGCCTCGCGGCGACGCTCGGCGCCCGCGAAGTGCCGATCTACTCCCTGGAGAGAACCCTGCGCTCCTACGGGGGGCCGCGCGCCCTGCTCCGCCTGGTTCAGGCCGCCCGACATCCCTTCGCGGGGCCGGCGGCAAGGAAGTCGACCGCCCCCACCCCGAGGGTGAGCGGGCTCCGCGCTGCGATTCACCGCAGCGACATCGCCGCCACCGTCAACACCCCTACGGTCACCGCCAGCCACGGCGCCTCGCTGCCGGCAAACCGCTGGCCCAACGGCTGCCGTTAGGGCGAGTGGGCGGTGGCAGCGCCGACGAAACGGCGCCGCCACCGCGGATACTCAGCCGGTAATCCCGTGGACCACCGGGTAATAACCACTGGCGTGACCAGTGACCTTCGGGTGGTAGCTTTCGCTCGTCGGGTTCGAGAGACCGTTGATCCACTCCGTCGATGACCCGCCACCGCCATCGCAGACCGCGTGGCCGATGAACGGCGGAATCACGTTGCCGAAGTGGAAGTTCGAGCCCGCTCGGGTCGCCGCTTCGCTGATCACCGTCTTCAGCAGGTCGGCCGTTTCGTTCAGTCGCGTCTCCTCGCTCGGGCTGAAGAAGGTGAGCGCGTTGCAGTCTTCGCCGTTGAAGAGACGCGGGTAGTCGAGCACGACCACCTGCGCGCTCGGCGCGTGTGACTTGATCGCGTTGTTGACCAGGTCGAGCCGGCCCGGCAGGGTGCCTTTGATGTAGGTCTGGGCTTTGTTGATCGCGCCGTTGCAGTCCGAGGCCCAGGACGGCAGCGCGCATTCGGTGATCACGCTGGAGAAACCGGCGTCGTTGCCACCGATCGTGTAGCTGACCCAGTTGGTATCGGAGGTGACGCTGGCAACCTGAGTGTTGAGGATGTCGGCAGTCGTCGCCCCGGAGCAGGCGGCGTCGACGAAGGTCCAGGTCGAGTGCGCTTCGTGCAGCAAATACGGATAGGCGTAGACCGACCGCTGGCATTTCGATTCGTAGAACGTGCGGGTTCCCGTGCCAGACGAATACGAGTCCCCCAGCGCGACGTACTTCGTCGCCCAGGCCGAACTCGCAAACGCGCCAAAGACCGCGAACACGCAGAGGACTGCGGCAATGCGACTCCACTTCATTTGACTCTCCTCCCAAGGAATCGACCGAGTTCCCGTCCCGGCCTTTTGGGTCACGCTAACACGGCGATCGACTTTTTCTAAATACTCAAGACTCTTTGACGAGGGCGGCATCGCGCTTCGATCGAACCCCACCGGGCGCCCCTCCGTATGCTTCCTCGCAACGTGGCCTCGTCCGCCCACGATGAAGCGCAAGCGGATCACCTCACTCGGATCGCTCTCCTCGGCCTCGCTGGTCGTTCTCCTCGCCTTGCTTCTCGCCGGCTGCGGCTCGCAATCGAGTGCCGAGAAGACCCAACCCGCGGCAACTGAAGGCGGCAGGTACTCAGGGGGCGAAGCCAAGCCGGCGAAGCCGGCCGCACCGCTGGTTTTGCACGACTCCCTCGGGCATCTGGTCAACCTCGACGCATACCGGGGCAAAGCGGTCCTCGTCACCTTCATCTACACCCACTGCCCCGACGTCTGCCCGCTGATCGTCAGCCACCTGAAGACGGCGCAGGCCCTGCTCGGCCCGAAGGCAAGGAGGCTGCAGATCGTCGCCGTCTCCACCGACCCGCGCGGGGACACGCCGAGAACCGTCGCCGCCTTCCTCAAAGCGCACGGGATGACCCGCCGGATGCAGTACCTGATCGGCAGCCGCGAGGAGCTCGGCCACGTTTGGAAGGACTGGAACATCGTCGCCAAGCCCGCCAAGGCCGGCCGCGACCTGGTCGAGCACTCGGCGCTCGTCTACGGAATCGCCGCCGACGGCAAGATCACCACGCTTTACCCGGCCAACTTCAGCCCCTCCCAGATCGTTCACGACGTCCCCCTGCTCGAGCAGCAGTAGAGGGCGAGTTGAGGCGGGCGCTCCTACCGGCCCTGATCGTCCTCGCGGTGGTCGGCGTGTTCGTGGTCGAGATCCTCACCGCGAGCTCCAACGGGAATGAGGGAGAACCGGCTCCGCCGCTCCCGAACGCTGTCCTGCAGCCGCCGAAGGTGACGCTCGCCGACCTGCGCGGCGGCCCGGCCCTGATCAACTTCTGGGCCAGCTGGTGCGATCCGTGCCGTGAAGAGGCAGCGGAACTGGAGCGGCTCGACAGCTCGCTGCCCCGCGGGACCCACCTGGTCGGCGTCGACTACACCGACCAGCAGGGCCCGGCCCAGACGTTCATCAAGACGTACGGCTGGACCTTCCCGGTGCTCAGTGACCCCAACGGTATCTTCGGCGCCCGCTACCGCTTCACCGGCCTGCCGAGCACCGTCGCGATCGACGCCAGGGGGCGGATCGTGCAGACCCTGCGGGGACCGCAGACAGTCGGTGACCTGCGCCGGGCGCTGAGCGAAGCCAGGCGAGACTGAGCGCAGTCCCTAGCGCGGCCCGTCGGTGTGGACGAACAGGATCGGGTCGTCGAGCCGGCCCTCCGCCCGCAACGCCGGCAGGCCGGCCATCGCCTTGGCGGTGTATACGGGGTCGAGAGTGAGGCCCTCTTCGGCGGCGCGGTCGGCGCCGCGTTCCGCGGCCTCGGTGGGGTGGCCGTAGCCGGCCCCGATCTGGTCGCGGGTCAGGTCGAGGATGTCCGGCCCCAGATGGAGCGGGGGCAGGTCGGCGCCGCGGCGCTCGAGCAGAGCGGCCGTGCGCCGCGCGAGGCGGACGAACACCGGTGCGTCGAGGCGGAGCTGGTCGTTGACGACCCCCCGACCACGCGGCTGCGCAGGCCGGCGAGCTGGAAGCCGAGCGCCAGGCCGGCCGCCGTGCCGCCGGTGCCGACCGGGACGACGACGTGCGCCGGCTCGGGCAGCGAGCCGTCCTCGACCTGGGCGGCAATCTCCAGCGCCGCCTCGACGTAGCCCAGCGCTCCCACCGCCGAGGAGCCTCCGGCCGGCAACAGATAGGGCGGCCGCCCGCCGCGCGCGTTGCGAGCGAGCAGCCAGGGCAGCATCGCCACGGTGCGGGCCTTGGTGTGGGTGCGGTGGATGCGCGCCCCCGATGCCTCGAGGCGAGCGAGCTGGGCCAGAACGTGAGCGTCGACCGGCTGGTCGACGAGCGCCAGCGCGGTCTTAAGCCCGTGTTCGCGGCTGTAGAGCGCCGTCGCCAGCCCCCAGTTCGTGCCGAGGCCACCGAAGGTGAGGATCGAGCGCCGCCCGCGCCGCTGAGCGTCGGGAATCAACCACTCGAGCTTGCGCACCTTGTTGCCGCGCCAGCCTCCCGCGCCGAAGCGTCCGTCTTCCTTTACCCAGATGCCGAGGGCGGACAGCTCACGCACTGGCGTGGGCCGCTCGGACAGCGCGAGATGCGGCAGGGTCTCCGCCAGGTCCGGAAAGCGCTCGTGTAGGTGTGAAATCAAACGGTGCGCTGAACATCTACCAACTGCGCGACGGCAACAGGCGCGAGGTACGTTCGCGCTGCAGGAGCGAGGTCGCCTGCTTCTTGACTGCTTCGCCAGGAGCACCCGTCGCCTTGCCGACGATCACGAGCCTCAGCCTGGAGAGGTTCCGAAGCACTTCGCGACCCTTCCGCTTGAGCATCAGTGTCACGTCCTTCGCTCCCGCCTCGGTGAAGCGAACCGTCTTGCGCTTGAACAGCTTCGCGCTTCCGGTCAGCCTTATGTTCGCCGCCCTGTTGACGGCTACGACGAGGTCCAGCTTCTGGGTCCGCAGCAGTTCGCGCAGCGACTTCGTCTCGATGCTGAGCGAGAGATCGATCCTGGGCGCCGGCGCTGCCGGGCCGCCGGGCAGATCTTCGGGGCGTTTCGGCAACTCGGGTTTCGGCACGACCGTGTAGTCGATCGACTTGCTTTCCGTCAAGCCGTCCTTGGAAAGCGCGGTCACCGTGTACAAGTGGCTCCCTGCCGAGGATGTGTCCAGGTGCCCGGAGCCTCCGCTGCCCGTTTGGATGCCGCCGGAGTCGGTGCAGGAGAGCAGGCCCGAGCCGCCCGCTCCCTCAGCGCACGAGAAGGCCGTCGACACCGCCTGCCCGACCTCGTAGGTGCCGCCCGCAGTGGGGGCGGAGATCGATGCCGACGGGGCGGCGGCAACCGTCAGGGTCACCTGAGCGGTCGCGTAGCTTCCCGAGGGGTCGGTGGCCTGGTATTTGAAGGAGTCGCCGCCGGAGTAACCGGGAGCGGGCGCGTAGGTGAACGATCCGTCGGCTTCCACCGTCAAGGCGCCGTGGACCGGCGGGGTGGCCACGCCCGCCGTGGGCTCGACGCCGCTCGGCTGGGAGACACCCGAGAGCACCCCGGTCGCGACCGGCACAGCGAGCTCCTGACCGGGCGTCGTCATGTATTTGTGGGCCACGGCTTTGACCGGGTTCGGGTAGGAGATGAACGCTCGCCCATCGCCACTGCGAACGCCCGCGCTGAACGCGGCCGAGAGGCCCGGTCCGGCATAGCTGGAGCCGCCGCCTCCGCCGCCGGCACCCGCTTGGTCTTCACAGGCGTCGCCGGCCCCGCCGCCGCCCTGGCCTCCGCCGACGTAGCCACCGCCGCCGCCGCCGCCCGCGCCAGGGGCACCGCCGCCGCCGCTGAAGCCCGCCCCGGCCGCTCCGTCTCCACCGGCACTCGCGCCGCCGGCGCAGGCGCTGGGTCCAGTCACCGTGCCCCCGGCACCGCCGAGCGCCCCGTTGCCACCGGATTTTCCACCCGCGCCTTTGCCCAGAGCCGCGCCCCACACTTCGGTCGCGCCGCCGTTGTTCCCGGAACCGCCCAGCTCGCCGCCAAATCCGCCGAAGCCACCACCAGGGTGCATACCGGCGCTTGCGTTGCTGCCGCTTGCGCCTCTGCCGCCACCGCCGGCGGCTAGCAACATCAAGGTCGAGTTGAGAGTGACCGAACTGAAGCCGCCGCCACCACCGCCGAACGTGCCGTCCCCGCCACCGCCAAATCCACCTTTGCCCCCTTCGGGATAAGCCTCGCCCACGCCGCCGAGACTCAGAGTTACCGACGCGCCGGGCGTTAGTGACTCGAGCGCCGCTTCCACACTCGCCCCAAAGCCACCTCTATCTTCGTCGTTCGCGCCACCTCCACGGGCGCCTTCGATACTGAAATCGGCTTTCTGGACACCGGCCGGCACCGTCCACGCGGTCGTCGCGCCCGTATATCGGGCCCCGTCAGTGCAGGTTCCCCCGGCACAGACCGGTCCGAAGACGGTAGGGACCGTCACCGATGTCGGCGCGGACGCGTCGCTGCGGTTCCCCGCCGCGTCTTGCGCGTAGATGACGTATTCGAGATCGCCCGCGGGGGCGAGCGGGTCGAGGAAGCTGTTGCTCAGGGCAGTCCCGGTCTGCTTGCCGTCGCGGAGGACGACGTAGTGGTCGACGCCGAGGTTGTCGCTGCTCGCTTCCCATTCCAGCCGCACGCCTTCCAGCTCCGCGGTCGCGGTGAGACCGGTCGGAGTGGTTGGCGGCTCTTCGTCGGCTTCGACCGTCGCCGTCACCGGATCGGACGCGGCGCTGCGGTTCCCGTACCCGTCTTCCGCGTAGACGACGTATTCGTGATCGCCGACGGCTGCGCCGGAGTCGAAGTAGTCGGGGCTCGATGAGGTCCCGACGAAGCTGCCGTCACGGAAGACGACGTAGCGCTCGACGCCGAGATTGTCGCTGCTCGCTCCCCATTCCAGCTGCACGCCACCCACACTGCCGACCGCGGTGAGGCCGGTCGGAGCGCTGGGTGGTTCTTCATCGAGCTCGACCTGCACCGTCGCACTCCCCCCGCCGGCCGAGAGGGTCTTTACCTGCACCGGCCCGCCGCTGTCGAAAGTCTCTCCAGATTTGAGCGGCGCATCTTCAAAGGTGGCGGTTGCCGGGTTGGCGTCGAGCAGCAGCGTCTCCGGCGAGCTTCCGGGTTCCACGACCCGGATAGAGACCCCCGTTGTCGAGGGGTCCGTGACGTTCTCGAAGATGCCGCCCTGCTCCCTGATCTCGAGGTAGTACCAGGAGGTGATTTCACCGCCGGGGGCCCTTTCTCGGGGAATGCGCAGGGTCGTCGGCTCGACGGTGGGGTGCAACGCGGAGCGCATCGAGTAGTTCCCCGACGATTCGATCGTCTCCACGTTTTCCGGACCGATGAAGCCGAGTTTGGCCAGGTTCCAGCCGCTGCTGTGGCGGGCGGCGGTGCTTCCCATCGTGTCGAAGGGATCTCCGTACTCGGTGGTCGTGCAGGTCTCGCTGATCTGGACGCGGATGCCGCCTTCGGTGCAGGTCCAGCTGCCCGCGTGGTAGAGGCCGAGGTTATGGCCCAGCTCGTGGGTGACTATTTTCACGCCGAAGTCCCCGTTGATCATCACCCAGTTCGAGTTGATGCCGGCGAGGCCGAACCATTTGCAATCGCCCTGGAGGCCCTGGAAGGGCATCATGTAGATCAGGTGCCGGTAGCCGCTGAGGTCAACCCCTTCGGCGGCCGCGTCTTCGTTGGCTTCGTGCCGCAGTTCGGCGTCCGGGCAACCCGCGGTCGACGTATTGAGGTTGAACCAGCCGAAGACGTCGCCATCTGCGCGCAACTTCCCGGTCAGGGAGATCGAGCCGTAGGACTCCTCTTCGTAGAAGGCACTGGCGGAGTTGGTGCCGGTGAAGACCTCCGTGCGAGCCGATTCCTGGGACCAAGAGCTCGGGGACGAGCCGGCGGGGGCGATCAGGAGCACGGCGGTCTTGCGCGGTCCGGCTGGAATCGCCGCGGACTGGGTCGGGCCGGTCGCTTTGACGGCGCCGACGAGCCGGTCCTCACGCATCTTCCCCGTGACCACGACCTGTTCCCCCGCTTCCACCGCCAGCGCGGTCGGTCGCACGACGGTTGTCTGCCCTCCGGACTTCAGCGTGTAGCGCGTGCTGGATTCGCCGCTGCGGAAGTCGTCGGTGACGACCGCGTGAAGCGTGCCCGAGCGGGTGACCGAAGCCTGGGCAGACGAGCTAAAGGCAAGGATGGCCACAACTGCAAGGCAAGCCGCGGCCGTCGCGATCCTCAACTTCTTAGTCCCGTCGACTGAATCATCCCCCTCGATTCCCCGGCCATAAACGCGAAGTTTTGCTGCGTGAGAATTGTAGACCCCCGCCGGGGGCAGAAGGTTCGCTTAGCCGGTGGAGGACTCGTTCAGCGCGACGGCCTCGCTGACGAGGGCTACGAACGCATTCTCGTCGATCTCATCGTCCTCGTGGATGTCGATTGCGCGCCTGACGTTGCCATCGAGGCTGGAGTTGAAGAGGCCCGAGGGATCCTCCAGCGAGGCGCCCTTGGCGAAGGTCAGCTTCACTTTGTCCTTGTAGGTCTCGCCGGTGCAGATCATTCCGGCGCGGTACCAGACCGGGACGCCGCGCCACTTCCACTCCTCGACCACCTCGGGCACGGCCTGCTTGATCAGCGCCCGTATTTGGGCGAGCGTCTCGCCTCGCCAGTCGCCCAGCTCGCGGATCCGGGCGTCTATCTGCTCGGACTGAGTGGTCATGACTGCGCGGCGGGCGGCTGGTCGATGCGAATCATGTTGCCCGAGGGATCGCGCAGGGCGAAGTCTCGCGTGCCCCAGGGCTGGTCGGTCGGCTCCTGCACAATCTCGGCGCCGGAGGCATCGACCTTATCGAAGCTGGCGTCGAGATCGTCGCTGTGGAAGTGGACGCCGTTGAGGGCACCCTTGGCGATCAGGGCCGCGAGCGCGTCCTGGTCGGCGGGGCTACCGTTCAGGTAGTTGGTGAGGACGATCGCGACGCCGGGCTGGGAGTCCGCGCCAACAGTGATCCAGCGGAAATCGCCCTTGGCGACGTCGTTGCGCAGCTCGAGGCCGAGCGTGTCGCGGTAGAAGGCCAGAGCCTGGTCGGGGTCATGGACTAGTACGAAGCATTGGGAGAGTGTGAGGTTCATGCGGGCAAGGCTAGGGAGCCAGAGCCAGGGGCGTTTGTCCATTCCTGCTCGGCTCGCGGCTCGGCCGAGTGATGTCCTTGGCGATGCAGCCCGGCACGCCGGCGAGCCCGCCGTGGTCGC
>Ga0207661_10003100_pt1 | contig 11518 bp, 15 predicted proteins | sample KBSC713LmetaG_FD_184337 | JGI IMG/M metagenome (GOLD analysis project Ga0207661, IMG submission 184337) | Corn rhizosphere microbial communities from Kellogg Biological Station, Michigan, USA - KBS C7.1-3L metaG (SPAdes) (version 2) | ecosystem: Host-associated > Plants > Roots > Rhizosphere ... | reverse complement strand
CGTCGGCCGGCACTTCCACACCCCGTTTCTGGGCCGAGCGCGCCCTGAAATAGTCCAGTGCGACGGAGGTTGCGATCACCTTGATGTACCCGAAGATCGCATTCTCGTGGCGTGCCTCAAAGTCGCGCAGCAAACGAGCGTTGTCCCGGCAGATGCGCAGGAAGGTCTCCTGGGTCAGGTCGTCCACAAGGACCGCGTTCGGCGAGCTATAGCGGGACACCACCCGGCTTATGGAAGATGCGATGAGTGGCTGGAACAGCCTGACGAAGTGAGTCCACGCTTGCTCCGACCGTTGCTGCAAGCAAGCGGCGAGGACCTCCCGGGGTGACTCAGACTGGTTCATAGCGAGCGGAGATAACTCATTCTACGCACAATGGGAACGAAATAGGGAAGAACCTGATGGGCGGGTTTGGCTCGCACGTAACTCTCACAGGACCTGATTTCTGGAGGGAAGATCGAGTTACCCGGAAAATGAAAGAAGGAAGCGGTACGGCGTTCGCGTTCATAGGATTGCTCCTGCCCGGCACCGAAGCGATCTTTGGGTCCCAGCGACCTGGCTGGAGCGCACCTTTTCGAAATTTCGGAGGCCGTTCAATGACATCTCGAGCCCGTTCTCCCGCCCCCCTGTTCCGCTTCGCACTGGCACTGGCGTTCACGGCAGGATTCAGCGCTTCGCTGCCCGCCCAGTTCCTCGTTCGCGATCAGGAGTACCGCTGCCCGCCTAGCGACCATACATGCAAGAGCCCCCACAATCTTTCATCGTTCGAGACGCACACGACGGAGAAGGGGAATTCCTACAGCATCAACTTTGTCGAATTCCAACGACAAGGGCGAACTATGGAATCCCATCGAACTCGCCGACGCGCAGGAACAGGTACGGAATGCGCGCGGAACGGATGGCAAGCAGGGCGTGCTTCTGGTTTTCTACATTCACGGCTGGCAGAACAATGTGATGAGACATCGGGCTCCTGCCAAGATGTCTGCCGTTTTCGTGACATCTTGCTCAAGGAACTGGCCGATTCGGAATCACAGAATGGCCGGCCGCTGAGGGTGGTCGGCATCTATCTCGGGTGGCGAGGGCTTACCTTCACCGTGGAGCCCTTCAAGCACATTGTCAGCTACTGGCCGCGCCGAGGAGTGGCCCGGCATGTGGGTCAGACCGGCATGTTCGACGCGGTGAAGCAGATTGAGGGAGTGGTGGGAGAAAGCCGCAAGAACTACGTGGTCCCCTAGCCGGTCACTCCTTCGGAGCGCGTGTGCTTGAAAACGCTGCCGAAATGAACCGCAAAGAGCGCGTGGGATCCATGCTTGAGTATCGCAAGAGACTGGAAAACCTTGGGCAGCCCCGCGGAGGATTTGCCGCTCTCACATCAGAGAGCCTGCTTGCGCTGAATCCCAAGCTTCCGGCCGATCTGATTGTTTACGTGAACGCGGCGACGGCTTCCACGGTTACCCGCAGAACCATCAAGCAGACGAGGGAAATATGCAAGAACACGCCGGGCGCTCCCATCTGCGGTTCGGATCCACTTTACCTCGCGATCACATCGCATGCCGGCCTGGCCACCGGGATCATCCTGCCCATCGCCAATTTGGCGTTTCCGGCGCTGGGTTCTGACGGGCTGCACATCATGTCGGCGGCGAATACTCCGTGGCTCCATACCCACATGGATCCGAAGGCGGGGTGCGCTCAGGACGCCAGCCTGTGCTTCAAGGCCGGGACCAGCGAACATCCGACAGTGGAATCGATAGAGCGGGTCAGTCACCAGTGGGAACTGCCAGGGAAGTCCAATGATCCTTTCTGGATTTTCAACGTGAACAAAGACGTCATGAAGAATCATGGAGACGTGTGGAACGACAACGTCACCGATCTGGTGAGGAACGTGATTGTCGGGCATCCCAAGTTCCAGCAGCTTTCGATTCAGCAGAAACTGGCCGCGTTCCAAAGCAACTGATGGGTTCCACCTGCGGAAGAGGAGCGTGTCTGGCGTGACTCCGCACACAAAAGACACACCTCAACTCGCTGCAGCCTTGGCGGTGGAAGATTAGGAAGCGCCTTGGGGGTTTTCGAATCAGGCGCTGTCTGCGTCCTTTCCACCGCTTGGCGTTGCGGCGAATTTCCTCAGCCTTACAGTCCAACTTGCCTGCCGTCTGCGCCGGTCCCAGCGTGCTGTGGAAACTTGCCGCTTAGGTCAGCATCTCAGCGTCTCCGCTGCTGTTCTAAGGCGAGATCGATCGCCTTATACCTGACCGCCGGGTTGGGGGACCGACGCAACGTTTCCCCACCTACGCAGGGTTCCCGCCGGAGGGTCAAACATCCCGCTGTGATTCAACTCACTCGGAAAAATTGAAAGGATTTTTCCGAAGGTCCGCGTTCTTGGAGTTTACGAGGCACTTCAAGGATCTGAACCCCAGCGGTTTCAACTTTTTGTCGCCGAAGGCCCCCAAATCCATTTACCGGAGTGTGATATGAGACTCTTCCAGCGAGTTCTAAGCGTGTTAGCGATCATCTGCAGCATGACTCTAGCATCTGCGCAGTCTAGCCCCGAACAGCTTTATTCCGACCTCGCCCATAGCATCAAGGTGCTTCAGGGAACGGTATTTCTGGATGTTTCCGCTGGAGTGTGGAAGATGAAGACCACGACTGGATTGACATTGATTTGGAAATTTGATCAGGGAACGCGCGTTCAGGCAGACGTTGATTATGAAGATGGGGTGCTCCAGAAGGCCAATCTGACGTTCAAGCCTGCGGCACATGTTTGGGTGAAAGATCCACAGCACGGCTTTTCTGCGGGTGTCCGTAGCATCTCTTATGACAATTTAGGGGACGCATCGGCTCAAATGACGATCGACAACGGTTCTACCGCTAATCCCAATCTAGTGCAATCACTAGATCGTTCGCTACGTCTCTCGCGTACCTCTGACGGGATATTGCTTGGTAAGCCATTCGTGTTCATAACCAGTAGTCAACCCTGCACAGACCCTATTGGTTCCACTTGTTCCGCTAGCTCCCCTTTCATCTCGGAGATCCGCTTTGAAACGCTCGACCCCCAGCATCCCGGGCTGAATGTCCTCCTCAAAGGTGGGGCTGCGATCCATTTTTCTAAGCGAGGCACAGGGTTGGGTACTTACGATAATGCTGTCGTACTTGATGAAGGGAGCGGGTTTACGTTTTCGCAGATCGATTACATGACCGATAACAAGAGTATCTTCGCCGTCCTCGATAATCTCGATTTGAGATTGCAGAGTGGTGTTCTCAACGGAAGAGATGTTGGACTGGTATTAAGTCCAGGCACTCGCCTCCATTTTCAGAATGTAGCGTTGACGAAGAACGGAACATCAGCGACTGTTAACGCATCCGATGGGCACCTCACGGCCGGAGTTGGGGTAGGATCAACGGTGAACTTCTCGACGGGCGTGGGAAATGCTAGCTCCCTGTCATTCAATAATGGTTCACAGATCGACCTCCTCGGGTTTTACATCGGCATCGATGATGGACATAAGACGACATTTGTGTTGGGTGGGGGGTCGACATTTACCGCGCAAGTGGCTTCCGGTAAGCTCGGCGTCGGGAACACAGGATTCCTCTCATTGGGATCTGGAACAGTAGCAGCACAGCTGGACGGTGAATGGGACTCTGGATCCCATGATGGTCCACGAACCGATTTGAAGATCACCACCCTTGATGTCAAGCTAGACGGCGGGATTCTTGATTTGAATAGCGACTCACACTTGAAAATTGCATCCGGAACCGTCAAGGCCTCGAACTTGTTGCTGCGCACCTTCGAATTCTCTGGAATTACCGGCGCGGTGTCAACTCTAAACGTACAACTAGCGGAAGATACCGTGTTCGGAATTCCGAATGGAATCCAGGTCACAACCGGGCCGGGCGCTGTGGTGAGCGCAGCGGATCCTGCGGATCCGCTGGTCTTCACTGCTGGAGCTAGTTTCCCGGTCGGCTCGGCGACTCTGGACCTCCCATTCAAGGAGATGTTCAATTCGAAAATAGAGTCGATGGTTTTAAGGGACGGGAAAGCTCATTTCCATCTGGCAAACCTCAGCGATGGGTCGATCGTTGGTGACCACGGATCCATCAACGGAACGGGCACTATGCAAGCGAGCGACCTCGCTTTGAAGTGGACTTTTAACATCACCGATCTCACGATTGAAAAGAGACCGGGCAAGAATGCCAACATTCAAGGATTCTTTACTGCAACAATAATGAAAGGATTGGATTTCACCTACACTTCAACACCGATTTACCACACGCCTGGCCACGATGATCTTCGGATTTACCCGATCACCATAGAAGCGAGGATTCCGCAGGACATCTCGGTTCCGCAATCCCGGATCACATTCAACGATATGGCCTTTTCGCTTGCAGACATGAACGGGAATCCGATAACTGTCACCTTCCCGTTGATTTTTATTGTCCCGCCAGGTCGTGGTGAGCACCAGCAGCCAGATGATCAGGACTCCACAGCTGACGGAACTCACGGGCCAGACGAAGATCAGCACCGACAAGAGGTTATGACTGACACCTACCCTGCATGCCGAGTGCATCTTTATGCAGCAGCGGATACTTACAATGTTTCTACCACGATGCTGATCTCAGCGAGCGATGGGCAGATCACCATCAATCTGGCTCATCTGCAGCCAGACAAGGAAATTGGGTGGAGTCGAGATGGCTGCGACACCCCAGTTCTAGGAGCGATAGCAGGAGCGATTGCAGGTACCTTATTCAGTCCTGGCCCAGGAACTGTCATTGGCGCCATTGCTGGATACGTTGTCGGTGGAGACTTGGCAAACGTCGTCCACGCAAGAATTCAGTCTGCAATTGCCGAAAGGATTCAGGGGTTGAATATTGCTTGGCATTTCCAATTGTGACTGGCATTGAGCAGTGTCTCGATCGCATGGCGCAGAGTCAGCCGGCCAGTGCTTCTTCGCTTTGGTGGGCGGGGAACGTTGCTGACTCTGGCGATGTTGGCGCCGACGGCGCGGAGTGTCTCTTCGATTTTGTCGTAGCCGCGGTCCATGTGGTAGACGCGATCTTAGACGGACTGGCCGTCGACTACTAACGCGGCGAGGACCAGGGATGCGGTGGCTCTTAGGTCGCTGCACATGACGCTGGCGGCGGATAGGTGGGACTTACCGCGAGGGTGGCGGTACGGCCGTCGAGGCGGATGTCGGCGCCCATTCTTACTAACTCCTGGGCGTGCATGAAGCGGTTTTCGAAGATGTTTTCCTTGACCATGGAGACGCCGTCCGTCTGGGTGGCGAGGGCCAAGTACTGGGCCTGCATATCGGTGAGGCGGCCGGGGTACTCCTCGGTGGAGATGTCGGTGGCGATGAGCTTGCCCGTGCTGCGCACGCGGACGGCATCGCGGCCGAGGGGCGGGCGCCGGCTTCCTGAAGCTTGGCGATGAGCGCGCCGAGGTGGGCGGTGTTGTAGTCGGCGACGACGAGGTCGCCGGCAGTGATGGCTCCGACGATGAGGAAGGTGCCGGCTTCAATGCGATCAGGGAAGATGCGGTGGGTGGCGCCGTGGAGGCTGGTGACTCCGCTGACGCGGATGGTGGCGGTGCCGGCTCCGTGGATGCGCGCTCCCATGGCGTGAGGAGTTGGGCGAGGTCGACGACCTAAGGCTCACGGGCGCAGTTTTCGAGGATGGATTCGCCGTCGGCGAGGGTGGCGGCCATGAGGAGGTCTACATCGCCGGTGACGGTGATCTTGTCAAAGACGATGTGACCGCCGCGGAGGCGCTGGGTGTTGGAACGTGCCGGCAAGAAGCATCGCTATGAGCTTTCCATCCTGACTCGATGGGTCTCTCTAAATTCCTTGAGCGCATTGAGCTCATACCGTACGGGTCCATTGTTTCCGTACTGTATGTAGTCAGGCCCTTGCCGGCGCTGGCGCCACTTCTTGAGGCAGCCAGCAGTGAGGCCGAGGAAGCGTGCAGCAGTGATCTCGTCGAAGACGGGATTCTCATCATAGGCGGACAGTGGCTTGGGCTCCAGCCGGAGAAGGGTTTTCGGCAGTTCGCGACGCTGGGCCTGGTCGACGGGTGCCGAACGTGAGCGCTGGAACGAGGGCACGACATCAGCGGGGACATCGACCTCGGGTGCCGGCCGCTGCGGAGCAGCGGCCTGGGGTTGTGGCAGTGAAGCGGGCTCCGGCTCAGAAGCAGCTTTCGGCTGCGGTCGAAACCGCTTGTCGCGCAGAAACTGCCTATATTCCTCCGTACCGTTCTCTCGATGCTGCCATGGAGCAGGATGCTTCGAGATGTTGCCGTTCATTTGAGTCGTTCCTTAGAACAGGGAATCATGGATCGCGATAGCTCAACCGTAGCAATGGTCAACCTGGCGGATGTGTGACGGCGATTACAGTAGCGGGGCGAAGAGGGGAGATGCCGGGGACAGAAGAATGAGAAAAAGAGCATGTTTTGGTGATTTGCCGTGCGATACCTAATAGGATTTTGTCCCTTTATTCCCCCTGATCCACTCCATAAGGAGCAAGACACCGTTGGGAAATACGTTTCCCCCGGGGTGTCGCCACAGAATAGCGGACCGCGATCTGAATGGGGTGATGGGGGGAGAGGAGAGGGACAGAACGGCGTACCTGAATCGCAGCCAGCGGCGATCCGGAAGCCGCCCCGCAGGGCGGGCGGCGGGCGAGAAAAGGAAAGAACAGACCACTGGAATCACCAACATGAAAAAAACCGAACCATAGAGCAGCCTGAGCTGTGTTCGCGAGGACCGTACAGGAGAGCCAATCCGCACCGGAACCGGAATGCCATCTACGGCCGAGATCTCGTTCGTGTTTTGCTTCTGATTGCCTATACTACGTCGGGGATCGAACCCCTCGAAAAGGCCGATTTCACTCCATAAGTATCAAGACTACGTAGGGGAATAGCCTTCCCCCAACGCTCCCGATACAAAATGGCCGACCACGATCTGAGGCCTGCATCCCACTTCAGCAAGCGAAAGTACCTGGGCAGTAACCGGAGGCTGGCTGGCTGCTGCCAGGACCCGTGAGCGCAAGCGGTTGTTGACGGGCGCGATGAAGACGATCCTGCAACAACAGAGGCGAACAGCCGACTTGGGCAGCTTCGGAGCCGTTCACCGAATCGCAATCGAAGCAGAGAGACGCAACAGGGGTTCCCACATCCTTGGAGCGCCCGCGGAAAGGCGCCGGAGGCCGGCCGCGCGTGCGCGAGGTTCTTGTTGTCCGGCAGGACGGAAAACCCTGGTCTAAATATGGAACGGGCTGGCCACAGCCGACATGGGCTCAACCACGCGCGCCACGAACGTCGCCTGCATCTCCGTCACCGCGTCGTCGATCGAGATGCCGAAGCCCTCGTTGAGGATCTCGACGCCGAAGATCTTGGCCGCGCACATCGCGCCGTATTCGTTGGCTCCGCTGAGAGTGATGTCGAAGGGCAGCACCTGGTCGGAGTACCAGGGGGACGCAACCTGTGCGTTCTGGCCGGCGGAGGTGATCTGGTTGTCCAGGCTGTTGATCGTCGAGCCGATCGAGGGACCGGCAGAACGAACCACGCTGGACTGGAACACGCCACCGCCCTCGCTGACCTGCGAGTACTGGGGACGGATCTCGTCCACGTCGGCGACGAAGGTGCCAGCACACTGCTGGATGAGGTTCAGGAGAGCGTGGCGATCGAAGTTGATCCAGATCAGAGATCCGGCGATGCCGCGCTTGTTGCGCGAGTATGCGCGAGCGTCGGGGCTGCCCATCGTGTACACGGGCGCCTTCTCACGGGTGACCGAGTAGTTGATGGCCTGGGGCTTTGAATGTGAACTCGACTGAGTACATACTCATCCTGTAGTTCAATCCAGAAATCCGGTCCGGGTTGCTTGACTTCGCGGGCCGTCAGGAGTAATGAGTATATGAGCATGTCAGTTAACACGCTGTTCCGCCCTCTTCCGCCCACCTTCGTTCCCGAACTCCGCCGCCAGGTCTGGGGCCGCATGTTCGGACTGTTCATCCAGGGCCGCCGGAACGAGATCCACATGTCGGTTGAGGAGGCCGCCGGCCTGTCCGGGATGACCACCTCGGAATGGATGGCGATCGAGGATGGTCATGTACCGCGGCAGATGGACCGCCTCAGGACGATCTCGGCCACCCTCGAGCTGACCTGGGACAAGATGCTCAACATGTTGGCCCTGTGCCAGGAGGCATGGACTCTGTGATGGGCGCCGCTGGCGCCCGTTACTCATAACCAGATAAGCTCATCTCCGTAAAGGGAGGAGGTGAGCACAATCAGCAAGCAGGAAGAGCAAGGGGTGAAAAGAATGAACCTGAACGTCCCCATCGAACTCCACAACAGCTTCAAATCGGTCACTGCCGGCCAGGGGAAGAACATGACCGATGTGTTGCTGGAGTTCATCCAGGAATACGTCGTGAAGCACTCACCGAAGCCGAAGGGGCGGCGCAAGTGAAACGGGCAGCCCTGTACCTGAGGGTCTCCAGCCTGGATCAGCACCCGGAGACCCAGCTTCTCGACCTCCGCCAGATGGCCGCCCAGTGCGGCTACGAGATCATCAACGAATATACGGACCGGATCTCCGGCGCCAAAGCGCGCCGGCCTGGTCTGGACGAGCTGATGCGGGATGCCCGCCGCGGCCGCTTCGACGTAGTCCTGGTCTGGGCATCCGACCGGATCGCCCGGTCGGTGAAGCACTTCCTCGAAGTACTGGACGAACTGAACCGTCTCAACATCGAGTTCGTCAGCTTCCGCGAACAGATCGACACCGGCGGGCCGCTGGGCCGCGCCATCGTGGTCATCATCGGTGCGATCGCGGAGCTTGAACGCAACCTTATTATCGAGCGGGTCCGCGCCGGTATGAGGCGGGCCAAGCTCGAAGGCCGGCATATCGGTCGCCGGCCACTGGAGCTGGACCGCCAGGCGATCCTCCGGGATCGCCAGCGCGGACAGAGCCTGGGACAGATCGCCGAAGCGCACCGGATCTCCAGGGCCACCGTCCACCGCGTCATCCACGAACAGAACCCCACGGAGAAAGTGGCATGATCGAGAAAACCGCAGACTTCATACCTATATGGATGGTGCTCTCTGCCGGCCTCGGCTTCCTCATTGGTGAGCTGTGCGGCGACTACAACCGCCATCGGAAATGCCTGCAGCGGGAGAACGACGAACTTCGAGACCGACTCGAAGCCGCCCCAAACGGCCGCCCGATCCAGCGCGCCCTGAAGGAACAACGCGGCGTCATCAACGACATCCACCGGCGTCTTATGGCTGTCTCAAAAGGCCTCGAAAAACAGCCCTCGTAAATCCAGCAGAATCAATGGCCGGATCTCCCCGATCCGGCCGTTCCACAACCTATACCTTCTTAAACGTCGGCCCAGCGAAATACTTGGACATAAGCCTAATTACCATACATATCTCACCCGCGTTTCTAGGAGTGCAGGGCTACGACCGGATCCGTGGATGTCGGTGTGGCAATCAACGCAGAATCTGGAACGCCCGCTCTGATCGTTTACTGAGGGCATGTGGGCTCCCGTAGCAGCGTCTGGCGAGGGAGAGTGACATTGACGGCAGATCGCTTCCGTGTCGGCGCGGACCAGCAGATGCGGATTCGGTCCGCCGTGCCGCACATGGGACGCCATCCAGCCCTCCGCGTGTTCGAATACGAACGGACCGCCTGTTTCGGTGTGGCAATTCGTGCAGAAGTAGTTCTGTCGATACGCAGACTCGGTCCGTCCCTGTCGGAGAGTGCATAATCGTTTGCACCTGGGCGCCCATAGCCTTGCTCGGCAACACCTTCAGGTTTGTGGGCGCTGGGTAGACTCCTGCAATACTCGGGGATGGCTCGCGCCACGCAGGGAGCGCATTGCATGCAGGCTCAGCCGGAGCGGCGATTACAAATGCAGTCGTCAGAAAGCGCGGCGATGATTGTGGCCAGGCCGCTCTTCGAATCGCGACCGACCAATAGCGCCATTCATGCCATGCTCACCTGTTACTGTTGCTGCGCGGCTCCTTGGACTCCATTGGCCGGGGCTCAGCGCGCGAGCCTCGAGCCGAACCGCAGTACCGGCACAACCTGCACTTACCAGCTCTCCTTCGCCTTCTGCTGGCGGGACCAGAGGAACTCCACGACCTGATGGATATCCTCATCGCTCAGCACATTCTTCCATGCAGGCATGTAGAGGGGCGGTGTGGGACCTGTTGCCTTTTCAAGTGGCGGGGAGCGGCCGTTGCGCACCACAGCGATGATTTCATCCTTGGTGTAGTCGTCGGAGAGATGGAGCAAGGAGGGGACCTGTCCGCCCTGAGCGTTGGGGTTGGGCAGCCCTCCTTCGAGCTCGCGGCCATGGCAGCCGGCGCAGCCAACACGCGCAAACTCCTGCTTGCCGGCTTCGATGGAAACATCGGCGGGCGTCAGCGGGCGCGCTTTGTGAGCCAGAATGGCCTGTGCATCCTCGGCTGTTGCTGTCGCCATGTAGGCGATGAGCGCCTTGCGCGCATTCGTTTCAAGATCGTACACGGGCATGGTGCTGCCGGGGTACACGTATTCCGGATTCACTAACTGCTCGTCGAGCCACGCGATGGAGTGGCGCTGGTTAACCCCGAGGAGATCGGGGCCGGACCTTGCGCCGACTCCGCCGACCGAGTGGCAGACAATGCAATCCTCCTGCACAAAGAGCTGGCGGCCATACTCCGCACTTGGAATAAGTCGCACGCTGGAGTAGTAGGTTCCCATCTCCTCATTGGTCAGCGAGAGCATGTAGTAAGTGAGCTCGCGCGCCTGGTCGCGAGTGAAATGATAGTTGGGCATGGCCGAGCCGGACGACACCTCGTTGGGAGCAAGGAAATGCCTCTCCAGCCAGTCAGGCGACCGATGATTCGCACCTTCTTCGGTGAGGTCAGGGCCGATGCTGCCGCCGATACCGTTCAGCTTGTGGCACCCGCGACAGCCCTGCGTCTCGAATAGATGGCGGCCCGCGGTCAGTTCAGGAACTCCGGGCACTTCTCCCTCTTTGTGGCATCGGCCGCAGGAGGCGCGGATGTAACCGCGCGCGAGCAGCGGCTTGTCCCAGAACTCAACGCTGCCGTGCGCATCTTCTTTTGTGGTGGCCAGCCCCTGGCCGCCATGGCAGATGGTGCATCCGAACTTGGAAGGAATATGCGGGCCCAGGCCTTCGTGATACCGGAAGGGTTCAGGCGCATTCTTCATCGTCGGGTCATCCACCCCGAGATGGCATGTGGTGCAGCGGTCGACGCGCTGCAGACCGGTGAGCATGACCTGGTGGATCTCAGGCCGTGCATTCAGGACCGCTGCCTTGGTGACAGCGTTCGGTTCGCCCTGGGCTTCGAGTTGGAAGAACGACCGCTGATAGGTTTTCCATGATGGCGTGCTCGCCTGCCGTATTGCCCAGAGCAGCAGCACGAGCGAGATGAGGCTGAGTGCAAAAAAGAGCTGCGGCAGGCGGCGTCCCATCACTCTACCCCCGTTATGGTGTGAACCCACGGTGGAATGAATGCCCA
>Ga0207661_10003097_pt1 | contig 11524 bp, 8 predicted proteins | sample KBSC713LmetaG_FD_184337 | JGI IMG/M metagenome (GOLD analysis project Ga0207661, IMG submission 184337) | Corn rhizosphere microbial communities from Kellogg Biological Station, Michigan, USA - KBS C7.1-3L metaG (SPAdes) (version 2) | ecosystem: Host-associated > Plants > Roots > Rhizosphere ... | reverse complement strand
GGCAACAGCGCCGGCTCCGGTGCGCCGGGCGCGCGGACGCTGCCGATCGCCGCGGTCACGCAACCAGAGGCCGCGCCGCGGGCCGCATGCACGCCGCAGCGGTTGGCGGAGGTGGCCCACGGCGGCTGCCGGCCCGCGGCCGAGCACGCGGAGGCCGGCGAGACGCTCTACTCCTGTCAGGCCACAGAGCTTCCGCGGGCCGTCGGCCGGGTCATCCCGATGCGCGACGCCAGGCAGTACGTTAACGACGTTCGCTACGGCAACGCGTCGGTCTGGAGCGCAGTGCGGGGGATCCTCGTCGGTGCCTTCAACCAGTTCCAGGACCGCTCCCTCAAGCTCCCGGCCCGGCTCCGGATCCGCGGCGGCAACCGCTATCCGTTCCTGTCCGGAACCGCGACCAAGGGCCCTGTGGAGAAGCTCGATCTGCAGCCGGGCGAATGGGTCCGGGTGAAATCGGCCGAGGAGATTGAGAAGACGCTGAACAGCAACTACCGCAACCGGGGCCTCTACTTCGACCGGGAGATGCTGCGGTACTGCGGGAAGGTGGTGCAGGTGCGCCACCGCGTCAACCAGATCATCGACGAGCCGACCGGCAAGATGATCACGATGAAGACGCCCTGCGTCATCCTCTCCAATGTGGTCTGTATGGCAGACTTTCACCGCAGCTGCCCCCGGAAGATCTACGCCTACTGGCGCGAGATCTGGCTGGAGCGCGTCCCCGAGCCCGTCCGGACCGATGGCTTCGTCGCTGCCGGCGGCGTCGCTGGCAACGGACAGTAGTCAGCGAGCGGGGCGGTTCGATCCGAGTCCCGCACTGGCTGGATTCTCGCAATCGCATCCCGCGGCGTACTTCCGCTGATACCCGAACTGACCGTGCCCTGAGCCTGGGTCCACCAGTGCGGATCTTCCGATCGCCTATGTACGCCAGTTGCAGGGGGAACGTTGTACCTGCCTAACCGCACAGAACCTCGGATGACCGCGCCTCAGCAGTAGCCAGGAGCCAGATGCCAGAATGAATATTCCGTGCGCTCCACATCGCTCGTACGTCGGCTTGCCTCACAAGTGCCTAATCGGCGATATCGAACTTCGGGAACTCAGCCTCTAGTTGCGATGAGTGATCAACCTGGGTGGTCTGGGTGCCGCCGCGGGGGGCGGGGCGCTACGCTGTCGGCGCGCCTGGCCAGAAGGCGTTACGGGGGCGCCAGAGCCGTGGGACCGGTGGACGGGCTGGGCTTCCTGCCCGGCGCGTGGCCCCGCTGACAGGTTCGCGGGCGCGCAGAGCCGGCCCCGGCCATTTAATGTCTCGCGCCGTCCTCGGGGATACGGCACCATCGGACTGTGCAGCCCCGTGAAGCAGCCATCCGGTTCTGGCTTGACCCGATTCCGCCGGAAGAGATGCCGATGCTCGCGGCACAGATGCTGGCGGAAGGCCACGACGCCCCGGCGCTCCGCCGGGCATTGGGCACCTGGGACTTCGACGACGTCATCTACCCGGGACTGCCGGGTGACCTCAAGGACCTGGTGCTAATGTGCCACCTGCTCGGCACCGAGCACTACGCTCCGAATGGAGGCGACGAGCGGCTGCTGGCTGCAGCCCGCGCCCTCGCCGCCCGCAGCCGCTGAGCCCTGCCTGGCGGGATCCCGTCCCGCAGGCATCATCCGAGCCGACGCGCGGAGCCGCCGATAGGCGCGCTTGCAGCTGTATGACAGAGCTGCCGGCAGTCCGCGCAGAGTTGGCTGATCTGGCGGTGACCTTAGCTGGGGAGCCCGAACGCCCTTTCCTGTGGAATTAAGTGCAAGCGGTTAGCTCTGCCCTGGAACCGTCTGTAGGCTGGGCCGGTGTTTGACGCCGATCGTGTTCGGTTGGGGCGGATCGCGGACAAGCTCGCGGCGGCACGCGCCATGCCCGTACCGCCAGATGCTTTCGGCGTAGAAAAGCACGGGTTCAAGCTCGGGGCGCCGTTGCCCGAGGCCGTGGTGGCCGAGTTCGAAGAGCGGCACGAGGTGGCGCTTCCCCCGGCGTACCGGCTTTTCGTCACCGAGCTGGGCGACGGCGGCGCCGGGCCGGGCTACCACCTGTCGCGCCTGAGCGGATCGTGCGACGGACCATGCCGGCCGGGGCACCTGGCGCGGCCGAGCCCGTACCTGCCCGGGCCGCGCTACTTCGGCGACTGGGAGGAGCGGTACGAGGAGGCGCCGGGACCGGACCAGATGTTCCTGCCGGGCACGCTGGCGGTCGCCGATCACGGGTGCAGTCTCTCCACCCAGCTGGTCGTAACGGGGCCGGCACGGGGGCGGTTGTTCAACGTGGACGGCGGGGGATCGCTGGGCCCGTACGTGGTCGAGGACGCCGACTTCCTGGCCTGGTACGAGCGGTGGCTGGATGAGGTTGCTGCCGGGTACGACGTCGGCTGGTTCGGCGAGCGGCTCCCGCTGGACGAACCCGGGCTGATCGCCGTACTCGCCGGCGACCCGTCACCAGAAAGGCGGGCACGGGCCGGGGACTCGCTGCTGCAGCTGCCAAAGATCAGCGGCAGCGCCTGGAGTGCCCTGTCCGATGCCATGACCACCGACGCGAGCGCCTCCGTGCGCGTCACGGCGTGGTATTCGCTGAGGTCGCGACGGCACCAGCATCAGCGCAGGCTGGACGACGCCGGGGCGGTCGCGGACGAAATCGCCGCGTACGCCAGGTCGTGTACCCCGCCGGACCTCGAAGCACTCGACAGGCTGTTCAGGCTCACTTTCGCCGATGTGCTGGCGGAACTGACGGATCGCGATCTCGAACGGCGCCGGCTGGCAGCGCGCCAGCTGGCCTGGCACGCCTCGGCCTTCGCGAAGACCGCCCCGCAAGGTCTGCTCGACGAGGCAGTTGGCCGCCTCCTGAGCGAGACCGATCCGCTCCTCCGTCTGCACGGCGTCACCGTGGTCCGCGGGCTGTGCCTTGCCCGTCTGTACCCCCGGCTACGCGAACTGGAGAACACGGAGACCGACCCCTGGGTCCAGTTCCACCTCACCCGGCGCCTCTCCTGAGACAGTACCTAAAGGGATGAGATTGAGAACCATTTCGGCTTGACCCGGTGCGATGCGAAACTGATCACTTCGCCGATCACCTCCTAACGTGGTTCGCAACGAAGCACCAAGACTCCTGGCAGCAGTGGACGACCCTCATCTGCCGCGACGAGGTTGCCCGGTCTAACGAGTCGACCACAGAACGGGATGATCGGCGGGCATGTACACGCACTGCCAACCTGCCGGGATACCACTCGCAATCGGCGATATTGCGTCGCGGATGGCGTGCCATGAGGGTGCCGCTACCGGGCCAGGTGGACGCGGTTTCAGACGTACTGCCGGGTGACGTCAGCTGGTGCTGGCGGGCTCGGCGGTGGCATCTTCGGGGCTGGCGACCCAGGCTGAGAACACCGGCAGCCCGTGCCATGGGTCGGGCGGCTCCGGACGGTGGCGGCCAGGGGGCGCAGGGTCGCCGGTCGTGACCGCGACTACGGCGAAGGGGTGGCCGAAGCGCAGTTCCGCGGTGCGCCGTATCCCGGGCTTGCGTGTCACCGCGCTCGCCGCGACAGCGAGCGCGGTGACCGCGGCGGCTTCGAAGCCGGTCCGGGTGTACCGGGCCATCGCGGCCTGCCTCGCCTGCCACGGGCCGGCAGGGTCCAGCGCGTGCCGGACCGCGGCGAACCCCAGCCGCGGGTCGGTGAGCTGGTGGGCGCTGTGCGCCGACCAGGCGGGCAGCACTGCGGTGCACCGTTCCTCCTTCCCGTCCGGTGCGGTGGTGCCGGCGCGTTCCTGGGTGATCGTCCACGCCGCGCCGTCGCCGAGCGGCAGGTCGAACAGCGAGCGATGAGTCAGTGGGCGGCCCGCGGCAAGCGCCGTCCCGAGATCGTAGGCGGCGGACAGCACGTCGGCTGCCGGGACCTGGGGAGCGGCCGCGACCGAGACCACCACCAGCCCGTCCCGGGCACTGGCGGCGTGCACCGCCACCTCGCCAGCGGTATCAGTCGCGGCGATGAACTGGTCGTGCCCGGGAACCCGCCTGTTCCCCGGTCCGCCCGGGGTGCGCAGCACGCGGGTCAGTGTCGCGGCCCACGGGCTGGCCGGACCGAGCGCGGAGGCAGGAGCGAGGTCGAACGGCCGCTGCCAGGACACCCGGGTCGCCAGCGCGGTCGCGAGCAGCCAGGTCACTGCCGCACCGCCCTCGGCGGGGAACCGGTCGATCAGGCCTGTGGTGTGCCGCCTGACCCAGGCGTCCAGGTCCGCCTGGGCAGGCACCGGTCCGGTGTCCACCTGGGGCGGCAGCCCCGCCTGCCAGGACGCGATCCCAGCACCGGCGGCGGACCCACCGCCGCCCCACACCGCCGCGCCGGCGTGAACTACCGGATGCGGGTGCGTAAGCAACTCCGCGGCAAACCCGGCCGCCGCGTCGGCATCAACTCCGAGGATCTGCGTTAGCTGCCGCACGTCGTCACCGGCACAGACCGGCCCGGCCAGCGCCAGGAGCAGCCAGGCACCCAGCGGGGAGGCCACATGATGCCCGTCACCGGCCACCTGGTGGAAGCTCCGGGCATACCGGGCCAGCGCGGCGACGATACCCGACGCGGTCACAGGCATGCCTCCACTGTGCCGTGAGCCGACGCGGAACGCCACCCGGTCCGCCGCCGCAAGCAGGCCGCAAACCGCACCGCCCGCTTACAACGTGTGAACCTTGGTCCCAATGACCAGTACGCAGTCCCGCCGCTATGTGCGGTTTTCCGCCACCTGGCGGGCCTGGTCTGGCGCGCGTGAACGGGTTATCTGCACGCTCGCGTGGAGCAACCGAATTCCGGTAAACGGAATACGGAACGGCGTATGGCTGGTGCGGTTTTCACGTGCCACGCCCGGGGTCGAGGACGCCGAGTACCTCGTCGCTGAACCATCGGTGCCGTACCCCTGTGCCGCTGCCTTGCTCGCGGAGGATGCCGTGAGCTGTCAGGCGCCGGAGGAGGTTGGTGGCACCGGGCTGGCTGATTCCGAGTTGCTCCTGGACGTAGCGCACGGTGAGGACGGGACTGGCGAACAGCAGGTCGATGACTTCAGGTGCCCGGCCACTGGTTCCGCGCAGACGTGCCCGGTACTTTTCGCGCAGATCTGACAATTGCTCGGCGCGGTTGACGGCATCGGCTGCCTGCACCGCGACGCCGTCAAGGAAGAACAGAAGTCATTCGGTGATCTCGCCTCGTTCGCGGACGGACTGCAGGCGGTCATAGTAGTCGCTCTTGCGCTGGTCGAAGTATCCGGACAGGTACAGCAGGGGGCAGGCAGGCGGCTTCTGTCCATGAGGTACAAGACGATGAACAGCCGTCCCAGCCGCCCGTTCCCGTCGAGGAAGGGGTGGATGGTTTCGAACTGGTAGTGCAGCAGAGCGCGCCGGACCAGCAGGGGGAGTCTCGGCGACTCGTCGTGCAGGTACTTCTCCCAGTTGTCGAGAGCCTGCCACATCTCTTCAACCGGCGGCGGGACGAAGCGCGCGGTATCCGGGCGGTTGTCTGGAGAGCCGATCCAGTTCTGGCTTCGTCGGAACTCGCCCGGGGGTCCGCTCCTGGCCGCGGACGTTGCGCAGCAGGATGCCGTGCATCTCGGTGATCAGCCGGAGCGAGAGCGGGAAGCTTCCTTGAGCCTGTCGACCCCGTGCTCCAGGGCGCTGACGTAGTTGCGCACCTCGCGGATATCATCTCGCTTGGTTTCGCCGGTCACGGCCGTGTCGAACACCTCCGTCACGGACGCCTGGGTGCCTTCGATGCGAGAGCTCGACACAGCCTCGCGCGTGATATAAGCGTTGACCAGCAGGTGAGGGTCGGGAAGCGGGCGGCTTGACCCGGCTAGCCGCCCAAGAGCCGTGTCAGCTTCGGAGAGCCGCATGATGGTTCCGGGGTAAGCGTCAGCTTCCTGGGCAGATGCTCCGGGATGAAGGCAGCATAGGGCGGCCGGGTCAAGGTGGCGATCGGCCTGCCCTATTCCGGAGCTACAAACTTCGTTGGATCCACGTGACTAACCTATAACTTTTCCGGCCAAAAGTTTTAGGTTGACACGCCAGCCCCAACGAATGTTGTAGGCGCTGTCCGTGCCCCGGCAAAGACACGAAATAGCGCAAGCGCACCATAACGGGACGATCTGTGCCGCGAAGCTGCCGACTGAGGTGAATCTCAGGCGCACGCCAAATCGGCGCTCTTCGCAGGGAGCCAAACGGGGAGCCAACGAGTTGCACTCGCAGTTATGACGGACACCGCAGCGCGCCGTCGCGGGCGCGCTGCGGGTAGTCGCGCCGGAGCTGGCCGGGCTGGCTGCCTGTTATGGTCCCCGGCCTGGCCGGTCGGGACGACCCGGCGTTCCAGCAGTCGAGCGCCGCCCTGGGCGAGGACTATGTTGTGAAGTTCGCGTGGCCGCAGGCTGCGGCGCGGTTCGTCCTGCACCAGATAACTGTCTTGGGCGCTCGCGCTTGAGCCGGCGGTCGGCGCGGTCCCCGCGTGATATCCGCTGGTTACCACCACTGCGCTGCGGGAACGGTTCGGCCAGCTGATCCGCCTCCTCGAGGCCGCCCGGCCGCACCGGGTCAACAGCCTCCACGCCGACGCGCACTAAGGGCGCCGGGGACATACGTCCCCGGCGCCCCCGTGTGGCCCGCTATCCCAGCGGTTATGCGTGGGCAGCCAGCGCCGCGACGAAGGCCGGGGCCTTCGGCGTGCCCCAGCCGGTCGTGGCGTCATAGCCGGCCGTGGTCGGGTAGCCGGCCACGGAGACGTCCCACATCTGGTTGTCCACCAGGTCGCCGACGGACTTGGTGACCGGCCCGGTCACGCCGACATCGGATCCGGCGAACGTCACCGGGGCGCTGCCGAAGTGCATGGGCACGATGTCGGTGTACGCGGACGATGCGCCGACGCCGCTGTACAGGATCGGGTCGAGGAAGCCGATCGGGGACTTGCCCGCCGCCGAGCGTGCTGCGTTGGCCAGCGCCACCAGCGCGGCGGTCTGCGGGGAAGCCGCCGACGTGCCGCCGTAGAACGTCCAGCAGCCGGTGCTGTTCCCGCAGTTGTACTCGGGGAAGGCGGTGATGTAGACGTCGACGCCGCCGTTCACGGCCGCGTTCCACGACGTGTCCGGGACGATCCGGTGGTTGCCGTAGCCCGCGTCCGCGCCGGCCTGCCAGCTGGGCCGCGGGTAGATGGCGCTGGCGCCGCCGCCGGTGCCGATCGGTCCCCAGGACTCGTTCCACACCGCCTGCGTGTTCCCGCCCGAAGTTGAGGTGAAGTAGCCGGCGTTTGACGGGTCGTCGCTGGTTGGCGCCCAGGTCCAGCCGTACATGAGCTGTGTGCCGCCCACTGAGACCACATACGGGGAACTGGCCGGCCAGCCTACGGTCGGGTAGTCGTAGGTCGCGGTCTCCCCGTGCTGCTTCGCCGCGCCGAGCGAGCCGTCGTCACCGGAGGACGTGAAGAAGTTGTCGCCCTTGGCCAGGCCCTGCTGGAAGGCGGCGTCGAACTTCGCGGTCTGCGACGCGGCGGCGCCGCCGAAGGTCTGCTCGGTGACGCCGAAGGACATCGAGAACACCGTGCCAGCGGGCAGCGCGGTGATCTCGGTGGAGATGGCCTTGAACAGGTTCGGGAGGCCCTGCACGCCGAGCGTCTCTGCGGGCGGCGTAGCCAGCAGGATAATGTTCGCCTCAGGCGCGATCGAGTACGCCCACTCGATGTCCAGGGTGGCCTCGCCAGTCCAGCCGGCCGCCGCGCACGTGCCGGAGTGTTGCGAGCCGTTGCCGTTGCAGTCCTTGCCCTGCGGGTTGCCGAGCGGATAGATCTCCTGGAACTTCGGGGCGGGCATGCTCGGGAAGAACGTGTCGTGGAAGTGCTTCAGGTCGGCGGCGGCCGTCGGGCTCCCGTAGGAGTCCACGAGCACGATCGTCTGGCCCTGCCCGTAGTTCGCTGCGCCGGACGCCAGCGGCGTGACGTTGTCCACCCCGTACGCGCTGCGGATCTGCTGCGGCGTGTAGCAGTGGAAGTCGAGGTCGCCGGTCCCGTCGGGCAGCACGCATGGAGCGCCGGCCGGGGCCTTCGACGTGAAGCTGCTCGCCGGAGCGGACTCAAGCTGCGGCGCGAGAACCGTGGTCCCGGCTTTGACGGTGGTGACCGTTTTGGTGCTCGCGGTGGCAGGACCGCCCGTCGCGGTGCCCGCCGCAAGCCCGGCCGCGGCTATCACGGTTGCACCAGCCAGCACAATTCGTCTCTTTGGCATCCCGTCTCCTCATCTTTCGTGCTGCACAAGATCTTTCGTGCTACACAGGCTTCTCAATAAGAAAACAGCGCGGATGATTTTTCCGTTACAGATTCCGCCGCTTCGTTAGTCAGGCGTCGGCTCACGGTCGATCCCCGGTACCGGCTCATTGCCATCCTGGCCAGTCCCGCAACGTCTATCCGGAAGACTCAAGGCGGTTACTCGCGCTTGGGCTGCGGTCGTGTCGGTCCATGCGATGCCCGGGTCGGCCCGAGCCTGCAGTTCGGAGAAGCACACCTGACGTCGGGCCGCGGCCCCGCATTGGTCGGGGTGGGCTACGGTAGCTATATGCCGGCGGACGCCACGCGCCCCGACCGCGCATGAACGGTTCTCAGCAGGCACTGGAGCAAGCCTGCGCCACCGTCGGCCTGGACGCTGACGGCGCCCGCCTGCTGCGACTGGGCTCCAACGCGGTCTACCACCTCAAGGCCCCCGTCATCGCCCGGATCCTGCGCGAGGTGCGCGAGTTCCTGATGGTCACCGGGATCGTCTCTAAAGCGGCCGAGGATGCCTGGGCCGCCGCCGAGTCCGCCAAGCGCATCACCGCGCTGCGCACCGGCGCGAGCCGGATGGACTGGCTGCCCTCCTAGGCGACCGCGGCGGACCGGGCGGCGATCCGCCACAGCCGGGACTGCACGCCGGGACGACGTGGCGCGGCTATCGCGGGTCGCGGCGCAACGGGTGGCCCGCGGAGACGTCAGCAAGGACGGTCCGGGCGCCGTCGGTGAAATGGGTCCGTAGTCCGGTATAAATGACTACGCGCTCGGCGGACGCTTCCTCTAACACGCAGTAATCGGCGCCCTGGGCGTCATCTAGGTTTCTGCGGCCTGCTTACGGAAGCTGCCCCTACTGCGAGCGGGGTAAGGTGACCGTCCCCGGCTTCGACTGGACTGTGACGTACGTCACTGGAACTGGGATGGGCCGGCGACCCAGTTCATGAGCATGGACGAGCCTGCAGAGCAGTTGCGGTTGCGTGCCCTTGCCCGCGCCGGGGACGCGAACGCCTTCGGCGAGCTCTTCGACTCGTGCGCCAAGGCGGTCTACAACCATGCGTTCCGGCTGATCGGCGACTGGTCGGCGGCGGAGGACCTGATGGCGCAGACGTTCCTTGAGGCCTGGCGGTCACGGGAGCGTATTGCGGCCGACGGCGGGTCGCTGCGCCCGTGGCTGCTCGGCATCGCGACCAACCTGGCGCGCGGGCATCGGCGGGCGTCCAGGCGGCAGGTGGCGGCGCTGTTGCGGCTGGGGCCACCGCCGGATATTCCGGATTTTTCCGACGACGTGACCGGCCGGCTGGACGACGCCAACCGAATCGCCGTGCTGCAGCGGTCGCTGTCCCGCCTGCGCCCGGACGAGCTCGAGGTGCTCGCGCTGTGCGCGTGGTCGGACCTGAGCTACCCGGAGGCGGCCGAGGCGCTCGGCGTCCCGGTCGGAACGGTCCGGTCCCGGCTGTCGCGCGCCCGGGCCAAGCTGCTGAAGGCGACCGAACGCGAGCGGCAGAGAAATTCACGGGAACTGACGACCAAGATCGACCAGCTAGTGGACAGGACCGCAAACGCGGACCCGTCCTGCAAGGAGGCATGACAGTGAGCGACGATCGCGCGCAGTTGCGGGAGTGGTACTCGGTTCCGGCCGACCGCGACCTGCCTCCCGGACGCCATCTCCTGCACCGGGAGAACCTCATGAACCAGATCCTGAACGAGCCGTCGGGCAGCCAGCCGGGCAACAGCGGGCCGTCCCGCGACAGCCACCCGTCACCCCGGCGTCCCTCCTCCCGACGCCCGTCGGCCCGGGGGCTGCTCGCTACCGCCGCCGCCGTGGCACTGGTCGCCGAGGCGGGCGTCACGGTCGGCGAGAAGCTTTCGCCGCACCCGGGTTCGCCGGCCAAGCCGACAGCTTCCTCCGCGGCACCAGCCACCACCGTAACTGCGGTACTGGACGCGGCTGCCCGAGCGGCCGCCGCCGGGCCTGCGGTCAAGATCGGGCCGAACCAGGACTTCTACGTCAAGGCCAAGGTCACCGCCAACTTCCCCGTGTCAGCGCTAGTTCCATCGCCTCACAGCCTCCTCACGCCCCTCCCTCCCCCGTCAAAACCAGCGAGCCAGGTGGTCCAAGGTTGGATCGCGCAGAGTCAGGTCAAGGAGACCCTGTGGAAGGTCGACAGACACAGCACGATCCTGGGACCAGGAACGGGCATTTTTGTCACCGGCGCACCGTTCGTCACCATGGGCGGCAACATAGCCGGCCATGCGCCGGGCGGCAGCATCCTGTACCCGACCTACGCGTACTTGCAGTCCCTGCCCACTAACCCACGGCAACTGCTAGACCTCATCGAAAAGCAGACTCCGGCCGACAGTCCCGACCAGCGCGACGGGGCACTCGCGGTCATCGAGCAGCTACTCGCGACTACGATCATGCCGCCGCAGACCGCGGCCGCACTGTACCGGGCGGCGGCGCTGATTCCCGGAATGACGCTTATTCCCGACGTAACGGATGCGCTCGGCCGCCATGGCATTGGCATCTCCATACACCAGGACGTGTACAAGACTGACGAGGATGTGTGGATCTTCTCCAAGACCACGCACCAGTTCCTCGGCGTGCGCGAACGGGCCGTCGTACCTGGACCTGGGAAAGAAACGCACACCCTCGTCTCCGCCGTGCTGGCCCGCGGGATCGCGGACAGCCCCGGCGGCACCCCGACGCTGATCAAGTAACTAACCCGGCCGGCCGGTGTCCCGTTGGTGTCGTCCCAGTGACACCAACGGGACACCCGCCCGTAACCCCGCACGCCAACCCGCGCAGGAGGCGCCAACGCAGCCGCCTCCTCGCCTGGCTCGACCACGACACCGCCGGGGCTCATACGGCCGACATCTACGGTCGTCCGAACTCGGCCGCAATCCGCATAGGTTCCCAGAGAAGGCACTTTAGATCCCGGTCTGATAAAGGGCTGTCATGGCGTGGACCGTGCGGATCGCCTGTTCGCGTAGCTCGGCAGGCTCGACGATCTCCAGGTCGGCGCCGAGCCGCAGAAAGTCCGCGAGCGCCTGGTCAGTCGACTCGATCGGCACGCGCGCTGTGATCCAGCTGTCCGCACCGGTTACGCCGTCCACCCGAACGGCGGCGGTGACTGCGGTACTGAGCAGACTGAGCATCCGCTGCGCGCCGTCCGGCGACAACCGGATCAACGCGTCCCCGGTACGCAGGTGGC
>Ga0207661_10003095_pt1 | contig 11525 bp, 7 predicted proteins | sample KBSC713LmetaG_FD_184337 | JGI IMG/M metagenome (GOLD analysis project Ga0207661, IMG submission 184337) | Corn rhizosphere microbial communities from Kellogg Biological Station, Michigan, USA - KBS C7.1-3L metaG (SPAdes) (version 2) | ecosystem: Host-associated > Plants > Roots > Rhizosphere ... | reverse complement strand
GGGAGATCAGCAGCGCCACCGCCAGGACCAGGGCGCCGACGATCACCAGCAGCGCTCCGGGGAAGGCGGCCGATGACCAGACGGCGACGCCGGCGACGATCAGGGCGATCGCCGGCAGTACGCCGATGAAGAAGACGGCGCCGCCGATCGCCAGGTTGCCGGTGATCTGCTGGCCCCAGCGCTCGCGGAAGAGGGAGGCGGAGCGCTTGATCGTCTCCACCGGGGCGGTGCCCTCGATCGCGATCACCGGCACGGCGATGAAGGTGACGAGCGACCAGGCCATGCCGACCAGGCGGGCGGCGATCGTGCCCAGCGCCCCGCCCTGGTTTTCGATCACGCCCATGACCAGGCTGATGGCGGTCGAGACCGCGGCCCAGCCGCTGATCTGGGCGAGGCGGGTGCGGGCGACGGCGAGCCCGTCGCCGACGGAGGCCTCCTGGCCGCGGAAGATCATGTCGGCGCAGGCGGCGAGGCCGACGCTGAAGTAGAAGCCGACGAAGCTGAGGACGTAGACGCCGAGCGCGATCAGCGGGATCGCCCCGGCCAGCTGGTCTTCGTCCCAGAGATACAGCCCCGGCCCGAGGAAGACGATCGCCAGCAGGGTGGTCGCATCGCTCCTCCTTCGTTCCGGGACTCAGAGAGTTTCGGCGAGCCCGGGCGCTCGCTTGAGCCCTCTTTCCTCGAAGTACTCCCATTCCTCCCGGCCGAGCTCGGTCGCCGGCGGGTCGGCGTAGACCCACTCGCGGAAGATCCGGTGCCAGTTGCGCTTCGCCCGCAGCTGCCCGAGCACGGCGACGACGCCGATTTCCATCCGCCGTCCCATCAGCTCCTCGGCCGGGATCGACTCGCGGCGCATCAGGTCGTAGTACTCCGAGCGCGGGTCGTGGGTGGATTCGATGATCTTCATCACCCGGCGCGGGTTGATCTCGATCTCGCGGTCCTCGATGTACCAGCCGCCGACCGCGCCCATGTGCTCGAGCAGCCGCTCGGCGTCGAGCTTGGAGGGCTTCTTGATGAAGCCGAGGTCGTGCAGGGCCTGGCGGAAGGCCTCGGGGTCGTCGCGCGAGGCGGCGTCGAAGGCGCGCTGCTCGAGCAGGATCTGCTCGCGGTCGAGCTTCTTCGTCATCCCGAAGTCGAGGAAGGCGACCCGGCCGTCGTCCATGAGGATGTAGTTGCCGGGGTGGGGGTCGGCGTTGAAGTGCTGGACGTTGAACATCGAGCCGATGCTGCCGCGGAAGACGATCTCGCCGAAGCGGCTGCGCTCCTCGTGCGGCAGCTCCTTGATCTCCTCGAAGCCGCGGCCGCTGACGAACTCAGTGACGAGGACGCGGCGGCGCGAGAGCCGGGTCACCACTTCGGGCACGTAGATGAAGGGGTGGCCGCGATAGGCGCGGGAGAAGGTGCGCTGGTTCTGGGCCTCGTACTCGTAGTCGAGCTCCTCCATCACCCGCTCGCGGATCTCCTCGGCGATCGCCTTGGCGTCGAGCCCCGGCGCCAGCGCCCGCGCCAGCCGCACCAGGGTGCCGGCGTTGCGGAGGTCGGCGTCGAGCGCCTCGGCAATCCCCGGGTACTGGATCTTCACCGCGACCGCGCGCCCGTCGAGCAGCTCGGCCCGGTGGACCTGGCCGATCGAGGCGGCGGCGAAGGCCTCGGTCTCGAACTCGGCGAAGAGCTCGGAGAGCGGTTCGCCGTCGTACTCCTCCTCGAGCACGGTCTCCACCTTCTCCCAGGGCATCGCCGGCGCGTCGGTGCGCAGCTTCGCCAGCTGCTCCTGGTAGATGTCGCGGTACTCCTCGGGGATGAACTCGGTGTCGATGAAGGAGGCGAACTGCCCGAGCTTCATAGCCGCGCCCTTCATCTGGCCGAGGGCGCCGACCATCTTCATCGCCGTCTCCAGGTGGCGCTGCTCGAGCTTCTCTTTGCTCTCGTCCTCGGAGCGGCCGACGTTGGCGGCTTTGGTCGCGGCGTAGCGGGCGCCCTGGGCGCCGACGATCGAGCCCAGCTTGGCGGAGCGGCGGACCCGCCCCTTGGGGATCTTCGATTCGTCAGCCATCCAGGCGAAGGGTGTCACAGGCTCTGTTCGGGGCGAGTTCTCTATCCTCTCCCGTCCGATGGCGAGCAAACGCTCCACTCTGAAAGCCGCACCCCGCGCCGACTTCGGCTCGCGCGCCTCGCGCCGCATGCGCCGCGACGGCGTCGTTCCGGGCGTCGTCTACGCCGGCGGCAAAGACGCCAAGCCCTTCCAGGTCGCCGAACGCGACGTCCGCGTGCTCTTCGGCGAGGGGGCCGCGCTCTTCGACCTCGAGATCGAGGGCAGCAAAGCGGTCCCGGTCGTTGTCAAGGAGCAGCAGCACCACCCGGTCCGCGGCAGCATCCAGCACCTCGACCTGATGCAGGTGAAACTCGACGAGGCGATCCAGGCCGAGGTCGCGATCGAGCTCGAAGGCGTCGAGGACGCCCCGGGCGTCAAGGGCGGCGGCGTGCTCGAGCACGTCACCCGCGAGATCACGATCGAAGCGCTGCCGACCGAGATCCCGGACAACATCACCATCAACGTCTCCGGGATGGAAGTCAACGAGACCCTCCAGCTTTCCGCCGTCGCCGTCCCCGACGGGGTCAAATTCGTCGCCGACGACCCCGAGGAGATCACCATCGTCACCCTCTCACCGCCGCGCGTCGAAGAGGTCGCGCCCGAGGTCGAGGAGGAGACCGAGGTGGTCGGCGAGGGCGATGCCGCCGAAGGCGGCGCTTCTTCCGCCGTCGAGGGCGAGGGCGGCGACTCGGGCGACTCCGAGGGCGAGTAACTCCTGGCGCTGTTCCGCCGCCGCGAGGGTGGCGAGCAGGGCGACCGCATCTTGATCGTCGGGCTCGGCAACCCCGGGCCGGAATACGAGCGCACCCGCCACAACGTCGGCTTCGCGGTGGCGAGCGAGCTGGCGCAGCGCTGGGAGCTGCCGAAGCCGAAGCAGAAGTTCAACGGGGTGATCTCCGAAGGGCGGACGCGGCCCGGCGGGCCGCGGGTGGCGCTGCTGCAGCCGCGCACCTACATGAACGAATCCGGCACCTCCGCGGGGCCGGCGCGCGGCTCGCTGAAGGTGCCGCTCGACCGCGTCGTCGTCGTCCACGACGAGATCGACCTCCCGTTCGGGGAGATCAAGGCCCGGCTCGGCGGCGGCCTTGCCGGCCACAACGGACTGAAGAGCCTCAAACGCGGCTTCGGCGACCCCGAGTTCTGGCGGGTCCGGGTGGGGGTCGGGCGGCCCGACTCGACCGATCCGGAGATCGTCTCCAGCTACGTGCTCGGCCGCTTCAGCGAGCCCAAGGCCGAGGTCGAGGCGCTCGTCGCCGACGCCGCCGAGGAGACCGAGCGCCTGGTCGAGCGGATAGCGTCCGAGTCATGAGCGCAGAGGACGGGGGCGTCCCCGAGCAAGAGGTGACGAGCTACTCGGTCAACGAGCACGGCGTCGCGGTCATTCGCCTGGAGCGGCCGCAGGCGCGGAACGCGATCGACACCCAGATGCTGCTGGAGCTGCTCGAGCACCTGGCGGTGGCGCGCGGGGACGAGGCGGTGCGGGTGCTGGTGATCAGCTCCGCCGACCACCTCGGGCTCTCCGCCGGTGCTGACGTCAGGGAGCAGCTCGACGCCGAGGGCAAGGTCCACCGCATGCAGCTCTTCGCCGACCTCTACGACGCCGTCGTCGCCTTCCCGAAGCCGACGATCGCCGCCTGCCACGGCGACGTCGTCGGCGGCGGCGCCGAGATCGCGGTCGCCTGCGACATGCGGATCGGCGGCGCCAACCTGCGGATGCGCTTCCCGGGCGCCGCCCTCGGCGTTCCGGTCGGCCCGGCCCGGCTCGTCACCCTCTGCGGCCTCGCCGCCGCCAAGTACCTGCTGCTCAGCTCCCGCACCGTCGGCGCCGACGAGGCCCTCCGCCTCGGCCTCGTCAACCGCGTCGCCCCCGCCGCCGGCACCGAGCAGGCGGCGCTGGAGCTCGCCGCCGAGGTCGCCGCCCACCCGCCCGAGGCGACCGCCCAGCTGAAGCGGATGCTGCACGAGTGGGACGACGTCGTCGGCCGCTCCGCCGCCGAGGGCAGCGGCCAGGTCGAGTGGCAGCGCTCCGGCCCGGGCCTGCCGACCGCTGACTAGGCGCACTTGAAAACACGCGTGTCTTTGGCCTACAGTCCGGCCATGAACTTCCGCCGCCGCGTCACCTTGGCGCTTCTCGCTGGCCTGTTCGCCCTGGCTCTTCCCGCTGTCGCCGGAGCGGCGACCTACGAAGTCAACACCACGGCTGACGAAGCCGATGCCGCGGTCGGGACCGGCGGCTGCCTCACCACCGGACTCAAATGCACGCTGCGCGCGGCGATCGAAGAGTCGAACGAATCCTCAGGCGTGACCGACGAAATCAAATTCGCCGCCGCCTTCAACGGCGAAGTCGGCAACGATACGATCGCGATCGCCAGTGCCCTGCCGACGATCGAAGACGCGGTCTCGATCCTCGGTGGTACCTGCAGCAACGGTCCCTGCGCAGGCGTTGACGGCCCCGGCGCAGGGAACAGTCTCCAGGTGGAAGCCGACGGCGTCGCGATTCGGGGACTGGCGATCACCGGCGCTCTGACCGGGATCAACGTGATCAACGAATCCCACGACTTCACCTCGACAGGCAACTGGATCGGCGTCAAGCTCGACGGCAGCGCTGGTGCCAACCACACCGGCATCTTCATCGGCCCGGGCTCCGACGGAGCAATCATCGGCGGGTCTACTTCGGGGGAGCGCAATGTGATCGCCGGCAACGACAACGTGGGTCTCGACATCGAGGGTGCCAGCAATGCGGTGATCCGCGGCAACTACTTCGGTGTCGCGCCAGACGGCACGACGCGTAGGTTGCAGGTCAAGGACATCGAGATCACCGACTCGACGGCCGCCGCCGGCTTCGCCGCTGAAAACAACGAGGTCGGCGCGACGATCGAAGGCGCGGCGCTGGATAGCAATGCCTGCGACGGTGGCTGCAACGTGATCTCCGGGGCGGGTACCACGGGGCTTGACCTCAACGGCGAGGGCGCCGGCGCGAACGAGGCGCCGGCGAGTGGACCCACTGCCGTCCACGGCAACTTCCTCGGCCTTAACGCTGCTGGGACGGCGGCGGTCAATAACACCTACCGAAGCATCTTCGCTGGCGGCGCCGATCATGTGACGGTCGGAGCCGAGACCGTTTCCACACCGATCCTGCCAAAAGCGAACTACTTCGCAGGCGAGGGGTCTGGAATTGTCAGCGGAAGCGGCGGCAACGACTTCGCAGCGCGGGGCAACATCATTGGACTCGCCCCTGACGGGTCGGCCGTCCCCGCACCCCTCGGATTGGGCATTGGCGTCGACGCCAAAAACCTAAGCGAAGGCGCAACGATCGAAAGCAACCACATCCGGATGCCCGGCGGTATCGGTATCGAACACCGGTTCGGGGAGGGGAGGATCCTCGATAACCACATCGAAGGCGGCGCGGTTGGAATTCATCAGTGGTCCCGACCCGGCGGCGGCCTGATCGCAGGCAACGTCATCGAAGACTCGGTCGAATCCGGGATCGTCCTCGAGAGCCCCGACACGGACGTTCGGCGTAACTCCGTCTTCGATTCGGCGGGTGCCGGGATCAAAGTGATGAACCCGAACCCGCCCGGCATTGCCGTCAACGGCAGTCGGATCGGCAACGACACGAGCGAAGGCGAAAACGTCATCGAAGGCAGCGGCGGCCCGGCGATCGAAATCGTCGAAGAAGCCACCGAACCCGGCAGCACCACCGAAATCGCCCGCAACCGCGGTGCCTCGAATGGCGGCCTCTTCATCGACCTCGTCGACGGGGCGAACGAAGGAATCGCACCGCCCGCGATCTCCGCGGCCGGGCAGACGAGCGCCAGCGGCACCGCCGAGCCGGGGGCGAGAGTCCGCGTCTTCCGGAAGGCAGCAGCTGAATCCGGCGAGCTGCAGTCGTTCCTCGCCGAAACCGTCGCCGACGGCAGCGGCAGCTGGAAAGTCACCTACGGGTCGATCCCGGCCGGCACCGTCGTCGCGGCGACCCAGACGAGCGAAAGCGGCGCCACCTCGGAGCTGGCAACCGCAAACGTTGCCACCGACACGACCAACGATCATGAATCCCGTCTCATAGGCGACCCGATGTGCGCCTTCACGCGAGGCAAATGTCGCTGGCCGGAAACCCAGATCAAGGCCGGGCCGAGAGGCAAGATCCACGTGAGGACGGTCAAGTTCAGATTCGGCTCGGACATGCCCGGCTCGACCTTCGAGTGCAAGCTCGACCGCAAACCCTTTAAGCCCTGCGTCTCACCGAGAAGATACAAGAGGCTGAAGCCAGGCAAGCACGTCTTCAAGGTCCGCGCGATCGATAAGGCCGGCAACGTCGATCCCACGCCGGCGAAGCGGAGATTCACGGTCCTGAAGAATTAGCCCGAATTAACATAATTACCCGCTAATTTCGCCTTAAAAGGGGTAATTAAGCTCTCATTTTATCCTAATTCCTGCTAAGTTAGCTAAATGAGGAGCTTTCAGGACCCCGTCCGGACGTTCTTTGGGATGCCCCCATCTCTGGGGGTGCTGCTGAAGGCGGTCGACAAGGGCAGCGGCAGGCAGCAGCTCTTCGAAGATCAGGTCCCGGAGCTGCTGCGCAGGCTCGCGCGACAGACGAAGGTGGAGTCGATCACCGCCTCCAACGCGATTGAGGGGGTCGAGGTCGAGCCGGCTCGGGCGGAGAGCCTCGCCAGCCCCAGCCCCCCGCGCTTTCGCAACCGCGACGAGCGCGAGTTTGCCGGCTACGCCGACGCGCTGGAGGGCTTGATGCGGGACGAGCGTCTCGAATTCCTGGGAGTGCCCCGTTTGCTCGAGCTACACCGGAAGATGCTCGCCCACACCAACGAGCTCGGCGGCGCTCTCAAGCGAGAGGACAATCGGATCGCGGATCGCCTCTCCGACGGAACGACCCGGATCATTTTCCGACCGCCGTCCTGGCGCGAGACCGAGGGGTTGCTGTCGGGTCTCTGCTCCGGCTATCGCTACACGCTGGAAGGCGGATCCGTCCACCCGTTGATTGCCCTCGCCGCCTTCGTCCTCGACTTGCTCGCAATCCATCCCGTCCCCGACGGGAACGGACGGCTGGCGCGGCTGGCGACGACTCACGAGCTGCTGCGGCTCGAGTACGGGGTTGCCCGCTACGTCAGCGTCGAGCAACGGATCTACGAGTCGAAGAACGCCTACTACTTGGCGCTCGAAGAGTCACAGCGCGGGTGGCACGAGGGGGAGCACACGATCTGGCCTTGGACGGAATACCTGCTGGGGATCCTTGCCGAGTCCTACGACGACTTCGAAAGCCGTGTCGCAGCAGGAAGGGGATCCGAAACCGGCAACAAGCAGGAGCGGATTCGCCGTTGGGCGCTCCGAGAAGCCCCTGCCGAATTCAAGATCGGCGACGTGCGCCGGGCGATTCCCGGGGTCAGCGATCCCACTATCCGCCTGACGCTGCGAGCCATGCGCGACGAAGGGCTGCTGGCGGTCGAGAGCGTCGGCCGCGGCGCGCGATGGCGTCGTCTGCAGCCCGATCCGGCCGAACCCTAGAATCGCTCTCCCGTCCCGGAGCGCCCGCTCCGGGCTGTTCCCCTGCCATGAGCCTGCGTCCTCTCATCGACATCGCCGCCGAGAACGAGCGCGTGCACGCGCTTGCTTCGCGCGTGCGGGCGGCGGCGGAGGGTGGGGAGGGGGCGACGGTCCGGGCCTCGACGATGCTGCGGCCGCTGCTGCTGGCGGCGCTGCTCGAGGACGACCGGGGGCTGGCCGAGCGGCCGGCGCTGTTGGTCGCCCCCGACGACCGCTCCGCCCGCGACCTCGCCGCCGACCTGCGGGCCTACCTGGCGCCGCGCCGGGTCCGCTTCTACCCCTCGCGCGGCACCGGCTACGCCTCGCACGTGACCCCGCCGCCGCACCTGGTCGGGCTGCGGATCGACGCGCTCGACGCGCTCGGCTCCGAGCCCGACGCGGTGGTCGTCGCCTCGGCGACGGCGCTGGCCGAGGCGGTGCCGGACGCCTCCCTGCGTCCGGCCGGGTTCGCGATCGCCCTAGGCGAGGAGATCGAGCTCGACGCCGTCGCCTCCGACCTCGTCGGCGCTGGCTACGAACGGGTCGAGCAGGTCGAGGAGCGGGGCCAGTTCGCCGTTCGGGGCGGCATCCTCGACGTCTTCCCGGCGACCGAGGAGCGGGCGGTGCGGATCGAGCTCTTCGGCGACGAGGTCGAGTCGATGCGCTGGTTCTCGACCTTCACCCAGCGCTCGCTCGGCGAGGCCGAGCGGGTCGAGCTGGCGCCGGCGGCCGAGCTCGACGCCGAGCACCGCGAGCTGGCCGAGCTGGCGGCGATGGCCGCCGAGGAGGAGGGGAACGAGTCCCCGAACCTGGCCGAAGCGCTGCCGCTGGAGCACTTCCGGGCGCCGCTGGAGTTCGTCCCTGCGGCGGCCGCCGTGGTCCTGGTCGGCGAGGAGGAGATCGAGCCGGCGCTGCGCGACCACTGGGAGGACGTGACCACGGCGATGCACGCCGAGGATGCCCAGCACCTCTACGTCGACGTCGCCGCGCCGCTGGCCGAGCGGGCGGCGCTGGCGCTGACCGGGGTCGGCGAGGAGGACGAGGACGCCTTCCGCGCCACCCGCGCCGAGTCCCCCGCCCGCAGCGTCAAGGAGGCCGAGGGGGAGCTGGAAAAACTGGTCCGCTCCGGCTACCGCACCGTCGTCGCCTTCGAGAGCCGCGGCGAGGCCGAGCGCGCCCGCTACGGGCTCGACCGCCTCGACGCCCGCCTGCTCGAAGGCGGCCGCGTCTCGCCCGACCCCGGCCTCTCCTTCGCCGAGGCGCGCCTGCGCGAGGGGTTCGTCAGCCCGGAGCTGAAACTCGCGGTCTACCCCTTCCGCCGCCTCGTCCACCGGCGCCGCAGCGAGGAGCCGGCGCCGGGCGCCGGGCGCGGCCGGCTCGCCTTCAGCGAACTGCGGGTCGGCGACTACGTCGTCCACGAGGACCACGGCGTCGCCCGCTTCGCCGGCTTCGAGACCCGCGATGTCGGCGGCGTCACCCGCGACTACCTCTACCTCGAATACAAAGGCGAAGACCGGGTCTACGTCCCCACCGATCAGCTGGCGAAGCTGAGCCGCTACGTCGGCGCCGGCGGCGAACCGACGCTCTCCGCACTGGGCGGCAAACGCTGGCAGAACATGAAGGCGCGGGCGCGCAAAGCGGCCGGCGCCCTCGCCGGGGAGCTGCTCAACCTCTACGCCGAGCGACGCGCCCGCAAGGGCCACTCCTTCCCGCCCGACTCCGAATGGCAGATCGCGATGGAGACCGCCTTCCCCTACCGCGAGACCGCCGACCAGATGGAAGCGATCGAGGCGGTCAAGGCCGACATGGAGTCGGAGCGGCCGATGGACCGGCTGGTCTGCGGCGACGTCGGCTTCGGCAAGACCGAGGTGGCGCTGCGGGCCGCGGTCAAGGCCGCCTCCGACGGCAAGCAGGTGATGGTCCTGGTGCCGACGACGATCCTCGCCCAGCAGCATTTCGGCACCTTCCGCGAGCGCCTCGCCGACCTGCCATTCCGGGTCGAGGGCGTCTCCCGGCTGCGCCCGCAGGCCGAGGTCAAAGCCGTGCTCAAAGACTTCGAGGCGGGCAGGGTCGACGTCCTCATCGGCACCCACCGGCTGCTCAGCCGCGACGTCCGCGCCAAGGAGCTCGGCCTCGTGGTCGTCGACGAGGAGCAGCGTTTCGGGGTCAAGCAGAAGGAGCTGCTGCGGCAGCTGAAACTGCGGGTCGACGTGCTCTCGCTCTCGGCGACGCCGATCCCCCGCACCCTGCAGATGAGCCTCGCCGGCCTCCGCGACATCTCGGTGATCGAGACCCCGCCCGAGGGTCGCCGTCCGGTCCGCACCTACGTCGGCCCCTACGACGAGGACCTGGTTGGCAAGGCGATCAACCGCGAGATCGAGCGCAAGGGGCAGGCCTTCGTCCTCCACAACCGGATCGAGTCGCTGCCGGAAACGACCGAGCGGCTGCGGGCGCTGGTCCCGGGGGCGCGCTGCCTCGAAGCGCACGGGCAGATGGACGAGCACCAGCTCGAGGAGACGATGCTGACCTTCCTCCGCGGCGAGGCCGACGTCCTGGTGACGACGACGATCATCGAGTCCGGCCTCGACATCCCGACCGCCAACACCCTGATCGTCGAGCGCGCCGACCAGCTCGGGCTCTCGCAGGCCTACCAGATCCGCGGCCGGGTCGGACGCTCTCGCGAGCGTGCCTTCGCCTACCTGCTCTACCCCTCGGCGGAGGCGCTGACCGAGGAGGCCGCGGCCCGGCTCTCGACCCTCGCCGACCACACCGAGCTCGGCTCCGGCTTCCGGATCGCGATGCGGGACCTCGACATCCGCGGCGCCGGCAACCTGCTCGGCGACGAGCAGTCCGGCCACGTCGCCGCGGTCGGGTTCGAGCTCTACTGCCAGATGATCGACGAAGCCGTCGCCGAGGCCGCCGACGAGGGAGAGGAGCGGGAGGAGGCGCCGGAGCCGGTGCGCCTCGACGTCCCCGTCGACGCCTATCTGCCGGTCACCTTCGTCCCCTTCGAGGCGGCGAAGATCGACATCCACCGTCGCATCGTCGCCGCCCGCGAGCCGGGCCAGCTGCGGGCGATCCGCGACGAGCTGAACGATCGCTTCGGGCCGCTGCCACCGCAGGCCGAGAACCTGCTGCGGCTGCAGCAGGCGCGGATCGAGCTGGGACTGGCCGGGGCGCGCAGCGTCGAGTTCCGCGGCGGCCGCCTCAGCGTCACCGGGGTCGAGCTCGACTCCGAGGCGGCGGGCGTTCTGGCCGAGCAGGTTGAGGGCGCGGCCTACGAATGGCGCGAGCAGACGGCGGCCGTCCGCGTCGGCAGCGACCCCGAGGAGCGGCTCGCGGCGGTGCTAGCGATGGCCGAGGGGTTGCGCGAGGCGCGGCAAACGGCCGAGCCAGCAGCCGCTTAGGCCTCCTAAAGCCTGCTTAAGCGAACGGTTTTGACTATGCTGCCCGCTTCGTGGGAGCGAAATCGGGCCAGAGAGGCGCTTCGAGGGGTCGGAGCGACAAGAACGCGGGGCGCCAGCGCCTGGCGCTGATCCTCTTCGGCGCGCTCCTCGTCCTGCTCTTCGTCGGCTTCGCTGTGGCCCAGGGGATCGGCTCGCCCAGCGTGCCTTCCGGCGACGTCGCCCTCGTCGAAGACGTTCCCGACGAAGTCGGCCAGATCAGCGAAGAGGACCTCGACCGCGCGATCGAGCAGCAGGTCGCCGAAGCGAAACTGAAAAAAGCGCCGGAGCCGGGCAGCGACAAATACGAAGAACTCAAGGAAGCCGCCCTCGGCGAAATGCTGGAACGGACCTGGATCTTCGGACAGGCGGAAGAACTCGACGTCAGCGTCACCGACAAACAGGTCGAAGACGAACTGGCGACGATCAAAAAATCGAACTTCGGCTCC
>Ga0207661_10003092_pt1 | contig 11530 bp, 10 predicted proteins | sample KBSC713LmetaG_FD_184337 | JGI IMG/M metagenome (GOLD analysis project Ga0207661, IMG submission 184337) | Corn rhizosphere microbial communities from Kellogg Biological Station, Michigan, USA - KBS C7.1-3L metaG (SPAdes) (version 2) | ecosystem: Host-associated > Plants > Roots > Rhizosphere ... | reverse complement strand
GATGACAGCCGCAAGGAGATCACGTTCCGCCAGTGGGGGACTTCCGGCGGCACCACCACAACGATGATCGACAACACCGGCTCACCCAACGCCGGTCGCTTGCAGCAATTGTCGCTCTATCCGGTTGACCTCGCCTTCGGCGACTGCGGCATCGTCAACAGCTGGCGCAACTCGCGCTCTGTGGCCAACTGCCAGACCGACCTCAACACGCTGATCGACGCGGTTCATACCGCAGGCGGGGACTTCATCATCTGCATCCCGCCGTTCGACAGCAGCAGCACGGGGCTAGCCGCCCAGCAGCAAAGCTACGTCGATATGATGTATGCGGTCGGCGCGGCCAAGGGTTGTGCAGTGTTCGACATCCGCAAAGCGTGGGGCAGCAAGGCCGCATCGGACGCGGCTGGATACACAAGCGCTGCGGATGCGGTCCATCCGACGACGCTCGGGCAGGCGAACAGGGCGGTTAATCTCAAGCCGATCTTGCGGTATGGAATGGGGCTGGCCCCGCAGGTTCCGAGCGGCTCCTGGCCGGACAGCTATGCGACGAATCTACCTACGCTCGTTGCGCTCTCAAAATCTCAATGGAGAGAACCGTTCTCGACGCTATCATTGCGGACCGGAGGCTACGCTTCCGGTCTCAATACTGGCTACAACGATCCGACATCGAAGGGCATCTGGTCCTTCAATGGCGAGAATTACATGAACACGGCCGCCCAATATCCGGGGGCCAACAGTTGGTCGCAGATGGTCAACGGCAATTTCAACTGGGCTGCGACCGACCCCAGTTTCCCGGCTTACGGGATGGGCGCGATTATCGACCTCACGTCGGCCGGTGCCAAGCTGATGGGCTCGGACCAATACCCGCTCATCCGCGCGGTGGTGCCGTTGATCTCGGGGCAAGTGCCGTATCTGGGGTCTCTTCTGTCCAGCGCGTCGGCTGCAAAGTTCGCGACCCCATACCTGCGTCGCATCCGCTTCACGTTGGACACCATGGGGTCGGCGGATTTCTCGGCGCTCTGGAGTCTTAACGAGCATTACGCCCTCGACATCAACGACCCGTCGTTCAAGCACTATGAGATCGATGACTTCGAGCGGTTCGGCGGCGACAGCGGCTTGCAAAGCCTCGCGCAGTCAACACATATCGACCCCGGCACGGGAATTGTGGACGGAGGCGGTTCGTTCAATACGGGTGTGAATATCGGCCCGAGCATCCTGCACGAGATCGTGGTGCTGCACACCGACGGCTACATTAACATGTGGTTCGACGGCGTGTTGCGGCAGCAGATCACAACCCCGGCCAACTCGGCAAAGCCGAACGACCGCCACCACATCCTTCTGAATATGCTTGCCGGTCTCTCGTGGGAGCGGTACCCCGGCCAGTTCACCGGATCGATTTCCGGGACCACGATGACGGTGACAAGCATTGATCCGTCCACCAAGCTGGCCGTCGGTCAGACGATTACCGGAACGGGAATCACCGGAGGCACCACGATCTCCTCCTTGGGGACCGGCACGGGCGGCACGGGCACCTACACGGTCAACAACTCCCAGACCGTGGCGTCCGAAACGATGCAAGCCTCCGGCGTCGTAGGAACACCATCGATCACGGTGCCCATTATAGAAATTCTTCGGCCCTATGGTGCCGCGCTTGATTTGATCCCGCCGACGCCACCGGTGCCGGTTGTAACGTGGGGTGGAAGTTTCCCGAATGGTGCGATCCCGGTCGCGACCGCAGGTGGAACTACGGTGGCTACGCTAAGTGGGGCGGCCGGTACGTACTCAGTGATTGGCACCAGCAAGCTGGCAGTCAGTGGCGGCACGAACTTGGTTACGGTCGGATCGCTGTCGACCGGAACCATCAATTTCTATATCCGTGGTCTTGATGCGAGTGGCGTGCCTGGAATCGCACCGAAACTGACGGCGACGGTCAGTTAGTCGCTGCAACAGAAGGACTGACCTCTATGGCTCTTGCGAACGTGCAGATCGAATTTGGCGCGGACGGGGCGTTCTAATGGCATCGAGCGGCACCTACAATTTCTCGGTCTCTAACGGCGAGGTGGTGCTGGCCGCCTACGAACGCATCAAGATCTTCGCGCCGTCGATCCGCGTCGAGCACATGATGACGGCGCGGCGCGAGCTGAACTTCCTGCTCGCGGAGGCCGCCAACAAGCAGGTCAACCTGTGGAAGGTCGACAAGGTCTCGCTGCCGCTGATCAATGGGACCGCGGAATATCCAGTCGACGCCAAGACCGTGATGATCCTCGACGCCTGGATCACCACCGGCGTCTCCTCGCCAACCGACGCCAACGACATCTACATCACGCCGATCTCGCGCACCGAATACGCCTCGTTCGCCAACAAGCAGACGCCCGGGCGGCCAACCTGCTACTGGTTCGATCGCCTGATCGCGCCGACCATCACGATGTGGCCGGTGCCGAATCAGAGCAACAACTTCACGCTGAATTATTACCGCTGCGTCCAGATGCAGGACGCCAACCTTGCCGGCGGCGAGACGCCGGACCTGCCGTATCTGTGGTTGGACTGGTTCGTGGCCGGCATGTCGCACCGGCTGTCGCGGCCCTATGCCGACACCGAGACCGAGAAGATGCGCAAGGCCGACGCCGTCGAGGCGTGGACGATTGCGGCGACGCAGAACGTCGAGGCAGTTCCGACAACACTGTCCCCGAACATCGGTTCGTATTATAGGAGGTGAATGAGTGTGCTCACCCACGATCACCTTCTGTCGATCCTCTCCTACTCCAAGGAGACCGGACATTTTGTCTGGTTGATCGATTCCGGCCGGGCGCGAATCGGCAAGGTCGCCGGCACCGTCCGTAAGGACGGTTATGTCGTGGTCATCATCGACAAGAAGCAGTATAAGGCCCATCGCCTCGCGTGGTTCTATGTGACTGGCGAGTGGCCAAGGGGACGTCTCGACCACCGCGACAACTGCGGGTCGAACAATCGATGGGACAATATTCGCCCGGCGACGCACTCCCAGAACATGGCTAATCGCAAACTGAACGCGAACAATACCTCCGGATTTAAGGGGGTCTTTCCTCGCGGGTCTAGATTCAGGGCTTTCGTCAACAAGGATGGGGTGCGCTACAACCTTGGGACGTTTGATAGCGCCGAGGAGGCAGGCGCTGCGGCCGCGGCCAAGGCGCAGGAGCTGCATGGTGAATTTGCGAGGGCAGCATAGTGGCCCACAGACCCCATCCCCGTAAGGCGCGCACAAACCCTCGGTCCCCATCCGCGTGGGGCACCTGTCAGCGCTGCGGCTTCATCGGCAACGTTAGTGACTTCGAGACCCAGCACGAGTGGGCCGGGCTGCAGCTGATCTCGCTCAACCTCCAGGTCTGTGACGAGTGCCTCGACAAGCCGCAGCGCCAGCTCGGCTCGATCGTGCTGCCGCCGGACCCGGAGCCGATCCTGAACGCGCTGCCGGAATCCTACGCGATCGACGAATACTGGCCGCGGCTCGTGCAGGGTGGCCAGCCCCGCTATCTGCAGGGCGGGCGTCCGCGCTATCTGCAGGTAATCAAATATTACGACACCAATTGAGGGGACGGCTGTGAGCGTCAATCCAATCACTCCAGACGTTTTCCAGGGCGGCCAGATGACCGACCTGCCGGTGTTTTCCGGCACGCTCAACGGCACCGAGCTGATGGAGGTCGTGGCGGCGCCGACCGGGCAGACCAACGCCGCCGCCGGCGTCAACTACCAGATCACGACAGAGCTGCTCGCTACGCTGCTGGGACAGCTCAACATCACCGCAGTGATCCTGGTCGATGGACAGCATTCCACTGTCGGTGACCCCTATCTGCCGCCCTCGGGCGTTGCTCGCATCTACGTCAACAAGGCCATTGCCGAACCGACCTACATCACCTTCAGCCCGGCCAGCAGCTACGTCGTCGAGCCTCTGGTCAAGGACATCGCCGGGACCGCCGATGCCAGCGGCAACGGCATCATCGTGCAATTCACCGGCCTCGAAGGTGCCGACGGCAACACGATCGTCCCGATCGAGACGCCCTATGGCGGCTACCTTTTCCGGCCGATCGGTTCGCTCAACACCTGGACGCTCGGGAGCGCCTGATGAAACTGCTTCGCTCACTCATCGTCGGCCTCGCGCTCGCGGTCCTGTCCTCCGGCGGCGCCATGGCCCAGTGCGGGACGACCGCGCCGGCCAACAAGTTCTGCGGCAACGACACCGGATCCTCGGCGCTGGCGACCTGGAAGTCGATCCCGTCCGGCGCGCTGTCGCCGATCGCCGGCGGCACCGTGCTCGGCAACCGCACCGGCGCCTCGGCGGTGCCGACCGCGGTCACCAATCCGGTGCTCGGCATCCCCGGCACCTCGACCGGCGAGGTCGGGCTGGCTGGCGCGACCTCGGGGACGGCGATCCTGCGGGCCCAGGCGGCCGCTGGGAGCGCGGTTAGCCTGCTCCCTACCTCGGCAGGCACCTTGGTCGGCACCGCATCCAGTCCGCTCGCTATCAATGCGACGACCGGTCTGATCACCTGCGCGACCTGCGTCACCTCCTCGGGCGGCGGAGCCATCACCGGAACGGCGCCGATCTCGGTCTCGGCGGCCGGCGTGGTGTCGATCAACGCGCCCTACGTCACGCTGACGGCCTCCAATGGCGGCATCGTCTATTCCGGCCCGACCAACCTTGCGATCCTGGCTGGCACCGCGACCGCTGGCCAGATCTTGCGCTCCGGATCCAGCGCAGCGCCGGCATGGTCGACCGCGACCTATCCTGCGACCACGGCAGCCGGCACGGTGCTGGCCTCGGCCTCGGCCAATACGGTGGCCGGGACGGCGACGCCGGTGCTTGGTGTCGCGGGCTCGGTGGTGGGTTCGATTGGCTTCCAGAACGTCACCTCCGGCACCGTGACGCTGCAGCCGGTCACCGGCGCGCTCGGCACCGTCACCATCAACATCCCGGCCGCCGCCGGCACTATGGCGGTGAGCGCAACCGCGCCGATCACGCTGTCGGCTACAGGCGCCATCGGCATCACCGGTGCGGCGCTGACCAAGACCGACGACACTAACGTCACGCTCACATTGGGCGGTTCGCCTTCGGCGGCGCTGGTTAATGCGGCGTCTCTGACGCTGGGGTGGACCGGACAGCTCGGCGTCACGCGCGGTGGCACCGGTCTTGCCACCGTCGCGCAGGGGGATCTGCTCTATGCCTCGGCGCTGAACACCATTGCTTCACTGCCCAAGAACACCACGGCGACGCGCTATCTCGCCAACACCGGCACCAGCAATGCGCCGGCCTGGGATCAGATCAACCTTGCCAATGGCGTGACGGGCAACCTGTCGGTCAATAATCTGAACAGCGGCACCAGCGCCTCCAGTAGCACCTTCTGGCGAGGTGACGGGACGTGGGCAACGCCGGCTGGCGGTGGCACCGTTACGACGAGTGGGTCTCCATCCGCAGGTCAGCTCGCAGTCTTCTCAGGCGCCACGGCGATCACGGGTGTTACCCGCGCGCAGCCGGTTGTGTGCGACATTATCTCGACCTCCGCCACGACGTGTAACAACGGCGGCAGTTCAGCCAACAACGGCACCTACACGACGCCATCCGGTGCGATCTACCTCAAACTGACCATCATCGGCGGGGGTGGCGGCGGCGGTGGTGGCGGTACGGCAAGCGGTGGTGCTGGAACGGCTGGCAATCCGTCATGCTGGAACACGAGCGGCGCGGCTTGCACGAGCCCGGTCTATCAGGCTGGCGGTGGCGGCGCTGGTTCGTGGACGACGCCAGCAGGCCCTGTCGGCGGATCAACTTCAGGGTCCGGCACTTGCGCCATATCAATCACGGGTGAGAGCGGTGGCGGCCAGACCTCTAACGGATCGTCTACATTCGGGATTTCCGGGCCTTTTGGCGGCAGCACGATCTTGGGAGGTGGAGGTCGGGGCGGTCAGCAGGGCGTTGCTGGCGCGACCGCAGTCACGAACACGGGCGGCGGTGGACAGGGTGGAGGCACCGGCAACACAAGCTCAAACTTCTCCGGGACGGGTGGTGGCGCTGGTGCAGCTTGCATCGCATTCATCAGCTCGCCAGCAGCAACTTACACCTACGCTGTCGGCGCGCTCGCCAATGGCGGAACGGCTGGCACAAACGGGTTCGCGGGCGGCGGCGGCGCCGCTGGCCACATCATCGTTGAGGCTTTCTACAATTAACGGGGCTTGGGAATGATCACGCGACGACGACTTGCGGCCTTGGCTCTTGGCTTCTCCTTGCCAAGCGCGATCAGGGCATCATGGATTCCGCCGTCGGGATTGCCTGCGGCGTGGATCCCGTCGGGAGGTGTGGGCGCCGGCGGTCTTGGCATGGTCGCGTGCCACTGCGGCGCCACCTATCCGGCCACGGGTCAGTGGGTGAACAATCTGATCAATCCAGCTACCGGGCTGGCGGCGCCGATCAAGGTCGTGAGCGTGTTTAGTTATATCTTCGCGGGCTCTCCGGCTGCGGGCGGCACGGTCTACCTCAACCTTGAGCAGCCGGCGAGCGCTGCCGATCATGAAAATTTCTACGTTCATGAGACGGATGTCATTTCATGGAAGCAGGACTACCCGGCGCCGGGGATCGTCTGCAACCCGGGTGACGCCTTGGTCTTTGGCATCGCCGGGCCTTCGAGCGTTGGCGCGGCGCTTAAAGCGCTATTCACCTTCTAGGGCGCGAGGCACTTACAGTGAGCTTGACCTACAGCACCTTCGTCACCTCGCTGGCCAACCTGATCTCGGTTGAGCCAACGGACCCTGGTTACCTGACGGCGCTGCCGAACATCATCGACGACGCCGAGCAGCGGCTCTATCGCGAGCTGGACCTGCTCTCGACCATGGTGACGGCGACAGGTCTGCTCACGAGCGGCAGTCGCAAGTTCACGCTGCCGACCACCAGCGGCACCTTTGTGATGGTTGAGGAGTTCAACGTGATCACGCCGGTCGGCATCACCAACCCGGAACTGGGCGAGCGGGTGGCGCTACTGCCGGCCTCCAAGGAATATCTCGACGTGGTGTATCCCAGCGTCACAGGCGAGGGCGTGCCGGGATATTTCGCGCCGATCAGCCAGCAGGACTGGATCTTGGGACCGTGGCCCGACAGCGCCTACACTGTCGAGGTGGTCGGCACGATCCGTCCGGCGCCGCTGTCAGCCACGAATCAGACCACGTTCCTCTCGCAATATTTGCCTGACGTGTTTCTCGCCGCGGCCTTGGTGTTCGCGGCCGGCTACCAGCAGAACTTCTCGGCGATGGGTGACAACCCACAGCAGGCCGTGACATGGGAAAGCCATGTGAGGCCGCTGATCGATTCGGCTAAGGTCGAGGAGATCAGGAAGAAGTTCGGGTCGCAGGGCTGGTCGTCGAAATCGCCGGACCCGATCGCGACGCCGCCGCGCACATGATGAGGGGGTGAGAAGTGTCCAATCCACAAACCGTCAATGTCGGCATCATCGTCCCGCTGACCGGCGCCGATGTCGACCAGTGGGGGCTGCTCGACGTCAACCCGAACATGGTGGCGGTCGACGGTTTTATCGGCGGCGTGCAGACGATCGCGGTCACCGGGGCCGCGCCGCTGACATTGACGGCGCCGGCCGGCTTCACGGCGACCCCGTCCCCTGGACCAACGCAATCGCAGAACCGGGTGCTGCGCTTCACCGGCGCGCTCACCGCCAACCAGCAGATCACGCTGCCTCTGCCCGGCGCTTACATCGTCGAGAACTTGACCACCGGCAATTTCGTGCTGACGTTCCGCGGCGCGGTGGCGGCCACCGAGATCATCGCCATCAACCAAGGCGACCGCGTCACGATCTACAATGACGGGTCCAATGTCCGCTTCGTCGATCTCGGCAAGGTCGGCCAGATGGAGTTTTGGGTCGGGCTCACCGCGATGCCGGCTTGGGTCGCTGCCTGCACCAATCCACCCTTTTTGCTCTGCGACGGCACCGCGACATACCTGTTCTCGCAGTTCCCCTATCTCGGCACCAGGATGGCTGCGAATTTCGGCGGCAATGGTGTCACCACCTTCGGTGTCCCCGACCTGCGCGGCCGCTACCCGCTGGCCTATGACGGCACCGGCACGCGCGTTACCGTTGCCGAATGTGGTCTCAATGGCCAGACGATGGGCGGGGCGATGAATGCCCAGTCAGTGACGCTGAACACCAACCAGATGCCGTCGCATTACCACATTGCGGGGATCTATGATCCGGGCCACTCGCATAATTACGCCGCTCCGGGCAGCACCGGCAGCACCGGAGGCGGCGGCGCCTTTGGCAACGCGCCCGTCGGCAGCACCACCTCGGTGGCCATAACCAACATCAGTGTCAACAGCCCGAACGGGCTCAACACCACCTACAGCGCCGGCAGCGGCGGCTCGCACAACAACATGCCGAACACCCAGGTCGCCGGCATCTGGGTCGTCAAGACCTGAAGGGGCGTCCATGGCGGTGAGGAATAGAGTGGTCTTATCGCGATTCGAATTAATGGAGTTTCTGTCCTACTCCCTGAGCACCGGCGAGTTTAGGTGGAAGAAGCGTCCGGCGAATCGAGTGAAGATCGGAGACATCGCCGGATCGGTGACCGGGCAAGGTTATCGCGAGATCGAGCTTCGAGGTATTATCTATCGATGTAGTCGACTGGCGTGGCTTTTCGTGACTGGAGAGTGGCCATCCGGGGAGGTCGACCACGTCAATACGATCGAAAGCGATGATAGGTTTGTAAACCTGCGAGACGCGACGAAGGCGCAAAATCAGCATAATCGTCGACGAAATTGGAAGGGCAGTTCGCGATACAAAGGGGTTTTCTTCCATAAGTTGACGGGGAGATGGGGCGCCTCCATACAAGTGAATGGAGAGCGGCGCCATCTAGGCCTCTTTGATCTGGAGGAAGACGCGGCTCAAGTCCGCATTCTGGAATCTGTCGCGCTGCATGGCGCGTTCGCTCGATCGGGGTGATGTATGGCATACGGCGGCGTCAAGCTTGTGCCCGGGGTAAACGTCGAGCGCACGCCGACACTGAATGAGGCCGGCATCTCGCAGAGCCAGTTGATCCGCTTCCGCGACGGCCTCACCCAGAAATACGGCGGATGGGTCAACTTCTATCCGTTCGCGCTCAGCGGCGTGCCGCGCGACATGCATGCATGGCAGGATCTCAATCAGGTCAGCCGGCTCGCGATCGGCACCGGCACGCAGCTTTATATCATCGCGTCAGGTGCGCTCGTCGCTATCACGCCGCAGACGTTGACCTCGGACTTCACCCCCAATTTCACCACCACGATCGGCTCGGCCTCGGTCCAAGTCACCGACCCCAACATCAACACGGTGACGTCCCACGATTCGGTGTTCTTCAATGTGCCGATCTCGGTGGGCGGCATCATCCTCTCTGGCCTCTATCCGATCGACAGCGTCTCCGGCACGCACAGCTATCGCATCACCGCTGCCACTCAAGCCACCGCGGCTGTGACCGGTGGTGGATCGGTGCCGGTGTTCACCACCACGACAGACAGCGCCAACGTCTCGGTGAACCTGCCCGCGCACGGCCTCGGAGCCGCGCCAAGCAACACTATCGTTTTCCCGATCCCGACGACTGTGAATGGCATCACGATCGACGGGCTATACGCTGCCAGCACCATCACCGACGCCAATAACTTCATCATTCCGGTCAGCGCCCAGGCCACGGCATCCGGCTCGGTCTCGATGAATGGCGGAAACGCCGAGATCGTCTACTACATTGCGCTCGGGCCACCCCCGGGCGGCGTCGGTTTCGGCATCGGCGGCTACGGGCTCGGCGGTTTTGGCACCGGCGTCGCGAGCCCGGTGCAGCAGGGTGCCGCAATCACCGCGACGGACTGGACCACCGACAATTGGGGCCAGATCCTGCTTTCGTGCCCCGAGGACGGTGGCATCTATTACTGGGATCCGACCGGAGGCTTCCAGAACGCCAGCCTGATCTCGTCGGGGCCGATCTACAATTCCGGCATGTTCGTCTCAACCTCGGCGCAGATCGTGATCGCCTATGGTTCGACCATCACCGAGCAGATCGGTGTGGTGCAGGACCCGATGCTGGTGCAGTGGTGCGACAGCGGCAATTTCTTCGACTGGACGCCGTCGGACACCAATCTTGCGCGAAATTTCCGCATCCCGATCGGATCGGAGATCATGGCGGGGATGGCGGTGTCGAACCAGAACCTGATCTGGACCGACCTCGATCTCTGGATCATGAACTTCATCGGCTTTCCGAACGTCTACGGCTTCAACAAGATCGGCGCCGGCGCCGGCGCAGCCTCGAAGCACGCGGTGCAGCAGCTGCGCGGCGGCGTGTATTGGATGGGCACCTCCAATTTCTACCGTTATGCCGGCTCCGGCGTCGAGGTGGTGACGTGTCCGGTCTGGGACTTCGTGTTTCAGCAGATCGACACCATCAAGATGAAGAACGTGCGCGCGATGCCGAACACGCCCTTCAACGAGGCCGGCTATTATTTCACGACCAAGTCGAGCCCGAACGGCGAGAACGACGCCTACGTCAAGTACAACATCAGCGAGCCGGGGCAGCCGTGGGACTATGGCTATCTGCCGCGCTCGGCATGGATCGACCAGACCGTGCTCGGGCCGCCGATCGGAGCCTCACCGGCTGGCGTCATCTACCAGCACGAGACTGGCAATGATGCAGCCGGCCAGCCGATGGCGTGGTCTTACACCACCGGCTATTTCCGGCTTGGCGAGGGCCAGGAGCGCGTCTTCGTCGACCAGTGGTATCCGGATTTCAAATACGGCGAGTTCGGTCAGGCTGCGACCGCGCAGATCCAGATGACCTTCAACGTCGCCAATTACCCCGGCGACACGCCGCGTACCTATGGGCCCTATACGGTGACGCAGGCGACCGAATACATCACCACCCGCTTCCGCGGCGCCTTGGTCTCGATCACCATCTCAGGCGACGATCTTGGCAGCTTCTCGCGGCTCGGCTATGTGCGCTATCGCTACTCCGCGCAGGGAAGAAACTGATGGCGGCGACCCTCGACGACCTCAACTCGACGCAGCAGCAGGGCGTGCAAAACCTTGGCCTGATCTACAAGGCGCTGCTGGACGGCGGGCTCAACCTCGTGCCGGTGCCGGCGACGTCGACGTCCCCGGGCACCGCGGGACAGGTGGCGGCGAGTTCGACTTTCTTGTATCTGTGTGTGGCCAACGCCACTTGGAGAAGGGTGGCGCTTTCAACCTTCTGAGGTCGTCATGCCGCTGCGCAAGGGATCGTCGCGCCGAATCATTTCGGAAAATATCCGCGAGCTGCACACCGGCGATACCTACGCCCACACGATGAAGAAGTTTGGCAAGCGCAGGGCCGACAAGCAAAGCGTGGCGATCGCGCTCGATGTTGCGCGCCGGGTCAAGCGCGCCGAGGGCGGCGAGGTCTCGTTCGACGATCGCTTCACCGAGCCCTACCGCGAGACCGCCGACGATCTGTCCGCCCGCGCGCGCAACTCGCTGCGCACACAGCCGCAGCGCCTGTTCGCCCAGCA
>Ga0207661_10003081_pt1 | contig 11544 bp, 10 predicted proteins | sample KBSC713LmetaG_FD_184337 | JGI IMG/M metagenome (GOLD analysis project Ga0207661, IMG submission 184337) | Corn rhizosphere microbial communities from Kellogg Biological Station, Michigan, USA - KBS C7.1-3L metaG (SPAdes) (version 2) | ecosystem: Host-associated > Plants > Roots > Rhizosphere ... | reverse complement strand
CAAACGCGCGGCCTGGTGAAGGTCAAAGCGACCATCGACGGACATGCATTCCAGAGCTCCTTCATGGCGTTGGGAGATGGCAATCACAAGCTGCCCGTAAAGGCTGAGCTGCTCAGGGCCATTGGGAAGGCGCCAGGAGAGACCGTCACGATTTCCTTGCTTGAACGAATCAGACCCATGCGCAAGCAGAGAAGCGGAAGCTGAGCCGACGCGAGAATATGGCCAAGGTGGTTCCTGCACACGACAACGAGGCTTATGCGGCAGCGGAGGCCGTGGCTCTTCGTAGCCGGGGCAAGCTGATCGCGTATTTAGCGGCGCGGTTCGGAGACGTGGCCGCCGCCGAAGACGCCATGTCGGAGGCCTTCGCTTCGGCATTGTCCGTCTGGCCCGAACAGGGATGCCCCGACAATCCCGAGGCGTGGCTTTTGACGGCTGCTCGGCGAAAAGTTATCGACCAGCTCCGCCGCAATCGCGAAACGTCGAGCGAGGATGAACCGGAGCAGTTGGCCGATGCCATGATCGCGGATGCGGACGACGAATTTCCCGATCGCCGTCTCGCCCTGCTGTTTGCCTGCGCCCATCCAGCTATCGATCCGGCGATCCGCGCGCCGCTGATGCTGCAAGTGGTTCTCTCGCTCGAAGCCTCGCAGGTGGCTTCGGCTTTTCTTGTTTCACCGGCCGCGATGGCGCAGCGACTTGTACGCGCCAAGACCAAGATCCGCGAAGCCGGTATACCCTTCCGCATCCCCGAGCGCAACGAACTACCCGACCGTCTCGAATCGGTGCTCGATTCCATCTACGCAGGCTTTTCTGAAGGATGGGTCGATGCCACTGGAGTCGATCCCGCGCGCCGCGACCTCGCCCGCGAGGCCATTTTTCTCGGCAGGATGCTGACACAGCTTCTTCCCGATGAGCCGGAACCGTGGGGCCTGCTCGCGCTCATGCTCTACGCGGAGGCGCGAAGACACGCGCGCCGCACAACCCAGGGAGAGTTCATTCCCCTCAGGAGCCAGGACACCGCGCTATGGGATTGGCAAATGATTGAAGAAGCGGAAGCCGCACTGCACCATGCCAGCCGCACCCGACGCATTGGGCGATATCAGCTCGAAGCCGCACTCCAGTCGGCGCATGTCGAGGGCGCCCGCAGCCGAACCGTGGCCTGGCCCGCAATCGTCGCCCTTTACGACGCCCTGGTCCAGTTGACCGGCTCGCCCGTCGCGCGCATCAACCGCGCGCTGGCGCTCGCGGAGCTCGAAGGCCCGCATGCCGGCTTGGCGGAATTGGAAGCAGCAGGCACCGACCGGCGCGTCGATTCCTATCAGCCCTACTGGGCCGCGCGCGCCAACCTGCTCGCCCGCACCGGTTCGCATGAGGCCGCGCGACATGCCTACCAACGCGCCATGGGCCTCGAAAGCGATCCGGCCGTCCGGGACTATCTGCACCGCTGCTGCGACCGTCTTCCCGAGGTGGGATGAGGACAACCAGCCGAGGTACTCATCCAAACACCGGCAGTGAAACGCGGCGCCTCTGATCCGCAGTTACTCGTATCGCAGTGCCACGGACGGATCGACACTCATTGCTTTTCGCGCCGGCAGATAGCACGCCGTCGAGGCAATCACTGCCAGCCCTATCGCGACACCAGTCATTGTCACTGGATCGTCTGCGCCAATGCCGTAAAGCATCGGACCCAGCAGCCGCGCCGCGCCCAATGCCAGGCCAAGCCCAATTCCCAGCCCGATTCCCGTGAGCCGCAATCCCTGGCCCATCACCATCTTCAGCACGTCGCTCCGCCGCGCACCAAGCGCCATACGCACCCCAATCTCGTGCGTCCGCTGCGACACCAGGTAAGCAATCACGCCGAAGAGCCCGATGGCGGTCATCACCACCGCCAGGATTCCCGACACTCCCAGCAGCCATCCCATTGCCCGCGCGGGAAACAGCGGCAGTGCCATGAAGTCGCCCATTGTCTGCACCAGCGTTATCGTCATCAGCGGATCCACAACCGGCACCTCGTGCCGCACCGCCTCCAACACCGCCCGCTCGTCCCCTTCCGTCCGTACCACCAGCGTTCGCGCCGCCGGCAGCGTTCCGCGAAACACCGCCGCCGTCGGCCCCTCGCCCAGCGAGCGATACTTTCCGTTCTTCACCACTCCAACCACTTCGCTTGTCGTCTTCTCTCCGCTCAGCGCCAGCCGCTTGCCCACTGCATCTTCGCCCGGCCACAACCGCCGTGCCAGGTATTCATTGATCACAACAGCGTCCGCGGTCGCGCTGTTCGTCTCCTTCTGGGTCATGTCTCTCCCGCGTAGCAGCGGAATGCCCATCGTCCGGAATAAACCCGGCTCCACACGAAACACAGATATCGGAATCGCAATCGGATCGTTCCCCAGCGTCTTCCCCGCCGTCCCCCTCTGCCGCGCTGTTGCCCCCATTGGCAGGGACGCCGCATAGCTCGCCGACGTCACCCCCGGCAGCCGATTCACGCGATCCAGCAGCCGCACATAGAAGTCCTTCACCTTTTCCGGCGTGTATCCCAGGCTTCCCGGATCGAGATCCGCCAGCACAATATGCTGCGTCTCAAATCCGGGATCAATAGCATTGGCGTTCATCAGGCTGCGCACGCACAGCGTCGCTCCAGCCAGCAGCACCACGCACATCGCCACCTGCGTTACGACCAGCGCATTGCGCATCCGGGCTTTCTTCCGGCCCGCGGTCTGCGACTCCTCCCGCAGAACCCGCGACGCCTCCACCGCACTCGCCCGCAGCGCCGGCGCCAGCCCGAACACCACCCCCGTCCCCACTGACACCGCCGCGGCAAACAGTACCACGCGCCAATCCATCGGAATCTCCAGCGAGATGGGCAAATTTCCTGGCTTCAGCCCCAACAGCAGCCGCGATGCCGCCCACGCAATCGCGATGCCCGCCGCGCCCGCAACCCCGGCCAGCAACAGGCTCTCCACGAGCATCTGCCGCAACAGCCGCGCCCGCCCCGCACCCAATGCCGCCCGTGTGGCCATCTCCCGCGCGCGTCCCGTCGCCCGCGCCAGCAGCAGGCTTGCCGCGTTGGTGCACGCAATCAGCAGCACCAGCACGAACACAATCATCAGCAGCCCGGAAAACGCAAACACGTATCCGCGGAACGGCCCCGGCATCAGCGTCATCCCGTACACTTCCGCATCCTGGGAGTCTTGCTGCTCCGGATGGGCAAGCTTCACTTGCCCGGCCAGCACGTGCATCTCCGCCTGCACACTTTGTCTATCACCAGGGCGGCGCATCTTGCCGGCCACAATCAGCCAGTACGTATCGCGGCTGGAAAGTTGGATCTTGTCGTGCGTGAACTTCGTCGTCTCGGTTAGCGGTGACCACATATCCGGCTCGGTGGCCACCATCAGGCCGGTGAATTCCGCCGGCGCCACGCCCACCACCGTGAATGCTTCGCCGTTCAGCATCAGCGTCCGGCCCACCACGCCGGGATCCGCACCCATCTTGTTTTTCCAGCAGGCATAGCTCAGCACCACCACCTGCCGCGGATTGTCGATGCGATCGTCGCCCGTTGAAAGCACTCTGCCCAGCGCCGCGTTTACGCCCAGCAGCGAGAAATAATTTCCAGACACCCCCGCCGTCTCCAGAATCTGCCCCGACCCCTCGTGATTCCAGATCACGTTCACGCCATCGCCGTCGAATGCCAGCAGCCCATCCACAGATCGCGCGTGATCGCGATAGAACACATAATCGGGATAGTTGAATGGCAGATAGCTCTGTGGCCCGCTTTGCTTCGGATTCTTCAGCCACAGTTCCATCGTCTTTCCCGTGTCGCTCACCCCTTGCGGCGGCCGCAGCAGAATCCCATTCACGAACGTGAACACCGCGGTGTTCATCCCGATGCCCAGGGCCAGGGCCAGTACCACCGCGGCGTTCGACACCGGTCGCTTCCTGAGCATCCGCATTGCGAAGCGCACATCCCTCCACCACTCCGCCGGCGACAAGATTCCGCGCTGCATCCTCTGCCGCTCTTTGAGCCCCGTCACGTTCCCAAACTGGCGTCTCGCCGCTCGTGCCGCCTCCGGCAGACTCATTCCGTCCGCGCGGTAGCGCTCCTCGAGCAGCGCGATGTGATCGCCAATCTCCTCATCGAAGGCTTGGTCTTCGCGCCCCTGCGCCGCCTGGCCCTTCACCCTCGCCCACAGCATCCGCAGCTTCCGCATCGCCTCACCCCTGCCTCTCGAGCTTCAACACCCGATCCATGACGCCCGCAACCCGCTCCCAGTTCTCCGTTTCGCGATCCAGCTGCTTCGCGCCCTCTCGCGTGATGGAGTAGAAACGCGCCCGCCGATTGTTCTCGCTGGTCCCCCATTTCGACACGATCCATCCCTGCTGCTGCAATCGCAGAAGCGCCGTGTAGACCGTTCCTTCGTTCAAGTCGAGAACTCCGTCGCTCACCTGCTCGATGCGTCGCGCAATCCCAAACCCGTGCAGCGGCCCCATCGCATAAAGCGTCTTCAAGACCATCAGGTCCAGAGTCCCCTGCAGCACTTCTGATTTCTTATCCCCCATGAACGGCTCCTTTGGACATTGCAAAGAAGCTACCACGCTACCTTTGGAATGTCCAATGGAAACGGAGAAGGGGCTTTTATCGGGTCAGGCAGACTCGTGTAATTGGCACACGACTACGGACTACTTCGCGGCCATGGCCGCTCGGCCCTCGGCGCTGCGAACGCCCGCCGTCGTCTTCTTCTTCCACCCGCCTACAATCGCGCCCATCAGCGTCATGCTGATCAGCGAATAACCGGCATTGATGGCGAAGAGCTGCGGACGCCATTCGAACGCATATTCGGTGGCGAAGGTGGTGACCACAAACGCAATCGAAAGCAAGAATCCCACGCGGATGCCGCGCGCTGCCGTTTGCGATCCGGTGAGCTGGGTAATGCAAGAGATCGCGGCCGCCATCACGATTAACATCGCCAGCGCAATCCCATAGGACCAGTATTCCGACACTCCGGTAGCCTTCAGGTCGGGAATCGTCCGGCTCACTCCTCGCAGCCACGGCTGCAGAAACAGGGTGTACCAGAGGGCGTCAATGACAAAAGAGGCAAGGGCGGCTACCACAATGGCCAGGTAGTTCTGGCGTACGCGCGGCTCGGACATTTGGATCCTCCAGAGAGAGCATTGGCCAGGGAAGGGTTGGCGGGATTGTACCCCCGTTTTCCTTCACCTGGCCATGCAAATTTACGGTCCTGCCGTCGAGAGCTTCGGCCCGCGACACCTACCAGATTCGGCAAGCCTTGTCGGCCACCATCTTGCTGCCGTTCTTGCAACTGAAGCTCTTCGCGAACTCCGGCAAATCGCTTAAGACCGTATTGGCCCGGTACTCGTCGGGCGCATGCGGATTGGTCTGAGCCTGCGTGCGAAGCTGTTCCGGCCGCGTATCGGTGCACCATTGCTGCGCATACGCGACCCAGAACCGCTGATCCGGCGTATAGCCGTCCGTCTTGTCGTCCATATCGACGTGGGCCGCACTGGCTTGATCCTGCCAGGCAATCCACGCCAGCCACAGGCCGCCGAGGTCGGCCAGATTCTCTCCCAGTGTGAGTTTGCCGTTGAGGTGAACGCCCGGGACCGCCTCGATGGCGTCATACTGCTTCACCATGCACTCCGCGCGCTCGTTGAACTTCTGCCCATCCTCCTTGGTCCACCAGTCGCGCAGATTGCCGTCCTTGTCATACTGCCGGCCCTCGTCATCGAACCCGTGCGTGAGCTCGTGCCCAATCGTCGAACCCATGTCGCCATAGTTCGCGGCGTCATCTTCCTTGTCACTGAAGAACGGCGGCTGAAAGTACCCCGCCGGGAAGTTCACGTTGTTCTGCTGTGGATCGTAGTAGGCGTTCACCGTGGGCGGCGACATGTACCACTCGCCCTTATCCACCGGCTTGCCGATTTTGGCGATCTCGCGGTCAAAGTTGAATTCGCGCACCCGCTCCTGGTTGCCGAGTGCATCCCCGCGCGCAATCTCGAGCTTCGAGTAGTCGCGCCATTTGTCGGGATAGCCGATCTTGTTCATCACGCCGCGCAGCTTTTCCTTGGCCTTCGCCTTGGTCTCGGGGCTCATCCACTCCAGCCCATCGATATCGTGGCTCATGGCCTGCTCAATCGCGATGGTCATTTTGAGCGCGCGCTGCTTGGCTTCCGGGGGAAAGTACTGGTCCACGTACACCTGTCCCAGAGCCTCGCCCATCTCGCGGTCGACCCGGCTGGTGCAGCGCTTCCAGCGCTCCTGCTGCTTCTCTGCGCCGTTGAGGGTGTGCGCGTAGAAATTCCAGCTCTCGGTCTCGAACGCCTCCGGCATGGAGGTGCCGGCGTAGGCGTGAATCAGGTGCCAGCGCAGATAGGTCTTGATCTGGTCGAGCGGCGTCTCCGCCAGCAGGCTATTGAATTCAGCGAAGAACTTGGGCTCGGTGTCATTCATTTTCCCGTTGATTGGCGCATGCGCCGCCTTGTCATAGTCAGCCAGCGAGAAATGTGTGAGCTGCTTGTCGAAGCTGGCGAGGTCCGTGGGGTGATTGAGATTCTGCGGATCGCGCTGCTCGGTGACGGTAAGCGAGGCCTTGGCCAGCCTGGTTTCGATGTCCAGCACCACCTGGGCATCGCGCGCGGCCTGCGCCTCAGGCTCGCCTGCCAGCGTAAGCATCTTCGCCACGTGCGCCACATATTCCTTGCGCTGTTCCACGGATTTGGCATCGGTGCGCGTGTAGTAATCGCGCTCCGGCAGGCCAAGGCCCCCGGCAAAGAAGAAGCTGATCACCTGGCTGGCATCCGCGAAATCCTGGCTCGAACTCATGCCAAAGAACGCGTACACCCCAACGCGGTGCAGGTGCCCCAGCAGAACGGGAAGCTCTTTCACCGATTTGAGGCCGGCGATGCGGTCCAGATCCGGCTTCAGCGGCGCTATTCCCGCCTTGTTGATCGCATCCACATCCATGCAGCTTGCATACTCATCGCCAATTTTCTGCTCATTTGGGCTGCGTGAGTCGGGGCTCGCCGCCGCGGCCGTTTCAAGAATCTGCCGCAGATGCTGACGGTTCAGCTCATAGAGTTCGGTGAATCGGCCATAGGAGGTCTGGTCAGCCGGCAGCGGATTCTTCTTGAACCAGCCGTTGCAGCTAAAGCGGTAAAAATTCTCACACGGATCCACCGTCGTATCGATCAGGCTGGGATCGAAAACGCGGAGCTCAGATGGTGAGGCAGCGGGCTGCGCGGGCGGATCGTTCTCCGGGGTGCTTTGGGCAAACAAGGGTACAGCAGCGAGAGCGAAAACGACCATCGAGCAACGAAGCAATCCGGCGCTGTGGCTTTGCATGCCGAAACTCTATCAGATGAGATGTGGAGGCGGGTCTCGCGCAAGAGCAGCGGCTTTCCGCAGCGCACTCGAGGTGCTGGGAGGGGACAAGCGGATGAAGAAGCTTAGCCATGACAGCTTGGAAGGCAGACCACGAAAGACAAGCTCCGGGCGATCCTTGGGGCTCCCAACTCACGCCGCCACGGCAAATCTCTTATTCAGCCCTTGCGGAGCCAGCCGGCAACCAGCGCCGCCGCCAGCAATGCCGGACACAGGATGCATACCCAGAGGCTGAATTCCGTGTTCAGATCGCCGAGGTGGCCGCCGGAATTGAAATAATCCACCGCCAGCCAGATCAGCGGACCGGTCACGAGCAGCAGAAGGACAAGTGCCGCCAGCGCAACCGATCGAGTCCGCTTGCGCACGGCCTGCTGGTCCTGCATCACGCCGAGCGATGCCATGACCACGCGGCGGGTGCGATGGGCGACAGCGCGGTCCCTGCCGGCATCCACAAGCGATGCGGCCACACTGCGCAGCGGCGTGTTGCCTTCGGCGGCGCCTTTGCCTGCGCTTGGAATCATCCCACAACCTCAGGGGCCAGGGCAGCCTGCAGACGCGGCTTGATCGAAGCCAGCCCGCGATACAGTCGCGACTTTACCGTCGACAACGGAGCGTGGGTCACGGTCGCGATTTCCTGCAGCGACATGTCTTCGTGGAAACGCAGGACCAGCACTTCGCGATACACCGTGTCCAGTTCCAGCAGTGCTTCGGCCACGCGTTCGGCGTCTTCGCGGCTGGCCATGCGGTCGAACGGCGTCGGCTGGTCGTCGCTGATTTCAAAGGTGACGGGGCGGTCCTCGTCACTCGATCCGTCCACGAGCTCATCTAGGCTGGCGAGCGTGCGCTTCCGCCGGAAGTCGATGACCAGGTTGCGCGCTATGGTGAAAAGCCAGGTGTCGAACCGCGCCTTGCCGTTGAATTGGGCGCCGCGCATCAGCACCCGCATCCAGACCTCCTGGAAAAGGTCCTCCGCCAGCTCTCTGCTGCTGGTGAGGTAGAGCAGGTAGCGCAGGAGGCGATGCTGGTAGCGCTGAATCAACTCGTCGAGCAGTCCGGCTTCCTGGTGCTTCAGGCCCTCGGCGATGGCGAGATTCTCCTGGCGCACTGCTTCCTGTTCAATCGCAGCGGCGCCGCGGGCGAAAATCGACTGTACGGGTGCAAACGGCCTCATCGCAGAGATGCTCATCTTGTCCCATTAGACGATAAACCGTCTCCGCATGCCTATAAATTGTCGTCCGTTAACAAATCTTTACGATTCCCGCGAGCACCCATCCACGCACGTCATTTACGAGTTTTGCAGGGGCACGACGGTACGGCCTTGCTGAAAAGAGGGCAATTGGACTGCTGCGGCCTGTTTAGCCGCTGCCTCCTTCACACCCCACGCAGGCCTTTGTCCACGACCCGAGCTCTCACTTTCTCGATCGCTTCCTCGATAACCGCCTCGACCCGCTTTTGGCGTGCCTGAGGCGACCGGTAACCAAACATCAGGAACAGGTGATTGCGCCTTTGCACCGGCGTCATCGCCATCCAGCCCTGCTGGGCCAGCGGCTGGGCCTGAAAGGCGGCCCGCAGCATCGGTGGAGGCTCCTTTTCGCCTTCCATGGTCAGGTAAAGCCGCTCCGCCATGTCGTCGGCCCGCTTCTGCCGTGAGACGGCCGACTTTGGCTCGCTGATGGTGTGCGCGATCCATCGCCTGTGACCCGGCGGAAGCTTCTCGAACCATTTGCGCAGCCCTGGCGCGCCTCGCATCGCGCGCACCAGTTCCTCCGGCGTGGCCTCCGTTCGGGCCTCGAGATCGGGCTCGAGGCGAATGGTCACGCGGTCACCCTGCCGGGCATCGGCTCCAGCAAGCATTTTCTTGTTTACGAAAAAGCCGTGCCCCCTGGGTGTGGGGAACAGGGCTGTGTGGAAGCAGAAGCCGTTGATGTCCCCCTTGACCCGCCTCACCCGCAGACCGGGCCATGCCTTCGCAATATCGAACGGCACGCGCGCGAAACTGGAGCGCAGCCCCATGCCCGACGGCTCGAGAATGGCGCGAAACGTCTTGGCGGCAGACGGGCTCATGGACTGCAGGAACAGTATAGGGAAAAGCGATAGGCAGGAGAGACAGGCTTCATTCCTGAGCTGGGCTGGATGGCATTCGGCGGATGAGGACCGTGAAGCAGCCTGGGATTTGCGCGTTCCATTGATTCCAGTCGTGGCCGCCGGGGCTGGCATGAAACTCGGTCGCGAAGCCGCGGCGCGCGAGTTGGCGCGCCAGGCGCTGGATGGGATCGAGCAGAGGCTCGCGATTGCCGGCCGTGATGTAGAGGTACGGCGTCGTGGTGGGATCGGCGGCCGTTACGAGTACGAATGGGTCCGCCGCGCGCCGCGATGCGCTGCCGTCAGGTCCGAAGATTCGCCGGAAACGCATGCTCTGCCCCCACCGGCGCCACGTGAACCTGCGGGAGGGGACGTCCACCGCGGGGCTGATGCCTCCCGCAAACGCGAAGAGATCGGGCCGGGTAAGGGCGAGATTGACGGCCGCGAAACCTCCCATGGAGACGCCCACAATGGCGCGATGCGCACGGTCGGCAGCAGCAGGAAACCGTCGCTCGACATCGGCGATGAGGTCGTTCGTCAGGTAATCTCGGTAGCGCTCCGCGGGCGCCAGTGCTTCGTTCATGTAGTAGGACGACCCGCCTTCCGGCATGACGAGCAGGTAGCCGCGCGCAGCGTACTGGCCGACACTGGAGTCATTGCTCCAGTCACGGAATCCGCCGCCGCCCCCGTGCAACAGGTAGATCGTCGGGATCTTAGCGGAGCGCGGCAAACTCGCCGGCAGGTAAACGCGGTACGGCATATTGCGCCCGAGGGAGGGCGACCAGAACGTCACGTCCTGTATGCTCACGCCGGCAAAGGATTGCGGACGATCGAGGAGAACCGGTCCGCGATGCGTGCAGCCGGCAATGACACCGATGAAGGCGAGAAGCGCGAGCGGGAGCGCGTGGGTGGAAGCTGTTTTCATTGGAAAACTGAGTGTACTTCGGCATGGCCGGATCGGGACGTTGCAAACTGCCCTGCCGGGGTTCGAATCATGGTTCAACCGGACCCCATTTTCGTAGCCGCTTTGCCTTATCGATCTCGGCCTGGCGGCGAAATCCGCGAGCGGAATTTAACGCGGCCCTGAATTCCGGCGCGGAATCGATAGAGCGGGCCGCCCACGAAGACCAGTGCGGGATCGTATCCGCGGGGAGCGAGCATCAGGCAGTTGTTCATGCCGGCAGTGGTCACGTAGATTTCATCGAGGTCCGGTCCGCCGAATGCGAGGGAAGAGGTCTGCGCTGCGGGAAGCACCACCTTCCGCTCCCGAACTCCATCGGGATCGTAGCGCGTGACGCATCCGCCAAACCAGTGCGCGACCCAGAGATACCCTTGCGCATCGACGGTGAGGCCGTCGGGCATGCCTTCGGAGGAGTCGATGCGCAGAAAGACGCGGCGGTTCGCGAGCGCTCCATCGTTGCGGCGCCAATCGTAGGCGTAGATGCACCGCGCCACCAGGTCAGTGAAGTAAAGGGTGCGGCAGTCCGGCGAGAACGCCAGGCCATTGGAGAAGCAGATGCCCTCATCGACGATGCGGGCGGAGCCGTCGGTGTCGATGCGGAACAGGTAGCTGGGCGATGAAGTGCCGTCTTCATTCAAATGGTACGAGCCCGAGTAGACGCGCCCCTCGGGATCGGCGAGGCAATCATTCAACCGGCACTCCTGACCATCCGCTTCGCTTGCCACCAGGAGCGGCTCAGCGCCAGGATGCCACAGCCACGCTCCCTGGCTGCTCGTGGTGAGGAAACCGCCCGCCTCCTGCATGCAGAATCCATTGACCACGAAGCCTTCATGCAGCAGTTCGCGTCGGCGTTCGTGCCAGAGGAAACGATAGAAGCGTGCGCCGTCGATGTCGGTCCAGTAGAGCGCGTTCTCGCGTTCATCCCAGTGCGGACCTTCGCCGCACAGGTTGCCGTCGTCGGCCAGGACTTCGACTTCGGGTTTCATCAGGCGATTAGATGGAGAGCTTTGGGACATGCGACGGGAAACCTCGCGTTTTCCAGAGTTGAATGCTTTCAATCTTACCCTTCGACGTGTTATGTTGGCAGCCTCAGGATAAACAAAAGGTA
>Ga0207661_10003076_pt1 | contig 11549 bp, 10 predicted proteins | sample KBSC713LmetaG_FD_184337 | JGI IMG/M metagenome (GOLD analysis project Ga0207661, IMG submission 184337) | Corn rhizosphere microbial communities from Kellogg Biological Station, Michigan, USA - KBS C7.1-3L metaG (SPAdes) (version 2) | ecosystem: Host-associated > Plants > Roots > Rhizosphere ... | reverse complement strand
TTGAGCTTGACCGCGGTGCCCGGGGCGATGCCGCCGATGGTGCGAGCGAGCTCGCGCGCATCCTTGACGCTCTCGCCATTGACCTGGGTGATCACGTCGCCGGACTCGATGCCGGCCTTGGCTGCGGGACCATTGGCCTGCGGCTCGGCGACCAGCGCGCCTTCCGCCTTCTTCAGGCCGAGGCTGTCGGCGATCTCTGGGGTCACCGGCTGGATCTGGACGCCGATCCAGCCGCGGCTGACGGTGCCCTTGTCCTTGAGCTGGGCGACGACGCTCTTCACGGTCGACGCGGGAATCGAGAACGCGATGCCGACGCTACCGCCCGACGGCGAATAGATCGCGGTGTTGACGCCGACGACGTCGCCTTCGGTCGAGAACGCCGGACCGCCGGAGTTGCCCTTGTTCACGGGCGCGTCGATCTGGATGAAATCGTCATAGGGACCATTGCCGATATCGCGGCCCATGGCCGAAACGATGCCGGCAGTCACGGTGCCGCCGAGGCCGAACGGGTTGCCGACCGCGAGCACCCAATCGCCGATGCGGGGCTTGCCATCGGCCAGCTTGGCGAACGGGAAGTTGGAGCCGCCCTCCACCTTGATCAGCGCGAGGTCGGTGCGCGCGTCGGTGCCGATCACCTTGGCGCTGTAGGTCTTGCCATCGTCGGTCGTGACTTCGACCTTGCTCGCGCCATCGACGACGTGATTGTTGGTGACGGCGTAGCCGTCGGCGGAGATGAAGAAGCCGGAGCCCTGGCCCATGATCACATGCTTGCCGTGGGGACGCAGACCGGGCGGCAGCCCATCCGGACCGCCGAAGCGACGGAAGAAGCGCTCCATCGGCGAACCCGGCTGGAACGGAGAGTCGTCGTCGTTGTCGTCGCCCTTGGCGACCTTCTCGTTGATGTTGACCTTGACCGAAATCACCGACGGCTTCACGCGCTCGACAATGTCGGCGAAACCGACGGGCTGCTGGACCTTGCGCACCTCATTGGCGACCTGCGCGCGGGCGGGGGTGCTGAAGACATTCGCCGGGCCGCCCGAGGGGCTGAAGCCATAGACCGCGACGCCAAGACCCGCGACGACGGAGGCCATCAGCGCAAGCTTGCGCGCGGAAAGCAGCGAGCGGCGCCGTTCCCGGAACGACGGGAAAGGGGTGAGATCGGTCGGACGTTCGGTCATTAAGCTATCTCCAAAGCCTGAAATTTGGTTGCGGGGATGCGGCACGAAGCATCCGTTCGTGAATCAACATGGGGGCTGCCGCCTTACGGCGCGCTGGCGGCGGAGTTAAAGTTTGGTAATGAAGCCGCTTTCAAACGCGGCAGTTTAGCGCAGGAACTTAAGCCCTTGTGGTTGCAGCGATTCCTTCGCCGCTTCAGCGACCGCGGCAACCGCCCGATCGCCCGCCAAATATGACTAAATGACTACGGCTTTTCCGCCGGCCCGTTGCCTGCAACCAGAGCCGCAAGCCGCGCTTCCTCGTCAGCCGTGAGCGGCTGGTTCCCGGCGTAAGCCTCCCCCCTGGAGCGACGGCGGATGTGAAGCCATAGCGCGAGCCCGCCGCCGATCAGGATGAAGGGGGGAACCAGCCAAAGCACCAGGGTCTGGCGCTCGAAGCGCGGTTTCAGCAGCACGAACTCGCCATAGCGCGCGACCAGGAAGTCGATCACCTGGCTGTCGCTGTCGCCGGCGGCAAGGCGCTCGCGCACGAGGAGGCGTATGTCGCGCGCCAGCGGCGCCTCGGAATCGTCGATCGATTGATTCTGGCAGACCATGCAGCGCAGCTCGCGCGACAGGTTGCGCGCCCGCGCTTCCTTGACGGGATCGGCCATCACCTCATCGGGCTGCACCGCATGCGCGGACGAAAGTCCAATCAGGACAAGCAGGCAGGCCGCGGCCAGGATCCGCTTCACGTGGCCCTACTCCGCCGCCTGCAGGCCGCGCAGCGCTCGCGCCGGTTTTGGCGCGCCGACACGCAAGCGGCGATCCGACAGCGACAGCACGCCGCCGAAGGCCATCAGCACTGGGCCGAACCAGATCAGCAGCACCAGGGGCTTGTGATAGATGCGCGCGGTGATGCCGCCATCGGCGGTGACGTCGCCGAGCGAGATGTAGAGCTGGCTGACTCCGCGCGTGAGCAGCGCCGCTTCCGTAGTCGAGGCGCCGCGCGTGGTAAAATTCCGCTTCGAGGGCGTCATGACGCTGAGCTTCTTGCCGTCGAGGCTGACGGTGAAGGAAGCCACCATCTCGCGATAGTTCGGCCCCTGCCGCTGCGACAGCCCGTCGAGCTTCAGCTCGTAGCCGGCGAGCTTCGTCACATCATTCGGCTTCATCGTGCCGATATATTCCGAGTTCCACGTGGTCTCGCAGACGATGCCGATCAGGGCGACGCCGATGCCGGCATGCGCGAAGGCCGTGCCCCAGGTCGAGCGCGGCAGGCCTCGCGCGCGGCGGAAGGAGATCGCGAGCGGATTGCGCAATAACCCGGTGCGCTCGACGAGATCGCTGATGGCGCCGGCGATGACGAAGATCGCAAGGCCAATCGCCAGTGGCGCGAGCGCGCTGCCACCGCGCGCCCAGGCCCAGGCGATGGCGATCGCGACCAGCGCGGCAATGCCCGCGGCCAGCAGCCGCTGCGCCGCGCCGAGCAGATCGCCGCGCTTCCAGGGCAGCATCGGTCCGAAGGGAATCGCGACCATCAGCGGCACGAACAGCGGCGCAAAGGTGAGATTGAAGAAAGGCGCGCCGACCGAGATCTTGTCGCCGGTCAGGACTTCCAGCGCCAACGGATAGAGCGTGCCGATGAAGACGGTCGCGCAGGCCGTGGTGAGGAAGAGATTGTTGAGCACCAGCGCGCCCTCGCGCGAGATCGGCGCAAACAGCCCGCCCTGCTTCAGCGATGACGCTCTGCTTGCGAATAGCGACAGGCTGCCGCCGATGAAGACGCAGAGGATCAGGAGGATGAATACGCCGCGCCTGGGATCGGTGGCAAACGCATGCACCGAGGTCAAGACGCCCGAGCGCACCAGGAAGGTGCCGAGCAGCGACAGCGAGAAGGTCAGGATCGAGAGCAGGATGGTCCAGACCTTCAGCGCGTTGCGCTTCTCCATCACCAGCGCCGAATGAAGTAGCGCGGTGCCGGCAAGCCACGGCATCAGCGAAGCGTTCTCGACCGGGTCCCAGAACCACCAGCCGCCCCAGCCCAGCTCGTAGTAGGCCCAATAGGAGCCCATCGCGATGCCAAGCGTGAGAAATATCCAGGCCATCAGCGTCCACGGCCGCACCCAGCGCGCCCAGGCCGCATCGATGCGGCCTTCGAGCAGGGCTGCGATCGCAAACGAGAACGAGATCGAGAAGCCGACATAGCCGAGATAGAGCATCGGCGGATGCACGGCGAGACCGACATCCTGCAGCACCGGATTGAGGTCGCGGCCCTCGATCGGCGGATTTGCAATGCGCAGGAACGGATTGGAGGTGATCAGGATGAAGAGATAGAAGGCGCCGGCGATCCAGGCCTGCACCGAGAGCACATGGGCACGCAGCCGCAGCGGCAGATTGTTGCCAAAGGCGGCGACGAGGCCGCCGAACAATGCGAGGATCAGGACCCAGAGCAGCATCGAGCCCTCGTGATTGCCCCAGACGCCGGTGATTTTATAGATCAGGGGTTTCAGCGAGTGCGAGTTCTCGTAGACGTTGACCACGGAGAAGTCCGAGGTGACGTGCAAGATGACGAGCGCGGCAAAGGAGGAGGCAACGAACAGCAATTGCGCGAGCGCGGTCGAGCGCGCCACGTTCATCAGCGCAGCATCGCCCCAGCGCGCGCCCAGGATCGGCACAAAGGATTGGATCAGTGCTAGTCCAAGCGCCAGCACCAGCGCATAATGTCCGGCTTCCGCGATCACCTTGTTCTAGCCTCCATGCGCACAGCTCGCGCCCTTGACGTTTTCAGCGAGCTTCTTGTCGTAGTCGTCTTTCCAGTGGCCCTGCTTCTTCAACGCGTCGGCGACGTCTTTCGGCATATAATTCTCGTCGTGCTTGGCGAGAACCGTGTCGGCGCGGAAGGTTCCGGTGGCATCGAGCGCGCCTTCGGCGACGACGCCCTGCCCTTCGCGGAAAAGGTCTGGAAGAATGCCCTTGTAGGTCACCGGCAATTTCGCGCCGCCGTCGGCGACTTCGAAAGAGACCTGGCTGCCGCCGCAGACCAGCGTGCCCGGCTGCACCAGGCCGCCGAGCCGGAACCGCTTGCCCGGCGCGATATGCTGTTCGGCCGCCATCGTCGGCGTCGAGAAGAAAACGATTGAACCGCTTAGCGCATACAGCACCAGCCCCGCGGCAAAGCCGAGCACCGCGAGTGCGCTTCCAATCAAGGTCAGGCGACGCTGCTTGCGCGTCATCTCTCTTCTCTCATCCTATATCATGACCCTCATGGTGAGGAGGCGCGAACGCGCCGTCTCGAACCATGAGGCCCCGGTGGTGGCCTCATCCTTCGAGACGCTTGCTGCGCAAGCTCCTCAGGATGAGGGGATAGAGTCGCTTGTGATGTTGCAAGACTCATCCGTCGAGCCCGAGATTTTTGAGGCCTTCATTCAATTGCTTGAGCCGCTCGGCGTTTCCGCCGACCGCCGACCGCGCATCGGTTTGCGCAGCGGTTGCCTTGTCGCGCTCGCCCATCACGAGATAGGCGCGCACCAGGCGCAGCCAACCGTCTACATCGTCGCCGTTCTGCTTCAACCGCGTGGCGAGGCGCTCGACCATGCCGCGGATCATGGCGTCGCGATCCCCGGCGTTCATATCCTTGGCCGCCGCCATGGTCTGGTCGGGAAGCGCGGGCGCCGTGGGCGCGCCGACCCTGACCAGGGAGTCCCGCAGCAGCGCGCGCCAGGGCGCGTTCGCAGGTGCTTTCTCCAGCATGGCACGCCAGATCGCGGCGGCCTCTTCCTTGCGGCCGTCCTGCTCGGCGGCGAGCCCCACGAAATACTTTGCCTTCACGTCGTCCGCATCGAGCGCCAGCGCGCGCTCGAATTCGCTCCTCGCCTCCGAGGTGACCACACCGCCGGCAGCCGCCGAAATCGCCTCGCCGAGATCGGCGCGGCGCGGTGCGCTCTCGCCGTTATAAGTGATCGAGTTGCGGAAGGCCCGCACCGCATCGTCGTAACGGCCGAGCCGCAGCAACACCGGGGCGAGCACGTTCCAGCCGCGCCCGTCATTCGGGTTCTTCTCCAGGTGCTGCTCGACCTGCGCCACCAGGTTTTCCAGCGGCTGTTGCGCGTCGGTGGCGCGCGTGCGCTCGGCGAGCGGGAAATCCGCCAGCCATGGCGAGCCGAGCGGCAGATAGAGGGCCATCGCGACCAGCGGCAGCCCCACCAACGCCATCAAAGCCGTAACGCGGCGAAAACCGCCGCTCTTCGGCACAGGCAGCGGCGGTGGCCGGTCCGCAGCCGAAAGCAGCCGCCGGCCGATCTCGACCCGCGCCGCTTCCGCCTCGCCCTTGCCGATCAGGCCGGCTGCCGCGTCACGGTCGATTTCGGCAAGCTGGTCCTTGTAGACCGCCGCCTCGTTTCCGCCAACCTGCGTGCGGCCGCCGATCCCAAGCGGCAGCAGCACGGCGAAGATCGCGACCGCCGTCATCAGCGCGAACACGAACCAGAGATTCATTCAGGCAAGTTCCTGCGTCGCCCTCTTGATGGCGACGATTTGATGGCGACGCTTTACACCACAGTCGACGAGGGCGGCAATTGACAATAGTCAATTCTCCGGCATGCCGGAAGGGTTAGAAATTTCAATGATGCTAATCGGTTAGTCGATGCTGAATTCGGCGCTGCGGGCGACATCGTCGCCATGTGCATTGCGCGCCAGCAGGAAATAGATTCCAGCCCTGATCCCGGCGGGAAGCCGGATCCTCAAGCTGTTGATCGGCAACGGCGAGGTGATCGTGGTGACCGGCTCCGGCAGCGGTTTGCCGCTCGCCTTCTCGACCAGCAGGACCTTTGCCCTGATCACGAGGTTGCGATAGGTCGCGGCGATGACGCCGTTCTCGAGCTCAATGAAATTGATGGTCGAATTCATGTGTAGAAAAAACTGGCGAGCAAAAGTTCCATGCGACCGTACGTGTCCGACTGACGATCGTCAACCAAAAATTGCAAATTTCAGGGTTAACGGTTTCTAACCGGCGCGCGAGGATTTGCGCTCGGCGGTCGCGGCGAGTGCATTGTCGACGGCCCGGCTCATCAGGGAAGCGTATTCGCGACCGAACAGCGCCTCGCAGAAGCGCACTGCGGCATCGGCCTGCATCTGCCGATAGGCGCGCGCCCTGAGGTCGCCGGCGCGCAGCGACTGCACCAGCGCCTCGGTGGCCTTCTCGACATATTGCTGCAGATCGGAATAGGTGCGCAACGTCACCTCGTTGATCGCAAGCTCGCTCGCATAGGTGCGGCAAACCGCGACGAAATCGATCAGGGCTGCGGCATCGTCGACCTCGGTACTGTCGATCCTCAGGCCCGCCAGTATATCCTTGTCGGTGCGCTGGCGCAGGATGCGCCGGACGCGTCCCGGCACGCTTTCGATTTCCGATTGCAGCGTGTTGGAGATTTCGGCGCGGATGGAAGCGAGCTGCTTTCCCCAGGTCGAATCGTTGCGCAGGTCGAGCTCGGTGCGCAGGCCCCTCACCCCTTCATGCAGCGCCTTGAGATTGTCCGGGACGTCGGCGAACTGGCCGCGCCGGACATCGGTGCGCAGCGTGGCCGCAAGGCAGAACAGGTCATGCAGGGCAATGGTGACGGCCATGCCACAAGGCGTTGCGGCCACGCGTATTTCATCATCGGATGCCGCCATGCGGATGGCGATGCGGATGATCTGCCAGGGGGCGGCCAGACGCTGCACCAGGAGCGACAGCGCAAATGGCAGCAATTGCGGCGCCAGCAGCGTCGGAATGTTGAGCGCCTCGCACGCCGATTCGATCTGGGAATCGGCGAAATTGCGCATCGAGAGCGCCAGGCGGCCGCCCAGCGAATCCAGTGCCTCGCGGGCCTGCAATACCGAACCGATCGGCAACAAATCTTCGATGACATTGGGCGCACCGATCCGCGCCAGCGCGCGCTGGCCGCCGCCGCCGGATGGCGAGGTGATCTGGAAGATGGCGTCCGCCACCGCAAGCTGGAGCTTGCGGACCGCACCTTCAGGCGGCTCGGCGTCAGCCGGCAAAGCGGACAGCACCTTCTCGAACTCATAAAGCTGATCGGGCGCACCGTCGCGTATCAGCCATTGCCAGACCGGCGTCAGCGAGGCGCGCCGGATCTGACCGGGCCGCATCGGAACATTGCCGTCGACCAGAAACGGCTCCAGCGGCCGGAACAGGATGCGCGCGACGTCCTCGGTGCGCGGCGCCGGCGGTGGCGCATCCTCCGCCTGCTTCGTGACACGCACGACCTTGCGCAATTGCTCGAGCACCAGGGTTGCGACCACCGTGTCCTGGCCACGCTCGATCGCGCGCTCGAACTCGCGCATCAGCAGCGCCTGCGACTGCGGCGGAAGCTGCCCGAGATACATTCTCAGCCGCTCGATCGATTCCTGGCCCATGCGCGCGATGTTTCAGATTTCTATGGCAGGGACGGCAACATGCCTCCACCGGCTACCTTAAGGGGGGCTGGATTAAGAAGTCGTTTAGTAATTGCGGAGCGCAGCGTGTTCGAGAACGTGGTTGAGGACCGTTAAATCCCGGGCAGCACCAATTCGGCGCGCAAACCGCCGATCGGCGCGTCGGCTAGCGACAGATTGCCGCCGTAAAGCGCGGCGAGTTCGACCACGATCGACAGCCCGAGGCCGGAACCCGGCTTGGATTCGTCAAGCCGCTGGCCGCGGTGCGAGACCTTGGCGCGCTCGGCGGCCGACAGGCCTTTGCCGTCGTCATCGACGATGATGCGCAACATCGGCTGAGCGGCAGGCCCGGCCGGCTTTTCCACCAGCACCTCGATGAAGACGCGCGAGGAGGCCCATTTGCAGGCGTTGTCGACGAGGTTGCCGGCCATCTCCTCCAGATCCTGCCGCTCGCCGCGGAATTTCGCCTTTGGGTCGGCCCTGACCTCGATGACGATGGCGCGATCGCGGTGGATCTTCTCCATGGTCCGCTGCAGCGCCTCGATCGCGGGCGCGACTTCCGTCACCGTGCCGACGATGGTGACGCGCGCGGCGATGCGGGCGCGCTCCAGGTGATGGGCGACCTGGTCGCGCATCAGATCGGCCTGCTCCAGCACCTTGTCCGCGAAGGGATTGGCGCCATGGGCGCTGGCCTCGTTGAAGATCACCGACAGCGGCGTCTTGATGGCATGCGCGAGATTGCCGACATGGGTGCGCGCGCGCTCGACGATCTCGCGGTTGGCATCGATCAGCGCGTTGGTCTCGCGCGCGAGCGGATCGATCTCGACGGGGAATTGGCCTTCCAGCCGCTCGGCACGCCCGGAGCGGATGTCGGCGATCGATTCGGAGATGCGTTTGAGCGGCGCGAGGCCAAAGCGGACCTGGAAGATCGTGGTGAGCAGCAGCACGATGCCGAGTGCCGTGAAGGTGCCGCCGAGATAGTAGTCGAAGCTGCGCGTTTCGTCGAAAATCTCCGAGGCGTCGCCGGCGACGCTGACCAGGAACTTGCCGTCGGCGCCGAGATCGACCGGACGCTCGACCATGCGCAGGCTCTGGCCTTCGGGGCCGTCGACATAGGCGACGCGGATGCCGGCCGCGGTGAGCTCAGCGCCGCGCTCCTCGAGCTTCGGCAGCTTCTTGTCCCACAGCGAGCGCGAGGCGCGCACGTCGGGCTTCTCGGAATCGACGCGGGTGATCTGCCAGTACCAGCCCGACAGCGGCAGCTCGAACAAGGGCTCACCGAGCGACTGGAACTGACGGTCCGGCGGCTCGTCGGGGGTTGCGACCTCGGCGATCAGGGTGCGCAGATAGAGGTTGAGCCGGCGGTCGAAGGCACGCTCGCTCGCGTCCTTGTAGACCGAGGACAGCACGGTGCCGGTAATGAAGAGGATCACCACCACCCAGGCGGACGCGGAGACGAACAACCGGATGGCAAGCGAATTGCGGCGCATGCCCGCTAATTAAGCACCCGTGGGCGGCGGCGTCAGCAAATATCCAAGGCCCCGGACGGTCTGGATGATGTCGACATCCAGCTTCTTGCGGATGCGCCCGACGAAGACTTCGATGGTGTTGGAGTCGCGGTCGAAGTCCTGGTCGTAGAGATGCTCGACCAGCTCGGTGCGCGAGACCACGCGGCCGGTGTGGTGCATGAGATAGGCGAGCAACCGGTACTCATGCGAGGTCATCTTCACGGGATTGCCGGATACACTGACCTTGCCGGTGCGGGTGTCGAGCGACACCGGACCGCAGGTCAATTCGGATTGGGCGTGGCCGGCGGAGCGGCGCAGGAGCGCGCGAATCCGCGCCAGCACTTCCTCGAGATGAAAGGGCTTTGCGACATAATCGTCGGCGCCGGCATCGAAGCCCTGCACCTTGTCGCTCCAGCGGTCGCGCGCGGTGAGGATCAGGACCGGCATGACGCGCTTGTTGCGGCGCCACGCTTCCAGCACGGAGATGCCGTCCATCTTGGGCAGGCCGATGTCGAGCACGACGGCGTCGTAAGGCTCGCTGTCGCCGAGATAGTGCCCCTCTTCACCGTCAAAGGCGCGGTCGACGACATATCCGGCGTCGCTCAGCGCGGTGGTGAGCTGACGATTGAGATCCGGGTCGTCCTCAACGACGAGCAAGCGCACAGCCGCCTCCAGAATTGAACTGCACCAATTGCGCCATCAAGATGAACCCGTCCGGCGTGAACCGCCCATGAACGAACCAAACAACGCTTTGTTACTTTTTCTTCACATTGGCTTTTGGGGCGCTTCGATCCCGCTTTGACGCAAAATCCCGCCGCCCCGTTCAACGAGACGGCGATATAAGCAACTAAGGCGTTATCGTGGAAGCCCCATCGCCGCAAGCCTATCCGTGCCGGCGGTCACAGACGGCGCCCGGCATCTGCACTCGCGCAATAGCTCCTATGATCTTATCCTGTCACCTCGCTTTCGCTACACGCGGAAGAAGGCGAACCAGATCACGCCAAGGATCAGGATCGCGAGTCCGGTCGAAGCGGCCAGTAGCGCGAGCATCGAAGGGCCGGGCTCGGCCTGTCGAGCCTCCCTCGCCGTCTCGACGATGCGATCGTGTTGCTTCACTGCCATGGTGACCTCGTTCTCTGGCTGTCACGCAATTTCCGCGAGCCTTCGCGGCGTTATCCATGTGAAGGCCAACGCCGCTGATGATGCGATGTTCCCCTTCTGCCCCTTGCGCGGTGCGGCCGCAGCCTCCCGCCGGGGGCATGACGCAGCGCGAAACCGCCAACGGTTAACGCCATTGGCAGATTCAATCCGCCGACGCCTTTGTGATCGCCTTCCCCAGTGCTATCTTTAAGCTTTGTGCCCCTGTTGCGTTTCGGAGTTCGCCATGGCCCCTCGCGCCAACTGGAAAGGCTTTCTGCGGCTGTCGCTCGTGACCTGCCCGGTCGCGCTGTATCCGGCCACCTCCGACACCGAGAAGATCTCCTTCAACCAGATCAACCGCAAGACAGGCCATCGCATCAAGTACATGAAGGTCGATGCCGACACCGGCGAGGAAGTCGGCAACGAGGACATCGTCAAGGGCTACAAGGTCGACACCGACACCTATATCGAGGTCGGCAAGGAAGAGCTCGACGAGATCGCGCTGGAATCGACCCACACCATCGAGATCGACGAGTTCGTGCCCAAGTCCGACATCGACAGCCGCTATCTGATCCGTCCCTATTATCTCGTTCCCGACGGCAAGGTCGGCCATGATGCCTTCGCGGTGATCCGCGAGACCATCCGCACCATGAACAAGGTCGCGATCGGCCGCGTGGTGCTGACCAACCGTGAGCACATCATTGCGCTGGAACCGCTCGAGAACGGCCTGATGGGCACGTTGTTGCGCTATCCCTATGAAGTGCGCAGCGAGAAGGAATATTTCGGCGACATCCAGGACGTCAAAATCACCAAGGACATGCTCGATCTCGCCAAGCATATCGTCGAGCAGAAGTCCGGCGACTTCGAGCCGGAAGAGTTCGAGGATCACTACGAGAGCGCGCTGATCGAGCTCATCAATCAGAAGCGGAGCGGCATCAAGATCGCGCCGAAGGCCGCGCCCAAGACCGGCGGCAACGTCATCAACCTGATGGATGCGCTGAAGAAGAGCCTCGCCAACGGGAAGCAGGCAGCCCCGCCCGCAAAAGCCAACCCGCCCGCAAAAGCCAAGGGCAAGAAGACCAAGCGCGTCGAGGGCCAGCGCGAGATGCTGCTGCCGATCGCAGGCAGCGGCTCGGGCAAGCGCGCGCAGAAGGAAAAGGAAGAGCCGAAGAAGGCCGCAAAGCCGGCGCGAGCCCCTACCCGCGCCAAGAAGGCCGGCTAGCGCTTGATCCGGAAAAGCCTGCCCCGCACTTGATGCGAGGTGTGTAGCGGTTCTCCGGAAAGCCTCGGGCTCGACCCGAGGGATCATGCG
>Ga0207661_10003070_pt1 | contig 11557 bp, 16 predicted proteins | sample KBSC713LmetaG_FD_184337 | JGI IMG/M metagenome (GOLD analysis project Ga0207661, IMG submission 184337) | Corn rhizosphere microbial communities from Kellogg Biological Station, Michigan, USA - KBS C7.1-3L metaG (SPAdes) (version 2) | ecosystem: Host-associated > Plants > Roots > Rhizosphere ... | reverse complement strand
CGCCGTCTCCGAATACGCACGGCACGTCGTCGGCCTCGACGGCGCCAACTCGACGGAGATGGACCCGGAGACCCCGTTCCCCGTGATCGACCTACTGCCCGAGCAGAAGGGCGTCGAGGACCTCGGCGGCACGATGCGGCTCGGCGCGCAGGCAGTCGAGCTCGCGGCGGGGACGCTGGCGCGCGAGCTGTACGGCGAGGCCGTGATCCACGAGCGGCACCGGCATCGCTACGAGGTGAACAACGCGTACCGGCAGCAGCTCGTCGAGGCCGGGCTCGTCGTCTCGGGGACGTTCCAGGACGGCCGGCTCGTCGAGATCGTCGAGCTGCCGGACCATCCCTGGTTCGTCGCGTCGCAGTTCCACCCGGAGTTCAAGTCGCGGCCGACGCGTCCCGCGCCGCTCTTCCGCGGCTTCGTCGAAGCGGCGCTCGACCGCGCGCGGGTTCGCACCGGCGAACGCGTCGCCGCGTGAGCGACGTCGTAGACCTCTTCCTCGAGCTCGCCGCGCTGCCGACACCGCCGGGCGACGAGCGTGCCGCGGCAGACGTCGTCCTGCGCTACCTGCGCGGGCTCGGCCTGGACCCGGACGAGGACGACGTCGGGCCGTCGATCGGGTCGAACATGGGCAACATCTACGCACGCCTCGAGCCGACCGCCGAGGGCACGCCGATCTTCCTCTGCGCGCATCTCGACACCGTTCCGCCGTCCGGGTCGATCCAGCCGGTGGTCGAGGACGGGATCGTCCGCAACGCCGGCGGGACGATCCTCGGCGCCGACAACAAGGCCGCGGTCGCCGCGATGCTCGAGGGAGTCCGGCGCATGCTGGCGGAGAACCGGCCGCACGCGGGCGTCGAGCTCGTCTTCACGCCCAAGGAGGAGGTCGGGCTGATCGGCGCGTATGCGTTCGACCAGAGCCGGCTGCACGCAGAGATCGGCTACGTCTACGACCAGGCCGGGCCGATCGGCGAGATCATCCTCGGAGCGCCCTGGTCGCAGTCGATGGAGGTGCGCTTCCACGGCCGCGCGGCGCACTCGGGGATGTTCCCGGAGGAGGGCCGCTCGGCGATCCAGGCGGCCGCGCGCGCGATCGCCGACCTGCGCCTCGGCCGCGTCGACGAGGAGACGACCGCGAACGTCGGCGTGATCACCGGCGGGACGGGCGGGAACATCGTCCCGGAGTGGTGCACGTTCCTCGCCGAGGCACGCTGCCAGGACGAGGACAGGCTGCACGACTTCGTGCAGGAGATGGTCGACGCCTTCGCGTTCGCGGCCACGGCGACGGACTGCGAGGTCGAGACGACGCTGCGCAAGAGCTACCTCGGCTATCGCTTCAAGCAGTCGGACGACGTCGTGCAGCTCGCCGCGAGGGCGCTGCAGCGGTGCGGCCACGAGGTGAGCTACGCGCTCTCCGGCGGCGGCGCCGACGCGAACGTCTTCAACGAGCACGGCCGCCGCTGCCTGAACCTCGCCAACGCGATGACCGACATCCACACCCCGAACGAGCACATCGCGGTCGCAGACCTCGAGGCGATGGTCGAGGTGACGCTCGCGCTCGTGGAGGTGGCCGGGAGCCGCACGTGATGGAGGAGCGGCGGCTCGGGCCGGTCGTCGGGCTCGGCACGTGGAACACGTTCGGCGGCGACGCGGCGCTCGCGCGCGACGTCGTCGACGCCGCGCTCGAGACCGGCGTCGAGGTCTTCGACTCGTCGCCGATGTACCGCGGCGCGGAGGCCTCGCTCGGCTCGGCGCTGCAGGGCCGCGGCACGGTCGCGACGAAGATCTGGGCGCAGTCCGTCGAGGAGGGCCGCGAGCAGTACCGCCGCCAGCGCGAGTGGTTCGGGCGCGTCGAGATCGAGCAGATCCACAACCTCGTGGCGTGGCAGCAGCACCTGGAATGGCTCGAGGAGGAGCGCGCGTCCGGCCGGATCGGGAGGCTCGGCGTCACGCACTACGCGGACGGCGCGCTCGACCGGCTCGCCGACGCGGTGCGCACCCGCCGCTTCGACGTCGTCCAGCTTCCGTACAACCCGCACGAGCGCACGGTCGAGCGCGAGTTGCTCCCGCTCGCGGCCGAGCTCGGCGTCGCGGTGATCGTCATGCGCCCGCTCCACGAGGGAGAGCTCGCGCGGCGCACCGTCGATCCCGCCGCGCTCCGCGAGCTCGGCGTCGAGACGTGGCCCCAGGCGCTGCTCAAGTGGGCGCTCTCGGACGAGCGCGTCGACCTCGTCATCCCCGCCACCTCCAAGCCCGAGCGCACGGCCGAGAACGCGCGCGCCGGCGAGCCGCCGTGGTTCACGCCCGAGCAACGCGAGCTCGTGGAGCAGCTGTGCCGTACCTGAAGGTCGTCGAGGAGAACGGCAAGGAGGTCGTCGACCACTCCGGCTCCGTGGCGATCGTCGCAGTCGACACGCAGCGACAGGTCTGGCTCGTCCGCCAGTGGCGCCAACCGGCGCGAGCCCAGCTGCTGGAGCTGCCGGCCGGCACGCGCGAGCAGGGCGAGGAGCCGCTCGAGACCGCGAAGCGGGAGCTCGAGGAGGAGTGCGGGCTCGTCGGCGGTGCCTGGCGGGAGCTCGCGTCCGGCTGGACGACGCCGGGCTTCGTCCGCGAGCACATGACGCTGTTCCTGGCGGAGGGCGTCGAGCCGCGCGGCGAGCAGGATCTCGACGAGAGCGAGGACGTGCAGATCGTCCGATGGCCGGTGGACGAGATCGCGCAGCGGTTCGGCGAGCTCGACGACGTGAAGACGCAGCTCGGGCTGCTGCTCTACCTGCGCGACCAGGACTGACGCGAGATGAAGATCCCGTGTCCCGAGCTGCTCGTACACGTCAGCCCGCCGATGCGGGACGTGCAGGCGAACGGCCCGAACCGCCACGTCCGCCCGTAGGGCAGCGTGTGCGGCCGCGGGACGTTCCGGTTCGAGTTGTAGAGGATGCCGCCGCTGCAGACCGGCTGCGCAGGCTTCGCGGCGTACACCTCCCAGCCGTGCCAGTCGAGGCCGGCGCGCGCCATGCAGCCGGCCTGCTCGGCGGCCGCGTAATCGGCGCGGCGGATGCTGCAGAGCAGGTGCGCGGGCTTGGCCGGCACGTAGAAGCACTCGATGTTGCCGGTCGGCGTGCGAACGCCCGGCAGCGCGACCAGGAGCGCGATCAGCAGGTGCATACGGGTATCGTCCCACGCCGTGCGCATCGGTGTGGCGAGGGAGATCAAGACGGATGAGTACCGGGTGGCGTTGACGCCGGCGGGTGCGCGTGAGTTGGTGCAGCGGGGGCACGAGGTGGTGGTGGAGGCGGGTGCGGGTGCGGGGAGCTCGATGCCGGATGCCGATTACGAGCGGGCGGGGGCGAGGATCGCGTCGGTGGAGGAGGTCTGGGGCGGGGCGGAGCTGTTGTTGAAGGTGAAGGAGCCGATCGAGTCGGAGTACGGGCGGTTGCGTGAGGGGTTGGTGTTGTTCACGTATTTGCACATCGCGGCGGATGAGCCGTTGACGCGGGCGCTGCTTGGGAGTGGGATCACGGCGGTCGCGTACGAGACGGTGGAGACCGGGGACCGGCGGTTGCCGTTGCTGGCGCCGATGAGCGAGATCGCGGGCCGGCTCGCCTCGCAGGCGGGTGCGTATTTTCTGGAGAAGCCGTGGGTGGGCGGGGGCTTTTGCTGGGCGGTGTGCCGGGGGTGCAGCCGGGCAAGGTGCTCGTGCTGGGCGGTGGGGTGGTGGGCTACAACGCGGCGGTGATCGCGATCGGGCTGGGGGCGCAGGTGACGATCCTGGACAAGTCGATCGACCGGATGCGCTACCTGGACGAGATTCTCTCCGGCCGGGTCAGCACGGTGATGTCCTCGACGCTGCAGATCGAGTCGATGATCGGCGAGGCCGACCTGGTGATCGGGGCCGTGCTCGTGCCCGGCGCGCGGGCGCCCAAGCTCGTCACCCGCGAGATGCTGGGCGGGATGAAAGACGGCGCCGTGATCGTCGACGTGGCGATCGACCAGGGCGGCTGCGTGGAGACCGCCCACCCGACCACGCACACAGACCCCGTCTACGAGGTGGACGGCGTCATCCACTACTGCGTGGCCAACATGCCCGGCGGCGTCCCGATCACCTCCACCAAGGCACTCACCAACGCCACGCTGCCCTACGTGGAGGCGATCGCCGAGCACGGGCTCCAGAGCGCCGTCCACCGCGACAAAGCACTCGCCCTCGGCGTCAACGTGCTCCAGGGCAAGCTCACCTACCAGCCCGTCGCCGAAGCCCACGGCCTCGACTACACACCACTCGGCGAGCTGATCGCCGCTTAGGACTCGGGCTTGGGGTCGTTGCCCTGCTTGGGCGGCGACAGCTTCACGACGACCCACGTGATCCCCGCCGCTGCGCCGACGACGCACAGGCAGAAGAGGATGAATGCGAGCACTCCGAGGACGTTCTCCATTCCGAACCTAGAATAGCCCGATGGGTAGCTCAGCCGGGACGCGGGCATGCGTGATCGTCCTCGATGCGGTGGGGGCCGGCGAGCTGCCGGACGCCGACGAGTACGGCGACACCGGCTCGAACACGCTCGCGAATGTCGCGAAGGCGGTCGGGGGCCTCGACCTGCCGACGATGGAGGCGCTCGGGCTCGGCAACGTCCAGCCGCTCGAGGGCTGCCCGCCGCAGCCCGGCGCGCCCGCCGTGGCGGGCCGCCTCGTCGAGCGCTCGAAGGGCAAGGACACGACGACCGGTCACTGGGAGCTGATGGGCGTCGTGACGGCCCAGCCGTTCCCGACCTACCCGCACGGCTTCCCGCACGACGTGATCGACCCCTTCATGCACCGCACCGGCCGCGGCGTGCTCGGCAACAAGGCGGCGTCCGGGACGGAGATCATCCAGGAGCTCGGAGAGGAGCATCAGGAGACGGGCAAGTGGATCGTCTACACGTCCGCCGACTCCGTCTTCCAGATCGCCGCGCACGAGGACACGGTGCCGCTCGAGGAGCTCTACGACGCGTGCAGGATCGCGCGAGAGATCCTCGCGGGCAAGCATGCCGTCGGCCGCGTGATCGCGCGGCCCTTCACCGGCTCGCCCGGCAGCTACGAGCGCACGCCCAACCGGCACGACTACTCGCTCGTGCCGAAGCGGCCGAACTATCTCTCGCTCGTGCGCGACGCCGGGATGACCGTGCACGGCGTCGGCAAGATCTCGGACATCTTCGCGGGCTGCGACATCGACGAGTCGCATCCGACGAAGTCGAACAGCGACGGCATCCAGCAGACGGAGAAGCTGCTGCGCGAGCTCGACGAAGGGCTGATCTTCGTCAACCTCGTCGAGACGGACATGCTCTGGGGCCACCGCAACGACCCGGTCAACTTCCACCGCTGCCTGCAGGATTTCGACCGGCGGCTCCCCGATCTCCTCGACGCGCTGCGCCCAGGCGACCTGCTCGTGATCACCTCCGACCACGGCTGCGACCCCACCACGCCGTCCACCGACCATTCGCGCGAGCACGCGATGTTGATGGCGTACGTGGAGGGGCGAAACGCCGCCGGCCGCATCCACGAGGGGGAGTTCGCCGACGTCGGCGCGACGGTCAACGTCTGGCTCGGCGGCAAGGCGCCCTCCAAGGGCATCCCCGGCTCGCCGATCCTCACCCCGTGAAGCTCGACAATCCCCTGCTCGTCCGCCGGGAGTACGCGAGCGAGGAGCGTCTGGCCAAGCGGAACGCGGTGCCACGCTCGCTCTCGCAGGGCCGGAACCTGGAGGATGCGGCCTTCGAGGCGGTCGCGGAGCTGAAGCCGGCGCGCATGGTCGACATCGGTTGCGGGCTCGGCGAGATGGGCGAGCGCGTCCAGCGCGAGCTCGGAACGCACGTCCGCGCACTGGACGTCTCACCCCGGATGGTCGAGCTCGCGAAGGCACGTGGCCTCGACGCGCAGATCGGCGACGCCGAGCACCTGCCGTTCCCCGACGCCGACTTCGCCTGTGCCTTCGCCGGCGACGTGGACGCCGAGCTCGTCTTCCCGGACACGGAGTCGATCAGGACGTTCGTCGCGTCGACGATCGACCGCGCGCACCTCGCCCCGCGGGTGCCGGAAGTGGACGGCCCGTTCCGGGCGGCGGCGCGGCACGTCGTCTTCGTCGCGAAGGGCCCGCGGTGATCCGCGCCGCGGAGCTGATCCAGCGCAAGCGCGACGGTCGCGAGCTCGGGGGCGAGGAGCTGGCCGACCTCGTGCTCTCGTATGCCCGCGGCGAGGTGCCCGACTACCAGATGGCGGCGTTCCTGATGGCCGTCTACTTCCAGGGCCTGACGAGCGCCGAGACGTACGCGCTCACCGACGCGATGGTGCGGAGCGGGGAGACGGTCGACCTGGGCGTGGCGCTCGGGCGGCGTGTCGTGGACAAGCACTCCACCGGCGGCGTGGGCGACAAGACGACGCTCGCGGTCGGGCCGATCGTCGCCGCGTGCGGCGTGCCCTTCGGAAAGATGAGCGGCCGCGGGCTCGGTCACACCGGTGGCACGCTCGACAAGCTCGAGTCGATCCCCGGCTTCCGCGTCTCGCTCACCACCGACGAGCTGATCGAGCAGGTGCGCGAGGTGGGCATGGCGATCGTCGGCCAGACGGCGAATCTCGTCCCGGCGGACAAGCTGCTCTACGGGTTGCGCGACGTCACGGCGACGGTCGACAACGTCTCGCTGATCGCCGCGTCGATCATGTCGAAGAAGATCGCCGCCGGCGCGGACGCGATCGTGCTCGACGTCAAGGTCGGTGACGGCGCGTTCATGAAGTCGCTCGCGGACGGCCGGGTGCTGGCCGAGTCGATGATCTCGCTCGGCCGCCGCGCGCACCGCGAGGTCGTCGCCGTGCTCACCGACATGGACCAGCCGCTCGGCCGCGCGGTCGGGAACGCGCTCGAGGTGCGCGAGGCGCTGCAGACCGTGCGCGGGGAGGGGCCGGACGACTTCACCGAGCTCGTGCTCGACTCCGCGGCGCACCTGCTCGCGCTCTCCGATCTCGGCGTCGACGGTGTCGAGGCGCGCCGCCGCGCGGAGGCGGCGGTCGCGGACGGCTCGGCCGTCGCGGCGTACGAGCGGTGGATCCGCGCGCAGGGCGGCGATCCAGACGAGGCGGCCCTCCCGAAGGCGCCGCTGATCCGGGAGGTCTTCGCCCCTCGCGGCGGCTTCGTGCACCGGCTCGCCGCGCTGCCGGTCGGGCTGGCAGCCGTCCATCTCGGCGGCGGGCGGCGGGAGAAGGACGACGCGATCGACCATGCCGTCGGCATCGTCTGCCTGAAGAAGCGCGGCGACCGCGTCGAGGAGGGCGAGCCGCTCGCGGAGATCCACGCGCGGACCGAGACCGCGGCGGAGGAGGCCGCCGCCGACGTGCTCCGGGCGTACGAGCTCGGGGACGACGAGCCCCGCGCCCGCCCGATCGTCCTCGACACGCTGGCCTAGCCGTGCCGGAGCTGCCCGAGGTCGAGACCGTCCGCCGCCGCCTCGCGCCCGTGCTCGAAGGGCGCACGTTGCACAGTGTCACTATCTCCGATCCGCGGCTGACGCGGCCGTACGATCCCGACGCGGTCGCGGCGGAGCTGCAGGGCGAGCGGGTCGCCGAGGTCGGGCGGCGCGGCAAGTACCTCCTGCTGCGCTTCGCCTCGGGGCGCGTCCTGCTCGTCCACCTGCGCATGACGGGCGGCTTCCTGCTCGAGCCGGGGTCACACGAGCGGGCGGTGCTCGAGCTCGAGGGCGGCGGCCGGATCGCCTATCGCGACGTCCGCCGCTTCGGGACGTGGCTCGTGCTGGAGCCGGAGGAGGTGGACGCGTATCTCGCCGAGCGGCTCGGCGAGGAGCCGCTCGACGCACTCTTCACGGTCGCGCTGCTCGGGGAGCGGCTCGCGGGCCGCCGGGCGCCGATCAAGGCGGCGCTGCTCGACCAGCGGACGCTCGCCGGCATGGGGAACATCTACGTCGACGAGGCCCTGTGGCGCGCGCGGATCCATCCGCTGCGGCCGGCCGAGTCGCTCGACCGCAACGACCTGCGGCGGCTGCACCGGGCGATCCGTGCGGCGCTCGAAGCCGGGATCGCGCGGCAGGGCTCGACGCTCCGGGACTACCGCCAGCCGGACGGGTCGTCCGGCTCGATGCAGGACGAGTTCAAGGTGTACGGGCGGGAGGGCGAGCCGTGCGACCGTTGCGGCACGCCGATCGCGAAGACGCGGGCGGGCGGCCGCGGGACATGGTTCTGCCCGGAGTGTCAGGCGGCGCGGCCGACGAGCTCGTCGAGCCGGCCGTCGCGGTCGAGCCGCCAGAGCTCGGTGTAGCCGCCGATCACCTGGTCGTCGATGAGGATCTGCGGCACCGTCCAGCCGCCGGTCAGGTCGTGCAGCCGCTGCCGGAAGCCCGCGTCGTCCTCCAGATGGATCTCCTCGTAGGGAATCCGCTTCGAGTCGAGCAGCGCCTTGGCGCGGACGCAGTAGCCGCACCAGGTGGTCGTGTACATCTGAATCCGGGCCATATCCCTTCTAACGCGGAAAGGGCGCGATCCGTTCCCGGGCCTACACTGCGTCCGGATGGCGTCCCGTTCGTACACGACCGAGGCGGTCGTCCTCCGGTCGATGCGGCTGGGCGAGGCGGACCGCGTCCTCCACCTGTACACGCTCGACCGGGGCCGGATCGGGGCGGTCGCGAAGGGCGTCCGGAAGACGAGCTCGCGCTTCGGCGGGCGACTGGAGCCGCTCTCGCACGTGGAGCTCGTGCTCCACCAGGGCAAGAGCGACCTGCAGACGGTCACGAGCGTCCAGCTCGTGCAGTCGCACCAGATAGCGCGGGACGACTACTACCGGCTGAGCGTCGGGCTGATCGGGGCGGAGGCGATGCTGCGGCTCTTCCACGAGCAGGAGGCGAACGAGCGGGCGTTCACGGCGGTGACGCGCTTCCTCGACGCCCTGGACAGCGCGCCGCATGCGGCCGAGCGGCCGGCGCTCGACCCGCTCGCCCTCTCGTTCCAGCTGAAGCTGCTGTGGCTCTCCGGCTACCTGCCGCACCTGACGAGCTGCGCCGAGTGCGGGGCGAAGGACGCGACGCTCGTCGGCTACTCGCCGCGCGCCGGCGGCGCGGTGTGCGGCGCCTGCGCCGTCCAGGCGGAGGCGCTCGGGCTGAGCGGCGACGGGATCCGCGGCATCGAGGCCCTGCTCGCGAGCCCGCTCGCCGACGCGGCCGGGCTCGGCCTGGGCGAGCGCGCGGCGCGCGACGCGTTGCGGGTGATCACGTCGAGCTACGAGTACCACGGCGGCTTCCGCCTGCGCACGCTGAGCGCCTGACCACGTACGGGCCGTCAGGCGTCGTCGTCCGAGCGGATGTCCTCGGCGACCCGCTCCTTGAAGGGCTGCAGCTTCTCGAACGCCTCGTCCGGGTCGATGCCGCCCTCCGGGGCGTCGCCGAGCAGCCACGGAGCCGCGTCGACGGCGGTCTTCCAGGCGGCCTCCTCGACGTCCTGGCCGTCCGCTTCGTCCGGGTCCTCCAGCACCTCGACACGGTCGAGGTAGACGTTCGTGAACCCGTTCCGCTGCTGCTCGTGGAACTCGATCCGTGCGCGCCGGCCCTCCGCCGCGACGGCCTGCCTGGCGATCGGCTCCTTGAACGTCGTGTACTCGTTGCCGTCCTCGTCGCGGAGGACGAAGCGCGTGTTGCCGGACTGCGTCTGGAACGCCTGCACCTCGCGGACGGCGACCTCCTTCTCGGCCATGGCAGGCTTGTGCCCGTGAAGCGCACGCTCGAAAACGGCTACGAGCTCGACGACGACCGCGGGCGGCTCGACCGCGACGCGATCCACGCCTACCTCGGCGGCGAGTCGTACTGGGCGAAGGGCCGCCCGCGCGACCGGCAGGACGAACTGATCGACGGCAGCGCGCACGTCGTCGGCCTGTACAGGGGCGGCACGCAGGTCGGCTTCGCGCGCGCGGTCGACTGCGACGCAGCCGGCTTCGTCTACCTCGCCGACGTCTACGTGCTGGAGGAGCACCGCGGCCACGGGCTCGGCGTCGAGCTCGTGCGGGAGATCGTCGAGGGCGGCCCGTTCGCACAGCGTCGCTGGGTGCTGCACACGAAGGACGCGCACGCGCTGTACGCGAAGCTCGGCTTCGGGCCGAACGAGCGCCTGCTCGAGCGGCCGGGCTCTAGTCCGCCGTCGTGAAGTTCGTCAGCTGCATGGCGCCGTGCGAGCACACGGGCGTCGGCGGATCGATCTTCACATCGAGCGTGCCGCCGCCCGGAGCGGTCACCCGCAGCCCGGACGCCGTCGGCTCGCACGGGTTGCCCTCGCCCGGCCCCTGCACGTCGGGCGAGAAGCGCGCCTGAGCGGTCGCGGAGGCGCCCGGCTGCACCGTGACGTTCACGGCGGTCTGCGTGCCCGGCTGCTCGGGCGTCGTCTTCGTCGGCAACTCCTTGCCGCCCGCGTCCAGGAGTTGCAGCTGCGGCAGCCCGCTGACCGTGCACGCGGACTGCGACGAGTTCGTGACGCGCAGCGTGTAGACGATGTTCCCGGCGCCCGCGCTGCCCTGCAGCACGGTGAACATCCCGCTCAGGTCGGAGGCCGCGCACGCGTTCGACGCGGACACCGGCGGGGAGGACGAGGTCGCCGTGACGACGTGCGTGACCGTCTTCGTGACCGTGACGGTCTTCGAGGAGGCGTTCGTCAGGCCGCAGCCGGCGGCGACCAGGGCCGCTCCAGCGCATCCGCCAGCCAGGAGGCCACGCCGGACAGCGGCACGCGCTCCTGCGCCAGCGAATCGCGGTCGCGCACCGTGACCGTCTCGTCTTCCAGCGTCTGATCGTCGATCGTAAAGGCCCATGGCGTCCCGATCTCGTCCTGTCTGCGGTAGCGGCGGCCGATCTGGCCCGAGTCATCGTGTTCCACCGCGAAGCGGCGGCGCAAGTCCTCGAAGAGCGTTCGCGCCCGCCCGGCCATCTCCTCGTTCCGCGGGATCAGCGGGAGGACGGCCGCCTTGACCGGCGCGACGCGCGGCGAGAGCCGCAGGACGGTGCGGTCGCGCTCGCCGACCACCTCCTCGTGGTAGGCGTCGCAGAGGAGCGCGACGAAGATCCGCTCGATCGACACCGCGGGCTCGATCACGTACGGCGTGTACCGCTCGCCGTCCGGCCCGACGTACTCGAGCTTCGTGCCGGAATGCTCGGTGTGCTGGGTCAGGTCGAAGTTGCCGCGGTTCGCGACGCCCTCCAGCTCCTGCCACCCGATCGGGTACAGGTACTCGATGTCGCTCGTGCCGCTCGAGTAGTGCGAGCGCTCCTCCGCCGTGTGCTCGCGCACACGCAGTTGCTCGCGGCGCAGCCCGAGCCCGAGGTGCCAGTTCAGGCGCGCTTCGATCCAGTACTCGTACCAGCGCTCCGCCTCGTCGGGCGGGACGAAGAACTCCATCTCCATCTGCTCGAACTCGCGCACCCGGAAGAGGAAGTTGCCGGGCGTGATCTCGTTGCGGAACGACTTCCCGGTCTGCGCGATCCCGAAGGGCGGCTTGCGCCGCGCGAGCTGCAGCACGTTCTTGAAGTTGATGAAGATCCCCTGCGCGGTCTCG
>Ga0207661_10003064_pt1 | contig 11569 bp, 9 predicted proteins | sample KBSC713LmetaG_FD_184337 | JGI IMG/M metagenome (GOLD analysis project Ga0207661, IMG submission 184337) | Corn rhizosphere microbial communities from Kellogg Biological Station, Michigan, USA - KBS C7.1-3L metaG (SPAdes) (version 2) | ecosystem: Host-associated > Plants > Roots > Rhizosphere ... | reverse complement strand
AAGGACGCCGCCGCGGCTGGAGCGCAGCAGCGTCTGCCCGAAGAGATCCACCTCCGACACGAGCCGCTCCGCGCGGCCGTTCACCCGGTACACGGCGCTGGTTCCCGGCGGGAAGGACAGTTGCCCGGCCAGCTCGGGATCGGGATCGGGGTTCTTCCAGATCTCGTGCTCGCGCGGGATCACCCCCGTCACCACGCGCGGCGACGATTCGCTGGAAAGCACCGCGCGCTCGAACCTGCAGGGGAGGGTGGGCGCGCCCAGAATCGGCGAGGCCTGCAGCTGAAAATGCAGGTGCGGGCGCGGCGACCGACCCGAGCTGCCGCACAGGCCCACGACCTCGCCGCGCTTGACGACCTGTCCAGGCGTCACCGTCACCGACTGTGACGCGAGGTGCGCGACCAGCGAGTAGACGCCGGGCGCGTGGTACAGCATCACAGCGTTGCCCCAGTTCCGATCGAGGTCCATTCCCCCGATCGGGTTGTCGGGCACGTCGTTCTCCACCAGGACGACCGTGCCGTCCGCGGCTGCGAGCACGGGCAGCTGGTAGCAGTGGTAGCTCGCGAGATCGTCGGTGGGCTCGCCCGCCAGGAAGAGCTGTCCGTCTTGCCCGACGACCTCGAAGTCGAACGCGTACCGCCAGGGGCCCTGGTGGGTGTGGGCGCCGTCGATGCCCTGCGTACAGATCCAGCCGGCGCGGAACGGCAGCCCGAACGCCACGCCCATCCCCAGCCCGCTGTCGGCCCGCTCGATCCGCGTCTGAAAGAAGCGGAGGTTGCGCTCGGGCGAACCGGGCGCGAAGTCGACCGCCTTGGGAAGCCGATCGCGCAACCGCTGGCGCATCGCGCACAGCACGACGAGCAGGACGAGGTTGAACGGAAGCACCAGCAACGGCAGGCCCCAGAGGGCCATCACGCGCTGCAACGCCAGGGTCACGACCGCGCACAGCGCCGCACCGGCCGCGGCCAGTCCGAACGACGCCGGGCTCGGAACGAACCAGGTTCCCCCCAGTGAGATCGCCGCGAGAACGCCGTTGAACAGCAGCGGCGCCGCCGTCGCGGCCGGCACGCCCGCGTGGCGCAGGAACGGGACCAGCGCCAGCGCGCCGGCGGCTCCCAGCAGGAACGCGACCCGGCTGTGGATGAGCAGCGCCGCCAGCACCAGCGCGCCGGCCTCGATCCGCGGCACGAACACGAGCGCACCGACCCACGCCAGCCAATCCAGCGCCGGCGTTCGCGCCGCCGGAATCATCTCGGCGCGCGGCTGCAGGCCCAGCGCGGGCGCCACGAGCAAGAGAAGGTACGTCGCGAGCAGGAACGGGACGGTCAGCGCCGGAAGCGCCAGCACCTTGCCCGCCGTCGCCGCGAAAGCCGACACCAGCAGCACGGTCAGCGCGCCCCAGGCCGCCGCCAGGGCCAGCGCCGCCGGCCCGATCCCGAAGAGGTGCCCGATCGCCAGGCCCGCGAAGAGCGCGTTGTAGCCGTACGCTCCTTCCGCAAGCGCGCCGTCCGCGAGCGCCATCGCGCGCGCGACGATCGCGGCCCCCACCAGCGCCGTCAGCCCGCCGAGGCAGGTCGGCAGGTCCAGCGCGGTCGCGGCCAGGAGCAGGAAGCCCGACACGCGCGAGCGCGCGATCAGGATCTGCGCATACGAGCGCAACGACGCGTCGGCGATCCGGCGCGCGTCGCGCACGACTCGAGGACCGGCGGCGACACCGGCCGCGGCGAACGCTAGCGCAGCCAATCGGGCACGGCCTCGAGCTGGTTCAGATCGTCGACGGTCTCGGCGCGGCGGATCTCCGCGACGGAGCCGTTCGCGCCGATCAGCACCACCGCCGGCCGCATGGTGATGAACTGCATCCACTGCGTGACGTTGTAGGCCCCGACGTTCCCGAAGATGATCCGATCGTCGATCGCCAGCGGCGGCAGCGACACGGCGTCGCGCATCACGTCGATGTTCATGCACAGCGGGCCGTAGAGGACGGTCGGCTCCTCCAGACCACGCACCTCCTGCGTCATGCTGACCTCGTGCCGGTACCAGAACGCGGTGAACAGCAGGTTGACGCCCGCGTCGATCACGAGCGCGCGTCGTCCGTCGGGCAGCCGCTTCGTCGCTTGCACCGTCGAGATCAAGCTGCCCGCCTCGTCGACGAGGGCGCGGCCGGTCTCGAGCACCAGCGTCGGCATCTGCCCCGCCGGGCAGTCGAGCTCGGAGAGGCCGGCGCAGATCGCCTCCGCGTAGCGCGAGAACGCCGGGCTCGCCTGCTGGCCGTCCAGGTACTGGCTCTTGAGCGTGTTGGGCGACGCGAAGCCGCCGCCGAGATCGATGAACGACACGCGCGCGCCGTGGCGGGAGCGCAGCTCGTTGGCGAGGCGGGCCATCTTCGCCGCGGCCGCGCCGTAGGCCTGCGGTTCCTGCACGAACGTCCCGATGTGCGTGTGGAGGCCGATGAGATCCATCGCCTGGCCGCCCAGCACGCGCGTGATCGCCTCGTGCGCCTGACCCGATTCCAGGTTCAGGCCAAATCGGCTCCACGACTGCACGCCCTCGATCGCCATGTTCACGCGGATCGCCACCCGGGCGCGCCGGCCGCCGGTCTGGGCGATGCGCTCGATGCGCGTGACCTCGTCCAGGTTGTCGACGTGCAGGATCGACCCACCGGCGATCGCGCGCGCCAGCGCGTCGTTCGGCTTGTACGGTCCGTTGAAGTGGATCCGCTCGGGCGGGATCCCGAGCGTCACGGCCTTGTCGTACTCGAACGGCGAGACGACCTCGGCGAACGCGCCCTCGCGGTGGAACACGCGGCAGATCGCCTGGAGGTAGTTCGTCTTGTAGGACCAGGCCAGCCGCACCGACGGGTAGCGCCGCGAGAACGCCTGTTCCAGATCGCGGTACCGCTCGATGAGCGTGCGCTCCGAGAAGACGAACAGCGGCGAGCCGTAGCGCGCGACCAGATCGGCGATCGCGACGCCGTCGATGTGTGTCTGCACGCGCGGGCCCAGGCGCTGGCCGAACTTGTTGAGGGCGCCGATCTGGTGGCGGACGATGCCGGGACGTTCGTAGGGCAAGGTGGTGCTCAAGTGCCGCATCCTTTCTTTACGTTTTACGTGGACGCTAGGAGGTCGTTTCGGGGCGCACGCGCAGCGACGCCGAGATCGTCGCGGCGTGGGCGATCTCGCCGGTCGTCACGATCCGTTCGAAGTCCCGCATGTCGATCACCTGATCCAGCGAGATGCGAACGAACAGCTTGCCGACCTCGTACGGCGGTAGCGCCGCCGGCGTCTCGCCGCGGGCGAGATCGACGACCACGCGCGGCAGATCGACGCCCGCGCCCGTCGCCAGGTGCACCCAGGCCGGGAAGCGCGGGTTGATCTCGATGACGTGATACTGGGTCGGGCCGGCGCGCAGCGCCTCCACCTCCAGCGGCCCGCGCCACCTGGTGGCGGCCGCGAAGCGAGCCGCGACGTCCACCAGGGCCTCGTGGCGAATCGTGACGCCCGCCCACCCCTTGCCCTTGTCGGTGAGCGCGAGCTTCTTCATGACGACCGGGCCGAGGAGTCCGCCCTTGCCGTCGCCGACGCCGACGAGGTTCACCTCCTCGCCGCGGACGCGCGCTTGCAAGATGACGGGCCCGCCCCAGGCCGCGAGGGCGCGATAGTAGGCGGCGATCGCCTCTTCACGACACGTCGCCAGCGTCGCGCCGTAGTAAGGACCTTTCACGTACAGCGGGTACCGCACCTTCCCGTCGACCCGCGCGATGTCTTCGACGCTGGCGACGACGGCGGTCTCGGGAACGTCGATGCCGGCCGCGCGTCCCAGCGCCGCGAGCTGCGCCTTTCCGCGCAGCTCGAGCTGCTGCGCGGTCGGGACGAACAGCGCGATCCCCATCGCCCGCAGCTGGGGCTCCAGCGCGATGAAGAGGGGCAACTCGGCGTCGAGGGTCGGGATGATCACGTCCAGCGGCGCGCGCTCGTGGATCGACGTCAGGCGATCGAGAAACGCATGCGCGCCCGCGGACGGATACGTGAGCAGGAATACCCGATCGGCGAGATCGCGCGCGTACACGCCGGGATCCAGCGCGTCGTACGTGAGCCCGATCCGTCGCTCGCCCGGTCGCGCGCCGTCGCGCAGCGAGCGCAGGACCGGCACGCCCGGTCCGGGATTGTCGGTGGCGTTGAGGCCGGTGACGGCGATCGTGAGCGGTCGCGCGCTGGCGTTCACGAGCGCGTCCTTTCCGACGCCGCGACCAGACCCATCTGCCGCAACGTCCGGACGAAATCCGAGACGTGCTCGCCCAGGTCGGGCGGCGCGGCGGGAAAACGTTCCCGGACGCGCGCCGCGAGCGTGCCGGTGTCGGAGGCGTCGACGCCCTCGCGCAGCGCGGCCAGCGCGATCAGGCCGGTCGCGTTCACGTTGAACGTGGCGCCGGTCCCTGGGTCGAAGATGAAACCCGTGTCGCTGATCGCAAGGTCGGCCAGTCGAGAGCTCATGGAAGGGATGTCGCCGGCCGCGGCCAAAAGGATCACCGCAGGAACGAAACAATTCCGGCGCGCCAGTCAGGCGAGATTTTTTGAAGACGCGGCGTCTCGCGGGGGACTAACCGCCCGGACCCGATGACAGCGCTCGTCTCGTTGTTGGCGCTCGCGCGCGCGGAACCGCACGATGCGGTGGACGCGCGCGTCTCGACGTCCGACCTCGAGACGGAACGGGCATGCCACCTCGCGGCGCGCGCCGCGACCGGCGAGCAGGCGGCGACGCGGCAGCTCTTGACCCTGGTCGCGCCGGCGGTGTTGCGATCGGTGCGGCTGGTTCTCGGATCGAAGAGCCCGGAGGTGGAGGACGCCACGCAGCAGGCGCTGATGGCGTTCGTCGAAGCGCTCCCGAGCTTTCGCGGCGAATGCCATCCTTCCGGTTTTGCCTCGCGAATCGCGGTGCACGCGGCGTTGACCTGCCGGCGGCGCGCGGGGCGGCTGCGCGTCGTCGCGCTGGGAACCGAGGATCTGACCGAGGCCACGGAGCGCCGCCGCGCGCCGCACGACGATGCCGGCACCGCGGCCTACCAGCGGCGCTGCGTGCGCGATCTTCTCGCGCGGCTGCCGCCCGATCAGGCCGAGGTGATGGCGATGCACGTCGTCCTGGGACATTCGTTGCTGGAAGTTGCGCAAGCGACGTCGATCCCGCTGAACACGGTCAAGAGCCGGCTGCGGCTGGCCAAGCAGGCGCTGCGGCGTCACCTGGACGCGGAATGGCCATAGACGTCGACGTTCATCCCGACGATCTGCTCCACCGGGCGCGGCGCGTGCGCCCGCTGTCGCAGGACGAGCAGCTCTATCTCGACGCGCACCTTCGCGACTGCTCGACGTGCCGTTTCGTTCGCGATGCGGGGCGTGCCTTCGATGGCGAGGCCATCGCGACCGGGCCCGCGAGTCTGGACGGGCTGGTCGAGCGGACGATGCAGCGGCTGCGTCATCCGGGCCGGGTGCGACGGACGATGCCGCGCCGCCTGGCGGCGGGCGCGATGACCGTCGTCGCCATGATCGGCGGCGTCGCGTTCGCCAGCTACTGGGGCAGCCGGCATCCCGCGCCCGCCCCCGAGCCGATCCCGACGCGCGCGGCGGCGTTGCAAGCCGTCCGCAAGCATCACGTGGGTGCGCTTCAGCGAGAAGACGTCGCGGCCGCGCCGGTTGCGGATCTGGTCCTGGTTCCAGTCGTCGCGACGATCCCGGTCGGCGATCGCGCCGCGCCGTCCGCCCCTCGCGGCGCTGCGCCGGCCAGCCGGCGGCTGGCGCTCGCCCGGCGGCCCGACGACGGCGAGACCGCCGCGCGCCTGTTCGAGGCGGCGAACCGCGCCCGCCGGCAGGGCGACGTCACCGCGGCGGAGACGGCGTACGAAACGCTGTGGGCGAAGTTCCGCACGACCGGCGAGGCGATCACGTCGCGCGCCATCGCCGGCCAGTGGATGCTCGATCGGCACAAGCCGCGCGCCGCGATCGCGCTTTTTCGCCAGTACCTCAGGGCAGCGTCCCGGGGGGAGCTGGAAGAGGACGTCCTCGTCGGGCTGGCCGACGCGCACGAGCTGGCCGGCGAGCGGTCGGCGGCTGGTGCGGTCTGGCGTCGGTTGCTCGCCGATCACCCCGGGTCGGTGCACGCGGCGCGCGCGCGTGACGGGCTTCGGCGGGCGCAGCCCGGAACCGTGCCATGAACGCGCGGCGATCGATCGGGTGCGCGCTTCTCGCGATCACCGCGCTCGTGAACCCCAGTCGGGCGCGCGCCGCGGTCGAGGAGGGCGCCGTCGTCAGGGTGCACATCGTCTCTTCGCCCGCCGAAGCGCGCACGACGCGGGAGGTCCTCGCCGACCTGCTCTCGCGCATCGGGATCGGGTTCGCCGACGGGGCAGGGGCGACGCCGCCGCTCGTCGACGTGGAGATCGACCTGTCGACGGGCCGGGGGGGACCGTCGGTGACGCTCACGACGCGAGAGCCGCCCGTGCTCATCTGCCGTCGCTTCCTCAGCCCGCAGGCTTCGCGCGAGGTGCTGATCGAGAGCGCCGCCGAGGTCGCCTACGCGGCCGTCGAGAGCCGCGCCCGAGCGCTCGGCGTCGTGCATGAAGCGGGCCCCCCGGCGCCGGCCGCCGGTCCGCAGAGCCAGACGCCGCCCGCGCCGCAGGCCGACCTCGCCGCCGTCGTCGACGCCGGAGCGCCAACCCTTCACACCCGGGCCGCGAGCGACGGTCCGATGCCCCGCTACGGCGTCGATGCCGCCGCTTTCGCGGAGATGCAGGTGCGCGACGCCGGCGCGCGCCCCGCGGCCGGCGGTGGCGCCGCCGTCACCTTCGGCCTGCGTGGGTTCCGCCTGGACCCCGCGCTCACGCTGGGCCTCTCGTATCTGCGGGCGGTCGGTGTGGAGGATCCGGCCGCGCCGAACCTCAGCATGGTGTCGACCCGGATCGGCGCCACCGTCGACGCGCTCGCCTTCCGGTGGATCTCGGTGCAGATCGGTCCTTCGCTGTCGCTCGACTTCGTTCGCGGCGATGCGCCGGCGTTCATGCCGGGTCCCGGTCCCGGGATCATGCCGGTGCCCGGCGCGACGCAGTCTTTTTCAGGCCTCGCGATCTGGGCGGGTGGCAGCGCGCGTGTCTCCGTCCGCGTCACGCAGAGCGCGCACGTCTTCCTGGCGGCCGGCGCCGACTACCAGATGCGGCAAGCCGGGCCGGCTCGGATGGTCGCCGGGGGTCCGCCGAACGGCGCCGTCGGCGTGCCTGCGCAGTGGATGGACGAAGGCCTCCCCGGGTGGCGGTCGTCGCTGGTGGTCGGGCTGGCGTTCACGCTGGCGGGGCGACCCCTGATGGTCCACTGATCCGGGCGCGCTGGTGCGGCCAAAGCCGCGCGCGTTTTCAAGCTTCACTCGCGGCGCGACATCGTTAACCTGGGGCGCGCATGTCGATGACGTTTTCGGGTTGGCTCGCCGCGCAGCATCCCCAGATCCCGCAGGCCGGCGCGCAGGCGATCCTGACGCTGGCCGAGGGGGGCGCGACGGTGCCGTTCATCGCCCGCTACCGCAAGGAGCAGACCGGAAACCTGGATGAGGTTGCCATCCGCCAGGTGATCGACGCGAAGGAGCGCTGGGACGATCTCAGCAAGCGACAGGCCTTCATCGTCGAGGAGATCGGACGACAGGGGAAGCTGACGCCCGACCTGGAGGCGCGCGTTCGCGGCACGTTCGACCCGGTGGCGCTGGAAGATCTCTATCTGCCGTACAAGCAGAAGCGAAAGACGAAGGCGCAGACGGCGCGCGAGGCGGGGCTGGAGCCGCTGGCTGAATGGCTGTGGGCGTGCGGGCACGGCCAGGCCGCCGCCGGCGAGACGCCCGAGGCCCGCGCCGCGAAGTTCGTCGACGGGGCGAAGGGCATCGCCGACGCCGCGGCCGCGCTGGCCGGCGCGACCGACATCGTGATCGAACGGCTCTCCGAGGACACGGGCCTGCGCCGGCAGGTGCGCGACGCGTACTTCGAGCGCGGCTGCGCCCGCGTACGCAAGGGCGAGAAGGCGAAGACGCCCAGCCGCTTCGAGAACTACTTCTCCTACCAGGAGCCGATCAAGGAGTTGCTGAAGCCGACCAGCTCGCACCGCTACCTGGCGATGCGCCGCGGGTGGCTGGAGGAAGAGCTGGTGCTGACGCTGGGCGGCCGCCTCGCCGAGGACGGGACCGGCGATCCGCTGCTCGACGAGCTGACCGCGGTGTTCGAGGGCGCCGCCTGTCCGCCGGCAGGGGCGTCGTTCGCGGGCGCGCCAATCTTGAAGCGGGCGGCGCGCCTGGCCCTGCGCGCGCACGTCACGCCGTCGATCGACACCGAGGTGCACAAGGCGCTGCGCGACGTCGCCGACGAGGCGGCGATCACCGTGTTCGCCGAGAACGTCCGCAAGCTGCTGCTCGCCGCGCCCTTCGGATCGAGGTCGGTGCTGGGCGTCGATCCGGGCCTGCGCACCGGCTGCAAGCTGGCGGTGGTCGACGCGACCGGAAAGTACGTCGGCTCGGGCCTGATGCACCTCGAGACGCCCGCCGGAAAGGCCGCCGCCGCGCCGATTCTGGCCGACCTGGTGAAGAAGGGGAACATCGCCGCGATCGCCGTGGGCAACGGCACCGCCGGGCGCGAGACCGAGAGCTTCGTGCGCGAGGCGCTGCGGCACTTCGCGATCGACGTGCCGGTCGTGATGGTCAGCGAAGCGGGCGCCAGCGTCTACAGCGCGAGCGACGTCGCGCGCGAGGAGTTCCCCGATCTCGACGTCACCGTGCGCGGCGCCATCTCGATCGCGCGCCGCCTGCAGGACCCGCTGGCCGAGCTGGTGAAGATCGATCCGAAGAGCATCGGCGTCGGGCAGTACCAGCACGACGTCTCGCAGACGGGCCTCAAGAAGAGCCTCGACGCCGTGGTCGACTCGTGCGTGAACGGGGTGGGCGTCAACGTGAACACGGCGTCGGCGTACTTGCTGTCGCACGTGTCGGGGATCGGGCCTGCGCTCGCGCGCGCGATCGTCGACCACCGTGCGAAGGCGGGACTGTTCGCGTCGCGCGACGGATTGCTGGAGGTGCCGCGCTTCTCGAAGAAGGTGTTCGAGCAGGCGGCGGGCTTCCTGCGGGTGCCGGGCGGCGCGAACCCGCTGGACAACACCGGCGTCCACCCGGAACGCTACGGCGCGCTCGACAAGCTGGCGGGGCAGCTGGGCGTGGGGACCGGGGCGCTGCTGGGCGCAGGCGCAAAGCAGCTCAAAGACGCGCGCGGGTTCCGCGACGAGGTCGGCGCGTTCACGTTCGACGACCTGGTGCGCGAGCTGGAGAAACCCGGGCGCGATCCGCGCGAGACGTTCGTTCCCTTCGCGTTCCGCGCGGATATCCACGAGCTGAAGGACCTGACACCCGGGATGGTCTGCCCCGGCATCGTCACGAACGTCACCAACTTCGGCGCGTTCGTCGACATCGGCGTCCACCAGGACGGCCTCGTCCACATCTCGCAGCTCGCGGACAAGTTCGTGAAGGATCCGCGCGAGGTGGTCAGCGCCGGCGATCGCGTCAGCGTGCGCGTCCTGGAAGTGAAGCTCGACAAAAAGCAGATTGCGCTGACCATGAAGAGTCAGAGTCAGAGCCAGAACGCGGGCGAGCGGCCCGCGCCGCGCCCGCCCGAAGACGGGCGCCGTGCGCCGCGCGAGCGCGGGCCGTCGGGGCCGCCGCAGCCGCCCGCCAAGCCCGCGCCGTTCAACAATCCGTTCGCCGCCGCGCTCGCGAACCGCGTCAAACGTTCGTAGGCGCACCAGGCGCCAGCCGCAGACCGATTGCGGGCCGGCCCTGGATGGGCTAGGCCTGAGGTATTCGCCTGCAGGGAATGAGGCTCCGCTTGCGCCGCTGGCTGCGAACGCGGCCCTGGCGCCGGTTGCCGCGGCCGCGGAAATGGTGGCTGTGGGCGCTGGTGCCGTTGATTCCGATCTGCCTCATCAACCTCGCGGTCGCCTGGGTCGGGCGGTCCGCGGTCTTTCCGCTGTCGCCGTTCTTTCTCAAGTACAAGGTGCAAGCGCTGGGCGCGTACGCGTGGCACCGTCCGAAGTGCGCGATCTTCGACGACGCGCCGATCACGCCCACGATGCTCGCGGCAGCCGAGCAGAAGTACCACCTGCCGTGCGGCTTGCTGGGCGCGATCGTGCACGTCGAGTCGGGCGGCATCCCGCACCGGATCTCGTCGGCGGGCGCGATGGGGCCGATGCAGCTGATCCCGCCCACCGCGCGCAGGCTGGACGTCAGCGATCCCTTCGATCCGGAGCAGGCGGTGGACGGCGCTGCGCGCTACCTGCAGACGCAGTTCGCGCACTTCCGCAGCGTCCGGCTCGCCGCCGCCGCCTACAACGCAGGCCCGGGTGCGATCGTTCGCCACCAGGTGCCGCAGAACGGGCAGACCGAGATCTACGTCGATCGCGTGTTGCGTGCGCTGGTCTTCGAACGTCACGCGCGCTGCGCGCCGCCGGCGCCTCCTCGGCGCTCGAAGGCCGTCGCGAAGGCGGCGCCGCCCGAGCCGACCCGGCGCGCGAAGCCCGTCGACAAGGTGGCGCCCCCGGACCCGCCTCGGCGCGCGAAGCCCGTCGACAAGACCCGCCGCGAACGCCCGTAGCGCTTGCGCCCGCGCTCGAGCGCCGCGGTATAGATGGGGCATGGACCTCGGGCTTCGGGACAAGGTCGCGATCGTGACCGGCGCCAGCCGCGGCATCGGCCGCGCGATCGCGCTGGCGCTGGCGGGGGAGGGCGCGCGCGTCGTCATGTGCGCGCGCAACGCGCCGGATCTCGAAGCGGCGGTGCGCGACGCCGGGGCGCGCGGCGGCGCGGCGACCGCCGTGACTGCCGACGTGACCACGCCGGCGGGCGTGGCCGCGGTCGTCGACGCTGCGGTCGGCGCGTACGGCGGCGTCGACATCGTCGTCAACAACGTGGGCGGCTCGGGCGCGCGCGACTTCGCCGCCACCGACGACGCCGACTTGCAGGCGATCCTCGACCGCAACCTGTTTCCCGCGCTGCGCGTCTCCCGGGCCGCGCTGCCTCACCTGCGCGCGCGGGGCGGCGGCGTCGTCGTCATGATCGCGTCCGTCTACGGCCGCGAATCAGGCGGCGGCCCCAGCTACAACGTCGCCAAGGCCGCCGAGATCAGCCTCGCGAAGGCGATGGCGCGCGATCTCGCGAAGGACGGCATCCGCGTCCTCAGCGTCGCGCCCGGCTCGATCCTGTTCCCGGGCGGCGGCTGGGATCGCCGGCAGAAGGCCGATCCCGACGGGATCGCTGCCTTCGTCGCGCGCGAGATCCCGTCCGGCCGCTTCGGCCGCCCCGAGGAGATCGGCGACGTGGTCGCGTTCCTCTGCTCGCCGCGCGCCGGCTGGATCACCGGCGCCTGCATCCCCGTCGACGGCGGCCAGTCGCGCGCGTTCTAGCCGATCGCCCAGACGATCGCCGCCGCCGCCGCCAGCGCGACCGCCGCGGCGACGAGCCAGCGCGTCCAGCCGCGCCGACGTGACGGCAGCGCCGGGATCACGCCCGACGC
>Ga0207661_10003061_pt1 | contig 11578 bp, 8 predicted proteins | sample KBSC713LmetaG_FD_184337 | JGI IMG/M metagenome (GOLD analysis project Ga0207661, IMG submission 184337) | Corn rhizosphere microbial communities from Kellogg Biological Station, Michigan, USA - KBS C7.1-3L metaG (SPAdes) (version 2) | ecosystem: Host-associated > Plants > Roots > Rhizosphere ... | reverse complement strand
AAAGCGTCACGACCGTGACACCGGCGTCGGTCGTGTGCTTGCGCTGCGACTCGAGGGTGAGCGTCGCGACAGTGCCTCCGTTCCGCAACGAACGACCGGCCGAACCGCCCGGGTATGTGTCACCGACGGTCTTGATCTGGACGAGCGAGTCGATGGCAGACGACTTCTCGGCGATCTGGCCCGCCATTGCGGCCGGGAAGAGCATCATTCCCACCGGCCCGCCCGGACCAGGCTGCATGTAGCGGGCGATCGTGTCCCCGAGGACGTAGTCCTTCAGGATCTCCACAACTACTCCTTTCAAAGACCGTGTCGACGTAGCACAGCGGTGGCCGCGATTGAGCGCACGAAGGCCAACGACGGACTGCCGCACGGCTGTCCGCGCCTACGGTTACCCCTTGACGGAGCCGAGCATCACTCCCGACACGAAGTGCCGCTGCACGAACGGGTAGATGAACAGGATCGGGATGATCGCCAGGATCATCGTCACGGCCTGGATGTTGGGGGAGATGATGGCAGAGGTCGTGCCGACGGCAGCGGCGCTCTCGGCGGTGGTGGTCGACGCGCCCGCGATGAGGTTGCGCAGGAAGAGCGACAGCGGGAAGAGGTTGTTGTTGTCGAGGTAGAGGAATGCAGTGAACCAGTCATTCCAGTAGCTGACCGCGTAGAACAGGATCATCGTCGCCAAGACGGCCTTCGACAGCGGCAGCACGATCCGGACGAAGATGCCGAACCAGCCGAGCCCGTCGATCTGAGCGGCCTCCTCGAGCTCGCGCGGCAGGCTCTCGAAGAACGACTTCGGCGGCGTGGACCCGCGGTGATCGGCGGTCCACGCCACTGACCGACATCGCCGGGCATGCTCAGCCTTGACGGAGCCTCACCCCGAGACAACTCAGGTCCACGGCTGGAGAGCGTCAGACCTCCGCCTCCTTCGGCTCCAGTTGCACGTACCCCCGGGCGACGAAGAACCGCTCGAGCAGGTAGCACCACCACAGGAGGATCAGGCCGGGCGCCACGAACACCGCGGGCATGAAGTTCCAGATGGCGACGCCCCCGAGGACCACGGCGATCCCGAGCAGGAACGTCAGGCTGGGCGTCGTCAGCCCCAACGTGAGCCCGTTGAGCACCTGGCGCCAGGTGGGGTTGGTGAAGCGGGCTGCGAGGGGGAGGCACCAGAAGACCAGGAGCAGGAGGAAAAGTCCGACGACAATGAGCGGCACCCAGACCTCGGCCAGCCCGAGAGTGGGCAGGTAGGAGAGCGTGAGGATGCCGACGGCCGCGACCGGGACGGCCAGCAGGCCGATGACGGTCGCCTGCCTCCAGCTCTGCCGCAAGGCCTTCGTGGCGATGGCCCAGGGGCCTGCGTCCTTGCCCAGGACGTACCGGCGGCACACCTCGTAGGCGACCACCGTTCCCGCTCCCGCCGTCACGACAAGGCCGAGGCTCACGAGCCAGAACAGGCTGATCACGATGACCGAGCCGAGCGAGTCCAGGATGCGCCACAGTCGCGACGCGGGGTTGTAACGGAAGATGATCGGGGCCTCTCAGTGTGCGGAGTTGCGGGTCCTGAGGACGGGGTCGGCCTCCCGCGGTGTGCGGGAGGCCGACGCCATCAGCCCTTCACGGAGCCGATCGTGAGACCGGACACGAAGTGCTTCTGCAGGAACGGGTAGACGAACAGGATGGGGACGGCCGCCACCATGGTGATCGCCGACCGCAGCGCGATGGGTGTGGTGACCTGCCCGCCAGAGGCCGCGCTGCCCGTGGCGGCCACGGAGTTCATGCCGGCGTTCATCGAGCTCGCCAGCAGCTTCTGCAACTCGTACTGCAGGGTGGACAACGCCGGATCGCTTGAGTTGTAGAGCAGGGTGTCCAGCCAGGAGTTCCAGCTGCCCACGGCCACGAACAGACCCACCACGGCCAGGGTGGGCTTGCACAGCGGCATCACGACCTGCCACCACGTGCGGAACTCGCCCGCGCCGTCGATCCGTGCCGACTCGATGATCTCGTCGGGGAGCGACTTCATGTACGTGCGCAGGATGATCAGGTTGAACGCGCTGATGATCGTCGGCACCCAGTAGGCCTGGAAGCTGTTCAGCATGCCCAGGTCCTTGATGAGCAGGTAGTTGGGGATCAACCCGGCGTCGAAGTACATCGTCAGCACGAAGATCAGGGTGATCGGGCGGCGGAAGATGAACTCTTTGCGACTGAGCGCGTAGGCGAGCATCGAGGTGAAGAACAGGTTTGTCACCACCACGACGACCGTCTTCAGGACGCTCATGAAGAACGCCTGGTAGATCGTGCTCATGTTGAACACGACGTTGTAGTTCTGCAGCGAGAAGGCCCGAGGCCAGATGCCGATCCCGCCACGGACGGCGTCCATGCCGTCGTTCAGGGAGATGGCGAGCGTGTTCAGCAGCGGGTAGATCATGAGCGCCGCGAGGGTCACCAGGAAGGTCGTGTTGAGCGTCGTGAAGACGATCTGCTCGACCGTCCACTTGCGACGCGGTGACCCGCCTCGTGATGCGCGCCGCGCCAGAGGCTTCGCGACAGTGGTGCTTGACATGAAGTCCTCCTAGACCAGCGTCTCTTGGTTGAGGCGCTTGGCCGCTAGGTTCGCCGAGCCCACCAGGATGACGGCGACGATGGTCTTGAAGATGCCCGCGACGACGGCGAGGCTGTAGTTGCCCAGCTGGTAGCCATAGCGCAGCACGAAGACGTCGATGGTCTCGGACTTGTCGGACACCAGGCCGTTGCCGAGGAAGTACGGCAGCTCGAAGTTCGTGGTCAGGATCCAGCCGCTGTTGATGATGAGCAGCACGACGATCGTGGGCCTGATGCTCGGGAGCGTGATGCTGAACATCTTGCGATAGCGGCCTGCTCCGTCGACCTCGGCGGCCTCGTACAGGCTCGGGTCGATCGCAGTGATCGCGGCCAGGTAGAGGATCGTGTTCCAGCCCAGCTCCTTCCACAGGTTCGTCCCGGCGACGATCCCCCAGAAGTAGTTCGGCTGGGTCAGGAACAGGACCGGATGGTCGACGAGGTGCAGGCTCATGAGGCCCTGGTTGATGAACCCGCCGGAGGAGGGCAGCGAGAGCGCCACCGATGCCAGGCTCGCCACGATCACCCAGCTGAGGAAGTGGGGCATGTACGTGATGTTCTGCAGGATCCGCTTCAACGGCAGGTTCTTGACCTCGTTCAGCAGCAGCGCCAGGACGATGGCCCCGAAGGTCCCGACGATCAGGGTCAGGACCGACTGTCCCATCGTGTTGACCACGACCCGGCGGAACCGCTCACCGTTGACACCGGTGAACAGGTTGTGGAAGTTCTGGAGGCCCACCCACTTCTGGTTCCAGATGCTGCCGCGACCCGGCTTGTAGTGCTGGAAGGCGATCGCCCAGCCGTAGACCGGGACGTACTTGAACAGGATCTGGTACATCAGCAGCGGGACGGACATCGCGAGCAGGGCTCGCTGCGCCCAGACCCTGTCCCAGGTGATCTTGCGCTTGGGATCCTTCGCTGCATTCTTTCGGGCCTTGCGGTTCTGGGCACGCGAGCTGCCCGCGGGCTCCAGGGCCGGTTCGAGCCCGGTGGCGGTCACAAGGGTGCTGACCGGGGTCACAAGGGTGCTGACCGGGTCCGTCATCTGTCCAACCTCGTCGTCAGGAGCAGTGGGTGGTAATCGAGAACGCGTCGTGGTGGGAGGCGCACGCCGCCCACCACGACTGCTCGCAGACTGTTACCAGTTGGCCAGACGGTCCTTGATGCCAGCGTTGACTGCGTCCTCGTACACCTTGACGTCGACCTTGTGGATGGCGTCGACGTAGGCCTGCCAGTTCTTGTCGAAGTCGGCGGGCTTGCCGGCGATGATCTTCGGCAGGTTCTGCACGCTGGTGTCGGTCAGCTGCTGGTTGACCTGGTTGGCGTCGTCGGAGAGCTTGATGTTCCACGCCGGGTAGTACTTAGGGTTCTGCGGCGCCTTGTTCACGAAGTCAGTCCAGGTCTTCTTGTTGCCGTACTTCGCCATGAAGTTCTTGTCGTAGTCGCTCAGCGTCGCGTAGAACTCGGCGGGCTGGTCGTCGGGGCTGTAGGCGTTGCCGTCGGAGAACTTGCCGTTGTGCTTGGGCAGCATGTCGAGCAGCGCGTCGAGACGGTTCGAGGCACGCCAGGTGACGTCCTTGTAGTTCTTCCGCTGCTGGTCCGTGCGGGAGAAGACGCCGTCGGCGCCGACCTGGTAGTCCTCGCCCGCGACGCCCCAGGAGAGCGTCTTCTGCCATTCCTCGCTGAGCATGGTGTCGAGGAACTTCAGTGCCTTCTTCGGCTGCTTGCTGGAGACCGAGACGCCGAACCCCTGGTTGATGTTCATGACGGCGCGGTCCTGGTACCAGGGCTTCACCCCGGGGTAGACGGGCATGAGGGGCACGTAGGTGTACTCGTCCTTGTGGGCGCTCTGCAGCGACTGGGTGGCGGTCCCGAAGTCCCAGCCCTGGTCGTGCATGCCGAGGACGGTGCCGGTGGCCAGCTTCGCGTTGTACTGGTCTTGCGTCAGGGTGAAGGACTCGGGGTCGACGAGACCCGCGTTGTACTCCTTGTTGAGGACGTTGTAGAAGTTCTTCGCGACGTCCTTGTCGGCGTAGATCGACGCGTGGTTGTTGCTGTCGACGATGACGCCACCGTTGTTCGGGGAGCCTGCCAGCAGCGCCGGCGGGTTGGTCATGCCCCACTCACGGCCCTTGGACGCCAGAACCTCGAAGCCGACGGTCGGGGCGCCGTCGGTCTGGGGGTGCTTCGCCTTGTAGTCCGCGATGAGCTGGAAGTAGCGGTCGAGCGTCATGTTGCTGAGGTCCGGGTAGCCGGCGTCCGCGAGCACACGCTTCTGGATCCAGAACGCGGGACCGTAGTAGACGCCGCCCGTGACGTCGCCGTAGAAGCGGTTGTAGTTCGGGAAGATGTACAGGCCCTTGTCCACCTGGTCGCCCGAGTAGCTCATCTTCTTGATGTCGTCCTTGACGTGCGCGGCGAGGTTGGGGTAGGCCCCCGTCTTCAGCATGTCGTCCAGGCGCAGGAGAGCGCCGCCCTCCAGGAAACGCTGCTTCAGGTCGCCGGTGCCGATGAGGTCGGGGTACTGACCGCCCGCGAGCGTGACACCGATCTTCTGGTCCTCGTTGTCCGGCGTGACGATCTCGTACTTGATGGTGACACCGAGCTTGTCCTTGAGCAGCTTGGTGATCTTGTTGTCGGGTGCCGGGGCCTGCTGGGCCGTCGTGATCCAGACCGAGAGCGTCGTCGGGTTGCTGGGGCTCAGCGTATCCGAGTTGTTCTTGTCCGCGCTGTTGTCCGGCGAGCAGGCAGGCAGGGCGATCAGTGCCATGGCCGTGGCGGCCACGGTGAGCCGCCGCCCGGTCCCGCGCAGGACGCCGAGTCTGAGGTCGCGCTTCATGTATCTCCTTACTGAGAACTGTCCGGAGGTCTCTCGTTGGACGTTGGAGAAAACTGTCCGGGCGATGTTGACCGGAAGCTGTGCGCTGCGGACCGGAAGTCGGGCCTCGCGTCCTCATCCCGTCGCGATTTTAGCGATAAAGTAGAGACGCGATCGGGTTCCGTCAAGCCCCGTGCACGCATCGAGACTTCCGACGTCTCGGTCCACACGCAAGGAGCCGCATGCGCCACACCCTCCAGGACGACGTCCCCGCCGACGGCTTTGCCGACTGCTACCTGCTCGGTAACGGTGCCCTGGGCGCCGCCGTTCACGGCCGTCCGGGCACCGAGCGTCTCGACCTCAACCTCGACACGCTCTGGTCGGGGGGGCCCGCCGCCCCCGGGGTTTGGCGCGATCCGGGAGACGTGGCGCCGCTGCGTGCGGCGGTGGCCGCGGGCGATCATCGGCGAGCCGACGAACTCGCCCGGGCGCTGCAGTCGGACCGCTGGGTGCAGGCGTTCCAGCCCCTCGGATGGATCGAGTGGGAGCACGATCGGGCCCAGAGCGGCAAGATCTCGGCGGCGTACCGGCGCAGCCTCGACATGTCCGCCGCAGTCGCGGTCACCGACGCCGGCACCGGTGTCCGGCTCGAGAGCTTCGTGTCCGCTGTCGACGACGTGCTCGTCGCCCGCGCCGACGGCGCGCCGACCGCCGCGCCGCTGCTGTGCAGCCCGCACCCCGTGCGCACGACGTCGTCCACACAGTCCGGGGTCACGTGGCTGACCATGTCGGGGCGTGCACCCGCGAGCGTCCTGCCGCACTACGTGCCGGACGACACGCCAGTCGTCTACGCCGACGACGCTCCCGACGAGGACGGACTCGTCGACGCCGGCATGGGGTTCGCCCTCGTCGTGGCGTGGGTCCCGGACGAGCGGGGTGGGCGCCTCGTCGCCGCCGCCGAGAGCGGGTTTCGCGGGTGGCGGGCCAGGCCGAGCGCCGATGTCGACGCGCTTGCGCAGGTTGCCCGTGCGCGCGTCGAGGCGGCCCTCGGCCGCGGCGTCCACGAGCTGCGAGCACGGCACGTTCGTGCCCACCGGGCCCTGTGGGAGCGCTGCGAGCTGGACCTGTCAGCCTCTGCTGGGAGCAACCCGCTCGCGGAGAAGGCGGAGCTCTACTTCGACCTCGGCCGCTACCTGCTCGTGGCCGGTTCGCGCCGCGGGACCCAGCCGCTCACGCTCCAGGGCATCTGGAACGCCGACGTCCGCCCGGCCTGGAGCAGCAACCTCACCACCAACATCAACACCCCGATGAACTACTGGGGCGCGGAGGCGACGGGGCTGGGTGAGCTGCACGAGCCGCTGCTTGACCTCGTTGCGGACCTGCTCGTTGCGGGACGGCGAACGGCGCACGGGACGTACGGCGCCCGCGGGGCGTGCGTGCACCACAACACCGACCTGTGGCGGTTCACCGATGCTGTGCCGGGGTTGCCGCAGTGGGTGAACTGGGCGTCGGCCCTGTGGTGGCTGACGGACCACGCGGTCCAGCACCACGCCTACCTCCCGCCCGGGCCCGAGGCCGAGTCGGTCCTGGAGGACCGTGTCCTTCCCGCCCTGCGGGCGTGCGCTGCGTTCGCGCTCGACATGCTGGTCCCGCACGCCGACCGCGCGCTCGTGGTCAGCCCGTCGTCCTCCCCGGAGCATGCGTTCCTCGCCGAGGGCGAGCCCTACGCCGTGACCTGGGGCAGCGCGATCGACCAGGAGCTCGTCCATGACGTCCTGACCCGCACCGTGGAGCTTGTCGGAGGCCACGGCCGGGATGCTGAAGACGCCGATCTCGTGTGCGAGGCGCGCGCTGCGCTGGGAAGGCTGCGTGCGCCCGCGACGTTCGGCGGAGTCCGGGGGGAGTGGGCGGACGACCTCGAGCCGCAGGAGCTCGGGCATCGGCACCTGTCTCACCTCTACGGAGTCTTTCCTGGCAGTCGGTGGGCCGCCGTCGAGCCGGACGAGGAGGTCGAGGCGTCACGCGCCGCGCTCTCGCTTCGCCTTGCCGAGGGCTCCGGCTACACCGGGTGGAGCCAGGCGTGGGTGTTGTGTCTCGCCGCGCGGCTGCGTGACGGGGTGCTCGCCGAGCGCGCGATCGAGACGCTCCTCGGCCCGCTGTCGTCCCGATCGCTGCTCGACCTGCACCCGCTCGAGGGATGGCCCGGCGGAGCGGTCTTCCAGATCGACGGGAACCTCGGTGCGGTCGCCGGCATCGCCGGGCTCTTGGTGCAGTCGCACCACGAGGTCGTCACGATCCTGCCGGCATTGCCCGCCGGATGGCCATCGGGAAACGCACGCGGGCTGCGCGTCCGGGGCGGTGACGCCGTCGATCTCGAGTGGCGTGACGGGGTGCTGTCGAGCGTGGTGCTCCACGCCTTGACGACGCGTGAGGTGACCATCGACCTGCCCGCAGACGGGCAGGTGCGCATCAGGCGCAGGGTGTCGCTGCAGGCCGGCCGGACGGTGACCGTGGTGGTGCCGTAGGCGTGGGATGGTGCCGGACCCCGTCGGGGGTCAACAGAAGTTCGCCCATCAGGCTCGTTGGACGCATTTGCCAAGCAACATTTTATCGATAATATGACGGCGCCCCCGCGGTGTGGCCGGGCGGCGAGCGTCTCGTCAGCGGTTGCTGGGATGGCAGAACGTCGCGGAAAGGAAGGATGCACGTGGTGAGGATGGCGGACGTCGCCCGTGAGGCGGGCGTCTCGGTCATGACCGTGTCGAACGTCCTCAACGAGCGCCTCCCGGTCAACGAGCCGACGCGTGCCCGTGTCATGGCCGCCGTCGAGGCTCTAGGGTACGAGGTCAACCTGGCCGCGCGACACCTGCGCGCGGGACGGACCGACACCGTCGCCTTCATCGTGCCCAGCTTCCACGACTACTTCGGTGAGATCGCCGACAAGATCGCGCCGCTGATCGAGGCCGAGGGGCGGCACCTCGTCCTTGAGCGGACGAGCGCCAGCCCGGAGAATGAGATGGCGGCGCTGAGCGTCGCGCGACTGCAGTTCTACGACGGCGTCCTGCTGTCCGTCGCCGGCCTCGACCGCGACGAGCTGGACCGCGTGCGCACCTCCAAGCCGATCGTGCTGCTCGGCGAGCGTGACGTGCCCGACCGCTTCAACCACGTGCGGCTGGCGAACGAAGAGGGCGCCCGCCTCGCGACGGCGCACATGATCGAGCACGGCTCGCGGCGCATCGTTGCGCTGGGCTGCACCTTCGACACCGCGCACATGATGACGTCGGACCGCCGCATTGGCTGGGAGCGCGCACTTCGCGATGCCGGCCTCGACGTCGACGCACGCTATGTGGTGCCCATCTCCACCTTCACGTCGGCGGCCGCGCGCGATGGCCTGCTCGACGTCATCGCGTCCGGTCTGCCCTTCGACGGCGTCTTCGCCGTCACCGACGTCATCGCGCTCGGCGCCCTCGCGGCCCTGGCAGAGAGCGGGCTTCGGGTGCCCGTCGATGTCCAGCTCGCCGGGTTCGACAACCTCGACATGGCGAGCTTCGTCCCGCCCGGCCTCACCTCCGTCGACGCGAACCATGAAGGTGTCGCCGAGACCGCGGTGGGTCTGCTGCGCCGGCAGATGGAGGGCTGGAGCGGCCCGGCCGAGCACGTCGTCGCTCCCGTCCGTCTCGTGGCGCGTGGCTCCACCCGCGGTGGCGCGTAAGGCCTTCACTCGCGCGTGGAACGCCGCCCGCCCCGCTAGCCCGTTCCGGTCGAAGGAGACCATGTTGTGAGCCCCCCTGCGCGCACCTCCACCTTGCGCGCCGTGCCCGCATCCCCGATCGCCGCGACGCGGCACCGGCCGCTGCCGATCCCGTCCGTGCGCCTTGTCGGTGGTCCGCTGGCAGCCTGGCGGCAGCGCAATGGCGAGGCCACCATCCCGCACTGCATCGAGCAGCTGGAGGTCTCCGGTGTCCTCGACAACTTCCGCCGGCTCCTCGGGGAGTCGGACGCGGAGTTCCGCGGCCTCGTGTTCGCCGACTCCGACCTCTACAAGGTGATCGAGGCCGTCGCGTGGGAGATCGCCCGCACCGGCACGCGCGCGTTCGACTCCTGGCTCGACGACGTCATCGCCCTGGTGGCGCGCGTGCAAGAGCCCTCCGGGTACGTGGACACGTGGATCCAGGGCGTCGCACCGGAGAAGAAGTTCGCGGCGCTCGAGTGGACGCACGAGATGTACGTCGCCGGGCACCTCATCCAGGCGGCCGTCGCACTGGCGCGCGCCGACGGGCGCACCGACCTGCTCGACGTCGCCCGCCGTCTCGCCGACCTGCTCGTCGAGCGGTTCGGTCCCGGGGGCGAGGACGGGATCTGCGGACACCCCGAGATCGAGACGGCCCTGGTGGAGCTGTACCGGCTGACGGGGGAGCGCAGGTGCTTGGACCTCGCATCCAGAATGATCGACCTGCGCGGCCACGGCCTGCTGCCCGCCGGGTCGCTCGGAGCGCACTACTTCCAGGACCACCGCCCGGTGCGCGAGTCGACGGCCGCCGTCGGACACGCCGTCCGGCAGCTCTACCTGAACGCCGGCGTGACCGACGTGTTCGTCGAGACCGGCGACGGCTCCCTGCTGCGGGCCATGGACGCCCAGTGGAACAGCGCGCACGACCGCAAGATGTACCTCTCGGGCGCGTTCGGGTCCCGCCACCGCGACGAGGCGTTCGGCGACGACTACGAGCTGCCGTCCGAGCGCGCCTACGCCGAGACGTGCGCCACCGTCGCCGACCTGCTGTGGACCTGGCGGATGCTCCTGGCCGACGGCGGCGCCGGCGCCGCCCGGTACGCGGAGACCATCGAGCGAGAAGTTCACAACGCGCTCGCGGCCGCCGTGGACGCGACGGGCGCCCGGTTCTTCTACGCCAACCCGCTGCAGCAGCGGCGCGACCACCACTCGGAGGAGAACGCGCCCCGCGAGCGGGCGCCCTGGTACGTGTGCGCCTGCTGCCCACCCAACATCGCCCGCACCGTCGCTGCGCTGAGCGCCTACGTCGCCACCGTCACCGTTGGGGCGCTCTGGCTCCACCAGCTCGCGGATGCGGAGATCGACCTGCCCGCCGAGCTCGGGACGGGCACGGTCCGGATGGTCACGGGCTATCCCGCCGACGGGCGGGTCGAGATCCGCGTCGAGGGCGACGTCGTCCCCGGCGCCGAGCTGTCCGTGCGCATCCCCGGCTGGTCGCCGCGCTCCACCGCGGCGGGCCCCGAAGGCGCTCGCGAGCGTGAGGGCGCCGGGTACGCCCGGGTGCCGCTGGAGCCGGGCGCCCGCTACGTGCTCGACCTCGACCTGACGCCGCGGCTGACCACCGCTCATCACCGCGTCGACGCGCTGCGCGGAGCGGTGGCCGTCGAACGGGGACCAGTCGTCTACTGCGTCGAGCAGGCGGACCTGGATGCACTGTTCGACGTCGACGACCTCGCGGTCCTGCCCGCGCCGATCAACGTCGGCGAGCGCGACACGCTCGTCCTGAGGTGCCGCGTGATCAACGCCGCGGACGGCCGCTACGGCCCCGACACCGCCACCGAGCTCGGCGACGAGCACGCGGTAACAGCGATCCCGTTTTCGACCTGGGGCAACCGCGCCCCCGGCCCGATGCGGGTCTGGCTCCCGCGAGTTCCTCGCTGAGGCCTGCAATGACGGAACACGCAACTGATGGGAAGACAATGACGACGACCACGACCGCAGTGATCGACCTCGACCTGCCCGGCGCCACGATCAGCCGGCACGTGTACGGGCACTTCGCCGAGCACCTGGGGCGGTGCATCTACGGCGGGTTCTGGGTGGGTGAGGACTCGCCGGTCGCGAACGTGCGGGGCATCCGCTCGGACGTGGTCGAGGCGTTGCGGGCGATCTCGATCCCGAACCTGCGCTGGCCGGGCGGCTGCTTCGCCGACGACTACCACTGGCGTGACGGCATCGGCCCGCGCGAGAGCCGCCCGCGGATGGTCAACTCGCACTGGGGCGACGTGGTGGAGGACAACGCGTTCGGTACGCACGAGTTCATGGACCTGTGCGAGCTGCTCGGTGCGGACCCGTACGTGTCGGGGAACGTGGGGTCCGGGTCGGTGGCGGAGATGTCGGACTGGGTGGAGTACCTGACCCGGGCGGACGACTCA
>Ga0207661_10003060_pt1 | contig 11579 bp, 10 predicted proteins | sample KBSC713LmetaG_FD_184337 | JGI IMG/M metagenome (GOLD analysis project Ga0207661, IMG submission 184337) | Corn rhizosphere microbial communities from Kellogg Biological Station, Michigan, USA - KBS C7.1-3L metaG (SPAdes) (version 2) | ecosystem: Host-associated > Plants > Roots > Rhizosphere ... | reverse complement strand
AAGGGCGGCTACCCGTGCCCCCCGCCGCAAGCGCTGCTACTGTGAGGTCGTCCTTTAACCAGGTCCCGCGAGGCCAGGAAGGAAGCAACCGAGGTGAACGAGAAGGTCGTGCTGGAGCACGACGATCTGAGGCGGACGCTGCGGCGGATCGCCCACGAGATCGCCGAGAAGAACCCGGATTCCGACCGCCTGGCGATCGTCGGCATCCACACCCGCGGCGCTGTCCTGGCCCGCCGACTCCACGTCTTTCTCGGCGAGCTGACCGGCTCCGAGCTGCCGATCGGCGACCTCGACATCTCCTTCTACCGCGACGATGTCGGCGCCAAGGCCCCCGCCGAGCACCCGGTCGTCCACGCCTCCCACATCGACTTCGACCTCTCGGGCCGCACCGTGATCCTGGTCGACGACGTCCTCTACACCGGCCGCACGGTCCGCGCCGCGATCGAGGCGCTCTTCGACTACGGCCGCCCGCAGCGGGTGCAGCTTGCTGTCCTCTGCGACCGCGGCCACCGCGAGCTTCCTTTCCGCCCCGACTACGTCGGCAAAAATCTGCCGACGGCGCGCGAGGAGCGGGTCAACGTCCGCCTCGAGGAGGTCGACGGCAAAGACGAGGTGACGATCTCCGAGCCCAGCCCCGTGGAGGTGAGCCGATGAAGCACCTGCTCTCGATCGAGCAGCTCTCACGAGCTGAAATCGAGGGGATCCTCGACCGCGCCGAGAGCTTCGCCGAGGTCGGCCGCCGCGACATCAAGAAGGTGCCGACGCTGCGCGGCCGCACCGTCGTCTCGCTCTTCTACGAGTCGAGCACCCGCACCTCCAGCTCCTTCGACCTTGCCGCCAAGCGCCTCTCCGCCGACCTCGTCTCGGTCAAGGCCGCCGGCTCCTCGGTCGAGAAGGGGGAGTCGCTGAAGGACACGGTCGCCACCCTCTCCGCCTACGACCCGGCCGCGATCGTGATCCGCCACCCCCATGCCGGCGCCGCCCAGATGGTCGCCGGTTGGACCACGGCCGCCGTCGTCAACGCCGGCGACGGCAAGCACGAGCACCCGAGCCAGGCGCTGCTCGACGTCTACACGCTGCGCCGCCGGCTCGGCTCGCTGGAGGGGATCCGGATCTGGATCGTCGGCGACGTCCTCCACAGCCGCGTCGCCCGCTCCAACCTGATCGCCTTCACCCGGATGGGCGCCGAGGTCACCGTCTGCGGCCCGCCGACCCTGATCCCGCGTGGGATCGAGGAGCTCGGCTGCGAGGTCTCCTACGGCCTCGACGGGATCGAGGAGGCCGAGGTCGTCTACGCGCTGCGGATGCAGAAGGAGCGGATGAGCGAGAGCTTCGTTCCCTCGTTGCGCGAGTACGCGGCGAGCTTCCAGATCGACAGCCGCCGCCTCAGTCCGCGCCAGCTGCTGATGCATCCCGGCCCGGTCAACCGCGGCGTTGAGCTCTCCGGCGAGGCGATCGACTCGCCGCAGTCGCTGATCACCGAGCAGGTCGCCGCCGGCCTGGTGGTGCGGATGGCGATCCTCTACGAGCTTCTCGCCGGCGCCGAGGGGGCGCCGAGCGGCGAGGGCGAGGGCAGCAGGCCGACCCCGATCGGAACCCCTGCATGAGCCTCACCGACCGGCTCGACGTGCGCCCGGGCGAGAGCGCCCACCTGGTCCTTCGCCGCGCCACCGTCCTCGACCCGGTCGCCGGCATCGACTCGGTCCACGACGTCGTCGTCCGCGACGGCGAGATCGCCGCCCTCGCGGCGCCGGGCGAGGCCGACGCTGACGGCGCCGAGGTGGTCGAGGCCGAGGGCCTGCACGCCTTCCCCGCCTTCTTCGACCCCCATGTCCATCTCCGCACCCCTGGCCAGGAGCACAAGGAGGACGTCGAGACGGGAACCCGCGCCGCCGCCGCCGGCGGCTACTGCGGGGTCATCGCGATGGCTAACACCTCACCGCCGGTCTCCACCGCCGCCGACGTCTCCGCGCTGCGGGAGATGGCGCGGGCCGGCGCCTCGGTCCCGGTCGGCTTCCTCGCCACCGTCACCAAAGGCATGGAAGGCCACGAGCTGACCGAGATGGTCGAGCTGCGCGAAGCCGGCGCCCTCGGCTTCTCCGACGACGGCCTGCCGATCGTCGACGCCGGGGTGATGCGCCGCGCCCTTCAGTACCAGCACCTCTGCGGCGGCAACATCGCCCTGCACGAGGAGGACCCGGCGCTCTCCCGCGACGGCGCCATGCACGAGGGACCGGTCTCGGCCGCGCTCGGCCTCGCCGGCATCCCCTCGGTCTCGGAGTCGACGATGGTCGCCCGCGACGCCGCCCTGGCCGGCTACGAGAGCGCCCGCATCCACGTCCAGCACCTCTCCGCCGCCGAGTCCGTCGAGGTCGTCCGCGGCGCCAAGGCCGCCGGCGTCCGGATCAGCGCCGAGGCCAGCCCGCACCACCTCTGTCTCACCGACGAGGCCGCCCGCAGCCTCGACCCGCAGCGGGCGAAGATGAACCCGCCGCTGCGCGGTGAGCGCGACCGCCAGGCGCTGACCGAAGGGCTTCGCGACGGCACGATCGAGTGCGTTGCGACCGACCACGCCCCGCACCAGCCGGAGGAAAAGGACGTCCCCTTCGAGCAGGCGGCGATGGGGGTCACCGGCCTCGAGACCGCCTTCGCGGCACTTCACACCGAGCTGGTCCTGCCCGGCGTCATCGACCTCGGCCTGCTGGTCGAGCGGATGGCCGGCGGCGCCGAGCCCTTCGACCTCGAGCGGCCGAGCGTGGCGCCCGGCGCGGAGGCGAACGTCGTCCTCTGCGACCTCGACGCCGAGTGGACGGTCGGCGAAGACGGCTACGAGAGCCGCTCGGCCAACTCCTGGTGCGCCGGCCAGAAGCTCACCGGCCGCGTCCTGATGACGGTCGCCGCCGGCCAGGTCGCTTTCCGCTTGCGCAGCTTCTCCCTTGGGGTCGCCGCATGAGGGGCGCCTTTGTCAACCATAGGTTTGCTGAAGCGCCCCGGAGGTCACGATGAGCGCCTATCTGCTTCTCGAGGACGGGACGCGGCTCGACGGGCTCGCCTGCGGCCACGACGGGGCCGCCACCGGAGAGGTCGTCTTCAACACGGCGATGACTGGCTACCAGGAGTCGGTCACCGACCCCTCCTACGCCGGCCAGATCATCGTCTTCACCTACCCGCTGATCGGCAATTACGGGGTCTCGGCGACGGCGATGGAGTCCGACAGCGTCCACGCCCGCGGCGTCGTCATGCGCGACGCCAAGAACCGCGAGGACGTCGCCACCGCCGAGGGCGGCTGGCTCGACTGGCTCGGCGACTGCGGCGTCCCCGCCGTCTCCGACGTCGACACCCGCGCCCTGGTCCGCCATCTGCGCGACAAAGGCTCGATGCGCGGCGGCATCTTCCCGGCGACGACGCCCGAAGCCGAGGCCCGCGAGCGGATCGACGCCGAGCCCTCGATGGCCGGCGCCGACTTCGCCCGCACCGTCACTCCGGACGCGCCGGTTCGCTTCGACGGCGACGGCCCGCATGTGGTCGGGGTCGACACCGGGGTCAAGCTCAGCATCGTCCGCCAGCTGCGCGAGCACGGCTGCCGGCTCACGCTGCTGCCCTGCACCAGCAGACCCGAGGAGATCCTGGCCGAGGAGCCCGACGTGGTCTTCCTCGCCAACGGCCCCGGCGACCCAGCCGCTCTCGACTACGTCGTCGAGACCGTCCGCGGCCTCATCGGCCGCAAGCCGGTCTTCGGGATCTGCCTCGGCCACCAGCTGCTCTGCCGCGCCGTTGGCCTCGAGACCTACAAGCTCCCCTTCGGCCATCGCGGCGCCAACCACCCCGTCAAGGACCTGGAGACGGGGCGGATCGACATCACCTCGCAGAACCACGGTTTTGCCGTCGTCGGCCCGAACGGCGAGCCGAAGATCGAGGGCGACGAGCCGGTCCGCTGGGACACCGACTTCGGCGTCGCCGAGCTCTCGCAGCTGAACCTCTACGACCGCACGGTCGAGGGCCTCGTCCTCCGCGACGTCGCCGGCGCCACCGTCCAGTACCACCCCGAGGCCGGCCCCGGCCCCCACGACGCCAGACACCTCTTCGACCGCTTCCTGGAGCTTGCCAATGCCTAGACGCGACGACATCGAGAAGATCCTCCTGATCGGTTCGGGGCCGATCGTGATCGGCCAGGCGGCCGAGTTCGACTACTCCGGCGTCCAGGCCTGCAAGGTCCTGCTCGAAGAGGGCTACGAGGTCATCCTCGTCAACTCGAATCCGGCGACGATCATGACCGACCCCGAGTTCGCCACCCGCACCTACATCGAGCCGCTGCTGCCCGGCCCGGTGACCAAGATCATCGAAAAGGAGCGGCCCGACGCGCTGCTGCCGACCCTCGGCGGCCAGACCGCGCTGAACCTGGCGATGGCGCTGGACCAGGACGGGACCCTGGAGCGGTTCGGGGTCGAGTTGATCGGCGCCAACGCCGAGTCGATCAGCCGCGCCGAGGATCGCGAGAAGTTCCGGACGACGATGAACGCAGCCGGGATCCGCATCCCCTGGTCGGTCACCGTCGAAAGCCTGGGGGAGATGGAGGCCCGCCTGGCCGACGGCGACATCACCCTGCCGGCGATCGTCCGGCCGGCCTTCACGATGGGCGGTCAGGGCGGAGGCATCGGTCGCACCGAGACGGAGCTGCGCCAGGTGGTCACCGAGGGCCTCGCGGCCAGTCCGATCAACCAAGTCCTGGTCGAGGAGTCGGTGATCGGCTGGGGCGAGTTCGAGCTCGAGGTGATGCGCGACCGCAACGACAACGTCGTGATCGTCTGCTCGATCGAGAACGTCGACCCGATGGGGGTCCACACCGGCGACTCGGTGACCGTCGCCCCGGCGCAGACGCTGACCGACCCGCTCTACCAGGACCTGCGCGACCAGGCGATCAAGGTGATCCGGGCGATCGGGGTCGAGACCGGCGGCTCCAACGTCCAGTTCGCGGTCGACCCCGAGAGCGGCGAGATCGTCGTCATCGAGATGAACCCGCGCGTCTCCCGCTCCTCCGCCCTGGCCTCCAAGGCGACCGGGTTCCCGATCGCGAAGATGGCGGCCAAGCTGGCGGTCGGCTATGCGCTGGAGGAGATCCCCAACGACATCACCCGCGCCACGCCCGCCTCCTTCGAGCCGACGATCGACTACGTCGTCACCAAGATCCCCCGCTTCGCCTTCGAGAAGTTCCCCGGCTCCGAGGGCCGCCTCTCGACCTACATGCAGAGCGTGGGGGAGGCGATGGCCATCGGCCGCACCTTCCGCGAGTCCTTCGCTAAGGCGATGCGCTCCCGCGAGCTCGACTCGGCGCCGGAGATCCCGGCGAGCGATGGGGACCTGCTGGCGGCGATCGCGATCCCGAGCGCCGAGCGCTTCGACCTGATCCTCGCCGCCTTCGAGCGCGGCTTGGAGGTCGAGGCGGTGCACGGGGCCTGCATGGTCGACCGCTGGTTCCTGCGCGAGCTGCGGACGCTCGCCAGCGAAGGCGACGGCACCGACGGCCTCGCCCGCACCTACAAGGCGGTCGACACCTGCGCCGCCGAGTTCGAGGCGGCGACGCCCTACTACTACTCCGGCCACGAGCGCCCGCGCCACGACGGCACCCCGCCCGCCAGCGAGATCCGTCGCGGCGACAACGACTCGGTCGTCATCCTCGGCGCCGGCCCGAATCGGATCGGCCAGGGGATCGAGTTCGACTACTGCTGCGTCCACGCAGCGATGACCGCGCGGGAGCTGGGCCGCGACGCGGTGATGGTCAACTGCAACCCGGAGACGGTCTCGACCGACTACGACACCTCCAACCGCCTCTACTTCGAGCCGCTGACGGCAGAGGACGTGCTCGCGGTCTGCGAGCAGGAGCGGCCGGAGGGCGTGATCGTCCAGTTCGGCGGCCAGACGCCGCTGAAGCTGGCGCGCAAGCTGGAAGAAGCGGGGGTGCCGCTGCTGGGGACGCCGGTCGACGCGATCGACCTCGCCGAGGACCGCGGCCGCTTCGGCGAGCTGCTGGAGCGGCTCGGCGTCGAGGCGCCGCCCTACGGCACCGCCTTCTCGGCCGAGGAAGCGACCGCGGTCGCCGAACGGGTCGGCTTCCCTCTCCTCGTCCGGCCCTCCTACGTGCTCGGCGGCCGGGCGATGGAGATCTGTTACTCGACCGAGGACCTCCAGGCCTACCTCGCCAAGCACGTCAAGGCCGACCAGGAGCACCCGCTGCTGCTCGACCGCTTCCTCGAGAACGCGATCGAGGTCGACGTCGACGCCCTCGGCGACGGGGAGGAGGTCTACGTCGCCGGGATCATGCAGCACGTCGAGGAGGCAGGGGTCCACTCCGGCGACTCGGCCTGCGTGATCCCGCCGCTCAGCCTCGGCGAGGAGATGCTGGAGAAGATCCGCGCCACCAGCGAGCGGATCGCGCTCGAGCTCGGGGTGATCGGCCTGATCAACATCCAGTACGGGGTCGCCGGCGGCGAGCTCTACGTGATCGAGGCCAACCCGCGCGCCTCCCGCACCGTTCCCTTCGTCTCCAAGGCGATCGGGGTGCCGCTGGCGAAGATCGCGGCGCGGCTGATGCTGGGGGAGAAGCTGGCCGACCAGGAGCTGCCCGAGGGCCTGCCCGAGCACGTCAGCGTCAAGGAGGCCGTCCTGCCCTTCGCCCGCTTCGCCGGCGCCGACTCGGTTCTCGGTCCGGAGATGAAGAGCACCGGCGAGGTGATGGGCATCGCCGAGGACTTCCCGACCGCCTTCGGCAAGGCCCAGGCGGCGGCCGGGGTGCGGCTGCCGGAGTCGGGGTCGGTGTTCATAACCGTCACCGATACCGACAAGGCCGCCGCCACCCAGCTCGCCACCCGTTTCCACGACTTGGGCTTCGAGGTCATCGCTACCCACGGAACCGCCCAGGCAATCGAGCGGATGGGGGTTCCGGTGACGCGGATCAACAAGCTCCAGGAAGGCTCGCCCCACGTCCTCGACCTGATCCGCAAGTCCGAATGCGACCTCGTCATCAACACCCCGACCGGCTCCGGCGCCCGCACCGACGGCTACGAGATCCGCACCGCCGCCGTCCGCCAGGGGATCCCCTGCGTGACGACGATGACCGGCGCCACCGCCGCCGCCCGCGCGATCGCCGCCGGCCAGCAGGGCGATGCCGAGGTCCGCTCGCTGCAGGAGATCCACGCCGGACAGGTGAAGGCCGCGGAGGCGCGATGACCGCGCCGTTCGGCCGCCGGCTCTGCGAGGTAGCGGAGAACCAGGTCTCCGGCGGCTACCGGATCTTCTCCCTGATCGACCGCGAGGGCCCCGCGCCCGAGCCGGGCCAGTTCTACATGCTCGCCAGCGAGAAGAGCTGGGGAGAGGGGGGAGGCCGTCCCTTCCTCCCGAGAGCGATCTCAGTCGCCGAGACCGCCCCGGCGAAAGACGGCGTCCGCCTCGACTTCCTCGTCGAGGGCGTCGGCCCTGGCACCGACCGGCTCTGCGACCTGGAGGCGGGCGAGAACGTCTGGGTCGCCGGTCCCCTCGGCAACTCATTCTCGACCCCGAAGCAGGTCAACCCCGGCGCCGCGGGCGCGATCCTCGTCGGCGGCGGCATCGGCATCGCCCCGATGGCCATCTGGCGCCGCCGTCTGGTCGAGAAAGGCATCCCCCTCCGAGTCCTCCTCGGCTTCCGCAACGAAGAACACTCTGGGGGACTGAACGAGCTCTTCTGCGCCGGTGGCGCTCTCTGCCCCGACGTCCGCCTCGCCACCGAGGACGGGCACGCGGGCCATCAGGGCTACGTCACCGATCTCCTCGCGACCATGCTCGCCGGCGACGACGCCACCTCCGCCGTCGTCTACTCCTGCGGCCCGCCGGCGATGCTGGAAGCTGTGAAGGCGATGTGCGCGGAGCACGAACTCGCCTGCGAGCTGGCGATGGAGTCGCCGATGGCCTGCGGCTTCGGAGCCTGCTTCGGCTGTGCGGTCCCGAAGCCCGACGGCGGCTACATGCGGCTTTGCGTCGACGGGCCGATCGTCCGCGGCGACGCCGTGCTTGAGGTGGCCCATGCCTGAGGTCTGCGGGATCGAGCTGGAGCATCCCATCGTCAACGCTTCGGGGACCTATGACGCGATCGCGGCCTACGAGGTCTTCGGAGAGGAGCTGATCGAAGACTTCCCCTTCTCCGCTTTCGTCTCGAAGACGATCACGCCTGAGCCGCGGGCGGGGAATGAACCGCAGCGGATTTGGGAGACGCCGGCGGGGATGATCAACTCGATTGGGCTGCCGAACAAGGGACTGGAGGGATTCCTCGCGGAGGACCTGCCGGAGCTGGCGAAGCTGCCGGTGCCGCTGATCGTCTCGGTGATGGCGACCAACAAGGAGGACTTCGCGCGGATGGTCAGTGCCGTCGCTGGACGGGACGAGGTCGCGGCGATCGAGTTGAACGTCTCTTGTCCGAACGTCCACTCCGGGCTGATCGTGGGTGAGAACCCGGACGAGACGGAGGCGCTGCTGGAGGCGCTGCGGCCTCTGACCGAGAAGCCGCTGATCGTGAAGCTGACGCCGAACGTCGCCAACCCCGAGGCGGTCGCGGTCGCAGCGGAAGAGGGCGGGGCGGACGCGGTGTCTTTGATCAACACGCTGAAGGCGAGCGCGATCGACCCGGTGACCCGGGAGCCGGCGCTGGCCGCGGGGCACGGGGGGCTCTCCGGCCCGGCGGTGAAGCCGATCGCGCTGCAGCAGCTGCGCGCCGTGCGGGCCGCCGTGGAGATCCCCCTGATTGGTATGGGCGGGGTGTCCAGCGGGGCCGACGCGGCCGAGTTTCTGATCGCTGGGGCATCCCTGGTGGCCGTCGGAACGGAGAACTTCCGCGATCCGCGAGCGGGGTCCCGGGTGGCAAATGAGCTGGAAACCGTGATGTCGGAGGCGCCGCCACGCCTAGCCGTGCTCGACCTCGACTAGAGGTTGAGACGAATTTTGGGAGATTTAGCGGAAGTCACCTTGCACGCCCCCGAGCCGCGGCTATACTCGCCGCGCACATGACGGCTTCTTCACTCAAATCTTCGCTCGCCGCGCCCGAACGGTCCCTCGACCAGAGGATGGAGGCGCTGAAGCGGGCGAACGACATCCGCACCGCGCGGGCGAAGCTGAAGAAGGACCTGAAGGCCAACCGGGCCAGCATCCAGACGATCCTGCTCGACCCACCGGAGTACGTCCTCACCGCCAAGGTCTTCGACATGCTCCTCGCCGTCCCCAAGTACGGGCGGGTGAAGACGAACCGGATCCTCAACCAGTGCCGGATTTCCCCGTCGAAGACGATCGGCGGCCTCTCCGAGCGCCAGCGTGCAGAGCTGATCAGTCAGCTGCGCCGTTAACCGACCGCCGCAGCGGTAATCATCCGCGGCCGCATGGCCAGCAAAGTCTTCGTCATCACCGGGCCCTCGGGCGTCGGCAAGGGCACTCTGATCAGGGAGCTGCTGAAGAAGGTGCCGGACCTCGAGCTCTCGGTCTCGGCGACGACCAGGGCGCCGCGCGAGGGGGAGGTCGACGGCCGCGACTACCACTTCCTCACCCCCGAGCAGTTCGAGCAGAGGGTCGAGGAGAAGGACTTCCTCGAGTTCGCCACCTACAGCGGCAACCGCTACGGGACCCTGCGCAGCGAGGTCGAACGGCGGCTGCAGGCGGGCCACTCGGTCGTGCTCGAGATCGAGGTCCAGGGAGCCCAGCAGGTCCGGGCCGCGCTGCCGGGTTCGGTGCAGATCTTCATCGCCCCGCCCAACCCGGCGGTGCTGCGGGAGCGGCTCGCCGGCCGCGGCACCGACTCCGCCGAGGCGATCGACCGGCGGCTCGAGGTCGCCGAGCAGGAGCTGGCGGTCCAGGGGGACTTCGACCACTGCGTCGTCAACGACGAGGTCGGCCGAGCCGCCGCCGACCTGGTGGGCGTCGTCCGCCGTGAGCTAGACTCCGCCGCCGAATGATCAAACCACGCGTAGACAAGCTTCTGGAGCACGCCGACTCGCATTACGCCGCAGTTGTCGTATCGGCCAAGCGTGCTCGACAGATCAACAGCTACTTCCACAACCTCGGGGAGGGCGGCTTTGGGGAGTACCCGCCGCCGATGGTCGAGACCAACGCCGAGAGGAACTACCTTTCGATGTCGCTCGAAGAGCTCGCCGAGGGCAAACTGAAATACGAGTACCGCACCTAGTGCCGTTCGCGCCCCGCCAGCCGCGGGGCGCTTTCATTAGGGGCCGATGGCACGGCTTCTCCTAGGCGTCAGCGGCGGCATCGCCGCTTACAAGGCGCTCGAGCTGGCCCGGCTGGCGACGCTGGCCGGCCACGGCGTGCGCGTCTTGATGACCGAGACGGCGACCCGCTTCGTCGGCGCCGCCTCCTTCGAGGGCATCGTCGGCGCTCCGGTTCTCACCTCCGAGTTCGAGCGCGACCCCCTGCGCGGCGCCTTCCCCGGCGAGGAGCAGCTCGGCCACGACCCGATCGGCCACCTGGAGCTGGCGGGCCGCTGCGACGCCTATCTCGTCGCCCCGGCCTCGGCCAACACGATCTCCAAGCTCGCCGCCGGCGCCGCCGACTCGATGCTGACCACCTCCTTCCTCGCCTGCACGGCGCCGCGGCTCCTCGCCCCGGCGATGAACGACCGCATGTACGCCGACGCTGCGACCCAGGCGAACCTGGCGACGCTGCGCGAGCGGGGGGTGGAGGTGATCGAGCCCGAGGAGGGCAAGCTCGCCTCCCGCGGTGAGTTCGGCCGCGGCCGACTGCCCGACTCCGAGCTGCTGCTGGCCCGGGTCGAAGCCGCCCTCCCCGCCGGCGACCGGCCCTGGGACGGGCTGCGGGTCCTGGTCACCGCCGGCGGCACCCGCGAGCCGATCGACCCGGTGCGCTTTATCGGCAACCGCTCCAGCGGTCGCATGGGGATCGCCCTCGCGGCGGCCGCCGCGAAGCGCGGGGCGGAGGTGACCCTGCTCGCCGCCAACGTCGCCCTACCGGAGCCCGCCGGGGTGCGTCGCGTCGACGTCGAGACCGCGGCCCAGCTCGCCGCCGCCGCCGAGGAGGAGTTCGGGAAGGCCCACGTGCTGCTGATGGCCGCCGCTCCCGCCGACTTCCGCGCCGCCGCTCCCGCCGAGGGCAAGCTTCGCCGCTCGGACGGGCTCGAGCTCTCGCTGGAGCCGACCGAGGACATCCTCGCCGGGCTCTCCTCGCGCCGCCGCGAGAAGCAGACCGTGGTCGGGTTCGCGGCCGAGCACGGGGGGGAGGCGACCGAGCGCGCCCGCGGCAAGCTCGAGCGCAAGGGCGCCGACATGATCGTCCTCAACGACGTCTCGGATCCGGAGATCGGCTTCGAGAGCGAGCGCAACGCCGTCACCCTGATCACCGCCGGGGGCGAGACCGAGGTCCCGATCGACTCCAAGGACGCCGTCGCGGAGGCGATCCTGGACGGAGTCGACCGCTTGCGGGCGAAAGCAAGCCGGCCGAGTGGCTGAGCGGGCTATACTGGCCGCAAGCTTTTTTGTCCTCTAGGTGTGTCGAGAAGTGGGCCTGGCCCACTTTTTTTACGCCTCCACCCCGAA
>Ga0207661_10003058_pt1 | contig 11581 bp, 11 predicted proteins | sample KBSC713LmetaG_FD_184337 | JGI IMG/M metagenome (GOLD analysis project Ga0207661, IMG submission 184337) | Corn rhizosphere microbial communities from Kellogg Biological Station, Michigan, USA - KBS C7.1-3L metaG (SPAdes) (version 2) | ecosystem: Host-associated > Plants > Roots > Rhizosphere ... | reverse complement strand
GTTCACGATCAAGTTTTCGGTCTTCATCTTCTCGGCGGCCTTCGCGGCCGCGGCCGGCACGCTCTATGTCTATTCGCTGACCGCGATCGATCCGGTCGCGTTCAATCTGGACGAATCCGTCTTCATTATCACCCTGGTGATCGTCGGCGGCAGCGGCAGCCTGAACGGCTCGGTGCTGGCAGCCGCGCTGCTCATACTGCTGCCCGAGGCGTTCAAGTTCCTTGCGATCCCCGAAGCGATCGCGCCGCAGCTGCGCCAGGTGCTTTACGGGCTGCTGCTCGTGTTCTTCACCCGCTACCGCCGGCAAGGCCTGATCGGCGAATACCGCGACGTGCTGAAATAGCGGGCATCACGATGGCGACCGGCAGCACCCTCCTCAAGCTCGATGCGCTGTCGAAATCCTTCGGCGGCCTGCGCGCCGTCGACAATCTCTCGTTCGAGGTCGCGGCCGGCACAATCACCAGCCTGATCGGCGGCAATGGCGCCGGCAAGACCACCGCGTTCAACCTCATCACCGGCAATCTTGCGCCGGACGACGGCCACATCACCTTCCGCGGCGCACGTGTCGACGGCTTGCCGCCGCACAAAGTGGCGCGCGCCGGCATCGCGCGCGGCTTCCAGGAGCTGCGCCTGTTCAATCGGCTGAGCGCGCGCGACAACATCGAGGCCGCGATCCCGGGTCAGCGCGGCGAAAGCATGATCCGCTCGCTGATCGGCGGCCGCGCACTGCGGCAGGAACGCGAGGCCGGCGACGCACGGTCCGATGCCTTGCTGCAAGAGCTGACGATCGGGGCACACGCCGACGCGCTCGCCGAGCGGCTCTCCTATGGCCAGCAGAAGCTGCTCAGCCTCGGCCGGCTGCTCGCCGGGCAAGCCGAGCTGTTGCTGCTCGACGAGCCGACCTCGGGACTCTCGCCCGGCATGGTCGAGGATTTCTGCGCGCGCATGCGCGCACTGACGCGGGCCGGCAAGACGATCCTGCTGATCGAGCACAATGTCGAGATCGTGATGCGGCTCTCGGACTGGATCGTCGTGATGCATCAGGGCGGCAAGATTGCGGAGGGCAGACCGGACGAGGTCCGCAACGACGTGACCGTCATGCACACTTATCTCGGCATCACGGAGTGAAGCCGTGCTGACCGTCGCCAAGCTCGATGCGTTCTACGGCAAGAAGCAGGTGCTGTTCGGCATCGACATGGCGCTTGCCGAGCGGCGCATCGCCGCCGTGATCGGCCCGAACGGCGCCGGCAAGTCGACCGTGTTGCGCGCCGTGTTCGGGCTTGGTCCGCAGCGCGATGGCACGATCCGTCTCGACGACAATGACTTGAGCCGCGCCGCGCCGCCGCAGAACATCGCCGCCGGCATCGCTTTCGTACCGCAAGGTGCGCGGGTGTTTCGCGACCTCACGGTGGCCGAGAACCTGCGCATGGGCGGTTACACGCTGGCGGCGGACGCCGTTGGCGTCCGCGCCGACGAAGCGATGGACCTCTTCCCGATCCTGCGTGAACGCCGCGCCCAGAAGGCGGGCGCACTGTCGGGCGGCGAGCGGCAGATGCTCGCCTTCGGCATGGCGCTGATGCTGCGGCCGCGACTGTTGCTGATCGACGAGCCCTCGATCGGGCTCGCGCCCATGCTGGTGACCCAGATCTTCGATACGATCGTGCGCATCCGCGCCGAGCGCGGCACCTCGGTGCTGATCGTCGAGCAGCAGGCGCAGCAGATCCTGCGCATCGCCGACGAAGTCTTCGTCATCCGGGCCGGACGACTGATCAGCCAGGGGCCGGTCGAGCGCTATCGCGGCGCCGACGCGCTGCGCCAAGTGTACTTGAGTGAACACAACAACGACCAAGGGAGGACATCATGAGAAGGACGATCTCGCTGCTGGGTGCGCTGGCTTTCGCCGGTGCGCTGCAGCTCTCCGGCCAGGCGCTGGCGCAGGGCGCAAACGAGCCCTATCGGATCGGCATCATCCTACCGATGACGGGCTCGACCGCCGATTACGGCACCGACTTCAACCGCGGCGCGCTGCTCGCCGAGGAGGAGATCAACGCGGCCGGCGGCGTCAACGGCCATCCGATCAAGCTGGTGCATGGCGACAGCAAGAATTCCGCCAAGGACGGCGTCGCCGAATTCAAACGCCTGGTCGAGGTGGAGAAGCTGCCGGCGATCATTTCGACCATGACCGGCGTGATCGTCCCGCAGTTTCCGGTCTCGCGCGAGACCGCGACGCCGATGATGTGCGTGGGCGCGATCACGCCCGAGATTCGCAAGGGCGGCGCGACGGTGTTCTCGAATTATCCGCTCGCCGACGACGAGGAGAAGGAGATCGCCGAATACATCATCAACAGACTCGGACATAAGACCGCGGCGATCATCTCCGAGAACTCGGCCTACGGCAAAACGCTGAGCGCGATCTTCATCGAGGAGTTCAAGAAGCTCGGCGGCAAGATTTTGGCGGAAGAAGTCATCGAAAAGGGCGGGCGCGATTTTCGTTCGCAGATCACGCGCATTGGCGCAACCAAGCCGCCGGTCACCGTCACCTACGCGTATTATGCCGAAGGCGGGCTGATCGTGCGCCAGGCGGCCGAGCTCGGCGTCAAGACGCAGTTCATCAGCCACGGCTCGATCCAGAACAATTCCTTCGCCGAGATCGCGGGGCCGGCGGCCGACGGCTTCATCTCGGGCTCGCCGAGCTGGGACCCGGAGGCGCCGCAGGTGAAGGCCTATCTGGAGACGTACCGGAAGAAGTACGGCAAGGAGTCCGATCTCTACGGTCCCTACTTCTATGACGCCGTGAAGCTGTATGCCGAGGCGATCAAGCGTGGCGGCTATTCCAAGGAGGGCATCGAGAAGGGGCTGAAGCAGATCACCGACTTCCAGGGCGTGGTCGGCAAGATGGGCTTCGACAAGGGGAATGTGGTGCTGCTGCCGCTGCGCTTCGTGCAGTTCGGCAACGGCAAATGGAACCCGATCGTCAAGTAAGACCAAGTGAGACAATGACTCAGCCGACCGAGTCGATGCTCGACGTGCGCGGCACGCGGATTCGCGTGCTGCGCGGCGGCAGCGGTGCGCCGCTGATCTTCCTGCATGGGGCGAGCGGCCATGTCGGCTGGCTGCCGTTCCTCGACACGCTGTCGCGGCGCTTCGACGTGATCGCGCCGGAGCATCCCGGCTTCGGCGCGTCGGACGATCCGGCCTGGCTCGATCGGCCGAGCGACCTTGCGTATTTCTATCTCGATCTCATGGCGCAGCTGCGGCTCGAGTGCGCGCATCTCATCGGCACGTCGCTCGGTGGCTGGATCGCGGCCGAGCTCGCGGTGCGCAACACCGCGCGGCTCGCGAGCCTGACGCTCGTCTGCGCGGTCGGCATCACGGCCGGCGGCGCCGTGATGGACGACATGTTCCGCATGAGCACTCAGGAGAATGCGCGGCGCTTCTACCACGACCCGCAACGCGCGCAGCGACGGCTCGAGAACCTCAGGACCGCGGACGCGCGCCTGCTGGTACGCAACCGCAGCACCGTGGTGCGGCTCGCCTATCCGAGCTTCGTCAATCCGGAGCTCGAAAAGTGGCTGCACCGCATCGACGTGCCGACACTGCTGGTCTGGGGCGAGAATGACGGGCTGGTGCCGCCGAAATTCGGCGAGGCGTATCGGCAGCTCATTGCGGACAGCACGCTCGTGGTGCTCCCGAAAGCGGGTCATGCACCGTTCGAGGAGCAGCCGGAGGCGTTTCTCTCAAGCCTTGATGCGTTCCTGAACCAACAGCAGCGTGGCTAGCGCCCGTCGATCTGGCGGCCGATATGGGCGATCGCCTGCTGATAGACGGTGGCGGCGTTCCAGGCCTCGATGGCGGCGAAATTCGGCTCGCCCGGCTGGTAGCCGGCGCCCGCGCGCCAGCCGTGGGCTTTGAGGAAATTCGCGGTGGCGTTCAGCGCGTTCGCCGCGACGTCGAGATTGCCGCTGCCGTAGGCGAGGATGTTCTTCGGCAGGAACTGGGTCTGGCCGATCTCGCCGTGCATCGAGCCGCGCTGGCTCGGGGAGATGACCCCTTTGTCGACCAGTTTGAGCGCCGCATAGAGCTGGTCGGTGAAATACGCGGGTCTCCGGCAATCATACGCGAGTGTCGCGATCGAGGAGACCGCATTCTGATTGCCGTGCTGGGTGCCGAACGCCGTCTCCATGCCCCAGATCGCAATCAGCGGTCCCGGCGGGACGCCGTACTTCTGCTCGATCGAGCTGAAGAGTGCCGCATGGGTCTGCTTCATGCCGCGCCCGCGCGCCGCGATCGTTGCGCCGCCGCGCTTGATCATGAACTGCTCGAACGAAAGCCTGAAGCTGCGCTGGCCGCGGTCGGCATTGATCGTCGCCTGCGCGTAGCTCGTTCCCATCAGGGCCGAGATGCCGGCCTGGCCGATGCCCTGCGCACGCGCCTCGGCCGCGAACTGCTGCTTCCAGGCCTCGAAGCCGCCCGGCCCGTTGCCACATTGCGCGGCGCTCGCCTCGCCGATCATGAACAGGACGGCAGCCGCGATCGCGAGACCGCCGGTAGCAAACCGCATGCGCTTCTTCATAAGGACGCTCTCGTTTGTGACGGCCGCCTTGTTATAGCAAGCGCCTTCACTTCGCCAGATCGTAGGGTGGGCATCGCGCGGTCGCGATTCCGCAACGAGTCGAAGCGCTTATGGCGCGATGCCCACGCGCAACGATCGGATATGCCGCCGCTTGGGCATCGGGCGGAGCTCAATCCATCGCCGACAGACCGCCAGGGGCCGCCAATGCCCCCCTACGGACCTACTTCCACTTCGCCAGGAAGAAGCGCGGCAGCTCGTCCGCATAGGGCGTGAAGTCGAGCTGCTTGGAGAAACCGTAGGTCGTCACGTAGGTGTGCAGCGGCTGCCAATAGGCGCGCTCGGTGATGCGCTGGATGGCGGCCGAATAGGCCTTCTTGCGCACCTCCGGATCGTTCGACGAGCCGCCCTCGGCCAGCCACTTGATGACGTCCGGATCGCGCGCGTAGTCGTCAGCGCCGCCGTCGAAGAAGTTCGGCAGGATCGCCGAGACGTCGTTGATCGAGTAGCTGCCCCAGCTGCCGAGATAGGCGGCAAGCTCGCCCGCCTTGGCGCGCTGCACCACGGCGGCGACCTGCTGCTGGTTCAGCTTCGCCTTGATGCCGACGGCGGCGAGATAGTTCTGCACCGCCGCGCCCCATTGCGGCAGCACGTAGCTCGTCAGCTCGGTCTCGAAGCCGTTCGGGTAGCCGGCCTCGGCCAGCAGCTGCTTCGCCTTGGCGGGATCGTAGTCGTAGAGCACCGCCGCCTCGGCGTCGCAGCCGAACTGCGGCGGGAAGCACGGCGCCGCCGGCACGCGGCTGCCGCCGGTGACGAGCTTGTCGGCGATGGTCTGGCGGTCGATGGCATGCCAGATCGCCTGACGCACCTTCACCTTGGTGAGCGGGTTGTCGGCACCGGTGCGGCCGGCGGCGTCGAGCGACAGGTAGCCGATGCGCATCGATTCCTTGCGCACAGCCGTGAGGAACGGAAGCTTGTTGATGTTGTCGAACTGGTCGGGATTGAGGTTCCAGATCCAGTCGGCGCGCTGCGCGAGCAACTCGGTCATCTCGGTCGTGGCGTCGGGAACGAAGCGCACGCTCATCTTCTTGATCGCCGGCTTGCCCTTGGGGCTGCCGGCCCAGTAGCCGTCGAAGCGCTCGAAATCGATCGACACGCCCGGCTCGACCTTGGTGATCCGGTACGGCCCGGCTCCGACCGGCGCCTTGGCGTAGGCCTCGGGGCCGACCTTCTCGCGATAGGCCTTCGGGTAGATCGGGATCACCAGCGCGAAGTATTCGAGCGCCGCCGGGGTAGGCCTCTTCAGGTGGACCCGCACCGAAAGCTCGCCGGTCTTCTCGGCCTTGTCGATCCAGTTGTAGTTCGACGGCGTCGAGAGCTTGCTGTTGGGGTCGGTGGCGATGGTCAGCGTGTAGACGACGTCATCCGCGGTGAACGCGCTGCCGTCGTGGAATTTGACCCCCGGCCGCAGCGTGAAGTCGAGCGTGGTCGGGTCGACGAACTTCCATTCGGTCGCGAGCAGCGGCTCGATCTTGAAGGTGTCCGGGTTGCGGTAGACCAGCGTGTCCCAGGCCTGGTGATGCATCACCACGCCGGTGCGCAGGTTGTTGTAGTAGGGATCGACGTTCGGCAGCGCGTCGCGCATCACGATGCGCAGCGTGTCGGCGGATTTCTGTGCCGCTGCCGGCGTCGTCGCGAAGCCAGCCAGAGCCGCCACGACCAGCACGGCACCGAACGTCGTGATCCGCATTCGCATATTCCCCTCCGCTATTCGTGTCCGTCGAACCAAATCGGTCTCATGCCAGGTGGCACTCTACCATCCCCTCCCCGTCCCGGACCACGGGCGGTGGTGCGACGCTTGCGCACTTCTCGATCGCGATGCGACAGCGCGGATGGAAGCGGCAACCGGGCGGAATATTGGCGGGATCGGGCAGCGCGTCACCCAGGCCGACGTCCGGCACGCCGCGGCCGGGCTCGGGCGTCAGCACGCTCGCGAGCAAGGCTTGCGTGTAGGGATGACGCGGATTGCGAAACAGCGCATCGGTCTCGCTCCGCTCCACGATGCGGCCGAGATACATCACGGCGACCTCGCTCGCGAGATGCTCCACCACCGCGAGGTTATGGCTGATGAAAAGGTACGTCAGCTTGAGGTCGCGGCGCAGCTCGATCAGCAGGTTGAGGATCTGCGCCTGCACCGACACGTCGAGCGCGCTGGTCGGCTCGTCGCAGATCACGATGCGCGGCTCGAGCACGAGCGCGCGCGCAATCGCGGCGCGCTGGCGCTGCCCGCCGGAAAGCTGCGCCGGCATCCGCTCGCCCATCTCGCTGGAAAGTCCGACGCGCTCGAGCATGCCGGACACGCGGCGCTCGATCTCGGCGGCCGCGAATGAGCCTTGCGCCTCGAGCGGCAGCGCGACGATTTCCTTGATACGCCGGCGCGGATTGAGCGAGGCGAACGGATCCTGGAACACCGGCTGGATCAGCCGCGCGCGGGCCTTGCGATCCAATGCAGAAAGGCTCTTACCCTCGACCGTCGCCGAGCCCGCGGACGGTGCGAGCAGGCCGAGAATCAGCCGCGCCAAGGTCGACTTGCCGCAGCCAGACTCGCCGACGATGCCGAGCACGCCGCCGCTCGGTACGCTGAAGCTGACGTCATCGACCGCCACCACGCGGCGCTGCGAGCTGAGCAGGCCGACACGCGTCGCGAACTCGCGCCGCAGGTTCGAGACCTCGATTGCGGCGGTCATGCGGGCTGGAGCGCGGCTTCGCGCGGCGCAAGGCGACACAGATAGTCGTGCGCCGCGCCGGCGGAGCGGCGTGGAATTTCGTGTTCACAGGTCGCGTCGGCGTCGGCGCAGCGCGAGCGGAACGCGCAGCCGGCAAAGTCCGGCGCGATCGTCGGCACCACACCCGGGATCGAGCCGAGCGGACGATCGCGCCGCACCTTGCCGGGTACCGGGACACACGACAGCAAGCCGCGTGTGTAAGGATGCTGGGGCCCGCGGAACAGCTCCGCGGTTGGCGCGCGCTCGACCACCTCGCCGGCATACATCACCGAGACGCGGTCGGCGACCCGCGCCACGATGCCGAGATCATGCGTGATCAGCAGGATCGCCAGGCCGAAGTCGCGCTTGAGCGAGGCGAGCAGCCGCAGGATCTGCGCCTGTACCGTGACGTCGAGTGCGGTGGTCGGCTCGTCGGCGACGAGCAGCGCGGGGTCGCACATCAGCGCCGTCGCGATCATCACGCGCTGGCGCAGCCCGCCGGAAAGCTGATGCGGAAACTGCCCGAGCCGCAGCTCTGGCGCCGTAATGCCGACACGCCCCATCAGCTCGACGGCGCGCTCGAGCGCGGCGGCGCGCGAAACACCCTTGTGGCGCGTCATCACCTCTGCCATCTGCGAGCCGACCGTGAAGGCCGGGTTCAGGCTCGTCATCGGCTCCTGGAAGATCATCGCCATGCGGTTGCCGCGCAGATGCGCCATCTGGCGGTCCGAACGGGTCAAAAGGTCATGTCCGTCGAAGCTCATGCGCTTGGCAGTGCGCTGCGCACCACGGGCGAGCAGGCCCATCACGGCGAGCGCCGTGACCGACTTGCCGCAGCCGGACTCGCCGACGAGACAATGGGTCTCGCCCTTCTCGACCTGCAGCGAGATGCCGCGCACCGCCGCGGTACGGCCGAAGCTCACGGCAAGGTCCTCGATCTCGAGCAGACTCATCGCGGCCGCTCCGCGCCGAGCAGATTGCGCAGCCCGTCGCCGACGAGATTGATGCCGAGCACCAGTACGGCGAGCGCGATGCCGGGAATCATGATCACCCACGGCGAGAAGAACATGTAGTCCTTGCCCTCGGCGATCATCAGCCCCCAGGACGGCAACGGCGGCGGCACGCCGAGGCCGAGGAACGAGAGCGCCGCCTCGAGCAGGATCGCGAGCGCCATTTCCAACGTCGCCACGACGGCGAGGTGGCTCGCGATGTTCGGCAGGATCTCGCGGACCAGAATATGCGAGGTCGAGGCGCCGGCACACCACGCCGCACTGACATAGTCGAGCGAGCGGACCTGCATGGTGGTGGCGCGCGCCACCACGGCGAAGCGATCCCACAAGAGCAGCCCGAGCACCGCCACGACGAGCACGAGGCTCGACCCCATCAAGCCGACGACGGCGAGCGCGACCAGCACGACCGGGATCGACAGCCGCGTCGTGATCGCGAACAGCACGACGTCATCGACGAAACCGCCGAAGAAGCCGCCGATCACGCCGAGCGTAATGCCGATCAGGCCCGAGGTGATCACTGTCATGATCCCGATCAGCAGCGAGATCCGTGCGCCGTAGACCAGCCGCGCCAGGTAGTCGCGGCCGAGCTGGTCGGTGCCGAGCAGGTGCCCCGGCTGACTGCCGTCCATCCAGAACGGTACGACGAGCCGATTGTTCAGGTCCTGCGTGAACGGATCCGACGATACCAGCGAATTGCCGATCAGCGCCGCCAGCGCGATCACGCCGACGATTGCGATCCCGATCACGAATCCGGACCTGCCGACGCGCGACACGCCGCGCATGAACATGCGCGTCTCTGGCGGCGCCGGGACGACGGACGGCGTGCTCATCCGGCTCGCAGCCTCGGATCGAGCAGCGCGTTGAGGATGTCGGCGAGCAGCGTCAGGCCGATATAGATCGTGGCGAGCACCAGCACGACCGCCTGCACCACGGGGAAGTCGTTCTTGGCGATGCTCTCCCAGCCGAGAAAACCGACACCGTGCAGCGCGAAGACGGTCTCGATCACGATCGAGCCGCCGAGCATGAAGCCGAGCTGCACCGCGGCGATCGACACGACCGGGATCGCGGCATTGCGCAGCGCGTGCTTGAAGATGATGCGCGCGCGCGACAGGCCTTTCGCGCGCGCGGTGCGGATGTAGTCCGACGCGAGCGCGTCGATCATGCCCGAGCGCGTGAGCCGCGTCAGCGCCGGGATCGCCGTGAAGGCCAGCACGATGCCGGGCATCACATAGTGCTGCCACGTCCCGGTGCCGGAGATCGGCAGGATGCCGAGCTGCAGTCCGAGCACGATCATCAGGATGAGCGCAAGCCAGAAGCTCGGCACCGCCTGGCCGATCATCGTGAACATGGTGACGGCGCGGTCGACCCAGGTGCTCTCGCGCAGCGCCGCCAGGATGCCGAGCGGGATCGAGATGATCAGCGCCAGCGTCAGGCCAGTGAGCCCGAGCGTCAGCGTGATCGGCATGCGCCGCGCGATCAGGCTCGCGACGTCGTCATGGAAGAAGAAGCTCTGGCCGAAGTCGCCGACCAGCGCGCGGCCGACCCAGCTGAAGAACTGGATGGTGAGCGGACGGTCGAGGCCGTAGGCCTTGCGGATGATCTCGATGTCGGCCTGCGTTGCCGACGGACCTGCGATCGAGATCGCGAGGTCGCCCGACAGGCGCGTCAGCATGAACGCGAGCGTCATCACCGTGAGGGCGACCAGGAGGCCGAGCGCAAGACGCCGGACGATGAGACGCAGCATGCAAGTGCCCAAGCTGGAACGACCGCAACGGTGTCACCAAGGATGCAGGCATGCAAGAGGCGGGCCGGGTGCCTGCTTGACCGGACCTCAAGCCCCTCGATCGTCATCGCCCGCGAAAGCGGGCGACCCAGTAGACACCCTCGGTTCAAGAAGGCCCCAAACTGCCATATTCTTCTGGCTGGGCCTCGGGCGGGCTAGGCCATGCGACGCGAGCGATCTTTCTGGGTGTACATCCTCGCACGCCGCGTTGGCGGCACTCTCTACATCGGCGTGACAAGCGACCTCGTCCGGCGCGTCTACGAACATCGTGAGGAGCTGATCCCGGGCTTCACGCGTGAACACGGCGTACATAGACATAGACTGGTCTACTACGAGCAGCATGCAACGGCCGAATCTGCCATCCGCCGAGAGAAGCGGTTGAAGAAATGGAATCGGGCTTGGAAAATCGCACTGATCGAGAAGGACAACCCGAATTGGGATGACCTTTACCCGGTGATCGCTTCCCCTTGAAAAGCGGCTGGATGTCCAAATGGCCGCTTGCGTTTACTGGGTGCCCCGCTTTCGCGGGGCATGACGACGGAGAGGTTGGGGCGCCCTAAACCAGACTCCCCAGCACCCGCGCCACCATGCCGTCGAGGTGCTCGCGCTGCAGCCAGCGGACCACGAGGACGAGGTCGTGCGTGTCGTCGACCCAGATCACGTTCTGCCCGCCGCCGAGCGCGAAAATGCTCGACTCCGGCGCGGACGGGACGAGCTTGCGGCCGGTGTTGAGCCACCAGAGGAAGCCGTAGTTCGGGTTCGGCCCGGAGGGCGTCGCGAGCGCGCGCAGCCAGCGCTCCGAGATGAGCTGCCGGCCGTTCCAGGCCCCGCGCCGCAGTATCAGCTGACCGATACGGGCGTGGTCGCGGCTGCCGATGAACAAGCCGCCGCCCCAATGGCCGCCGCCGGACACGGACTCCATCGCCTTGCCGTCGATCATGATGGTCGAATTGCGATAACCGCGCCACGACCAGCTATCCGAGGCGCCGATCGGGTCCATGATGAACTCGCGCAGAACCTCCGGAAGCGGCCGGCGCCACAATCTCATGAGTGACAGGCTCAGCCGGTTGACGCGCACGTCGTTGTACTCGAAGCGCGCTCCCGGCTGCTCGAGCGTGCGCAAGGTTCCCTTCTGGCGATTGTCGTGCGTCAGCCCGGCCTGGCGGTTGTGATCGACGCTGTCCGGCTTGTCCCACAGCGTCCCCTGCCATTCGCTGGTCTGCTGCAACAGGTGCCGCCAGGTGATCGCGCCGTTGTGCGGTGACGCGAAACCCTCATCCGGCACGCTCTCGGCAACCGGCGCATCGAGCGAAGCGATCATGCCGCGATCAAAAGCAAGACCCGCAACCAGCGCGAGGTAGCTTTTCGCCACCGAAAACGTCATGTCGGAGCGCGCTGTGTCGCCCCATTCGGCCGCGATGCGGCCGCCGTGCAGGATGAGCCCGTTGACGCC
>Ga0207661_10003056_pt1 | contig 11584 bp, 7 predicted proteins | sample KBSC713LmetaG_FD_184337 | JGI IMG/M metagenome (GOLD analysis project Ga0207661, IMG submission 184337) | Corn rhizosphere microbial communities from Kellogg Biological Station, Michigan, USA - KBS C7.1-3L metaG (SPAdes) (version 2) | ecosystem: Host-associated > Plants > Roots > Rhizosphere ... | reverse complement strand
CCGAGATCTGCAGGGAACGGTTCACTGAACGTGGATGTGAAAAAGCGGTACGCCGGCGGCACACATTCAACCTTCCAACTTGAGGTGGCATTTACTGCGCAACCTGGTGTGACGATCCTACTGGGGCACTCCGGCGCAGGCAAGACAACGCTTCTGCGCTCTATCGCCGGGCTATGTCATCCTGAAAGAGGAAGCATCACGGTTGGACAGCAAATACTTTTTGATAGCGATAAGAAAATCCAGATTGAGCCTGCCAGACGCAAGGTGGCGTTTGTATTCCAGGATCTCGCGCTCTTTCCGCACCTCACTGTGTATGAGAACGTCTCTTATGGTTTAAGAAAGCTGCAAACAGCAGAGCGGGAGCGTAGGGTGGCTGAAGTTCTGGAATCATTCCAGATCGCAAAGCTGCGGAAGCGGCTACCTCGCGAAATTTCAGGCGGTGAACAGCAAAGAGTCGCATTGGCGCGTTCTCTGGTAACCGAACCATCAGTATTGTTGCTGGACGAACCACTGTCTTCTCTTGATGGAAACACAAAGGCTGGAATCATCGATGACTTGCACACCTGGAACCAGAAACGCCGAATCCCCATCCTTTATGTGACCCACAATCATGAAGAGGTCCTTGCTCTGGGAGAGCGGGTCCTATCGCTGGAACACGGACGGATTATTTCAGAAGGTGCTCCCATTGAGGTTCTGAGCACACCCCCGCGTCCATCCATGGTACAGATCGCTGGCTTTGAAAACCTGTTTGATGCGGAAGTAGTTGGTGAAAAGCACGGCATGACGGTGTGCCGGCTGGCAGACACTTCCCTGGACATTCATGTTCCCCTCGCACGCGTAGCGCCAGGTTCGCCCATTCACCTGGGCATTAGAGCTGATGAAGTCCTCTTGAGCATGGCAGAGCCGAAGATACTGAGTGCCTGCAATGTGATTCATGGCCGAATCAGGCAAGTGAAGTCTTCAGGGCAAAAAATCGAACTGCGGATTGATTGCGGTGTGGAATTTCGTGTGCATCTGCCCTTGGGTCAGCTTGAGCTTCTGAGCCTCAAGGATCATAGCGCAACCTGGCTGATCATCAGGCCGCAGTCGTGCCACTTGATTCGCATGACACGCCTACGTGCCTCGCAAAGATTATTTGTTTTTATTTGCAACCGCAATACCAGCCGCTCTCCGATGGCGGCAGCCATCTGCAACAGAGAAATCGCACGCCGGCTGAGGATACCGCAAGAGACATTGCATTCCATCGGGACCCACGCAGTGAGCGCAGGCCTCACCGCCACACCGGGCGCACCGATGGCAGCGGAGGCGCGAGAAGCACTTGAACTCATGAATGTAGACGCTCCTGTTCACGGCGCGCAAAACCTTACGCCTGAACTGGCAGCCAAAGCGGAATTCATTTTTTGCATGACGGAAGCGCAACGCCAGGCTGTGATGAGGATGTTCCCAGCCTCAGCGCCTAAAACATTTTGCCTTCAACCCGGCGTGGATATCGACGATCCGCACGGTCAAGGCGTAGAAGGTTTTGCACAATTAGGACGAAGCGTGCAACAAGTGATCCATACGCTCGTCGACACATTGGTTGTATCTAAACAACAGAGTCTGCTTGAAATGCAGATTTCTCAAAAAACAAAACTAGTAAGAGCAGAAAAAACGGTTGCGCAAAAATCGAAGGGAGCACTGCTGGCACATGACGGGAAGCAATCCTGTGGTGAAAAAAGCTAATCAAGTACCCCTAGTGCTCACTTCGTTTGCATTCAGAGAAGAATACTTCTCTGAACTGGATGGGATGATTGCTTCTGCCAGACGGCATCACCCCAATTGGTTCATTGTGGCCGGCAAAGGACCTGTGCCGGGATTTGAATCGCCCACCTTGGATGTTGAGTCACCTACCGGAAAACATCAGTGGAGTCCGCCGGTTTCACTGCACCTCGATGGCACCATAAATGACTGGCGCAAGATCACAAAAATGAAGGCCTGGTGGATCGCAAAGGTGTGGCAAAGTTTTGGGCACCTCACGGGTGACTTCAGACGGCTTTTATGGATTGATGCAGACGCCCGAATCAATGATCCATTAGACATTGAGATTGCTTTGGAGAGTGAAATACTCGCCGGAGCAAAATGGAGAGACGGCCGCTATCTTGGCTATAACACGATTAGCAGCGCTCTGCTCTTATTTCAGGGGGCAAGCCGGGGGACCATTGAAACCATATTGAATCAATGGTCTGACATCTGTTTGACTCACATTCAGAACCTGCCTGATCCTCCACTGGTTCCCTGGGGTGACTGCGATCAGGAAGTACTCAACCTGATTTTGAAGCGCCGCCCTAGATCCAACGGCTATTACATTCTGATCTGTCTGGATTCCGGCAGATACTGTTTTTTTACAGACAAGGGCGGAGTATCTCGGCCGGGATCCGTTGTAGACCAATGGGCGATGGCCAGGGAAACAGGAGTAGCTTAAGTATGCATTGGCCAGATTCTAATCGCCCAAAGTTTCGCAGCATGGCGCAAAGGTGATTTTTCAAACGCGGGAGTAACCTCACGATGGCAAAAACGGAGAGCTTTCTGGCAAAACCTACACTGGCTGCCTGGGAGCAAGAGAAACAGGCGGCTTTTCGTATTGAAGCTTTGACCAGCATCCGTCCACAGAGGATTTTGGAGATAGGAGTCTCTGTCGGCAGTTGGGCTGCCCTTGCGCGCCAGTGTTGTGAGCGACCAGATTGCTTATCAGATCAATCTAGATGGAAAGTACATATTGAAAGAATTGTTCCCCTTGGAGTACGGATGCAGGCCATGCCTTCTGTTCATGACTGCATCGTCCCCGCTGATGAGAAAGAGCTGCTATCTATTGTGAGGGAAGGAGCAGATCTGATCATCTTGGATGACATTCTGGGGCATTGGTCAAAGGCAATTGCTGTGGAGATACTCGATACTGCGATCGAGGCTGCTGAATACGTTCTTGTCAGCAATGAAGTTGCTGCGGACGATGGCAGTCGCGGTCAAGACCACTCTTCATGCTGGACATTTGGCGAGCTTCTCAATCGCAATCTGATACGGTTCTGCGCTTGCAATGAACCCGCTGAGATGGACTGTGGATTATTTTTGTTGTCTGCAAATGATCCAAAGGCATTGCGAACTCGGTCTTTTGCAGCCGATGTTTTCAGAGTGCATTGCAATGATCTCCTTAAGCTAGGCGCTGAATCCGTATGCGGCCCCGGCTCTTCTCTTTCCCAAACAGATGAGATCAGGCGCTCGTTGCCGGTGCTTATTGAATCCGGTATCCGCCGACAGACACAAAAGAAGGCTTCGATTTGGTCCATTGGCATCTTTTCTGGACCAAGTCTTGCTGACCTCAAGCCGACCAATGAAACTGATAGGCCAGTTCTTTCCGCTGGGGATGTCACTGATATCCCCGCGCAGTTTGTTGCCGACCCCTTCATGATTCAGACCGGCGGTGTCTGGTACATGTTCTTTGAAGTCATGAATTCCTCACGAGATATGGGTGAGATAGGCATGGCCATTAGCAGAGATGGTCTGAAGTGGGAATACCAGCAGATCGTCCTGCGTGAGCCTTTTCATCTTTCCTATCCGTATGTGTTCCAGTGCAATGGAGAATACTTCATGATCCCGGAGAGTTTTGAAGCCGGATCCATGAGGCTGTACAAGGCCGATGCATTCCCGCTGAAGTGGACATATGTGGCAACTTTGCTGGAAGGCCCCTGGGTAGATTCATCTATTTTCAATTTTGACGGTCAATGGTGGATGTTCTCCACTCCCGTAATTCCGCACCATCAGGTGCTCGAGCTGTTTTATGCGGACGCAATTACAGGCCCGTGGCATCGGCATCCTATGAGTCCTCTGGTCAGCGGCAATAATCGTATGGCGCGGTGCGGAGGAAGAGTGATTCTTCTGAACGAAAGGCCGGTGCGGTTCACTCAAGACTGTTTCCCGTTTTATGGCACCAGCGTCCGGGCGTTTGAAGTTTCTCTCCTTACCACCTCAGCCTATGAAGAAAACGAACTGCCATTCAGTCCTCTTCTGACGGCAGGGCAGGAACCGTGGCGGCGCGAGGGGATGCACCATATTGATCCACATTATGTAAATGGCCGTTGGCTGGCGTGCGTGGATGGATGGCATTTTGAAACCAGTGACGGCGAAAGTGAAAGCCATGAGAAGGGCAGGAACTATGAGTAGAATAGACAAACTTCCAGCTGTTGTTACTTCCTTTGCTTATAGAGAAGAATACTTCTCAGAGCTTGGCGGGATGCTTGCGACCGTGCAAAAACATCATCCTGCCTGGCATGTCGTCTCTGGAAAAGGGCCCGCATCTGGCTTTAATTCTCCAACATTTGAGGTCGCTCCCCCGCAACATAACCTTCAATGGAGCCTGCCTGTCTCTTTTCAACTCGACGGCACCGAAAAAGATTGGCACAGAATTGTATTCATGAAGGGCTGGTGGATGGCCCAGGTATGGCATCAGTTAAGCACATTCGCTCCATCCGATATCAGGCGAATCATTTGGCTCGATGCAGACGGCAGGCTGAATGGTCCATTGGATATAGAACTCGATCCGGAGGCGGAGATCATTGCCAGTCCATGGTGGACAGATCCTGGCACTCCAGAGCACGAGCACCACATCTGTAGTGGATTGCTCATCTTTCAAGGTCGCAGTGGCGGCCCCGTGGAAAAAGTGATTGATGCTTGGGCAGCGGATTGCCTTGCCCGTATTACGCTCCCGCTTATGCCCTCTGCGTTTCTACCCGGTCCAGAGGGCGACCAATGCCTGCTCACAAAAATTGTGAAGAACAATTCTGGTGAGCAGGAAGACTATGGAGTACTCAAGCTCAGCTACGAAAAATATTGTGGTGTCCCTGATAACAAGACCAACGAGTGCAAGCCCGGCGCTCTGGTGCATCAATGGATGATGAACAAAAAAATGAGAAGGCCTGAAGATCGTGGCAAGGATTGGCCTCCACCAGAAGAGGCGAGACGGAATCCCCCCGTCGGCGACAGAGGTGCGTTGGAAAACAGATGATCAGCACAGACGTGGCATGGCAGCATCAACGCTTCGCTTGAAAGGGAGAGCACAAATTGAATCCTGCAGGGAAAACAGCAGCCGTAATTTCTGGGGATGCAAACCGTAGTTTTTATGACAACCCTGCAACAGTTGAATATTTTGGAACGTTTAAGAAGGAACTGTTCAAGGCCGAGGCCGTGATTCTCGACTCCCTGAAGGAAGAGATACAAGACCAGCCAATACTGGAGATTGGCATTGGAGGCGGAAGGATCACAGAATATCTCCGGCTTCTCAGTGCCGATTACACCGGCGTAGATTACTCAGAAAAAATGGTCGAGTTCTGCCGCCAAAGATTTGGGGACCTGCTTCTATTCGTATGTGATGCTCGCAACATGCCATGCTTTGGAGCCGAGCAGTTTAAAACGGTTATGTTTGGTTATAACGGCATAGATGAAGTTGGCTTGAGTGACAGACTGCTTATCCTGCAGGAAGTACAGAGGGTTCTTAAGCGGGATGGCGTATTCATCTTTTCATCACATAACTTGGACTGGGAATCAATCCCCTCATGTTTCCGCAAAAGACTTTCCTTTGGCCGTGGGGTCTTCAAGTCCCTTAAGGCTAACCTTGTGCGTTTGTGGGTGTATGCCTCCGGTGTAGCCAATTGGCTCCGGATCAAAATGTTGCACAAGGGACAGGCCATGTTCCTGGAATATGAAGGTTCGCCAGGAATCGCGTTGCCTGTGTTTTACAGCAGCCAGCTGGCGCAAGTAGCGCAGCTGCAATCTGCCGGCTTCAGAGATATTCAGGCGGTAAGTATGGATGGAGAGCCGCTGAATGACCATAACCGTAGCAAGTATTTCATGATTTTTTATGTTGCCCGAAAGTGAGCATCGCGTCGCGCGTTTTGTTCAACTTGCCGGGATGATTATGCCACCTGTATACAGCCAGTCCGCGATCGATCACGAAGCACTATCAGGAGTTCCATTGGCAATGGCATCATCAGACACTCTAAAAACAGCAACGAATACCGATATTGCAAACATCTGTGGTTTGCAATACACCGTATATTCTGACCTGAAAGGGCTCGAAGATGTTTACCGCCAATGGAACCAATTAGTCTTATCCTCGTGTTGTAATCGAGCATTTGCTTCGGCTGAATGGTATGTGGCCAGTTGCATGAAGCAGGAAACGTGGACGCCATATCTGGTCACGGCAGCTCGTGACGGTAAATTAATGTGCGTACTGCCCCTGGTGATCGATAAAACAGACGGTACGGCCCTGTTCCCGCACTATGGAGCAGGGGCAGACTACCACGATGCGATTGCATGTAACGATAGTCCAGCCGTAGTCGCTGCATCATTGAAATATGCATTGTCATTTCCAGGACAATGTCGAAGGATAGTGCTATCAAGGCTCAGGCCCGATTCACACTGCGTAAAAGCAGTTCCCTGTATCCAGCAGGATTCGGATATTCAATGGGACCAGAGGGTAACTAATATGTATCCTCATATCACTCTGCCGACCAGCTTTGATGAATATCTTGCTTCACGCAGTAAAGCATTTCGGAAGAATATTCGCCGGATACTGCGCAATATCCAGAAAGATGGCCTCAAGATACAGGAGCTTCGTCCGGGTGAATTTAATCCAGACGATCTTCCGGATTTACTTACGAGAATGTCCGTCGCCCGCACTAAGGAAAAATCTTCTTTCGTAAGAAATGCTTTCATCGGATCGTTCCTTAGTGCGGTTTTACCGGCAATCTTCCGCAGGGGACATTTACGGGCGTTCGCCATTTTCAATCACGGGCAGATTATCGCATTGGATCTTTGCATGCTTTGCGCCAACGGTTTCGTCACCTGGAACGGCGGTTTTCTGGCGGAGGGAGCATCCTGGTGCCCAGGCTCAGCACTTTTTGCCCATGGCATACAGGAAGCCATTGAGATGGGCCTGGGAGAGTATGACTTTACCCGTGGAAACGAAGGTTATAAGGCAAGTTGGGCAACCGGCAGCTACCCTGTTAGCGAAATTGAGCTTACCTGGAGAGCGCCACATGCCAGTAGATGATTCTTCATGCATGGTCAGAACTATGCCGATTACAGAGTGTAGATATCGAACGGATAGTGATCTGTCGCAGCAGGTTGCGCTTGATTACTCTGTGCTGACAGATTTGTGCGCGATCGCCGCTCTTTCCGCAGAGTGGGATGAACTATTAGCGAGATCCCGGTGTAATCGCGCATTTAGCTGTTCGAAATGGTATCTGGCCACTCCTTACCTTCTGCCGCATTTGGAACCGCTGGTGCTTGTTGCGCGGCGCTGCGGCAGGATAGCAGCCATTCTTCCGCTCTGGCTTGACATTCACAAAAAGCAAGCCGGCTTTCCCGATGACTATAGCGACCATCTCGACATTATTGCCGCCGATGAAGATACAGATGTTTCAGTAGGTTTGCTCAACTTCGCAATTCGGCAGAAGCAACATTGTGACAAACTGAGTTTGAAGCACATAAAGCCCGATTCCAACTGTGCCAGGGCCGCACGGAGGCTAGGATTGTTCCGAGAAGAAGCATTTGCGCCTGGGAAGTCGCTGCCCTATGCGGTTATCGATCTTACTGGAGGATATGACAACTATCTTGGCACATTGAGCAGACAATTCCGGCGTCAGCTTAAAAGACTCTGTGGAAAGGCGCAGAAGGAAAACATTAGAGTATTAGAATTGAAGCCAGAAAGCTTTAGTCCCCAATCTCTCCCGGAGATATTCCTGCGGCTGCATGAAAGCCGGTTTGGCGCGGGCACAAGCCTTACTTTGGTTTGCAAATCACCGGAAAAATGGATTTACAGCCTGTTCCCCGAACTTTTCATGGAGCAGCGAATGCGGGTCTTTGTCATTGAGATTGAAAACCTGATCGCGGGAATTGACCTGGAAATGGTGACAAGATCAGGAATGTATAGCTGGAACGGTGGATTTCTGCCCGAGATACAACAGTATCGCCCTGGAAAGCTGTTGATTCACAAAGCCATTGAACAGTGTTGCCATGAAGGCTCAACGGAGTACGACCTAGGCTGGTTTGGTCAGGAATATAAGAGCCAGTGGAGACCGGGAATCCGGCAGATTGGCGAGCTTCAACTCCATACGGGATTTCAGCAAAAGGATGAACCATAAATACAGATCCCTGAAAGGCGGACACAGCGCTTTCCTAAACGATTAATCCCGTAGCCGGCGAGATTGAGATACGGCGCAACTAAGGGACGGCAGAGTAGGTAATAACGAATTTATTGATTTGTGCTCTATGCAGAAGAGGCCTTTACAACAAACAGGAAGCGGCGCTCGAAGGCTGCTGCATTACGCTGCCCGGCACAGAGTGCTCTTGGCTTTCGGTGTTTTATGCATTCTCGCTGTGACCCTCTTGAAGGCGATAGGCCCAATGATATTGCAACGCGCGGTGGATAATGTGGCTGCAGGCGGCACAAAGTTAACACTGATTCGATATACAGCTCTCTTCATTGGAATTGCCTGCATGCAGGGTATCTTGCTGTTCAGTCAGGAACAACTATTGCTTGGGACATCACGACAGATAGAGCGCGACTTGCGCTCTGTCTTCTTTGCTCACCTCCAGACATTGCCTTTGGAATTTTTTCAGGCGAACCCGACCGGAGACCTTATGGCACGAGCCAGCAACGATCTGACTCTGGCCGTCACTGGAACGGGTGAAGCACTCATGTTCTCATTGAATAGCATCGCCTCCCTTGTGATTATTCTCCCTCTCATGTTGAAACTGTCGTGGAAGCTCGCTTTGCTGGCATTTGCGCCTCTATTAATAGTGATGTTCGCCACACTATTTCTGCAAAAAAAAATACATGGCAGCTTCAAACGTGTGCAGGAGCATTTCGGCGCCCTTACCAGCCGGATACAGGCTGTATTGTCGGCGGTGAAAACTATCCGGGCCTTCACGCAGGAAAACAACGAAATTGCAGCATTCCAGCGCGCCAGCCGCCAATATGTCAGCCATAATCTGCGACGCGTCCAATTGTCTGGCGCTCTCCTTCCGCTGCTTCAATTTTTCATCGGCCTTAGTTTTATTGCTGTGCTCTGGTATGGCGGCGATCTGACGGCCTCCGGCTATCTGAGCATAGGCCAGTTTCTGAAGTTCATCCTTTATCTTGGATATCTGGCTTGGCCAATGTATGTGCTGGGATGGCAAATTACAGTTTTCCAGCGCGGGATAGTTGCAATGAGCAGAGTGGAGTCCATTTTGTCTTTACCACCTTCCGTTCAGGATTCGCCCGATCCCTTAGATGTGAGAGAAATTGCAGGGTCCATAGAGTTCCGGAACGTCACCTTTACATATAGAGGGACAAATGAGACTGCGCTGCGTAATATCAGCTTTCACATTCAATCCGGACAAATTGTGGGGCTGCTGGGAGCAGTTGGTTCGGGCAAGTCAACTCTAATGAACATGATTCCCCGGCTTCTTGATCCATCTTCCGGGAAAGTTTTTATCGATGGAAATCCCGTACGCGACATTCCTCTTCATGTGTTGCGTTCCCGGATTGGCTATGTTCCACAGGAGCCATTTCTATTCAACGACACCATCGCCGCCAATATAGCCTTTGGGTGTGAACAGGCTGCTCCCGAAATGATCGAGCGAGCCGCAGATGATTGCGGTATTGCCGCTGAAATTGCCGCTTTTCCCAGAGGCTACCAGACAATGGCCGGGGAACGTGGCGCAACACTCTCAGGCGGACAAAAGCAACGGATCAGTATTGCTCGTGCTCTCCTGAATCGTCCAGCAATCCTGTTGCTGGATGCCGCTTTTTCATCCGTAGATTCTTATACAGAAGAAAAAGTCCTCACTCGGGTCCGCAAAATCATGCAGGGGAAGACATGCGTCATAGCGTCACACAGGATTTCAGCTTTGAAAGAGGCCGATCTGATTATCGTGCTTCATGAAGGCACAATAGTTGAGCAAGGAACTCACCATGGATTGCTGACCAAGGGGGGGCTCTATTCCGAGATGCATGCAATGCATCTGCTGGAAGAAGATCTGGCTGCCAGTTGATTGAGGATGAAGCTGTTCTGAATGTCGGATGCCAGACCATGACGAATGGACATGATCGGGGGAAAAAACTGAATGACCGGCGGCTAACCGCCAGATTGCTTCGCTATTTGTGGCCCCATAAATGGTCTATCACTCTGGCCGGGACATTAACAATACTGAATGCTCCTCTGGCGAGCGCAGGCCCCCTGCTCACGAAAGCAGCGATCGATCTCTTCCTTGTTCCCGATCCGGCAAGACCGCCATCCGGCTATGTGCTCTGGCTCAAACAAGGCGCAGACTGGGCGGGATTCGCAGGCAGGCACCGGGGGCTACTCTTTATTGCAATATTATTTCTGCTCAACAATATTGCTTACGCAGCGACGCAATACTTCCAGAACGTGATAACCGAGAATACCGGACAAAAAGCGATCCATGATGTGAGACACGAAATATTCAGCCATTTGCAGAAGGTCCCAATTTCTTTTTATGACCGGAACCCTGTGGGCCAATTGATGTCCCGGCTTACAACAGATGTGAATGCTCTTAGTGAAATGTTCAATTCCGGCATGGTGACTATCCTGGGACACGGGGTAATGGCGCTCTATATCGCAGCCTGGATGTTCCGAATCAATGAGTCTCTAGCAATCATATCCTTCGCCATTTTCTTTTCGATGATGGTGTTTATGGCATGCTTTCGGAGAATTACCCGGCCTGCCTTTCGCCGCTTGCGCCACAGAATGTCCGCGATCAATGGCTTTCTGCAGGAACATCTCACGGGAATGTCAGTGGTCCAGCTTTTCAATCGCGAACAAAAAGAAATGCAAAGGTTTGAATGCATCAACACGGAATATTGGGAGGCATCTGCCACAGTAACGCTCTGGAACGCTGTTTTCTATTCTGCGATAGAGGTGCTGTCGTTGATTGGTGTGGGCCTCATCCTCTGGTTTGGCGGTGGCCAGGTATTCAGTCGCATCATCAGCATGGGAAGTCTCGTGGCATTCATCCAGCTTGCACAGTCCTTTTATGATCCCGTCGTAGAAATAAGTTCCCGATATCACGTCCTGCAATCCGCTCTTGCCTCTTCCGAGCGAATTTTCATGTTACTGGATGAACCTGTTGCCGTTTCCCCTGAAAACCCACTTTGCTTGAGTCCTGTGCATGGCCGAATCGAGTTTCGGAATGTCTGGTTTGCTTATCAGGATAGCGATTGGGTGCTGAAAAATGTCTCTTTCATTGTGGAACCCGGCGAAAAAGTTGCTTTTGTCGGACGAACTGGTTCGGGCAAGACGACAATTACTAACCTGCTGCTGCGATTTTATGAAATCCAACATGGCCAGATATTGCTCGATGGCATAGACATCCGCCAAATACATCCGGAGGAGTTGCGCTCCCATTTTGCCATTGTTCCCCAGGAGATATTTCTATTTTCCGGCGATATTATTTCGAATATCTGCTTGCGAAACCAATCCATTTCTGAAAACAAAATGAGAATGGCTGCACACCAGGCACGTTTGGATGCGTTTGTATCGAAAAT
>Ga0207661_10003055_pt1 | contig 11584 bp, 10 predicted proteins | sample KBSC713LmetaG_FD_184337 | JGI IMG/M metagenome (GOLD analysis project Ga0207661, IMG submission 184337) | Corn rhizosphere microbial communities from Kellogg Biological Station, Michigan, USA - KBS C7.1-3L metaG (SPAdes) (version 2) | ecosystem: Host-associated > Plants > Roots > Rhizosphere ... | reverse complement strand
GACAGAAGCTGGCGGGCGGCTTTATTCCACGGCGCCGGCGTGATCTTTTCGCCCGTTGACCAATGGTCAGGGCGAGATTCGCAACCTAGCATCCGCCTCACAATAAAAGACCAGCAAGCTACCAACGGGAGGCAACACCATGAATCGCTTGGCTACAACGCTATCGATCGCCGCAGCCTTTGCCGCCGGCTGTGCCGTTACCCATTTCTTGCGACCGGCATATGCCGCCGAAACCATCGCCGCGCAAGTGATCCATACCGGCGAGCTCGAAGGCGACGCGCTGTCGGCGCCCAACGCGTCGGGCATGCGCAACAAGCCGCTGGTAGCGCTCGACGGCATCACGATTGCGATCCAGGACGGCAACACGCCGAAGCACCTGCACAACAACGCCAATGAGTTTCAGTACATCCTCGACGGATCAGGCACGATCTGGCTCGGCGACAAGGAAGTGCCGGTGAAGCCGGGCGATCTCGTGATCATCCCGAAGGGCACGCCGCACGGAGGCACCAAGGTCACCGGCCGCACCATCAAGGCGATCGCGATCAAGTCGCCGCCGCAAGCGCCGGATGACATCAAGCTGCTGAATTGACGGTTCGTTGGTGTGGGTGGGCAAAGCGAAGCGTGCCCACCATTGCATCCCAACGTTGACAGATGGTGGGCACGGCGCAAGCGCGCCTTTGCCCACCCTACGCAGTCTCAATTATGCGCCGGCGTCGCTGGCCGCCAGACCAAGAGGCGCTTCTCGACCAGCGTCACCGCGACATCGATGAGAACCACGAAGATCGACAGCACGAACATGCCGGCGAAGACGCCGGCTATGTCGAACACACCCTCGGCCTGCTGGATCAGATAGCCGAGGCCCGCGGCGGAGCCGAGATATTCGCCGACCACGGCACCGACCACGGCAAAGCCGACCGAGGTGTGCAGCGAGGAGAACATCCAGGACAGCGCCGACGGCCAATAGACGTGGCGCGTCAATTGTCCCTCGTTCATGCCGAGCATGCGGCCGTTGTTGAGGATGGTGTGGCTGACTTCCTTGACGCCCTGATAGACGTTGAAGAAGACGATGAAGAACACCAGCGTAACCCCGAGCGCCACCTTGGACCAGATGCCGAGCCCCAGCCAAAGCGTGAAGATCGGCGCCAGCACCACGCGCGGCAGCGAGTTGACCATCTTGACATAGGGGTCAAAGACGGCGGCGACCAAGGGCTGGCGCGCAAACCAGAAGCCGACCGCGACGCCGCCGAGCGAGCCGATCACAAAAGCGAGGATGGATTCCCACAGCGTGATCACGAGATGCTTCCAGATCACGCCTGAGTAAAACCAGTCAAACACCTGGCTGAACACGTCGATCGGGTTCGAGAAGAAGAACGGCGGCAACAGGATCCTGCCGAACACCGGCACAGTGGCGAAGGTTTGCCACAGCACCAGCGCGACGATGCCGACGAGCAGTTGAAGTGCGAGGAGCCTGATGCGTGACATGTCTAAAGCAGGATGAGTTCAGGTTGGACGAGCGGCCTATCCGCGGACTCGCTCCACCTCTCCCGCTTGCGGGGGAGGTCGCATCGCATCGAAAGATGCGATGCGGGTGGGGGCTCTCTCCGCTCGAACGCTATGCATCGCGGAGGCACCCCTACCCGTAGCCGATGCTTTGCATCGGCGTTTTCTTTAAGGACGGCGGCCGGAGGCCGCCTATGCCTCCCCCGCAAGCGGAAGAGGGAGCGCGGCATCGTCGCGGAGGCAATTCGACCTAATCTCATACGATTTGAGCTCCCCTCACCGCATCTCCTCAAGGATGCGAGAATGTGCCGACCAGGCCGGTCGCGCCCTTGGCGTGGCCGTCGAGCGCCTTGATCAGCTCCTCGCGGGTCATGCCTTCCTTCAGCGCCTTCGGATCGAGATCGGTCGCGATCAGCGTGAAGGTGTAGTGATGCGGCGCGCCGGGCGGTGTGCACGGCCCGGTATAGGTCGACTGCTTGGCCGTGCCGATCCCGCCGATGAACTTGTCGCTCGGCTTCGACATCTCGCCTTCCGCAAACGAGGTCACCGAAAGGGGAATGCCATAGGCGACGAAATGGCTGACGCCGCCGGGCGGCCGCCCCTCGGGGTCGAACATCAGAAGCGCAAAGCTCTTGGTGCCCTCGGGCGGATTGGCAATGGTGAACTCGGGCGAGATGTTCTCGCCGACGCAGTTCGGATTCGTCTTGTTGTTGCCGGCGAATTTCTGCGCAAGGCGCTCGCCGTCCTTGAAGCCGCTCGAGGTCAGCGTGAACGCGCCCGCGGCGAAGGCCTGGTGCGAGCCGAACAAGGCGGTGAGCGCCGCCGCAACAATCCATCCACGTTTCAACATGACATCTCCCGTTTTTTGGACCGGTTTCTTATCCCGCGCGATCAGGACTAAGCCGTTCCCGATTGCGCGTATCCCTTCAACACCTCTTCCTTCAAAACACTCCATATCTCGCGGTGAAGTGAGTGGAATTCCGGCCGCAGCCGCACCTCGAAAATGTCGCGCGGGCGCGGTAGCGCCACCGGCCAGTCACCGATGATGTGCGCAGACGGCCCCGCCGACATGATGACGACCCGGTCGGCGAGCGCGATCGCCTCCTCCAGGTCGTGGGTGACGAACAACACCGCCTTGCGATCCGCGTTCCAGAGGTCGAGCAGGAGGTTGCCCATGATCTGCCGGGTCTGGGCGTCGAGCGGTCCGAACGGCTCATCCATCAGGAGAATCTTTGGATCGCGGATCAGGACCTGCGCGAGACCGACGCGCTTGCGCTGGCCACCCGAGAGCATGTGCGGGTAGCGGGCGGCGAACGCGCCGAGGCCGACCGAGATCAGCCATTCTTGCGCACGCGAAAGCGCCTCGCCACGCGGCGTGCCCGATATCTGAAGACCGATCGCGACATTGTCGAGCGCAGTCTTCCAGGGAAACAGCGCGTCCGCCTGGAACAGATAGCCGGCGTCGCGGTTCAGCCCGGCGAGCGGCCGCTCGAAGATCTTTGCGGAGCCGGCGGCCGGCTTGAGCAGCCCCGCGGCGACATTGAGCAAGGTCGATTTTCCGCAGCCGGTGGGACCTACGATGGCGACGAATTCGCCCTGCGCCACCGTAAGCGACGCCTTCTCGACCGCGGTATAGACGCAGCCGTCACCGAGCCCAAAAGCCACCGTCGCCTCCTCCAGCGCGACCGCATTCGGCACAGCCTTGTCCACCCGTTCCCTCCAGATTTGGCAGATGGCTTAGCCGCTTGCGCGGACAAGTTCAACGCGCCCTGCGATGCGCGGACGCGGCTACTTGCGATAGCCGTGAAACTGCGCTCCACTTCACCCTCCCCCTCACGCAAGTCGGGCCTGCCCGACTTGCGCAATATGGATGCGCAACCGGGGTAAACCCCGGTTGCGTGGGAGGGTGAAAAGCTGGGGTGAGCCGCAAAATGGTGTCGACGTCGATCCGACGCGCTGCTGCGAAGAAGCTGCGAGCCAATACGACGCCGCATGAGCGCACGCTGTGGCGGGCTCTCAAGGAAATTCCCTTGGAAGGCACTCACTTCCGGCGACAGACGCCGATCGGTCCCTATGCCGTGGACTTTTTATGTCCCGCCAAGCGCCTCATTATCGAGCTCGACGGCGGACATCACAACGCGGATGAACAAGCTCAAGATGACCGCGAGCGGCAGGCCTGGCTTGAAAAAGAGGGATATCGCGTGGTCCGATTCTGGAACTCTGAGATATCAAGCGATCGCAATGCTGTGCTCGAAAAAATCTATCTTGAACTCTACGGATCGCGAGATGCCGAGGCCGTGCCACTGAAGCATCGACGACGTGGATAGACTGTCACCCCAACCGGCCTGCGCCGAAACGTCCTCCTTACCCGCCCCTGGAGGGGGAGGGTCGCCCGCACGGGGCGCAGCCCGGTGCGGGCGGGGTGGGGTGACGGTCTTTCCACGTCAAACAGTGCCCGAGCGGAGAGATCACCCCACCCCGTCTCACATTTCGCTTCGCTCATGTGAGCCGACCCTCCCCCTCCAGGCAGGGCTATCGCATGTGACCTTCGAGAGCTGCTTGCGACGGAATCGGATAGGGAACGAAGTGGAATCGGATCGCGAACATCTGTCTCGTTCTCTGTCTGGTTTTCCGAATTTTTGGCCACATGCGATAGCCCTGCCCCTCCAGGGGAGGGTGAACGCCGCGTGCGCGGTTGAGAGTTGATCAGCATGCCCGCCGCTCCCCTCATCGCTTACGACCATGTCGGCAAGAGCTTTGCCCGCGGCGCGGAGCGCGTGGTGGCGGTGGATGATGTTTCGCTGGAAGTGATCGAGGGAGAGTTCCTCGCCATTGTCGGCGGCTCCGGCTCGGGCAAGACCACGCTGCTGCGGCTCGCCAACAGGCTGATCGAGGCCGACCATGGGACCATCATGGTCGAAGGCGAGGACGTGCGCGCGGTCGATGCCGTAGCGCTGCGCCGGCGCATCGGCTACGTCTTTCAGAGTGGCGCGTTGTTTCCGCATATCAGTGTCGCCGGTAATATCGGCATCACGCCAAAGCTTCTGGGCTGGCAAGCCTCGGAGATCGCGGCGCGAGTGGGCGAACTGCTCGAACTGATACGGCTCGATGGGACCCATCGCGACCGGCTGCCGCATGAGCTCTCGGGCGGCCAGCGCCAGCGCGTCGGCGTGGCGCGGGCGCTTGCGGCCAGGCCGCGGATCGTGCTGATGGATGAGCCGTTCGGCGCGCTCGATCCCTTGACCCGCGACGCGCTGGGCGAGGATTATCGCGCATTGCACGACAAGCTCCGCCTGACCACCGTCATGATCACCCATGACATGGCGGAAGCGCTGTTGCTCGCCGACCGCATCGCGGTGATGCACGGTGGAAAACTGCTCGCGCTGGGGACGCCTGCGGAGCTTTCAGGGAGCAGCGACAGCTATGTGGCCGAGCTCCTGCGCACGCCGCGGCGGCAGGCCGAGCGACTCAACGCGCTGTTGCCGCGGGGTGGCGCGGCATGAGTTTCCTCACCGATGCGCGCTGGGGCGAGGCGCTGACGCATCTGAACGATTATCTCGGCAATCATGTCCGGGTCAGCGTCACGGCGCTGGCGCTCGGGCTGATCGTGAGCCTGCCGCTTGCGATCGCCGCGCGCAACCGGCCGTTATTCCGCAATGCGCTGCTCGGGCTCGCCAGCATCGTGCAGACGGTGCCGGGGCTGGCGTTGCTCGCGCTGTTCTATCCGCTGCTGCTGGCGCTGGCGTCGGTGACGATTTCCTGGTTCGGCTTTGGCTTTTCCGCGTTCGGTTTCCTGCCCGCCGTGCTGGCGCTCGCGCTCTATTCCATGCTGCCGGTGCTGCGCAACACCATCACCGGGCTCAACGGCGTCGACCCCGCGCTCTTGGAAGCCGCCCAGGGCGTCGGCATGACGCCGCGGCAGTCGCTGTTCACGGTGGAATTGCCGCTGGCGCTGCCGGTGATCATGGCGGGTATCCGCACCTCGGCGGTGTGGGTGATCGGCACCGCGACGCTGTCCACCCCGATCGGCCAGACCAGTCTCGGCAATTACATCTTTGCGGGGCTGCAGACGCAGAACTGGGTGTTCGTGCTGTTCGGCTGCCTTGCCGCCGCGGTGCTGGCGCTCGCGGTCGATCAATTGCTGGCCCTGATCGAGAACGGCCTGCGCCGGCAGAGCCGAGCGCGCACCGCGCTCGGCGGGATCGGCGTCGCCGCGCTGATCGTGGCCACGCTGCTGCCGACGCTGGCGCGCTCGCCGTCGAGCTATATCGTCGGCGCGAAAACCTTTGCCGAGCAATATGTGCTCTCCGCGCTGATCGCGGAGCGGCTGCGCGCGGCGGGCTTCTCCGCCAGTTCGCGCGAAGGGCTCGGCTCCAGCGTGATCTTCGAGGCGTTGGCCGCCAACGACATCGACGTCTATGTCGATTATTCCGGCACGCTCTGGCTCAACCAGTTCCATCGCACCGACACGCCGCCGCGCGATCAGCTGCTCAGGGAGCTGAAGAATATCCTGGCGAAGCAGGACATCACCCTATTCGGGGAGCTCGGCTTCGAGAATGCCTATGCGCTGGTGATGCCGAGGAAGCGCGCCGACGCGCTCGGCATTCATTCGATAGCGGATCTCGCCGCGCATGCCGCGACGATGTCGATCGCGGGCGATTACGAGTTCTTCTCGCGTCCGGAATGGGCCGCGCTGAAAAGCGCCTATGGCCTCTCCTTCCGCGCGCAACGCACCATGCAGCCGGACTTCATGTATGCGGCCGTGGCTTCCGGCGAGGTCGACGTAATCGCGGGCTATACCAGTGACGGGCTGATCGCCAAATATGATCTTGTCGTGCTGGACGATCCCAAACATGCGATCCCTCCCTATGACGCGATCGTACTGCTGGCGCCGAAGCGCGCCCATGACGCGGCCCTGCAGGCGGCGATCAAGCCGCTGCTCGGCAGGGTCGACATAGCGGACATGCGCGAGGCCAATTTACGCGCCAGCGGCAATGACGCAGCCTCCTCGCCCGACGCCGTCGCCCGCTGGCTTTGGGAAAAGATCGAAAAGCGTTAGGCGAAGATGAGATTGAGTGAGCCGGTGCGGCATCGGAGGTCACCCTCCCCTGGAGGGGCCCCCTCCAGGGGAGGGTAAGGAGAGCGCGCGGACGGCCGGCTGCCACCAAAGCTCATCCTGCTGTAGAGAGTTCTCATGCCATTGGTCTGCCGCAAATTCTTCGTCACTTCGCTCACGGCTATCTCGTTGTTCGCAGCCTCCGCCGCAGAGGCCAAGTACCCGGACCGGCCGGTGCGCATCGTGCTGCCTTTTGCGGCGGGCGGCGTCGCCGACATCACCGCGCGCATTATCGCGGAAAAGCTCGGCGACAAGCTCAGCCAGCGCTTCTATGTCGAGAACCAGCCCGGCGCCGGCGGAATTGCGGCGGCGCGCACGGTGATCTCTTCCCCGCCCGACGGGACCACGCTGGCGCTGCTCTCGAACGGCACCGCGGTCAGCGTGTCGCTGTTCAAGAAGCTGCCGTTCGATCCGCTGAAGGATTTCACGGCGATTTCGAGTCTGGGCTATTTCGACTTCATCTTGGCCAGCAGCGGCAACTCGCCATTCAGGACGCTGACGGATTTCATCACCGCCGCCAAGGCAAAACCCGGCTCGCTCAATGTCGGCACCATCAATGCCGGCAGCACGCAAAACCTCTCGGCCGAAATGTTCAAGACCGCGGCCGGCATCGATTTCGCGATCATCCCCTATCGCGGCACGCCGGAGATCCAGGTGGCGCTGCTCCAGGGCAATGTCGCTCTCATGATCGACAGCTATTCCTCGATGAAAGGCAATCTCGCCGACGGCAAGCTGCGCGCGCTCGCCTCCTCCGGCGGCCATCGTTCGGAAGCGACGCCCGAGATCGCGACCGTCACCGAAAGCGGCGTTGCCGGCTACGATGTCGTCTCCTGGAATGCGCTGTTCGCGCCTGGCGGCACGCCGCCCGACATCGTCAAGACGCTGAACGACGCGCTGCGCGAGATCCTGGCCGACGCCGACGTCAAGAAGCGGCTGCTCGAGCTCGGCATCGAAGCCAGGGCGAGCACGCCCGAGGAGATCACGGAGCGGCTGAAGTCCGATATCGCCAAATGGGCGGAGGTGATCGACAAGGCGGGGATTGAGAAGCAATAAGCGCAGAGAGATAGCCACGGCCGACCCTGCCGTAGGGTGGGCAAAGGCGCGAAGCGCCGTGCCCACCTACCGCTGTCGCAACGAAAATGGTGGGCACGCGGAGCCTGTCATCGGGCGCGCATTCGCGCGACCCGTTGGCTTTGCCCACCCTACAACTCCGTCCAAAAAAGCACCTGAGCCGGCGCGGGGGCACACCGGCTCAGGGTCCTCAGGCTGAAGGCGTGGAGGAACATTCGCCCTCAGACCCTCACCTCCGCGCTAGTCAGGCCCTCACCTCCTGGCGCTGGAAGATCACGTATCCTGCGACGAACAGCACGATGGTGCCCGCGATCAGGCTCACCATCTGCGGCCAGGCGATCATGACGCTTTCGGCGAAGGGCAGCGGCGCGCCCATGATGGCGCCGCGCAATTGCTCGAGGAACACCGCGCCCAGCGTGCGCGTGCCCGGCGACAGGATCGCCTGCATCGCCTCGGCGAACAGATCGTTCGGCGAGATGCGGAGCAGGAATTGCGCCCACAGGCCGGTGTCCGGCGTCTCCAGCCCGAGCGCGGCATAGCGCGGATCGGGCGGCGCGATCATTTGCGCGATCGCGGGCGCCAGCATCGGCCACAGCACGGTCAGGAACAGCCAGACGCCCAGCGCAACCAGCGCCGCGGTCGCCGGCGAGCGGAACACGATCGAGAGCAGCATCGCGAGCGAGAGCCACACACCGGCATAGAAGATCGCGATCACCAGAAACACCAGCGAGCGCGCGATCTCCTCGCTGCCGGGCGGCACGCCGAGGAAGATCAGGCCGAGCCCGATCACCATCAGCCACAGCGCGGTCAGGCTGACGGCGAGCGTGGCAAGGCCGGCCAGGAATTTCCCCATCAGCAGCGCGTCGCGGTAGATCGGCTGCGCCAGGATGCGCGACAGCGTGCGGCGGTTATGCTCGCTGTTGACGGCATCGAAGCCGAGCCCGATCGCCATCAGTGGCACGAGGAAGCCCAGCATCGCCACAAAGGACGGCAGCGGGTCGCGCGCAATGGTAAACATCCTCAAGAGCAGGAACGGATCCTCGGCGGTGTTCTGGCGCAGGCTGTCGATCGCACCATAGAGCGCGGCGAGCGCGGTCAGCACGACGAGCAATTCCAGCACCAGCATGCGGACGCTGGAGATGTTGTCCGAGAGCTCCTTGACGAACACCGTGCCAAGGCCCTGGAACGCAGAACCCTCACGCCGCATGACGCACGCCTCCTTCGCTCTTGCCCTGGAAGGTGCGCGCATAGATCGCTTCCAGGCTGGGCTCGTCGACCGAGAGCCGTTTCAGCGCTCCGTTGACGGCGACGACGGCGTTCGCCGCGTCGGGGCGCACATCGCGCTCGGCGGTCATGCGATAGCGGTCGGCCGAAAGCGTTTCCACGCGAGTCACGCCCGGAATGGTCGAAAGCTTGCGCGCAATGCCTGCGCCCTCTGCCTCGACCTCGACCACGAAGCCGGCGCCGAGCACCTGCACCGCGAGCTCGGCGACCGAACCCATCATCACGATGTGGCCGGCCTGGAACAGCGCGACGCGGTCGCAGATGCGCTGCACCTGGTCGAGCAGGTGCGAGGACAACAGCACCGTGGTGCCACCGCGCTTGAGCTCGGCGATCAATTCGAGGAACTCGATCGTGGCCTGCGGGTCGAGCCCCGAGGTCGGCTCGTCCAGGATCGCGATCTCGGCGCGCTTGACGATGATCTCGGCAAGCCCGAGCCGCTGGCGCATGCCGCGCGAGAAGGTCGCAACCCGCTTGTGCGCGACGTCGGTGAGGCGCACCCGCATCAAGGCGTCCGCGATGCGTTCGGTCCGCTCCTTCAGCGACAGGCCCATCAGCTTCGCGGTGTAGGCGAGATTCTCCTCCGCGGTGAGGTTGTCGTAGAAGCCGACGGAATCGGGCAAGTAGCCGACACGCCGCTTGACCTGAAGCGGCGCGCGCGCGGGGTCGAAGCCGAGCACGCTGACATTACCGGACGAGATCTCGGTCAGCCCAAGCATCATCAGGATCGTGGTGGTCTTGCCGGCGCCGTTCGGCCCGAGCAGGCCGAACACCTCGCCCTTGCGGATGGCAAAGGAGATGGCGTCGACCGCGCTCGACTGGCCGTAGCGCTTGGTGAGCCCTTTTGCCGTGATGACGGCATCGGTGAGCGGGGTCGGATTGTCGTTGTGCTGCTCGCTCATCGGCGTCCGAACCTCGCTACTGCACCCAGCATCAAGAGCAGCGCGACACCGATCACGCCGGCGCCCGCCATGCCCCAGACCGTGGAGGTCTGGACCGTGATGCGGAACTGGCTCGAGGCGCTCTCGCCGCGCGCGTTCGCTCTGACCGAGACCATGTAGTCGCCGGCCAGCGACTTCTCGCCGGGCGTGATCAACGCTTGCACCTCGGCATCCTTGCCCGGCACCAGGCGGTCGATGGTCTTGGGCTCGAAGGTGACCTTCCAGCCGGTCGGCGCGGACGCGCTCAGCGTCACGTTCTCGGCGGGCGCGGTGCCGCTATTGGTGACGACCACCGGCACCGAGGTTTGCTTCGAGGCTACCGCGCGCGCACTCAAGAGGCCATCGCGTCCGGCGACCTGGAGCTGCGGCTGGCCGACGACGTCGAGCGCCAGCTCGGTCTTGGCGGAAGCATCTTCGGCGTTCACCGTCACGGTGACCGGGAAGTGGCCGGCATCGACCGAGCTCGGCGGGCGGACCTTCAACTTGATGTCCTTGGACTGACCGGCCTCGATCGGGATCGCGGACAGTTCCTGCGTGCCATAGGCTTCGGTGAAGGAGGTCTCGAAATTCTCGGGCGCCTGCGCCGCGAAGCTGGTGGTCAGGTTGCGGCCGGAGTCGTTCTTGATGGTCAGCGTGTATTCGAAATTCGACTTCGGGCTGCCGCGCAGCTCCGGCAGCTTGGTCGTGAGCGTGAGCTTGGCAGGCAGCTCCTTCGCGAGCGAGATCGCGAGCGGCAGGCTTGCCTGGTTCGAGCCCTGTTGATTAGAACCTTGCCCTTCGGCCTTCACCGTGAGCGCCTGGGCGGTCATGCCGGCATTCTTCGGCACTTCGAGCCTAAGCTGCAGCGACACGCTGCCGTCAGGGGCGGGCATTGCGGCTGCCACCGGCTGGCCGCCGCCGAGGATGGTCGCGGTCCAGCCGCTCGGCACGCCCTCGACCGAGAGCTTGTACTCTTCGGGGCCGAGGCCGTAGTTCTGCAGGCGCAGCGGAATATTCGTGGTGGCGCCGGGTTTCACCGTGACCGCCGGATAGTCGGTCATGAGGTAGAGACCCTTGATGTCGCGCGGAGGATCGGCGGCGCGGGCTGTCGGTATCGAGGCCGCGGGGATCAAAAGCGAAAAGGCAAAAAGACGCGCGACATCAATCGCTCGCATGGGCAAACACTCCCGCAAGTTTTCAGGTCAGGGTGCTGCGCGCGGCCTCATGTTGAACCGTGGCAGCGATGCGCCGAATGATGGAAGCAATAGTGACGAAGTGCGGGCACGGCGATTACAAATGCGTAATCTGGGGTCAGACTTTAGCCGTCAGACTTTTGGATGCGAGGGCGTTCGCGGTCTCTCGACCGTCATTGCGAGCGAAGCAAAGCTCGTAGGGTGGGCAAAGGCGCACTTGCGCCTTTGCCCACCATCAAATGTCGAAATAAGAATGGTGGGCACGCTTCGCTTTGCCCACCCTACGCCTCTACTTGTCGACCGCGCCGCCGCTCTCGGCCCAATCCTTGAACGCACCGACGTTGTAGACGTGCTCATAGCCCATGTCCTTGAGCACTTTCGCCGCGAGCGCCGATCTTCCGCCGGAAGCGCAGTACAGAATGACGTTCTTGTCCCTGGAAAAGCTCTTGTCGTGATAGGGCGAGTCGGGATCGGCGCGGAATTCCAGCATGCCGCGGGAGACA
>Ga0207661_10003054_pt1 | contig 11586 bp, 8 predicted proteins | sample KBSC713LmetaG_FD_184337 | JGI IMG/M metagenome (GOLD analysis project Ga0207661, IMG submission 184337) | Corn rhizosphere microbial communities from Kellogg Biological Station, Michigan, USA - KBS C7.1-3L metaG (SPAdes) (version 2) | ecosystem: Host-associated > Plants > Roots > Rhizosphere ... | reverse complement strand
GAACGCGAGCGCCTGCGGCGGCGCGACGCCCGTCTGCTACACGCCGGCGGGTACGTGCGTGCCGTGCGTGTCGAACGCCCAGTGCGGCGGGACGACGCCGGTCTGCAACCTGAGCACGCACGCCTGCCGGGCCTGCGGCGGCGACAGCGAATGCGGGGGCGCGACGCCGGCGTGTCAGTCGTCCGGGGCGTGCGGGCAATGCTCGGCGACCAACGCGAGCGCCTGCTCGGGCGCGACCCCCGCCTGCTTCACGGCGACCGGCACCTGCGTGCCGTGCGTGTCGAACGCCCAGTGCGGCGGAACCGCACCCGTGTGCAACACGGCGACGCACACCTGCCGCCCCTGCGCCGGCGACGGTGAATGCGGCGGCGCGACGCCTGCGTGCCAGTCGACGGGCGCGTGCGGGCAGTGCTCGGCCACCAACGCGAGCGCGTGCGGCGGCGCGACGCCCGTCTGCCTCACCGCGAGCGCCACCTGCGTGCCCTGCATCTCGAACGCCCAGTGCGGCGGCGCGACGCCCGTCTGCAACACGACGACGCACACCTGCCGCGCCTGCGCGGGCGACGGCGAGTGCGGCGGCGCGACGCCCGCTTGCCAACCGTCCGGATCGTGCGGGCAGTGCTCGGCGACCAACGGCTCGCAGTGCGGCGGCGCGACGCCCGTCTGTTTCACGGCCGGCGGTGTCTGCGTGCCGTGCACGTCGAACGCGCAGTGCGCGGGCACGACGCCGATCTGCAACGCGGCGACGCATACCTGCCGGGCCTGCGGCGGCGACAGCGATTGTGGCGGCGCGACGCCCGCGTGCCAGTCGAGCGGCGCGTGCGGCATCTGCTCGGCGACGAACAGCACCCGCTGCAGCGGCGCGACGCCGGCCTGCGACGTCGCCACGGCGACCTGCGTGCCGTGCGTGTCGAATGCGCAGTGCAACGGGACGACGCCCGTGTGCAACACAGCGACGCACACCTGCCGGGCCTGCGCCGGGGACAACGAGTGCGGCGGCGCGGCGCCGGCCTGCCAGCCGACGGGCGCGTGCGGCCAGTGCTCGCTCGGCAACACCAGCCAGTGCCTCGGCGCGATGCCCGTCTGCTACACGACGACAGGGACCTGCGTGCCGTGCCTCGTGAGCTCGGACTGCGCGGGCGCGACACCGGTCTGCGATCCGGCGACGCACACCTGCCGGTCCTGCAGCGGCGACAACGAATGTGGCGGCGCGACGCCGGCCTGCCAGCCGGCCGGGACGTGCGGCCAGTGCTCGGCGACCAACTCGCTGCGCTGCACGGGCGGGACGCCGCTCTGCCTCGCGTCGGCGGGGACGTGCGTCGCCTGCCTCGCGAACGCGGACTGCTCGGGCACGACGCCGATCTGCGATGGGTCGACCCACACCTGCCGCGGCTGCGGTGGTGACGGCGATTGCGGCGGCGGCGCGACGCCGGCCTGCCAGCCGTCGGGCGCGTGCGGCGTCTGCTCGGCGACCAACACGACCCGCTGCACCGGCTCGATGCCGGCGTGCAACGTCTCGAGCGGCACCTGCGTGAACTGCATCTCGAACGCCGAGTGCGGCGGCGTCACCCCCGTCTGCAACACGACCGCCCACACCTGCCGCGCCTGCGCGGGCGACAACGAATGCGGCGGCGCGACGCCGGCCTGCCAGACGTCCGGGGCTTCGTCCGGCGCGTGCGGCCAGTGCTCCTCGACGAACACCGCGCTGTGTACCGGCACGAAGCCGTTCTGCCACGCGCCCACCGGCAACTGCGTCACCTGCCTGGCGGACGGCGACTGCCCCGCGGCCGCGCCCCGCTGCGACGCGACCTTCCACACCTGCCGCGGCTGCTCGGGCGACAGCGAGTGCAGCGGTGCGACGCCGGCTTGCCAGCCGTCCGGGACGTGCGGCCAGTGCTCCTCGACGAACGCCGCGCAGTGCACGGGCGCGACGCCGCTCTGCCGCACGGTCTCGGGCACCTGCGTCGCGTGTCTCAGCGACGCGCAGTGCTCCGGCGCGACGCCGGTGTGCGATACGACGTCGCACGCGTGCCGCGCCTGCGCGGCCGACGGCGACTGCGGCGGCGCGACGCCCGCCTGCCAGTCGTCGGGCGCGTGCGGCCAGTGCTCGTCGACGAACACGTCCCGCTGCAGCGGCGCGACGCCTGCCTGCGACGATGCCCGGGGCGTCTGCGTGCCGTGCACCTCGAACGCGCAGTGCGGGGGCGCGACGCCGGTCTGCGATCTCGCGACCGCCGCGTGCCGCGCTTGCGCGGGTGACAACGAGTGCGGCGGCACCACGCCGGCCTGCCAGCCGTCGGGCGCGTGCGGCGAGTGCTCGGTCACGAACAACGCCCGCTGCACCATCCCGTTGCCCGCCTGCTACACGCCCCTCGGCGTCTGCGTCGAGTGCCTCGACAGCACCGTCTGCGGTGGCACGAAGCCGGTCTGCGATCCCAGCCTGCACGCCTGCCGCGGCTGCGGCGCCGACGACGACTGCGGCGGCATGGCGCCGGCGTGCCAGTCGTCGGGCGCGTGCGGCCAGTGCTCGGCGACCAACGCGACCCGCTGCAGCGGCACCACGCCCGTGTGCGAGACGGCGTCCGGCACCTGCGTCGGCTGCCTGACGAACGGCGAGTGCGGCGGCGTCACGCCCGTGTGCGACAGCCCGTCGCGCATGTGCCGCGCCTGTGCGTCCGACGGCGAGTGCGGTCCCGCGACGCCGATCTGCCTCCCCACCGGCGCGTGCGCGGCCTGCACCGCCAGCGACGTCTCGCATTGCGCGGCCGCGACCCCACGCTGCGACACCTCGAAGGGCCCGGGCGTCTGCGTGGCCTGCCTCAACGACACCCACTGCGGCGGCGTGACGCCGGTATGCGCGACGATGACCACGCACACCTGCGTCGCGTGCACGACCGACGGCGCGCCCAGCTGCCCCGATCCGGACCGGCCCGCCTGCCAGCGCGCGGGAACGCTGCGCGGCTCGTGCACCGAGTGCACCGCGACGAACGCCGTCCTCTGCGGCGGCGTCAAGCCGGTCTGCGTCGCCGACCTGGGCGTGTGCGGCTGCGCCGGCCCGACCGACGATCGCTCGTGCGGCGCGGCCGACTCGGGCCTGATCTGCAGCGGCGTGGGCGGGTTCTGCGTGCCGGGCTGCGGCCCGTCGCCGCGCAACGGCTGCCCGACCGGCCAGAGCTGCCTCGACATCGTCAACGGCATCGGCCAGTGCTCGGGCGCGATGTGCCACAGCGACGCGGACTGCCGCGCGCCGCTCACCCACTGCGACCTCAGCGGCGGGCCCGACGGCCACTGCGTGCAGTGTTTGTTCGACACCGACTGCGATGCGCCGCTGGTCTGCGATCCGACCAAGAAGAAGTGCGAGGAGTGCGTTCCCGGCGCGGCCAGCAATCCCCAGTGCAAGCCGGAGCTGTCGGGCAGTCAGTGCCTGACCGACGGGCGATGCGGCTGCGTGGCCGACGCCGATTGCGGCGGCGCCACGTCCGGGCGCGTGTGCGACGGGACGACGTCGCGTTGCGTGCCCGGGTGCCGCGGCAGCGGCGGGAACGGGTGCCCGAGCCAGCAGCTCTGCTCGTCGATGGACACCACGATCGGGCGCTGCGACACCGCGCCGACCGACGGCGGCACCGACGGGTCGACCGACGGCGGCGCGTCCGACGCGGACGGCGGCACGGACGCTGGCGGGGCAGACGTCGGCGGGACTGATGCCAGCGGCGCCGACGGCGGCGTCGATGCGCACGATGGCTCGCTGTCCGACGACGCGGGCCCGCGTCCCGACGCGACCTCACCCGACACGGGCACGCCCGCCGACGGCGGCGGCGACACCGGCACCCCGCCGGAAGGTCTCGACCGCTTCATCGCGGGCGGCGGCTGCCACTGCGCGACGGCCGGCGATCACGCGGGCGGATGGGCGTGGATCGCTGGGCTGCTGGGGCTCGCCATCATGGTGCGCCGGCGCCGGCGGGGCTGATCGCGACGCGCGGCCCCTCACCCTGACCGTCTCATCCACATTGCCGCTACGCGGGGCGAGGGCAAACAGCTGCGGTGACTCGTGCGTCGCGGACGATCCGATCTGCGCCTCGCCCCCGAAAGGGGGAGAGGCCGACGAGCCGAAGGCTCGGCGGGTGAGGGCCGGCTAGGCGACGCGCTTGCGCCGCAGCTTCTCGACCAGGGTCGTGCGGTTCAAGCCGAGGAGCTCGGCGGCGCGGTTCTTGTTGCCGTTCGTCCGCTCCAGCGCTTCCTCGATCATGCGCGCCTCGACCGCCTCCAGCATCGCGCGCAGGTCGGTGCCGTCTTCGGGCAGGCCGACCACCGGCGTCTCCTTCGGCGTCGGCGTGCGCGGCGACCGGATCCCGGGCGGCAGGTCGCCGACGCTGATCGTGCCGCGCGCCTTCACGATCACGGCGCGCTCGATGACGTTCTCCAGCTCGCGGATGTTGCCCGGCCAGCGGTACCCTTCCAGCAGGGCGAGCGCCGGCGGGTCGAACCCCGCCACCGAGCGCTTGTTCCGCTCGTTCGCGCGCGCCAGGAAGTGCTGGGCCAGCGGCACGATGTCCGACGCGCGCTCGCGCAGCGCGGGCAGCTCCACCGGGATGACGTTCAGCCGCCAGAACAGATCGGCGCGGAAGCGCCCCGCCGCGACCTCGCGCTCGAGATCCCTGTTGGTTGCAGCCAGCACGCGCACGTCGATCTGGGTCGGCGTCTCCTCACCGACGGGGTAAAGCTCGCCGTCCTGGATCAGGCGCAGCAGCTTGGCCTGGACGCCGGGCTCCATCTCGCCGATCTCGTCGAGCAGGATCGTGCCGCCGTCCGCCTGCGCGAAGCGCCCGACGCGCGTGTTCGTCGCGCCGGTGAACGACCCGCGCGCGTGACCGAACAGCTCGGATTCGACCAGGTTCGCGGGGATCGCCGCGCAGTTGACCGCGACGAACGGCTTCTTCGCGCGCGCCGATCCGGCGTGCAGCGACCGCGCCGCCAGCTCCTTGCCCGTACCCGACTCGCCGGTGATGAGCACCGTGCAGCGCGTGTCGGCCACCTTCGCGAGCATCGACAGCGCCGGCAGCATCGCCGGATCGCTGCCCAGCATCTGCGGTGCGTGCTCGTCACGCCACGCGAGCGCGTCGGTCTCGGGCTCGTTCGCGGGCGTCGGCTTCAGCACCGCCGCGACGGCGTCTTCCAGGGTCCGGACCTCGAACGGTTTGATCAGGAAGTCGCGCGCGCCCGCGTGCATCGCGCGAACGGCGTCCGGGATCTCGGCGCTGCCGCTCATCGCGATGACGGGCGTGCCCGGCGCGTGCATCCGGGCGGCGGCCAGGATCTCGAAGCCGTTCACCTCCGGCATCCGGATGTCCGTCAGGATCAGGTCGAAGCGCTCTTCTTTGAGCCGGGCGTAGCCGCGGACGCCGTCCATCGCGACAACTTCATGACCCGCAGCCCTGAGAATGCGGCCCAGGCTGCGGCACAGGGTGTCTTCGTCGTCGCAGAGGAGAATCTTTCCCATGGGTGTCACCCGCGCTGAAGGCCCGCTCGGATGCTGCTCAAGTTTCTCATGGTTCGGCCGATTTGGACGAGCTTTTTTTGCATGTTGGCCTACACAAGTTCTCTTGGCGGATTTCCTAAAAGGGTGAACGAATTGGTCTGCCGCGCTTGCTTGTCCGGAGCCTCCGGTCTAAATCCACTCGCATGCGGGAGCCGGCTCAGACACTGGTGGGAGAGCTTGAACGCATCGTGTCGGCGCTTCCGGATGCGGTGCTGTTTCCCGGTCTGGGCGCGGACGGACAGCGGCGGTTCACGGCGGCGATGGGCGTCGCGCCCCCCCCGGGGCTCGCAACCTTTCTCGCCGCCCATGACGGCGGCCTCCTCGCCCCCGACACCCGGCTGCTGACCCTGGACGAGGCGGGGGCGCGCGTGAGCAACGGGCCGGCGCGCGGCCCGGGCGCGCCCCGCTGGCAGGTCGGGCTGTGGCCGGTCGCCGAGCGCGCCGGTCGCCGCTACGCCCTGGACGCCGAGGAGGCGAGCGGCGACGGGGAGTGGCCGGTCGTCGAGGTGACCGAGCACGGCGTCGATCGCGTCGGCACGTCCTTCCTGCGCTTTCTTCACGTGCTGTGCGCCGAGCTGGCGGCTGGAAACGCGGCCGGCGACGCCGCGATCGCGCTCGCCGAGACGCGCTGCCGGCGCGATCCCGGGCACGCCGATCACTGGCTGGACCTGGCCGAGCTGCTGGACGCCGCCGGACGCCCGTCGGAGATCGACGCCACGCTGGCGGGCGCGCTGCGCGCCGCGACGCCCGCGACCCCCGCGCTGATGCTGGCGATCGGCATGCGGTCCGTTCGCGCCGGTGACAATGAGGGCGCGCTGCGCGCATTCAAGGATGCAATCGCGCTCGAGCCGGTCGGCGCGCGGGACGACGACGCGCGGCTGGACGCCGCCGCCCTGGTCTTCGTGCTGGCCGCGGAGCGGGGCGACGCAGCGACCGCCGCGGGGGCGCGCGCGCTGCTCGGTGAGTCGACGTCCGCGACGGCCGCGTTCTGGCGCGGCGAGGCGCTGGGCGCGCTGGCCGAGGACGGCGACAAGCCCGTGCCGCCCGTCGGTACGCTCGCGCTGCGCATCGTCGCCATGCTGGAGCCCGACGATCGCGATCTGCCGCGTCTGCAGGCGCCGTCGCGGAATCTGCGCGCGGGCCTCCGACGGTTGAAGGAAGGGCGCGACGCGCTGGAGGCCGGCCAGCCGGAGGCGGCCGTGCGCGCGGTGCGGGCAGCGATGGCGACGCCCGACCTGGCCGAGCTGGGGGCCGCGCAGGCCTTCCTCGCCGAGTCGCTGAACGCCGCGCGCGATCCCGGCGCGGCCGAGGCGGCCAAGCGCGCGACCGAGATCAACCCGACGCTGGTCGACGGCTGGCGCGAGCTGGGCGACGCCCAGCTGGAAGCCGGCGAGCTGAAGGAGGCCGAGGCGGCGTTCCGGCGCGTGGTCGCCATGGACACGACTTACGGCCTCGGCTACGCGAAGCTGGCCCAGGTGCTGCTGGAGCAGGCGCGCACGCTGGAGGCGCTGGAAGCGATCGGCGAGGCGGCGCGGCGGGGCGGCGATCCCTTCTTCATCGCGGCGATCCGCGGCGACATCTATGCGGAGATGGAGCGCCATCCCGAGGCCGCCGAGGCGTACGACCAGGCGCTCGCGATCGATCCCGAGGACCACTGGGCGCTGCACCAGGCCGCGCTCGAGCACGGCTTCGCCGGCCACCAGGGGCGCGCGTCCGAGCTTTTCCAGGCCGCGCTCGATCACGATCGCGATGGCTGCCATCAGACCTTGGTCGACTACGGCGATCATCTTCGTCGCATGGGCCGCATCGGCGACGCGGTGAAGCTGTACCGGCGGGCGGTGGCCGCGGTGCCGGGCGAGCAAGAGTGGAAGCAGACGCTCCGCGAGGCGGAGCGAGAGCTGCTCGCCGCGCCGAACTAGTCGCGTGTGACCCGCTGCGGCGGGCGTTCTGGTTCCGGGATGCGGGCGCGCGTGCGCGCCGCGCGGATCGGTGGCACGATCCGGAGCGTGATGCGGTGGTCGTTGTGCATCGCGCTCGCAGCGGCGGCGTTGACGGCGTGGCCGGCCGCTCCGCGCGCCGCGGACGCGGAGTTGCGGACCGGCCGTCCCGCAGCGCTCACGCAGGAGGTGATCGGCGTCGAGCTGACGCCGGCGTCGATGGCGCTCGACTCCTCGGTGTCCCGGTTCCAGGCCGGCTACGGAGGGAGCCTCCGTCTGTTCCGCCACCGCTGGGACCACGTCTACGTCATCCCGATCGAGGCGGGCCTGTACGTCGGCGAGTACTTCGGCCACAACGTCACGATCGCCGCTCATCTCATGGCCGAAGGCGGCGTGATCGTGCCGGGGACCGGCCGGCGCCTGGAGCTCGGGCTGGGTACGGGCATCGGCGCGACTCACCTGGACTCTCCACTCGGGTGCGGCGATGAGGGCAGTATCTGCACCTTCCACGGCGGCAACGGGTGGGTGGTGTCCGTCGCCGCGCGGTATCTGATCGTCGATCGTCCGGGCGGATCGGCGGGCGTAGGCCTTCGAGCGATCTTCCCGCCGCCCCTCTCTGACCCGGCCAGCACAGCGATCGTCCTGTTCGCGTTCGACTTCGCGTTCGGGATGCCCGCGACTCCACCCACCGCGTCGACGCCGGTGCCGCCGCTGCGGGCCGGCCCAGCCGACTGACGATTCGGAGGCGCGGGGCGCCGATTCAATTCGCGGGCGGCAGCACGACGCGGAACACGCTGCCGCCGCCCGGGGGACACGAGACGGTGACGTCGCCGCCCGAGAGGCGCGCGAGCTGCCGCGAGATCGCCAGGCCCAGGCCCAGCGAGGCGCCGGCGGCCTTGCTCGTGTGTCCGGCCTCGAAGAGGTGGCGGCGCGCCTCCGGGGTCAGGCCCGGGCCGTTGTCGCGCACCTCGATCACCGCGCGGCCGTCGGCCGTGCCCAGGTTCACCTCGACCGAGTTGGCGCTCCAGGCACGGTCGCCCAGCGCGTCCGCCGCGTTCAGCAGCAGGTTGAGAACGATCTGGGTGATGCGCGTCGACGGCACGCGCACGGTCGGCGCCTCGCCGAGCTCGACCGACACCGGCGTCACCGCGCCGAGGCGGGCGCGCGCCATCTGCAGCGCGCGCTCGACCGCCGGCTTGACCTCGGCGGCGCCGATGATCGGCGTGATCTCGTCCGGGCGGAGGAACAGCTGGAAGTCGCGCACCAGCGCGGTGATCGATTGCGCGCTGACGAGCGCGAGCTGAACGTCGGTCGCCAGCCGTTCGATCTGGACCGAATCGGCGGCGGCGTGCTTGCGCAGGCGCTCGACGCGTTCGCTGGTCCAGTCCAGCGCCGCCATCAGCGTGGACAGCGGGTTGGCGATCTCGTGCGCGAGACCCGTGGCCAGCAGGCTCGTGGTCGCAAAACGGTCGAGGCGCGCGAGCGCCTGCGTTGGAACCAGCGTGACGTGGTGTTCGTACGGCGCGTTTTCACCCTGCGCCTGGTCCTCGTGCTGAGAGACGAGAGCGGTAAGTCCCATGTCTTTGTCCTCCTCCATTCGACTCGACTCGACGACGGTCGAACGGTTGAGCAAGCGACGTACCACTCGAAACGTGGCCGAAACATGCGTGGTTCCCCGGAGAATTCTCCGCTTTTGCCACGAGGCGCCGTGGACGACGCCACGACCCCACGAAGGCTCGTGGGATGCGACCCGCGCACGTGGCTCGTGTCGCGCTTGCTTGGCCGCGGCGCGCTTCTTGACCTCGACTTGCTCGGCCGGCGTCAGCCGACGTCGAAACGTCCCGCCGGCGGAGACGTGCGTAACACGGGCAGCGCAGCCCTGGCGGCGGCGTCCGCGTTTGCGACTCGCCGTTACGTCGTGGTCAGTTCGCGCTCTGCGGGCGCATGACGCCCCAGCGCTTGAGACGCGAGCGCAGCGTGTTCGGGTGCAGCCCCAGTCGGCGCGCCGCGCCTCGCTCCCCCTCGATCACCCAGCGCGTTTCGGCCAGCACCTGCTCGACGTACCAGCGCTCGACCTCCGCGATCGTCCGCGGCGGCGCGGCATCCATCGGGGCCGCGATCGTGACGACAGGCAGCGGCGAGAGCGCCGGCGACAGATCGGGCAGCGCGTCCAGATCCAGCACGTTGCTGCGGACGAACACGACCGCCCGCTCGATCACGTTCTGCAGCTCGCGGATGTTGCCCGGCCACTTGTAGGCCAGCAGGCGCCACATCGCCTCGGGCGCGACCTCGTCGATGCGCTTGCCCGCCTGGCGCGCATAACGTTGCAGGAACGTCTGCACCAGCGGCGGGATGTCCTCGGCGCGCTCGCGCAGCGGCGGCAGCGCGACCGGGAAGACGTTCAGCCGGTAATACAGGTCTTCGCGGAACTGCCCGCGCGCCACCATCTGGGGCAGGTTGCGGTTGGTCGCCGCGACGACGCGGACGTCGACACGGATCGTCTCGTTGCCGCCGACGCGCTCGAACTCGCGCTCCTGCAGCACGCGCAGCAGCTTGACCTGGGTCTCGGGCGGCAGCTCGCCGATCTCGTCGAGGAACAGCGTTCCGCCGTGCGCCAGCTCGAAGCGGCCCTTGTGCTTCCCGACCGCGCCGGTGAACGCGCCTTTCTCGTGACCGAACAGCTCGCTCTCGACCAGGCCGGCCGAGATCGCCGCGCAGTTGACCTTGACCAGCAGCCGTTCACGGCGCGAGCTGGCTTCGTGGATCGCGCGCGCGACCAGCTCCTTGCCGGTGCCGGTTTCGCCGGTGATGAGGACGGTGGTGTTCGTGCCCGCGACCATCGCCACGCGTTCCTTCATGTGGCGGACGCCGCCCGACGAACCGACGATCTCGGACCCGGCGTCGAGGCCGCGGACCTCGCGGCGCAAGTAGTCGCGGTCGCTGGCCAGCTGCTCTTCCTGCCGCCGGCGATCGGAGATGTCTTCGAAGAAGAAGGAGACGCCGGTCGGCGAGGGGTAAAGGCGCACCTCGAACGGCCGCCCGCAACACTGCGTCTCGACCGTGATGGCCCGCTGCTCCGCGATGGCCTTCTCGAACGCGGGCCGCAACGGCCCCTCGCCGAACTGCGGGTTCGCGGTCCAGGCGATCTGGCCGATCATCTCGTCGCGCCTGTGCCCGCACAGGGCCTGCGCGCGCTCGTTCGCGTAGGTGAAGCGACCCTCGAGGTCCAGGGCGATGAACGCGTCCGAGATGCGCGAGAGGATCGCGGCGACGTCGGCGCGCGCCGCCTCGGCTTCTTGCCGGGCCGCCTCGGCCTCGACGCGCGCGGCCTCGGTGCGCGCCAGCAGGTCCTGGCGTTCCTTCTCGGCGCGCAGGCGGTCCGTGACGTCCTCGAGGATGCCCAGCAGGCTGACGCCGTGGGGCTGGCCGGCGAGGGGGATCGCGCGCACCTCGACCGAGCGCATGTTCCCATTCTTGTGGACGAAGCGATGCACCGGCGTCGAGTAGCCGGCGCGCGCTTCGACGGCGTTGTCCCACTGGGCGACGACGCGCGCGCGGTCTTCCGGGTGAAGCGCGTTGATCCAGCCGCGGCCCGACATCTCGTCGGCGCCGAGGCCGATGATGCGCTGGCCGGCCGGGTTCAGGTACAGGCCGTCGCCGTTCTTCGCGGCCAGGAAGATGCCCAGCGGCGAGGCGTCGCACATGGCCCGGAAGCGGACCTCCGCGGCCTGCAGCGCGCCGTCGATGCGCTTGCGCTCGACCGTGCGGGCCACGCCCTGAGCCACGACCTGCAGCAGGTCCAGGTCGCCCTGCTCCCAGGTCGACCCGACCGCGGCCGCGAAGCCGGCGATGCCGATCAGCGCGCCGTCGACGACCACCGGCATCAGCGCCAGCGCCCGATCGCCCTCGGGCGCGACCAGCTTCTCGATGGGCGTGTTGAGAAACTGGTGCGTGCGCGGGACGCGGACGACGCCGCCGCGCCGGAGGGCCGCGAGGAACGGCGTCGGCAGGACCTCGAGCGGCAGGCGCGCGTATTGGGGCAGGGTCTTCATGGCGCGCAGGTGAGGCGCGTGCCATTCGTGGGTCATGGCGAGCGTCCCTGCGGCCTCGTCC
>Ga0207661_10003048_pt1 | contig 11591 bp, 14 predicted proteins | sample KBSC713LmetaG_FD_184337 | JGI IMG/M metagenome (GOLD analysis project Ga0207661, IMG submission 184337) | Corn rhizosphere microbial communities from Kellogg Biological Station, Michigan, USA - KBS C7.1-3L metaG (SPAdes) (version 2) | ecosystem: Host-associated > Plants > Roots > Rhizosphere ... | reverse complement strand
CGGAACACATGGCGTATGACAACCTGACGACAGCAGTCGTCGGCCAACTGGCTGGGAAGGCCGCGGACCGCGCGCGGACCAGCAACAAGAAGGCGCTCGATGCCGCCCATGCTGCCGCTGAGGCGGCCGACGCAGCGGCATCGGAAGAACGACAGTACTACGATCTCTTGCTCGTCTCAGGCGCCCCACAACGCCTCAACGCATTGAAGAAGCTTCAGGCAACACTCACAGACCTCAAGGACACGCTGACGAAAACGTACGCGGAGCCGTCGAACTGGCTCAATGGGACTGATTACGTCCTTGCGCTCGATGTCACGCCAACGGCGGAGAAGATGCAGCGCGTCACCATCAAAGCCGTGAACGTGTCAGTGGAGACGTCCGATGACGTCCTGACCATCTCGACGAGCGACGCCGCGGCAGCATCGATGGATGTTCAACTGGATTCCACGTTCGTGGCGGAGGTTGGCATTGGCGTGACGTTCGGCTTCGTAACGCGACCGAAGTACGGCACCGGAACGAATGCCGACGGCCAGACTGTGGTCGCGCCGGCGACCCCGGATAGTGTGTCTGTGGATCCGACCGTGATGGTCAACTTCGTGCCACGTGGGGTCACCGGCGCCGTGCCCATCATCCAGGTGGGGGCCTCGACCTCGAAGACGTCGCCGGCGGTGCTCCTCGGCGGAGGGTGGCGAATGCCCGGCGGACCCAAGGGCGCATTCGTAATCGGGGTTGGAGCGATGTTCGCGTGGGTAAAGGACCTGCAGCAACTCCACGTCGGCTCGGTCATCACCGGAACGAAAGACATCGAGTCCGACCTTGGATTCGATCCCCAACCGAAGGTGCGCTGGTATTTCAACCTTCAGTACAAGTTCTAACAAGAAGGCGGCGACACGAGCCGCCAGAACTGCGGCTCGGTCAGGACCGTGATCCGCTGGCCCTTGTCGCGGAGGCGGCGGATCTCCATCAGCTTCAGCCCGCCGTCCTGACCCGCTGCCTGCAGCGGGTTGGGGCGGCCACGCACGATCACCGTCGTCAGCGACGAAGGCCCTGAATGCACGATGGCGCCGGCGCGCTTGGCCGCCGCGGCGACCTGCTTCCGCGTCCTGGTGAAGATGCCGGTGAAGGTGACGTGCACCCCTTTGAGCGACCGGATGACGCCGGGCTTCAGCGGCGCGGGGCGCGTCCGCAGCGCCTCGATCATCTCGTCGGCGCTCTCGTAGCGCTTGCGACGCTCGCCGATGCAGCGGTGCACGATCTCCTTCAGGTGATCGCTGCAGCGCAGGCCGCGCACGTCGCTCGTGCGCAGCCGCCGGCCGGCGTCCCCCGCGATCAGCATGCCCAGGAGCTGCCCCACCTGGTAGACGTCGTCGCGCGCCTGCCACTTCGGCGCCGCGCGATCGAGGATCTCGCTTGGCGCCGTCATCCAGTTCATCGTCCGCGCCGTGATGCCGCGGGTGTCGCTCTGCTGGCGGACGATCCCGAAATCCCCCAGCTTCAAACGCGGCCCGGCGCAGACGAACACGTTGACCGGCGTCAGGTCGCGATGCAGCGTCTGCCCGCGATGCAGCCGCCGCAGCACGTCGAGGATGCCGGCGATCTCGCGGCGCACGACGGTCTCGGACCATCCCTTGGCGCCGCGGCGCAGGAAGGCGCTGAGATCGCCGTGCTCCGCGTACTCGAGCACGAGCACGTAGTAGACGCGGCCGTCGGCGCGCAGCAGCGGAAAGGCGTCGAACACGCGAATCGCACGCTCGTGACGGTCGAGCACCTGGCCGAAATAGGCTTCGCGGACCCAGCCGTCGAGCCGCGTGCTGACCTTCAGGCAGACCTGCGAGGGAATCGCGGCGGAGGCGCCGACGCGACGCGACAGGAACGCCTGCCCGAACCCGCCGACACCAATGAGGCGCTCGACGCGATAGGCAAGGCCGCCGTCCGGACTGTGCGCCAGCTCGCCCGGCGCAAGCAGCTGGTCGGAACGCGACGCGACGCCTCGCACACGCGTGGCGGTACGCGTCGTGCGCGTCCACAGTGAAGCGGTCATTTCGTCGATCTTAAAGGAGGGGAAGACCGGCGGCGCGGGCGAAATGACGGAAGTCGCGGTCCCGGGTGACGAGCGGGGTCGACTGATCGAGGCAGCTCTGCGCGATGAGCGCGTCGGCGACGCGCGCCTTCTTCTTCTGTTTCAGGACTGACGCGCGCAACAGGCCCGCCCGCTCCCAGTGGCCCGGTTCGACGTCGAGGATGGGCAGCCCCGCCAGCAGCGTCCGCACGGGACGCGAGATCGCCGGATCGCTGAGCAGCTCGGTCAACACGACGGGGGGCAGCGCGAGCTGCTGATGGTCGAGCGCCGACTGCACCAGCTCGACGTCGTCTCCAGACTCGTCCTGGAGGAACGCGATCATCGAGCTGGTGTCGACCGCAATCACGCGCGGTCCTCGCGCAGTCTCCTGGCATCGACGGAGAACTTCACCGTTCCGCGCAGCCGCGACACCTCGCGAAACGTCTCGGCGGCGGCAACCAGGCGCAGCCCCTGGCGGATGGTCTCGGTGATGCCCTGCCCCGACGCCTTCTGGGCGCGCGCGAGCAAGTCCTCCGGTACGTTCAGCGTGATCTTCCTCTCGGGCATGTACCGATCATACCATACATATAGCTGGCATATGATATGGCGTCGCGCGTCCTAATCGCGGCGCCGCCAGCGGCTCAACGTCGCGCTGCGCGACGGGGCGTCGAACCCGGCCGGGCGCGGCTCTCCCGGGGCCGCCATCAGGAAGCGGGCCTCGTCGCCGGTCCACTCCATGATCCCGTGCGTCACGGTTCCCTTCTGTCTGCCGCTCAGGGCCAGATAGTCGACGGCGATCGGCGTGACGCTCTCGTCCAGACGCGCCTTCGCGTGCACCATCGTCTGGCCGCCGAAGACGACTTTCAGCTCATTGCCCGTGACGCTGCGCGATCCGTAGGCGAGCCACTGCTCCGGCATCGGCTTGCCATCGGTGACGAGCTCCACCGGAACCCATTCCCCTTCGAGCCGACGCAGGAGCGGCGTCATCGGCACCTCGAACGCCGAGGGATCGCCCCGCTCGACGGAGGTGTCCACTGGTCGCGGCGCGGGCGGCGTGCCGCCTGTCACGTTCGCCGGCCGTGCCGCGGAGGCGCGGCGCAGTCGCTCGAGCGCGTGGCCGCTGCCCGAGCGCGTCGCAAAGGTCTGCGGACGCGGCGCCCCTACGACACCCAGGCAGATCGTCAACTGATCCCCGCGTAACGCGTAGATGCCGTGCGCGGTGTTGCCGGCGTCGGGACCTTCGACGAAATCGATGTCGATGCGCGCCGGCTCCTGCTCCGCGTCGACGGTGAAGATGCCGTCATAGGTGGCCTCCGCCGATTCGGTGCGGAAGCGATCGCCGTCGATCAGCAGGCGCGACCCCGACAGCACGCCGCCGGGCACGGTCTGGCCGTCGATCTCCAGGGCGGCGAAATGCCATTCCCCTTCGAGCGCGCGCAGGTGCTCGACATGCCGCGTCAGCGCCGGCCAGCTGGCAAACCCGGACTGCCGTGCGACGTCACGCTGCGCGTCGGCCAGGCGCGCCTTCGCGTTCCTGGCCTTCAGTTCCGGCAGCAGCGACTTGGCCTGGCTGCGAAGATGCTCGAGATTCGGGCGGGCGGGAAGCTTCTTGTCCACACTGCCTCCATGCATCACCTGGGTCCGCGTGCAGGCTGCACGAAGGTGGTCTGTCGACGAGAGGACTGAAAGGTGAGTTGAACTCTTCCCGCGGACCCGGTGGCGCCCTTCGAGCCGCGCGTATCTTACCGCAGGAACGGGACCAGCATCGGCACGCGCCGCGCGTAAGCGTCGTAGGCCTCGGCACCGAGCTGTTGGCGCAGGAATTGTTCCTCGAGGCGCGCCTTGACGACCCAGCCCGCCGTCATGATCGCGGCGCCGGCAAAACCGGCGGCCGTGCCACGCATCGCCGCCGTAGCCAGCGAGGCGAACGTGATGCCGGTATAGATCGGATGCCGCACGATGCCGTACGGCCCGCTGTCGACGACCCGATGGTGTGCCTTGCTGCCGACGCTGCTCGACCAGAGCCGCCCGAGGTGGATGCGCGCCCACCACGTGAACGCCAGCCCCGCGGCGGCGCCGGCCACGCACGCCCACGCCGCCGCCGACGGGATGCGCCACAGCAGGAGTTCGGATTCAGGCCGGTGGCGATACCCCCCGAAGAGCAGCAGGGCGCCCACGACCGCGAGGACGCGGTAGCCGATCTGCCGGCTGCGCGGCAGCTTCGACGCCGCGCGATCGCGCCAGACGGCGGCGGCCCACCAGGAGAGGGCCCACGCCATCCACACCACCGTCAGAACCACTTGCGGCGTAGCCACGCCCCATTATGTGCGTGCTCTATGATCGCGTCATGCCCGGCGCGCGCCGCTACGTTCCCGCCGCCAGCCTCGACGCGCTGCTGCCCGTCTACGACCCGATCATGCGCCTGCTGCGCTTCAAGGCCGCACTCGGGCCGCTGCTGGCGCAGGCGGACCTGCGGCCCGGATTCCGCCTGCTCGACATCGGGTGCGGCACCGGGACGCTGGCGGTGATGCTGGTGACGGCCTGCCGCGATCTCTCGATCGCGGCCATCGATCCCGATCCGCGGGCGCTGGCCCGCGCCGCGGCCAAGGCGCGTCTGGCCGGCGCGCCGGTGCACTTCGATCGCGGCTTCGCCGACGCGCTGCCGTATCGCACCGCCACGTTCGACCGCGTGTTCTCGTCGATGATGTTCCACCACGTCCCGCGCGGAGAGAAACCGGGGGTGCTGCGGGAAGTGCGCCGGGTGCTGAAGCCGGGCGGACGGCTCGAGTTCCTCGACTTCGCCGGTGGCCGCCACTCACGGCTCGGGCACGTCCTGCACGGCCGGCGCGAGAGCGCCGCCGCCGGCGATCGCCTGCTGCGGCTGATGCGCGACTGCGGGTTTGCCGAGGCGCGCCACCTCGGCTCGCGACGGACGATCGCCGGCGCGATCGCCTACTACCAGGCGACGGTCGCGTAGGCCCCCGCCGCCAACGCTCGCCGCGCGCTACTCAAAGCGCAGCGCGTCGATCGGATCGATGCTCGACGCCTTGGCCGCCGGGTAGAAGCCGAACACGACCCCGATCGCCACCGACACGCCGACCGCGAGCCAGACGACGTCGATCGGCACGCGCGCCGGCCAGCCGAGCCAGTATTCGACGCCGTTGGCGGCGGCGTATCCCGCCGCCACGCCGAGCGCGCCACCCGCGCCGCTGATCAGCAGCGCCTCGAGCAGGAACTGCAGCAGCACATCGCGCGAGCGCGCGCCGATCGCGGTCCGGATGCCGATCTCGCGGGTGCGCTCCGTCACCGCCACCAGCATCGTGTTCATGATGCCGACGCCGCCGACGAGCAGCGACACGGCGGCGATCGCGGTCAGAAACAGCGTCATCGTCTGCGTGGCCGACGTGCGGATGCGCACGAGCTCTTCGAGGTTCTGCACGCGGAAGTCGTCCGGCGCACCCGGCGCGATGGCGTGGCGCCGCCGCAGCACCTGCGAGATCCCGTTCTGCACCTGATCGACGGCGTCGGCCGATCCCGCCGACAGCGTGATCCGATCGAGGTAGGTCACGCCGCGCATGCGCTTCTGTACCGTCGTGTAGGGGACGAACACCGTATCGTCCTGGTCCTGGCCGCCGGCGTCGGTGCCTTTGCTGGCGAGCAGCCCGATCACCCGCAGCGGGACGATGCCGGCGCGGATCTCGCGTCCGACCGGATTGACGCCGGGGCCGAACACCTCGTCGCGCACCGCGGGCCCGAGCACGGCGACCTTCTCCGCGTCTTCGACCTCGCGCGCGGTGAAGAACCGCCCCGCCGCGAGCGTCCAGTCGTGGATGGCCGGCATCTCGGCGCCGGTCCCTTCGATGCTGGTGTTCCAGTTCTCGCCGTTGGCGACGACCTGCATCCGCGTGCGCAGGCCAGGCGAAACGAGGGACACGCCTGGCACGGCGCGCAGCGCCGCCGCGTCCTCCGACGTCAGCCGGCTCGACGCGCCCATCCCGAGCCGCACGCCGCCGATGGTGCGGTTGCCGGCGCGCACCACCAGCATGTTGGCGCCGCCGGCGGCGATCCGGTCTTCGATCGCGTCCTGCGCTCCCGTACCGAAGGCGGCGATGCTGATCACCGCCGCCACCCCCACCATCATTCCGAGCATCGTCAACGCCGTGCGCATCCGGTTGCGCCTGAGCGCCGCCAGCCCGAGCATGAGTGCAATCACGAACCACATACGGAAATTGTACCGTGACCCGGCCTGTCACGACGGCAGAGCAGAATTCCGCTACAATGACCGCGACTTCCCCCGGCATCATTCCCGACACGCGCGTGACCACGCCTTTGTTCGATCTCTCCGTGCTCGACGCCGTCGAGTGGCTGCGGGCGCAGCCGGCGGAGTCGCTCGATCTGCTGGTCACCGATCCGGCCTACGAGTCGCTCGAGAAGCATCGCGCCGTCGGCACCACTACGCGCCTCAAGCAGAGCAAGGCGTCGAGCAACAGCTGGTTCACGGTGTTCCCCAACGCCCGTTTCGGCGAGCTGTTTGCCGAGGCGTTCCGGGTGCTGAAGCGCAACACGCACTTCTATCTCTACTGCGACGCCGAGACGATGTTCGTGGCCAAGCCCGAGGCGGAGCGCGCCGGCTTCAAATTCTGGAAGCCGCTGGTGTGGGACAAGAAAACGATCGGCATGGGCTACCACTACCGCGCGCGCTACGAGTTCATCCTCTTCTTCGAGAAGGGCAAGCGCCGCCTCGCGGATCTCGGCATCGCCGACGTGATCAGCGTGCCGCGCATCCATCGCGGCTATCCGGCCGAGAAGCCGCCGGCGGTGTCGGAGGTCCTCATCAAGCAGAGCTCGCTGCCGGGCGAGCTCGTCGCCGATCCGTTCATGGGATCGGGCAGTGTCGGCGTGGCGGCGCTCCGGCTGGGCCGGCGCTTCGCCGGCACCGATCTGAACCCCGAAGCCGTGCGGCTCACGGCGGACCGACTGGCCAAGTTCGGCGACGGTCGCGCCCCCGACGGGCTGCCGGAGCCCGAGCCTGGCCTGCTCGAGCTGACCGATTCGTTGTGAGCGGGGGAGAGTACGCCAATCTCGTGGCCACGTATCTGGCGAAACGCTACGGCCCGCGCGGCCTCAAGGTCTACCGCGAGGTCCGCGTCGGCAAGTCGATCATCGGCAAGAACCGCTGCATCGACGTGTTCTGCGTGCGCGAGGAAGACAGCCGCGCCTTCGCGGTCGAGTGCAAGTACCAGGACTCGGTCGGCACCGTCGACGAGAAGATCCCGTATGCGCTCGACGATCTCGATGCGCTGCCGATGGCGGGATGCATCGCCTACGCCGGCAAGGGGTTCTCCGACGGCGTCCTGCACATGCTGAACGCGTCGCCGCGCGCGGCGTTCTGTTTGCCCTTCGAGGGGCAGACACACTCGTCCACCGATACACGCGAGCTCGACCACCTCGTCGCCGCGCACTTCGGCTGGTGGGACGTCATCGTGGGCCCTAAAGCGCCGGTGAGCTAGCCGCGGCACGCAACTTGGAAGGTATGACAGCGGAGGATCTGTCATGCGCCGAGTACTCACCCACATCTCATCCGCAGCGGCACTTCTCTGCCTGAGCCTGATGGCGGCTCCCGCGGCTGAGGCCCAGCTGCCGAGCCCGCCGCAGGTCGTCCATCGTGCCGGCGCCGCGGTCGACAACGCCGTCGCGCACGTCAGGCACGACGTCGCGCCCCGGCATCACCGCGTTCGTCACGTGCGCTACGTGCGTCACGTGCGCCACGGCCGCGTTTACTACACCCGCGTCGTCTACTACCGCTGAGGTCGCTCGAGCTCCGCGACCATCACGCGCGAGGGAGCCCCCGGCGCGTAGTCGAACTGGCGCACGGTGCGAAAACCGAATCGCTCCCAGAAGGGATGCGACCCCTGCACCGACACCAGCTCGGCGCGCGTGAAGCGGGCGCGCCGCGCCACGTCGAGCAGCCGCGTCGCGAGCACGCTGCCGATGCCGCGCCCGCGGCAGCGAGCCGCAACGGCGACGTCGTGGACGTAGAAGACGTCCGCGGCCGCCGGGATCTCCGCGAGCGGCACCTGCAGGTCGAGCGTCATCCCCGACACGACCGGCACGCCGAAAGCGTAGCCGCACAGTCCCTGCGCGTCGAACGCGCCGACGGCACCGTCGGGAAAAAGCTCCATCAGCCTGAGAAACGCTTCGTCCGAGACGAGGAGCGGGGCGATGTAGACGTCGGCTTCGATGGTGCGGATCTGGTCGAGATCCGCGACGGTCAGGGACCGGTAGGTCACCCGGCTATTGTGGCAGGCTGTATGCTGCCGTCGGTAGAGAAGACCGCCGGCTGACGGGCATTCGTCACCAGGCCGGTCACCGAGGAGGCGGCATGACCATCGAGCAACTCGAGACCCTCGCCGACGGCCTGACGGTATCGGCCTGTGGACGGACGCTGGTCGTCGATCGGATGCGCGTCCGGGCGGCGAAGAGCGGCCACGACATCCACTTCATCGTGGCCGGCACCGATCTCGCGCCGCGCGTCCATCTTGCCGCGAACCAGCTGGCGAGCAGCAGCTGGGAGCAGATGTCCAACGTGCTCCGGCACGTCGTTGCGCGGCTGGCCTGCCAGAACTAGGCGCTGAAGGCGCGAATGGTCCGTGCGGCTTCGTCGACGATCCTGCGCACCACGTCGGCCGCGGATGGAACGTCGTCGATGAGACCCGCGCTTTCGCCGGCCGGCATGGGAAAGTACGCGGCGTCGCCGCGCTGCCCCGCCGCGCGGACGATGTCCTCCGCCGCGCTCGACTGCAGCATCGGCGGCAGCACCGGCGCGTCGCCGTAGGCGTTCGTGAACTGGTTGCGCAGCGTCCGCATCGGCAGGCCGGTGAACGCCGCGCTGACGACGGTGTCGCCGGCGCCGGCGGCGAGCACCGCCTGCTTGAAGAAATCGGGCGCGATCGATTCGCGGGTGGCGATGAACCGCGTCCCCAGCATCACGCCCGCCGCGCCGAGCGCCAGCGCCGCCACGAGGCCGCGACCGTCGACGATCCCGCCGGCCGCCACGACCGGGACGCTGACGGCGTCGGCAATCCGCGGCACGATCACCATCGTGCCGCCTTCCTCGGCGCCGTCGCTCCAGTTGGAGCGGTGACCGCCTGCTTCGATGCCCTGCGCCACGACGACGTCGACGCCCGCGTCTGACACGGCACGCGCGTCTCGGACGTTCGTGACCATGGCCATGACCGTGACCCCGTGTTGGCGACACCGCGCGACCATCTCGGCGCCCGGGTTGCCCAGGCCGATGCTCCAGACGGGGACACGCTCGTCGAGAATCACCTCGAAATTCCGCTGCACGAGCTCGGGAAACCGCGACGGGGTGGCGTTCGACGCGGCCAGGTTCAATCGGGCGCGAATCTCATTCAGTCTGCCCTGCGCGCCCGCCAGGGTTTCGGCCGGGATGGCGTCCGGCGCGATCGGGCGCGTGACGCCGGGATGCAGCCACAGGTTGACGCCGAAAGGCTGCGCGGTCAGCTCGCGGATGCGTCGAATCTGCGCGCGCAGGTCGTCCGGCTCGAGGCGCAGCGCCGCGAGGATGCCGAGCCCTCCGGCATTCGAGACGGCGGCGACGAGCTCGGGCCCGGCCACGCGGCTCATTCCGGACTGGATGATCGGGTGCGCGATGCCGAGCTGGGAACACAGGCGGGAGGCTGCCGGAGTCATCACCGAATCATCTATCATTTGCCCATGACCGCACAGCTTCCGGGACCCGATCCGCAGCGCATCGTCGACGAGCCTGTCCCCGAGGAGACGCTGCGCGTGGTCGACGACGGCCTGGAGGATCGTCCGGGCCGGCGCAAGCGCGTGGTCGTCCTCGGCGCCGGGATCGCGGGTCTGGTCGCCGCCTACGAGCTGAAGCAGCAAGGGCACGACGTCGTCGTGCTCGAGGCACAGAACCGCGTCGGCGGCCGCGTCCTCACGTGCCGCGACTTCGCGCCCGGCCTCTACGCCGAGTTCGGCGCGATGCGGATCCCGCGCTCGCACGATCTGACGCTGAAGTACTGCGCCAAGTTCGAGCTGCCGATGCGGCCGTTCGTGATGGGCAACCCGAAAGGACTGGTGCACATCTGCGGCCAGCGCCTGACGATGGCGGACGCGCAGCAGTCGCCGGACCGCCTGCCCTTCGACCTCGAGCCGCACGAGCGCGGCAAGACCGCCGACGAGCTGTGGGCGCACGCGATTGCCGACATCAAGGCGCTGCTCGATCGCGACGGCCCGTCGGCCTGGGAGGAGATCCGCGCCCAGTTCGATCAGTACTCGCTTTACGAGTTCCTCAAGTACCGCAAGTTCTCGAAGGGCGCGATCGAGTACTACGCGGTGATGAACTTCGTCGAAGCCGACATGAACAACGCCGTCATGGAGGTCCTGCGCGAGGATCTCGAGGGGGCCTACGTCGACATGCAGACCATCGACGGCGGGATGGACCAGCTGCCGCGGGCGTTCTACGCCGCCCTGCAGCAGGAGGTCCGCTTCGGCGCCGAGGTGTGCGCGATCGATCAGAGCGATGCCGGCGTCACGGTCCACTTCCGCACCGAGGCCGGGCGCTTCAACGTCGTGGCCGACTTCTGCATCTGCACGCTGCCGTTCCCCTGCCTGCGCACGATCGAGCTGTCGCGGCCGTTCTCCCGCGACAAGATGCGGGCGGTTCGCCAGCTCAATTACCATGCGTCGACCAAGATCCTTTTCCAGGTGCGCCATCGCTTCTGGGAGCAGGAAGACGGCATCCTCGGCGGCGCGACCGTCACCGACCTGCCGATCCGCCGCATCAACTATCCGCCGCCCTCGCCGCACACGGATCGCGGCGTGCTGCTGGCCTCGTACTCGTGGGGCCAGGACGCGCTGCAGTGGGGCGCGATGGATCCGGAGACGCGCCTCGAAGAGGCGCTCGACGACGTGTCGAAGATCCATCCGCGCATCCACGAAGAGTTCGAGACCGGCACCAGCTACGCGTGGTACGGCGACCGCTGGGCGCGGGGCGCCTTCGCGCTGTTCGCGCCCGAGCAGCAGACCGACCTGCAGGCGGCGATCGTGCGTCCGGAAGGACGCGTCCACTTCGCCGGCGAGCACTGCAGCCTCTACCACGCGTGGATCCAGGGGGCGCTCGAAAGCGGCATTCGCGCCGCGACAGAGGTGCACCAAGCCCGGGTCGGCGTGGCGCTCGCATGAGCGAGCCGGATCGCGCGTCGCTCGTCGTCCTCGGCGCGGCGGCGTTCATGGTGCAGGCCGACGCGCGCGTCATCGACCCGCTGCTCCACGTCGTGGCCAGCGACTTCCACATCACGCCCCCGGCGGCGGCGATCGTGATCTCGGCCTACGCGCTCCCCTACGGGATGTTCCAGCTCCTCTACGGGCCCGTCGGCGATCGCGTCGGCAAGCTGAAGGTCATGGCGGCGTGCCTGGCGCTGTTCTCATTCGGCACGTTCGCCTGCGCGTTCGTGCCGAGCATTCCCGTCTTCGCGCTGCTGCGATTCGTCACCGGCGT
>Ga0207661_10003047_pt1 | contig 11591 bp, 10 predicted proteins | sample KBSC713LmetaG_FD_184337 | JGI IMG/M metagenome (GOLD analysis project Ga0207661, IMG submission 184337) | Corn rhizosphere microbial communities from Kellogg Biological Station, Michigan, USA - KBS C7.1-3L metaG (SPAdes) (version 2) | ecosystem: Host-associated > Plants > Roots > Rhizosphere ... | reverse complement strand
GCCTGGATCTACGACCAATACATGCTGGCCCAAAACCAAGCTCATTCAGCGGTCGTTCGGTAGTATGGCCCGGTAGGAGTTTGTGGACTCTTCGGGTCTACCGCTGGTCAGCATCGTAACGCCGTCTTTCAACATGGAGGGGTATCTCCCCCGAACCATCGAAAGCGTCCTAAGCCAGGATTACCCCAATATCGAGTACATCGTGATGGACGGCGGATCGACCGACCGCACGCTCGAAATTCTCAAAAGCTACGGCGACCGCCTGACGTATTTCAGCGAGCCTGACAAAGGTCCTTCCGACGCGGCTCACAAGGGCTTTCAGCGCGCTCATGGCGACATCTTCGCCTGGCTGGGGGCTGATGATCTCTATCTTCCTGGCGCGGTCCGCACCGGCGTGGAGGCATTGATGGCCCGGCCTGAGATCGACGTGCTTTACGGCGAGGGAAACTGGATCGACGAGAACGATGCGGTGATCAGCCGTTATCCGACGCTGCCCTTCGATCCCAAGGATCTGGAGTGGGACTGTTTCATTTGCCAGCCGGCGTCCTTCATTCGCGCTTCTGCCTATCGCCGCTGCGGGCTCGATCCGGATGTGAATTTTTCTTTCGATTACGATCTCTGGATTCGCATGGCGAAGCAGGGAATTCGATTTGAGATGATCCCGCAGTACCTGGCCGGATCCCGAATGCATCAGGGCGCCAAGACAATTAACGAGCGCGAAACCGTTTTTACGGCCTCCATGGGCTTGTTGCAGCGTCACTACGGTTACATCCCGTTTTCCTGGGCCTTCGGTTATGCTGCATTTCTCCACGATTCCCGCGATCAGTTTTTTCAGCCCGTGAAATATTCGCTGCGCAACTATCTGGCCAGCCTGCCGGTGGGGCTGCGGTTGAATCCGACGAAACCGGCGCGGTTTGTGCGCGAGTGGCTCGCGGCGCCGCTAAAAGCGATCCGACGAAGACTCCCCTGACGCGAACCTTATTTCGGAAACGAGGCGAGCGGCGGCTTGACGTCGGCCGGCAGGGGCGACCGGGCTGTGTTCATGACCATGGAGAGGTAAGTATAGTAACCCTCCAAACTTGCGGCCTCCACGATTCCTGCCTCCCCGAATTTCGCCAGCGCGCGAGCATACGTCGGATCGCTGATACTCTTGTTGTGGAGAAGTTCATTGCAGAAATCCCAAAGGATTTCTTCGTCGTCTGCCATGCGTTCGGGACGGCGGGCGTCGGCGACGGCGGTGATAATGGCTGTGCTCAACCCCGCGGCCGTGGCCAGTCTGGCATGGGCATTCCACTCGAAGTTGTTGGTCCATTCGCGGGCGGCGATCAGGATAGCGAATTCGGTGAGCTTTTGGCCCAGGGGATTATTAGCCGTCTGATTGTGCAGACGCAGTTCGAGCGACGGGACGATCAGGTCGGGAACGCGCAGCAGAACGGTCCAGGGTGGGCCAGTGAGATCGGCCTTGCGAAGATCTTTGTAGTCGGCGATGGCCTTCTTCTGCGCGGCGCTCTGCCTGTCAGCCGGGATAGGGGGCATCCGATCCTGGGCCGCTAAGGCGCTCGCCAGCCCGAACGCCAGGATCGTAGTCACTTTGGGTGGGTTCATGGTCACCTACTGCTCCGCAGCGCGATTGGGAGCCGATTCCGTGGTCACGATCGGCCTCGGCACAGGCGGACCATTCAACGGATTGAGACGGCCGCCAAGCTTGAAGCTCCACACCAGATCGCCGCGAGCTTCCTTGTACCCGTCTCGGCTTCCGCCTGCGGCGATGGCGACGTATTGCTCGCCGTCGATCTCATAGGTCGCGGCCGGCGCATCGGCTCCAAAGCCGGTCTGGAAGCGCCACAGCTCTTCGCCCGTTTTCGAATCGAAGGCGCGGAAGAATCCGTCCGAGCCTCCGTGGAACAAAAGACCGCCCGCCGTCGCCAGCACGCCGCTGCCGAATCCCGCGAGATACGGGACTTCCTTTTGCCAGACTTGCTTGTTGGTTTTTGAATCGAGAGCCGTGATGAGACCGTATTCGCGCGTACCGGGCACCGACACTCGCCCTGTGATGCTGAATTTACGTGTGGACACGCCCGTGGTGAAGTAAAGCAGCCCTGTCCGGGGATCGTATGCGCCCGGAGCCCAGTCCGCCGAAGCCGACGGCTGCGCGATCTTCGAGTCTGACCAGACGGGCGTGAACATGCATCCGTGCTCGTAGTCTTTCACTTGCTCGGCGCACTGCGGAGCGGTGGGATCTCCCGCGGGAATGGGTTGCGTCGGGGCCGTATGTTGGCGCGCTTCTTGCGGAACCGGCTTCTCAGTCACCGGAATTAGAGGCTTGCCGGTCACGCGATCCAGGACGTACACCCATCCCTGCTTGGTGTGCGCGGCCAATGCCTGGCGCATCTGGCCGTTGTAAACCTGATCAAAAAGGATCAGTGGCGTCGGCACATCGAAGTCCCAGAGATCGTGATGGACGGTCTGGAAGTGCCACTTGTACTTCCCCGTCATCGCATCGAGCGCGACCACCGAATCGGTGAACAGGTTATCTCCGGCGCGCGCGGAGCCGTTGTAATCGGGCCACGGATTGCCGGTATTCACGTACACCAGACCGAGATCGGGATCGAGAGCGGGCTGGACCCAGATCGCTCCACCTCCGGTCTTCCAGGAATCGCCCTGCCACGTGTCGTGGCCGAACTCGCCGGGCCCGGGCACGGCCCACCACCGCCAGACTTCCTTGCCGGTTTTCGCGTCGTGGGCCGTCAGGCGCCCCCGCAGGCCACCGTCACCACCCGAAATGCTGACGTACACCAAGCCCTTGTAATAGAGGGGCGGGACAGCGACGTATTGCCGCAATTCTTTGGGGACGTCGGCGCCAAGCTCGACTTTCCACCGCGTTTTTCCAGTTTTTTGGTCCAGCGCGAACAGGCGAGTCAACGGTTCCGCCCGACCCTCCTTCGGCGCGGGCTGACGGATATCGGACTCGACGCCGAACACCATCCCTTCACCCAATGCCACGCCCCGCTTGGCTTTGTTGTCGCCGGTCTTGGGGTCGGTGGGCGTCCGATATTCCCAGATCGTATTGCCGGTCTTGGCGTCCAGCGCAAATATTTCCTGTTCTCCTGTGGTGACGTACATCACGCCGTCTTTGACCACCGGTGTACCCTGCTGCGAAAAGCCCGCGCCGAATCCGGACTGTAGGCGAACCATCCATGCGCCCTTGAGCATTCTTACGTTCGAGGGATTGATTCGGGCGAGCGTCGAATAACGCGTGTTGCCCCAATCGCCGCCGACCAGAGGCCAGTCGGTCGCGGGAGGTTTCCGATAATCCTGCGCGATCGCAGGCAGCAACAGCAGTGCGAAGACTGGAAGTTTATTCATAGTACGCAGGGGATTTCTTAAGTTTGCGATTGCCGATCATGTCGTGCTGGATCCAAAGCTGGGCATTGTTCTTCTGGATCAGCGCCTCAAGCTTCGCACGCGATGCCACGGTTTCGGGCTTATCGTTCACCGGCACCGTGTGGAAGGTGCGTTCGCCGGGGAAGTGATAGAGATCGCCGGTCAGCATCACCGCTCCTGTCCTGGGCAGCTTAACCAGCAAGCTCTGATGACCGGGGGTATGGCCGGGCGTCAGGATCAGCATCACCGAGCCGTCGCCGAAAGCGTCGTAGTCGCCCGTGATCAGTTTCGTCTTGCTGTTCTTCAGGGCGGCGTACTCGTTGGGATGAATATTTTCGGGCAGGCCTGGACCGAACATGTAATCGCGTTCGGCCTTTTGCGCGATCCATGTGGAGCCCGCGTAATCATTGGCGTTTCCGGAATGATCGCCGTGCAGGTGCGAGATCGCCAGATACGTGATGTCCTTGGGCTGATAGCCGACCGCGGCCAGTTGGCTCTTGAGCGACTTATCGATCTTGTCGTGCTTCGCACCGCCGCCTTCCGGGCGATCGTAGACGGCGTCGTTCAATCCGGTCTCCCACAGCAGCGTCCCGCGCGGATGCACGATCAGGAAGCAGGGATCGGCCATGTCGACCGACTCGACTTGCTGGCGCGTAAGGCCGTAGTTGGCCGGGTCGCGATCCTTGAGAGTGGCGCAGTCGAAGACGTACATTCTCATCGATCGCGGAGGCGTCGCGCAGAGTGCCGCGGCGACGACGAGGCCGATTCCAACCATGGTTCTGAAGGGTTGCATATTCGCTTTAGCAGGTATAAGCGGTTTACCGCCCCGAGTCAAGGTAGTCTATCCTAAGAGCTTCAAAACGGGAGGTCGCTGGATGCTTAAGTCGCGAGCTTTATTCGTGGCTGTTATTGCGGCCGCCGTGGTTCCTATATTTTTTCTACCCACAGTTTCCGGCCAGGAGAAAGGCGGAAAGCAGAAGGGCAACCCAGGTCCGCCGCCGCCGATGCCCGCCATTCTGAGGAACTACCAGCCAGTAACTTCGGAGCGACTGTTGAAGCCGGAAGACGGCAACTGGCCGATGATCCGGCGCACGTACGACGGCTGGGGATACAGCCCGCTCGACCAAATAACGGCTGCGAACGTGGCCCGATTGAAGCTGGTCTGGTCATCGACCACGGGCGAAGGTCGCGCGCATGAAGCGGCCCCGGTGGTGAATAACGGAGTCGTGTTCGTCACCACGCCCATGAACCAGGTGATCGCCTTCGACGGCACCACGGGCACAATACTTTGGCGCTATCGGCGTCCGCGGCCTCACGGGGCGAACGTCCCTCACGAAGTGAATCGTGGTGTGGCGCTGTATGGCAATAAGGTCTACGTCTGCGCCGGCGAAGCGGTCCTGGTCGCATTGGACGCCAGAACCGGCACGGAGGTGTGGAGTTCCACCATCGCCGATAACAAATCCGGCTACTACACCACGCTCGCCCCTTTGATCGCGAATGGAAAGGTTCTGGTGGGAGCTTCAGGCGGAGAATACGGAATTCGCGGATTTGTGGCGGCGTTCGATGCTGAAACCGGCAAGGAAGCATGGCGCACCTTTACCATTCCCGCGCCGGGCGAACCCGGCAGCGAGACCTGGCCCGCTGGCGGCGACCAATGGAAGACCGGCGGCGCTCCTGTGTGGGTCACCGGCAACTACGATCCTGAGACGAACCTCGCGTTCTTCGGCACCGGCAACGGCGGCCCGACGATCGGCGACAACCGGCCCGGCGACAACTTATACACGGCATCGACCATCGCTTTCGATGTCGCCACAGGGGCGATCAAGGGCTATCACCAATACCATCCGAACGATTCATGGGATTACGACGAAGTGTCGCCGCCGATTCTGGTCGATTATCAGCGCAACGGGCGCACCATCAAGGGCCTGATCGACGTCGCGCGCGACGGCTATCTGTGGTTTCTGGAGCGCAGCGCCGGGCCGATCAAGTTCGTCGAGGGCAAACCTTACGTCTTCAACAACGTGATTCGCAGTGTCGATCCGGTCAGCGGCCGCCCCGATATCGATCCAGCGCACAAGCCGGGCACCAATGCGCCGGCGGAATTCTGCCCCGGAGTCCATGGGGGCAAGACCTGGCCGCCGATTTCGTACAGTCCCAAGACGCGCATGATTTACATCCCGGCCAACAACAATATTTGCGGGCACAATGGAGGCGCTCCGAACGTTGCCTATACGCCGGGGCGCGCCTTCGTCGGCATCCAGGGCGGCTTTCCTCCGCTGATCGTGCCGGGCGCCGATCACTTCGGCGAAGTGCAGGCGTGGAACGTCGACACCGGACAAAAAGTCTGGACGCATAACTATGCGCGATCGCCAAACTGGGGTTCCATGCTAGCCACCGGCGGAGGCCTGGTGTTCAGCGGAGGAACCGCTGATCGCAAGTTCCACGCGTTCGACGCGGCCACAGGCAAGCTCCTGCGGGAGTTTCCGATGAGCTCGGGTGTTGAAGCGCCGCCGACCTCTTTCTCGGTGAACGGGAAGCAATACATCGCCGTGCTGGCGGGCTGGGGGCAGGACGCGGGCGGTGAAGTGAACACGATGAGCCGCCTGTTCCCCGGCGAGGTTCCTCCGATGCCCGACGGCGGATCGGTGTGGGTGTTCGCGCTCGAGTAGTACTGCATATGCGAATCGCTGTCCTGGCTGATATTCACGGGAACCTCCGCGCGCTCGAAGCCGTTCAGGCAGACCTCGCCAGGCGTTCGCCGGACGTGATCGTCAACCTGGGTGACAACGTATCGGGACCCCTGCAGGCCGCGTCGACGGCTGATCTGCTGATGCAGCAGAGCTACGTTCATATCCGCGGCAATCATGATCGCCAGCTTCTCGATCGCGCTCCGGAGAAGATGGGGGCTTCGGATCGAGCCGCGCATGCCCAATTGAACAGCCGTCATTTGGCTTGGCTCGCCACGCTCCCGCCAGCGCATATGTTGGGCGACGACGTTCTGTTATGTCATGGCTCGCCCAAGGATGATCTGGAATATCTCCTCGAACAGGTGGATGGCGATCGCGTTCACCTCGCATCGACGGCGCAGATCCAGGAACGGCTGGGCACCGTTCGAGCGAGGCTTATTCTTTGCGGGCACACGCATATACCTCGCAGCGTTTCCCTGCCTGGCGGCGCGGTGGTCGTGAATCCGGGAAGCGTCGGCTTGGCGGCATACGACGATACCTCGCGCGCGCCGCATTACGTCGAGACTGGGAGTCCTCACGCGAGGTACGCGTTGATTGACTGGGACCCGAAGGTGAAGCGGGTGGAATTCGTCGCACTGGAGTACGACTGGGAATCAGCCTCGAAGGACGCGGCTCAAGCCAACCGTCCGGACTGGGCGCATGCCCTGGCGACAGGATATGCTTTACGCTAGCCGGGCCAAGCGCACTACAGGACGGCGGGTTGATGTGGGTGTTTGCGCTGTAATAAACCGATGGCGACAACCGAACGACCGCTCGGAGTGACGCTGGCTGCAGTCGCAGCCATTCTCGGGGCCGCGATCTTCATCCTGCTGGGATTGGTGATGCTTGTCAACGTGTTCGTATCACCTCCCGGACCGGCCATGCCCCCGTTGCTGTTAAAGGTTGCTAACGGCGTAATGTGTGTCGTCCTGCTCGGTATCGCAGCCTGGGGCATCACAACCGCGGTGGGACTTTTCCGGCTGCGGAGTTGGTCTCGCTGGTCGATTCTGGCTTTCAGCGCCCTCCTGGCATTTTTCGGCGGGTTCACCACTCTCATGATGACGATGATCCCCCTGCCGCCGGCGCCCGACGCTTCGCCGGAAATAACGAAGTGGATCAGGATCGCCGTTGTGGTTATCTACGGTGTTCCCGCGCTCATGGGCGTGTTCTGGCTGTACTACTTCAACACCACTCGCGTGCGAACACGGTTCGGAACAGCGGTCGGCGCGAACGGACCCGGTGGCAGACCGCTGAGTGTATCCGTGATCGCCTGGCGGATGTTGATTGGTGGGGTGCTTTGCATCGGAGGCGCACTCTCTCCGTTCCCCGGCATGATGTTCGGCCTGATATTTACGGGGTGGTCAGCGCGCTCTCTTTATCTGGGTTTTGCCGCCATCGAAATCTGGCTTGGCGTCGGATTGCTTCGTCTGAATCCGTTGAGCCGCGTAATCGCGATCGCCATGTTCGGGACTGGCATCCTGAACAGCGTGTTGTTTGCTCTTCTACCAGGGCAATCGGAACGCCTTAGATCTCTTTTAGGCTCCATGCCGTTCCCGACGCCGAAGCCGGCAGGATATGATCCCTTCGCTTCGGTGACGACCAGCATTGTCATAGGAAGCCTGGCGAGCGTCATCCCGATCTGGTTCCTGATCGCGCGGAGGCAGGCCTTCCTGAAACCGCCGCCCCTGCCACAACCCTGAAGTGTCATTCGGCAGTTGGCACGCGAAGCTCCCGCATACGGGAGCCGTCCATTTATTACTGGGCGGTTGGCGCAGCGGGAGTAAAGAAGGTGAAAGCCGACGACGAGTTCGTGCCGGTGAGAATCGCTGTAGTCGCCCCGGTCACGCTGTCGAAAACCTCCAGCGTGGCGCTGACGTTACAGGTGAAAGATTGGGTGGAGCCCACTTTCACAACCGCACTGACATCAACATGGGCCGCAGTGGTGTTCAGCTCCGAGCGAAGCAGATCCAGAAAGTCCGCCTGGCCGATGCCCAGGTTCGCCACGTTTTTCTGCTTGATCAGCTTACCCTGACTATCGTAAAGATCCAATTCCACTTTGCAGGGCTGGAACAGGGAAATGGCGATGGGAGGCGCCGTCCGCACCAGGTTCACGATGTTGAGCCGTGCCGTCTGCCCGGTGCCGATCCCAATCATGCCAAACGAGAACGTCGGACTCGGAAATACAATTGTGGGCGCGAGCCTCTCCTGTGCAATCAGGGCACCCGGGATCAAAAGCAAAGCTGGTGCCGTCAGGGAAAGCAGTTGTGACCATCTACTTCGCATAGAAACCATGTCCTCCGTTAGTAATTCTATTTCCTAAGGCAGTTGGCAGGCGAAGTTCGCCGCTTCGTCGATGCTCCCCGAGCCCTTGTATTTGGCCACCTGAGGATACGGGCACAGCGGACGCGTGCGATCCACCTTGCCAGCGGTGCTGTGCGACGCGATGATCTTCTCGGGCGCCTTGCCCTGTTCCACCCACTGTTCTAGCGCGCCCACTTTATCGAACACATTCGGCCCTTCGCCGCCGCCGCAGTGTCCCATGCCCGGTTCGAAGAACAACCGGAGGTTGTTTGAAACCTTTGATGCGCCGCCCAAGGTATCCGCGACGCTCTTGTAGTACTTGATGGTGTTCAGTGGAGAGACGTTCGAATCGGCCCAGCCATGATAGATAAGCAGCTTGCCGTTGTGCGCGAAAAACGACTTCAGGTTGGGATCCGTGGCGTTCATCGCCGCGTTCTCCGGCTGCTCCGCCAGCGCGATACCTTTATCGAAATCGAAGGTCTTCCAGTCCCACGCGGGGTTCTTGAAGACCACATATTTGAAGTGGTCGTAGATGTTGGCCGAAGGATCCGGGCCCGCCGCCTGGATGCCCCAGTTCAACTCGCTCCCCGGCGCCAAGGACGGAAACAGCACCTGCCCCGTGCGTGGATTGATCGCTGAGCTGTAGATTTTCTTGGCGGAATCTACTTGCGGCGCGGTGAGGCAAGTCGGGCCGTCACCGTTCTTGCACAGCAGCACCTTGGGGTCGAACTTGCACTTGGTGGGATCCTCGATCAGGCCGTCCTTGACGCCGTCGCGAAGATCGCAGGCGGCGAGCGCGGCCTGGTGAATCACGGGATACTTGGCGGGCGGAATGTAACTGGCCGGATCTTTGAGCACGGCGAAGGCGATCCACAAAGAAATCGCGGTGCGATTGGCCGGGGCGCCGGCGATGATGCCGTCATAATCGTCGGGAAATTTTTGCGCTTCTTTCAATCCCTGACGGCCGCCCGTGGAGCACCCATTCCAATACGAAAGACGCGGCGCGCTGCCATAGAACGCCTGGACGACGGCCTTGGCCTTGAGCGTCATCTCATGCTCGGAGCGCCAGCTGAAATCGGTGAGCTGTTCGGGATGCTCCAGCGCGAAGCTTCCGCTGCCGCCCACGTGGCCGGTGTCGGTAGACGCACTCGCATAGCCGGCTTTGACCGCGTCCGCCAGCGCGGAATAACTGATCACGCCGGCCCAGCCGCCGTTTCCGACCGACTGCAGCTTCTTGTTCCAGTTCGAAGTCGGGAGCCAGAATTCGACCTTGATGTCGGAATCGCTGGAGGGTTTGAGCGTCGCCGCCACACGGCAAAACTCGGGAAGGTCCTTATAGGCGTTGGCGCCTTTGCCTTTTCCGTTCGCGCCGGGCTGCGAGAATTGTCCCGCGGGAACAACTTGCGCACTCGTGATGGTTGTGTTCGGTAAAGTGAGCGATGCGAGGCTTTCACATGATGCCGCAAACGCCGGTGTAGCGATCACGCTCGCGAGAATCAATAGGGAATTGCGCATGGTGTCCTCCAGGCGATCCTAAGCAAACTGGGGATCAGTATACACCCTCATTTGGCTGAACTATCATGTTGCGGAGGGGTTGAGCATGAAACGTAAATCTGTTTGGCTGCTCGGGGCAGTTCTATTCGCGCACGTCTCTGGTAAAGCGCAGGATTTCGATGGCAAGAAGGTGGCTGCGGCGCTCACCCGTAAAAACATACCTCCGGCGCCACGCTTGCCCGATGGCCATCCCGACTTGGGCAATGACAAAGGGTCGTGGGAGCCTCCAGGCGTCGGCGATATGGCCGGAACCGGAGGAGGTTTCGCCGGAACCGCGCAGCCCGACAAGAAGATCGACGTTCCGTTTCTCCCTTGGGCCAAGGCGGCATACGATCAACGCAACGCCAACATCACCAAAGACGATCCCGAGGGCTTCTGTCTTCCTTCGGGTATCCCGCGCATGTACGCGACATCGTTTCCGTTTCAGATTTACCAGATGCCCAACCGTGTTCTTTTCGTGTTCGAGGGTGGAGCGCACATGTGGAGAGTCGTCTATACGGATGGGCGGAAGCACACGCCGCCCGACCAGTTGAACCCGACCTACTTGGGTGAGGGGATAGGACACTGGGAAGGCGACACGCTGGTGGTCGATGTCACCGGGCTGAACGACCGAAGCTGGGTGGACGCAGCAGGACATCCGCACACGGAACAGCTTCACGTGATCGAGCGCTTCACGCGCGTGAACGAGCTAATTTTGCATTACGAGGCGACGATCGACGATCCCGGAGCCTATTCGAAGCCCTGGACCACCAGCTGGAATATCTTGTTCCACCCAGGTTTGGAGCCTTTCGAGTACATCTGCCAGGAGAACAACGCCGACCTGAAGCATCTGGTCGGCAAGTAGCAAAGAGTGGACCCAGGATTGCTCTCTCTTGGGTCGTGCAATGGAGACCTGGCGGAGTCAGCGACGACATCGAAGATCGTAGAAGTTCCAGCGGTTTCTCCGGAATGGGCTTCGGCGGGCGCCACATTGGCATCGGCGGAGCTCTGGTGCTGCTGATACTGAGCTTCGTTTTCCATCGCAATCTCTTCAGTGTCTTCCTGGGCGATTCCGCGTACGACCAGACCGCTGCGACGTCGGCGCCGCAGTCGACCGCCGCGGAAAACACAGAAGTGCAGTTTGTGTCGTTCGTTCTGGATGATGTGCAAGCAACATGGGAGAAATTACTTCCAGCCGCCGGAACCCGGTATCGCCACGCCAAGCTGGTTCTGTTTCGGGACGGGATCGATTCCGCCTGCGGGCAGGCCGAAAGCGCAACCGGACCGTTCTACTGCCCGGACGATGAAAAAGTGTACCTGGACTTGGGATTTTTTGAGGAACTTCGGGGGCGTTTCGGGGCACCCGGGGAGTTCGCGCAGGCCTATGTGATTGCTCACGAGATCGGTCATCATGTGCAGAAACTCCTAGGCATCGAAGGCCAAGTGCAGCGTATGCGATCCACCAACCCGCGCGAAGCCAATCCGTTATCGGTGCGTTTGGAATTGCAGGCCGATTGTTTCGCCGGCATCTGGGCGATGTCTACCGAACAGCGAAAAATCGTCGATCAGGGCGACATCGCGGCCGCAATGCAAGCGGCAGCGGCGGTTGGAGACGACCGGCTTCAAAAAATGGCAACAGGCCATGTA
>Ga0207661_10003045_pt1 | contig 11595 bp, 9 predicted proteins | sample KBSC713LmetaG_FD_184337 | JGI IMG/M metagenome (GOLD analysis project Ga0207661, IMG submission 184337) | Corn rhizosphere microbial communities from Kellogg Biological Station, Michigan, USA - KBS C7.1-3L metaG (SPAdes) (version 2) | ecosystem: Host-associated > Plants > Roots > Rhizosphere ... | reverse complement strand
ATGAGAAGAAAGAAGGCTCCCGATCGGGAGCCTTCTTTCATTCTCATGTTCGCCCGGCCAGCAACCCCGCCTTCGTAACCCGCGGGAGCACAAAGATGCCCGGCAGGGCCTGAGAGCGCGGCGCTTCTTCTGAGTCCGTTTGAAACACTGCGCAAATCAGCGCAGAACAGCCTTGCGCACCGGCTCAGAGACCTTTGACACGCTGCGCCAGCCCATCACGAAGAGAGTAAAGAACGCCACATCGGCCCACGCGAGCGGAACCCACATGCGGGGCACTCCCCCGTTGAACTGGTACCAGAACACGAGTCCGAAGTAGGAGAGCTTGAGAGCGGCTCCGTAGAGCAGCATCTCGCGTCGCGCCACCGGATCGGCAGCCGCGCGAAAGAACATCACCGCGAAGATCAGCAGCACCAGCGCCGGGAAGCGGATGTAGCCGTCGTGGTTGGGCAGCTCGACATGAAACGCGCGGAACAATGCGGGAGCCGCGAAAAACATCGCCAGTCCGATTACGGCGTCGTAGATGCCGCTGGCGGCGAGAACGAGCTTGATCCAGGTGGTCTTCATGAGGCACGCTCCTTCAATCTGTGGTGTTTCGCAATGTAGTTGCGCTTGAACGCGGTGCGGCGCTCGCGCGTGAACTCCGCGGAATAAATGCGGCTTCCCAGATTGCGCAGGCCCGCTTCGAGCTCCGCCACGCTCATGTGCGCAGGCTGAAAGTTCACGTCGAACAGCGTGCAGAGTTCCCACGCGTCTTCGCGCAAAATCCGACCCTCGGCGCGCAGGCGTTCATAAAGCGGCGTGGCGGGGAAGGCGGCTTGCACCGTGATCTGGATGTCGAACGGCATGCTCTGGCGGACAAACTTCCAGATGTGATCGAACGACTCGGGCCCGCTGCCGTCGAGCCCCAATACGAAACATGCATTCACGCGGATGCCGTGATCCTGAATGCGCCGGATGGCATCGAGGTAGCGGTCGACGCGCCTGGCTTTCCAATTCGATCTCTGCTCTACTCCGTCGAGCTCCGCGAACGACGTGCTCTCAAATCCGATGAGAATCTCGGCGCAGCCCGCATCGCGCATCATCGCGAGAAGTTCGCCGTCATCCGCAACGGAGATATCGGACTCGGTAAACCAGCGGACATGTTCGCCGGCGAGCGCGCGCATGAGCGAGCGGGAGTGCTTCTTGTCGACGAACGTGTTGTCGTCGGCGAACTCGATGAAGGGATGCCTCCAGAGCGAACGGATGGCGCGGATTTCCTCGAGCACCCGCGGCACCGGCTTGGTCTTGTAAACCGGCGAAATGCGCATCGACGCCGCGCAGAACTCACAGCGGAACGGGCATCCGCGTTGCGTCTGCACGGTGAGCCGGTTGTAGCGCTCAATATCCAGTAGGTCGAAGCGCGGCATGGGCGCGTGCGCCAGCTCAAAGCTGAGAGGACGAGCATCGTAAACGGGCTGCAGCCGCCCGCCGCGCAGGTCGGCCATCACCGCGGGCCACAGCGGCTCGCCCTCGCCGATCACAACGGCGTCGGCATGCGCGGCGGCTTCATGCGGAACCGCGCTGACGTGCAGGCCGCCCAGAATCACCTTCGTTCCCAGCGCGCGATAGCGGTCGGCCAGCTCGTAGGCCTCGAAGATCTGCGCCGAAAAGCTGGAGATGCCAACAGCATCGAATTCCCCAGGCACATGGTCGAGTTCCTTGATATCCGCAACCTCGAGGTAGCGCACTTCGATATCGGGCGGGGTCATGCCGGCCAGCGTCAGCAGTCCAAGACTGGGCAGCGACGCGATGACCTTGTTGCGCTCGACGAAGCCGGGCAACGTGAGCCCCAGAGCGGTGAGCTCCGGGTTATGCGCCCGCACTCCGCTCATGGCAATCAGTCCGAGTTTCATCGCTTCCACCATCCTGCGAGAATCGCCACGATTCCCACGGTTACGGCAACGACTGGGATGGGAAACAGATGGCGCAGCGGCTTTCGCCACGCGGAAAGAAAGCAGCAGATCGGCATGGTGATAGCGCCCGCAAGCAGCCCCACCGAGGCGATCGCCACAAACGGCGGGCGCAGCATGAGCTGCCCTGCAGTAGCGGCAAACAGCAGATTGAGAAAGCCGAGACCGAAGAAGGAAATATGCCCGAGCCGCGTCAGCCGCCGCCGCCACGAATCGTATCCGCCCATCCATTCATCGCGATAGAAGAACAGGCCGACAAGGCCGCCGGAAAGGACGCCGGCCAGCATGCCCAGCCATCCGCCAATAAGATTGATGGTCACCATCAGGTCCCTATGGTCGCCCCGCAAGGCCGCAGCCGAATTGTTCGGATTCGCGCACCAGCAGGCCTGTCGGGCAAGTTGGAGGAATTGTACTCCTAACCGGCCGCCAGACTGACCAGGCCTCTCACCTCACGATTTCTTGCCACGCCGCGCGGCCATCCATCCCCGAAAATGCCGCAACATCTGCCGCCTCTTCTGCCGCTGCGAAACCGAATCCACCCGCACAACGCTGGTCGCGTGAATATCCTTCCAACCCAGCTTCGCCTCCGCCAGCGCATAGAACAGGTCTTCGGCATTCATCCACTCGCCCGCCACGTCGTCGCCAAACGGCCCCGCCGAGTGGCGCGGAAACGAATAGCGCTCCACGCCGCCGTTCCCCTGAATTGCATGATCCTTGTATTTCGTCGCGACAGATTCGCCGTCCACCAGCTTGAAAGCGGAATACCCACCCATCCCCGCCAGCAGCGCGAACACCCTCACGTTTTGCGACTCGGCCGAAATATACGGCGGCCTGACTCCGTTGCGAAGCAGTTGCTCCAACAGCACGTCGTCGAAGCCTTCAATGTCGATCTTGATGTAATAAGGAGCGCCATGTCGTTCGATGATCTGCATCACCGGCCGCGACGCCAGCGTAACCCTGTCGTAATCCCCGATCACGCTGGCGTCCGGCTCCCCCAGCTGCCCCAGAACGTGATGCCGCTTGTGCAGGTAAAACGCCACTTCCGCCGCGTCCCCATCACCCGCCACCACGCAGTTCTCAACGGCCAGCCGGCCCTCTCGAATCTCGCCCGGAAACCGCTCCTCGATCTGCCGGCACAACGCGGGATTCGCCTCGACCGCAACCACCACGTCCGCGTTTTTCAGGTAATACGGAATGTCGTCGCCATTGTTGGCGCCAAAGTCGTAGATAACTTTCTTAACCGAGCCCGCCGAGCCCGATCCCGCTGCGTTCCCGCGATCTTCACGCTGTTCTGCTGTCATGGCGGCTCTCGTGTAAACCCCAATTCTACAGTCGCGAGAACAACGTGCCGACCGTCGCTCTCGCGCCACACCGGCCCGTCCGCGCATCGCGGCGCATTAGACTGTTTTGAAACGCGATGAAGGATACAATCCACGTTTCGAAAGAGAACTACCTCAAGGCCATCCTTGAAGCCGAGGCCGAAGGCCGCCAGGTCATCCCGGCCATGCTCGCCCATTGGCTTGAGGTTTCGCCCCCCGCCGTCACCATGGCCCTGCGCCGCCTCAAGCGCGACGCCTACGTGCAGGTGGGCGACGACGGCATCGTGCGCCTCACTGACAAGGGCCGCGAGACAGCCTATCGCACCGCGCTGCGCCACCACCTCGTCGAACGCATGCTCGGCGAAATCTTCGGCATGGAGTGGCACGAGATCCACGAAGAGGCAGAGCGCCTCGAGCACGCCGTATCCCCCGCCTTCGAGGCCAAGCTGAAAGAAAAGCTCGGCGAAGGCGGCGCCTGCCCGCACGGCAACGCCGTTCTGCCTGAACGCCCCGAGGTCCGGAAAGGCCGGGGCGAGCTCCCCCTGGCCGAGGCGGCCGCCGGCCAATACACCGTCGCCAGCCTGGAGGAACGCGATCCGCTCCTGCTGGCCTTTCTGCACAAAAATGGAGTCGGCCCAGGCAAGCGCCTCCGCGTCATCAACCAGAATTACGACCAAACCGTTTCGATTGAGCTCGATACAGGCAGCGCCATCCTGGGCCGGCCCGCAGCCGAAGCGGTCTGGCTCCGCCCCGCCCGACCCAGTAAATCGATGTAAGTAGATCAACATTAACCACGATTAACTAACATGTGCCATACTGTGTTTACAGGGCCCGAAGGGCTCACCACTCCGCTATGGCCACGGAAATCCGACCAGAACTCCTCACGCCCGAACCCTCGCTGCCCGAAGTCCATTCCAGCGTGGGCGTGTCGCGTTCGCCCTTCTATTGGCGCCGCCTGATCGGCTACCTTGGGCCGGGCTTCCTCATCTCCGTCGGCTACATGGACCCCGGCAACTGGGCCACTGACATCGCCGGCGGCTCGCGCTTCGGATACACCCTCCTGTTCGTCATCATGGCCTCGAACCTGATGGCGATTCTGCTGCAGAGCCTGAGCCTCAAGCTGGGAGTGGCCACAGACCGCGATCTCGCTCAGCTATGCCGCGAGTCCACCAGCCGCTGGACAGGCGTCACGCTGTGGCTCATGGCCGAGGTGGCCATCGCCGCCTGCGATCTCGCCGAGGTCATCGGTTCGGCCATCGCGCTCAACCTGCTGTTTCACATCCCCCTGTTCTGGGGAGTGCTCATCACCGGCCTCGACGTGCTGCTCATTCTGCTCCTGCAGCGCTGGGGATTCCGCACCGTCGAAGCCATCGTCATCGCGCTCATCGGCACCATCCTGGTGCTTTTCGGCGTGCAGATGTTCCTCTCGCGGCCGGAATACGGCGCGGCCCTGGGCAGCCTGTTCGTCCCCTCCCCCCTGATCCTCAAAAACCGCGAGATGCTCTACATCGCCATCGGCATGCTGGGCGCCACGGTCATGCCGCACAACCTCTACCTGCACTCCTCCATCGTGCAGAGCCGCAGATATCCGCGCACGCCGGCCGGCAAGCGCGAAGCCATCAAGATGGCCAATATCGATTCGGCGCTGGCGCTCACCATCGCGCTGTTCGTCAACGCGGCCATCCTCATCGTCGCGGCGGCAGTCTTCCACCGCAGCGGACACTTCGAAGTCGCCGCCATCGAGGACGCCTACAAGCTGCTCAGCCCGCTCGTAGGAGCCGGCTTCGCGAGCACCCTGTTCGCCGTGGCGCTGCTCGCCTCCGGACAGAACTCCTCCATCACCGGCACCCTCGCTGGACAGGTGGTCATGGAAGGCTTCATCCAGATGAAGCTAGCGCCCTGGCTGCGCCGCCTCATCACGCGCGGCATCGCCATCGTGCCCACCATAGCGGTAGTGTGGTTCTACGGCGAGCGCGGCACGGAGAAGCTGCTCATCCTCAGCCAGGTCATCCTGTCCCTGCAATTGAGCTTTGCCGTGGTGCCGCTGGTCCTCTTCACCAGCAGCCGCAAGCGCATGGGCGAATTCGTAAACCGCCCGCTGGTGAAAGCGACAGCCTGGGCGGTCGCCACCCTGATCGCCGCCCTGAACGCCTGGTTCCTGGTCCTGATGTTCCAGCAGTAAGGAAGCATCGACGAGCGGCTTCTTGCGGCGGCAAAAGTGTCTGCGTGAGAACTCCGCTTGAGGTGCTGTTTTGAAAGGGCCCGGCTTCACAGCTTGCTGAGAAATGCCGTGTATGCGGCTTTGTAACAGGGCATAACTTTACACCGCGCTGCGCGTGGCGCTTTGTGTCAGGGCACGACTTCAGTCGTGCCGCCTAAGCTGCATATTTCATTGAGTTGGGCTTTAGCCCCTGCTCAACTTCGCGGCACGAAGATGCATTTTTCAGCAAGCCCTTCAGCGTGCCGACTAACCTCGCAATGTAGCGCCGGTCTCCTGACCGGCTGTAGTGCGGGTGTCCTCACCCGCACTGTTTCTTTTTAGGCCTCAGTTCGGGCGGCTCGAACGCAAAGCGCAGTGCATTGTCCCCGTCGTCCGCTTCTCGGCCTTAGGTGATCGCGTCCAACTAAAGACCGCATCAGGGCTGGACGAGCGACTTGGCCTCTCGTCAATAGTTAACATCCGAGTGCCTGAATGGCTGAACTCGATGTGCCATTACTTGGCGATGAATAGTAGAAGTGGCGAACCGACTAGAATTTCGAGCATGGATTACGGAACCATCCTGACCTCAGTCATTGCCGCAAGCGCCGCCACCATTGGCGTCGTTGTGACAAAAGATTCAAAGATCTCCGAGTTTCGTCAAGAGTGGATTGACGCATTGAGGGAGGACGTCGCGAGACTTTGCTCAGTGTCGGTCGCGCTTTTTCACGGCAACGTTCGATACTCGCTTCGGGACCGGCTTCCAGTGAAGCTCGTCGATACGGACGCTCTTACGCAGGAGGCCAACGAGATTGGCTACCGGATTAGATTGCGTCTCGATAAAAGCAAACCTCACACCACCGAACTCATCGACGCAATGGACGGACTAGTTCATCTCGCGTCGCATGCGCCCGAGCCATTCGACGTCGTCAATCGGGCGGTCGAGCAAGTGCTGGACAAGACTCACGTGGTGCTGGAGGATGCATGGAGAAATGTGAGGCGCGGAGAGACGCGCTTCCGCTGGTCTTTCCGAATAGCATTCACGGCGCTGATCTCGAGTGTCTTGTGGTCGCTGGTCTGGTGGGTATCACGGCACGGCGGTTCCCTGCGAGCACTCATCGGGCAATAGGCAGGCTTTCCCTGGTCCGCTCCCTAAAATAGACCAGCTTTTAGGATGTCTGCGAGCCCCGCAGCCTGGCCCCTTGCGCCGCGATAACGCGGCAACGCTGCGCTTCGAGGTAGAATCTGTCGAAGTGCGGATTTAGGTTTCGAGCAAGCGCGGCCAACTCCGCCTTTACTTGGGCGACATCTGCATCTCCAAGTAATGACTCGAAGTAGAGCCAAGCAACCAGATGGGGTGTGTTCTGAATTGCGTCTGCCGATAGATGGGTGAGTGCAAGTTTTTGCGCCCCCTTGTCATCGGTGAGCATTGCCTGCAGCGTTTTGCCCGCAAACACCAGGACCGACAGTTCGCCGATACTCAATTTCTTGCGATTCCGAACGACCTCGACTTGTTGTAGATCTTCTAGGTCGATGGGATGCGCTGTGATCGAGCCATCGGCCAGCTTAGTCTTCAATCGCTTCTGCAGTTCCAGCCGTTCCGGCCAGTATCGGCTTCGCTTGTGCAGGCATTCGTATATGACGAAGTTGGTGCAACAGACCCTAATTCCTGGCAGGTGGCCCGGCCAAGCCCCGTAACCAAGTTTGCACCGCGAGACGAAGCTGTGCCCCGTTCATCGCAGTTTTATCGCGATGAGCGGGCGTTGCGTTAACACAGGTAGGCGTTACGGGAACCGCGGGCCGAATCAGTCCTGAAAGTCGCGATCCTTCCGGACTGCCAAATCACTCCTCTGCGAACCGGTCCACTCTGAAACACGTCCACTCCCCAATTCACACCCATAGTTTTCGGGGAGCAGGTCACCTCGATCCCGACAACCAAGATGAGGGGTTGAGCAGCTCAAACGATCATACCCAGGCGTTGCATGCGCTTCCAAAACGACGCACATTCAACTCACAGTGGGAGGGGAGGATTTTAGCCAGAGTGTGATCGTTAGCTTTGAAACCTCGACTCGCGAGACCCAATCGCCCCGATGAAGCGGACCAGGAATTTGACATGCAACCATAAATTGCTCTTTGTTATGGTTATTGGGATCGTCCAGATCAGCGCCCTTATCCAGCTGAGCATTCGGGTTATCTAGTGTCGCTGTGAATTGGCAGCATTCCCAACCGCTCAGATACCAAACCTGTAAAGCGGCCGATGTATTTGCTAGTACATGGACCTGTGTAGTGTCTGTCCACGTCGCCAGTCGATAGTGATCGTAGCGTTGGTTACTTATGTCAAGTAATGAAAGGACAAGGAGGTTTTGGTGAATAGTGGATCTGAATAAGTATTGGATCAGCACGCTGCTATTAGCCGGGAGCACGATTTCAATAGCCTTATCAACCTGAAGGCCAGCGCTTAGATTCTGTCCCGGGAGGTCCATGTCTCGGACTATATCACGAGTTTTTTGACAGGCAGGTGGGAGGTGGCCCGATCAAAGCTGGTCACCAATTTGTCAGCGCGAGACGAAGCTGCGCCCCCGTCCATCGCAGCCTCATCGCGATGAGCGGGTGTTGCGCTGACCCCGGTAGGCGTTCCGTGAACCGCAGGTCAGATCAAGCTTGAATGGGGTGATTCTTCCGGACTGGCAAGTCACTCCGCTGCGAACCGATCCACGCTGAATCACGCCCGGCCCCAAATTCACACGCAGCGCCCGTCATTCTTCCCCCCCGTCCCGCCCCTCAAGCTTCTCGATCCGCCGCCTCTTCAACACCCGTGACCGCCGTCACAGAATCGCCCCTCCCAACCTGTGCTAACGTAGCCCTGCTCGCGGAGAAATCCCCGGGCATGCGATCTCAGAAAAACAAATCCGGGTCAAAATTTTTTTTTCTGACTTTGCAATGATTTTTGGTAAGTAATATGAAACAAACGACTTAGTAGAAGCAAAAATATACATATGTATAAAAAATCTGGGTTTTATACATTCTTACGACCCCCGCTAGATCCCTGTCTACTCACAGCTCCTAGCTACCAGCCACCAGCGCGAAGCCAGCAGCCAGTAGCCAGCAGCCAGTAGCTAGAAGCCAGCACCGATCTCCGGCAGAGTCACCAGCCGGACCTCAAGCAGCGCCTCGATCTTCAGCAGTGCGTCGATCACGTCCTGCGAAACCGGCGCGTCTACCTGGACCACGGCGAGCGCCTTCACGGGCTCGACGCCGGAGCGGTCGCGGCCCAGCGCGAAGTTCGCGATGTTCACGCCGTGCTCGCCGAGGATCGTTCCGATCTTGCCGATCACGCCCGGCACGTCGAGGTTGCGGCACACCAGCAGATGGCCTTCGAGTGGAGCCTCCACATCGATGCCGTCAAACTCAAGCAAGCGCGGCTGCGCACCGTGAATGACCGTGGCCGTGGCATGGCTGATCCCGGTGGGCGTGTGCAGCTCGATGGCCAGCAGGTTCGCCGCTCCGCCCCGATGCCCATCCTGCTTCTCCTCATGCACGCGGATGCCGCGCTCTTCCGCGATTGCCGCCGCGTTGATGCGATTCACGTTCTCTGAGCCTTCAAGCAGGCCGGCGATGGCCGCGTTGCGCACCAGTTCCGTCTTGGCCTCGGTGAGCGCGCCGCCGTAGAAGAGCTGAATGCTCTCGAATCCGCTTTTGCCGGTCTGCGCCAGAAACGATCCCAGGCGATCGGCCACGTCGATATAGGGCGCGAGCTTCACATACTCTTCGTGCGTGAGCGAGGGCAGGTTCACCGCGTTCTGCACCACGCCCAGCTTGAGATATTCGCGCACCTGCCGCGCGATCTGGATGCCGACCGCCTCCTGCGCCTCGGCCGTGGAGCCGGCGATGTGCGGCGTGAGGATCACGTTGTCGAGCCCGAAAAAGGGCGAGTCCTTTGGCGGCTCGACGGTGAAGACGTCCAGCGCCGCGCCTCCGACTTGTCCGGACTTGAGCGCCGCCGCGAGTGCCGCCTCATCCACCAGCTCGCCGCGCGCGCAGTTGATGATGCGCACGCCTTTCTTCGTAGCCGCGAGAGTCTTGGCATTGATGATGCCCTGCGTTTGCGGAGTGAGGCCGACATGCAGCGTGAGATAGTCGGATCCGGCAAACAGCTCTTCGAGCGTGACCAGGCGAATGCCGTTCTCGCGCGCGATGGCAGCCGACACAAACGGATCGCTGCCGATAATCTCCAGGCCGAATCCGCGGGCGCGCTTCGCCACCTCAAGTCCGATGCGGCCCAGGCCGAGGATGCCGAGCGTCTTGCCCTTGAGCTCCGCACCCTGCAGCGATTTCTTTTCCCACTTGCCGGCGTGCATGGACGAGTTGGCGACCGGCACCTTGCGCGCGAGCGCCAGCATGAGTCCGATGGTGAGTTCCGCGACAGCCACGGCGTTCGCGCCCGGCGTGTTCATCACCACGATGCCGCGCCGCGTTGCCGCTTCGGCGTCGATGTTGTCCACACCCACGCCCGCGCGGCCGATGACGCGCAGCTTCGGAGCCTTCTCCATCAGCGCATCGTCCACCTGCACCGCCGAGCGCACGACGAGCGCGTCGGCAGTGGCCAGCGCGGCATCAAGCCCGTCGGGCAACTTGTCGTGCGTGAGAACTTCCCAGCCGGGCTCGGCCGCAAACACCGCGAGCGTGGCCGGGGACACCTTTTCCGCCAGAACAATTTTCATTGTTTCTCCCTTGTCCGTAGCTGCGGACTTGTACTCGTCAAAGCGAACGCCTTCTTTTTCGCAGAGCAGGTCAAACATGCGCATGACCGCGGCATGCGGCTTGCCTTCGCCGCGCTCGTATTTCCAGATGGAGTTGGGATGCACGCCGAGCTTCTCTGCCATCTGGTACTGGTAGAGGTCGAGCTGCTTGCGCGCGATCACAAGTTTCTCGCCGAAAGTAAGTTCTGCCATTTGAGCTACTAGCTCCTAGCTTCTAGCTCCTGGCTCCGAGCCAGAAGCTGCATGATGCGGAGGCACCTTGCTGCTCCGCATGGAGGCGATTGAATGGATACCGGACGGTGTCTGCAAAGCTCAGTCAGCAGCTAACAGCTAACAGCTAAGAGCTAACAGCTAAGAGCTAACAGCTAAGAGCCAAGAGCTAACAGCTAAACAGCTTTCTCCGCAAACACCTTCTGCGCTGCGGCGACCGCCTGGCCCCACTGCACGGGGAGCTTCAGCGTGTCTTTCGCGATGTGCTCCATGGCGCCGAGCAGGGCGATGGTGTCGAGGTAGTCGAAGAAGCCGAGATGCGCGACGCGGAAAATTTTGCCCTTCATCTCGCCCTGTCCGTTGGCGATGACCGAGCCAAAGCGCGTCTTGAGCGCCTTGACCACGTCACTCGAATCCATGCCATCGGGCACGGCGACCGCGGTGGCAGCGGCGGCCGGAGCCGTGGGCGCGAACAGCGTGAATCCAAGCGCGGTGAGGCCGGCGCGTGTGGCAGCGGCGTTCACGATTGCGTTGTTCACGAGCGCGATGCGTCCCTTCTCGAGATCGCCGCCGGCCTGCCCGGCAATGTAGTCGAGCGCGGCGCCGAGGCCGGCGACCAGAGCGACCGCCGGCGTGTAGGCGGTTTCGCCCTTGACCTGGTTCTTGCGCTCCTTGCGCAGATCGAAATAGTAGCGCGGGTTCTTCGACTTCTCCATCGCGGCCCAGGCCTTGTCGCTGACCGAGAGATAGGCGAGCCCAGGCGGAATCATGACCGCCTTCTGCGATCCGCCGATGAGGATGTCGATGCCCCAGCCGTCCACGTCGAAGTGGGTGGTGCCGAGCCCCGTGATGCCATCGACCACGAGCAGCGCGTCGGGCGCGACTTGCCGGATGAGCTTCGCGATGGCCTCGACATCATGGCTGGCTGCAGTCGAGGTCTCAGTGGACTGGAGGAAGACGACGCGGATCTCAGGCGTGAGGGCCTTCTTCACCTCGGAGAGGTCGAAGGTCTGGCCATAAGGAGCGCTTACGATGACCGGCTCGCAGCCGAAGGCCTTGGCCAGGTCGCGCCACCGCTCGCCGAACTTTCCGGCAGTGAGGACCAGGACCTTGTCGCCGGGCGAGGTGAGGTTGGAGACGGCGGCTTCCATGGCGCCGGT
>Ga0207661_10003040_pt1 | contig 11601 bp, 12 predicted proteins | sample KBSC713LmetaG_FD_184337 | JGI IMG/M metagenome (GOLD analysis project Ga0207661, IMG submission 184337) | Corn rhizosphere microbial communities from Kellogg Biological Station, Michigan, USA - KBS C7.1-3L metaG (SPAdes) (version 2) | ecosystem: Host-associated > Plants > Roots > Rhizosphere ... | reverse complement strand
TCTGTTGCTGCTGTGGCGGCTGCCCGGTGGATTGCATGCGGCGCCGGTGGATCTCAAGACATGGGTCGATGTCGGCCGCAACCGCATGATCATCCTCCTGCTGTCGATCACGGCGTCGCAGACCGCGGGCCAGTTCACCGTGTTCACCTTCATGGGCCCGCTGCTCAGGAAGCTGACCGGTGCGGGACCTGATGCCATCGGCTTCCTGTTCGCGCTCTATGGCGTGTTCGGCTTTGGCGGCATCCTGATTGCGACGCGGATTGTCGACACCTGGGGCGCCTACAAGACGTCGATCCTCTTCAATGCGCTGGTAGCGGCGGGCATTGCGGGGTGGGCGCTGAGCGCGGGCGTTTATCCCGTGATGACGCTCGCGGTCTGCGTGTGGGGACTGGGCTTTGCCGCGGTCAATTCGATGCAGCAGGTGCGGCTGGTCGCGGCTGCGCCGCCGCTCGCCTCGGCCTCGGTGTCGCTCAATACGTCGGTGCTCTATGTCGGGCAGGCGATCGGCTCGTTCGTCGGCGGTCTGTTTTATGAGCGCGAATTCCTCCGCGGCCTCGGCTTTGTCGCTGCGGCCTTTGTCGCGCTGGGGCTGCTGCTCGTGGTCATGAGCAAGCCCGGGCGGACCGCGTAAGGCCGATCCGAAAGCGGCAGGGAAGCCTTCTTTTTTGTCGATAAATGACCGGATTGGCCGTGCAAATGCTTTGATCCCTTGCGGATTTGGCGTTAAACGGGCCCCGCGCGGGATCGCCCGATCCGCACGCGTCCGGCCCGTTTCCACACGACGAGATATTTGCCATGAGAATGATGTTGGCGTTCGCCGCGGTGCTTTATTCAGCGGCCGCTCTCGCTCAATCCAGCGCGCCGCCGGCCGCAGAGAAGCCCGCGGCCGAAGCCAAGCCGGCCAAGGCGCAGAATACCGCGGCCAAGGGAACGCCCAAGGGACCCACCAAGGGATCGATCGCGGTGCGGCTGCAGGCCTGCCAGGACATCGAGGACGGCACCAAGGGCCGGCTCGACTGTTATGACGAGGTGATCAAGCCGGCGCCGAAGCCGAAAGCGGCCGCGGCCAAGACGGTGATGGAGTGCAAGTTCACCAAGGAAGAGGACGAGCGGCTGGCCTGCTACAACGGCTTCGTCGACAGCATGCCGAAGCTGCCGAAAGGCTGATCCTGTTCCGCGTCCGGAACGGAGGCCCCCGTCGCTACGTGCGCCAAGCGCACGCGAGCGACATGGCGCATTTCGGGCGCGTGACGTGATCGAAGCGATGAGGGGGCTTGGCGCCGGAGCGAGCTATCGGCTCAAAGACGCCGCCGTGCCTGCCGCCACCCGCATCGAGGGAGCCGCCATCTTGACCAGCACCTGCTCGATCGGATTCCGAGTCCAGGCCTGCGTCACGTAATCGCGGTGGGTGATGCCTTCGCCGGTCTTGACGAAGACCACGCTGCCCGGGCGCAGCGGACCATCCATGCTCTCGGAAACCGCGATGCCCTTGCTGCGCAGGATCGACATCAGCTCGTGGTCGCGGGGCGCGGTGTAGTGCGTATATGAGCTGACGAAGAAGCCGTTGCGGTGGTTCTCGATCCAGGAAGCGAACTTGTCGAGCTCGCCATAGACCGCATCGAGCAGGATTACGCCGCGGACGCGGTCGCTGATGCCGCCGACCTCGAGGCTCCACGCGGTCGGCAGGAAGCCGCCGCTATAGCCGACGATGACGATCGGCATCTTCTCGAAAGCCCTGGCGCTATTGGGATCGCCATAGAGCTTGGTGAGGTTGCCGACGGACTCGTCCATGAAGCGCTTGAAGCCACCCGGCTGCCAGAATTTTCCGGCCGAGGAGTCCGCGGCATCGACGGCCAATTGCGGCGCCAGCAGCACGGCGTTCACGCCGGAATCGGAGATCTGCTGCGGCACCAGTTGGCGGTCGCGCACGTCGCGTTCGAGCGTCGCGCCGTTGCCGTGGAAGAACACCACGATCACGCCGGGCTTCTGTGCGTCGAAATTCTCGGGGATGTGCACCAGCACGCGATTGTCGTTGTAGGTCTGGTCCTGCCAGTAGACGCGGCCCGAATAGCTGCGGTGGCCGCGGCGGTCGCCCGAGGAGATGTTGAGGAAGGGGGCTTCGGAGGCGGGGTTGTTGCCGTAATAGGGGAAGGCCGAGGATTTCATGCTGACCAGAGTGGTCACTTCGTCGGTGGCGGGTTGCGGCGGCCGCTTGTAGGGCGCGGTCGGCTCGAGCGAAGCAACGCGGTAGCTTTGCGTCTGCACGCGTTTCGGCGCGAAGTCGGCGAGCTGACGCAGCGGAAGCGTTTCGCTCGCGGTGGGGAAGCGGTCCCTGAATTCCGGCTTGGGGAAGCGATCGTCGAAAGTATCGCTTGCGGTAGCCTGCGCGTTGGAAGTCGCCGATACGTTGGCGGCAAGCGCGCCCGGGTTCGGCGCACGGCCGCATTGAACCAGGACCAGCGACAACGGCACAAACAGACAGGCGAGCAGCGCCCAACGCCAGTTGCGGACGCGTCCTGCCGTTCCCAGCAGCGCTACCCGGCGCGCAACATCAAGCTCATGGTTCTTCGGATTGGCTCCGACCATCCACCCACTGTCCCAAGTCGACCCGGCATACAGCGTATCAAACCCTGCCGGACGTTTAGGCCGCGTTAAGCTTTCGGAAAAACTTCCCCATCCGAAAACTGTTGAACAAGTTTCGACTACAGGCCTCAAGATCAACACGAAATCGTGTCGTGATTGTGGGAGACAGGCCCGGTTTTCGCAATCCCGGGAAAGAGCGGATGAGAGGAATAGGTACTAAAATACCTTATTAACCATGGCGCGTTAACGAATGTTAACCATTATTGAATCGGGGGACGTCAACTTGCACCATGACGCGCGACGGTGGACGCCGAAGGTACCGACATGACGGCATCAGAGACGGGGGGCGCGGCCTGGCCGAGCCGGCTTCTCGCAGGCGGGCACTCGGTTTCCGTCATCGTGGCTACTGCGATTGTCGTCGCCGACATGATCGGGGTCGGCGTGTTCACGAGCCTGGGCTTCCAGGTCAAGGACATTCCCTCCGGCTTTTCCATCCTGATGCTCTGGATCATAGGCGGCCTCGTCGCGCTGTGCGGCGTGTTCTCCTATAGCGAGTTGGGGGCGATGTTTCCGCGATCGAGCGGGGAGTACAATTTCCTGAGCCGCGCCTATCATCCGGCCTTCGGCTTCCTGGCGGGCTGGGTATCGGCGACCGTCGGCTTCGCGGCGCCGGTGGCGCTTGCGGCGATGGCGTTCGGCGAATATGCCAGGTCGGTCGTTCCCGGTGCGCCGTCGATGGCGGTTGGGATCGGCATCGTCTGGCTGGTCTCGCTGATCCAGCTTTCCGGCGTCAAGCATTCCTCGACCTTCCAACTCGTCTCGACGGTGCTGAAGGTCGTGTTGATCGTGGCCTTCCTGCTGGCGGGCTTCGTCATCGGCACGCCGCAACCCGTCTCGTTTGCGCCGACATCGGCGAGCTTCGCCCAGATCGTCAGCGCGCCGTTCGCCATCAGCCTCGTCTTCGTGATGTACTCGTTCTCGGGCTGGAACGCCGCGACCTACATCATCGGCGAGATGGATACGCCGCAGCGGAGCCTGCCGCGCGCGCTGCTCGCGGGCACCGCGATCGTGATGGTGCTCTATGTCGCGCTCAACGCCGTGTTCCTGCACACCGCGCCGATCGACAAATTGGCCGGCCAGCTCGATGTCGCCAGCGTCTCCGGCCGCTATATTTTCGGCGATGTCGGCGGCCGCATCGTCTCGGCGATGATCTGCATCGGGCTCGTCTCCTCGATCTCGGCGATGATGTGGATCGGTCCGCGGGTGATGATGACCATGGGCGAGGACATCCCGACGTTCGCCTTCTTCGCCCGCAAATCCAACAGCGGCGCACCGGTCTACGCCATCCTGTTCCAGCTTGTCGTCGCCACGCTGATGATGCTGACCCGCTCTTTCGAGGCGGTGCTGGACTTCATCCAGTTCTCGCTCTTGTTCTGCTCCTTCTTCACCGTGCTCGGCGTCATCAAGCTGCGCATCACCAGTCCCGAGCTGCCGCGTCCCTACCGCACCTGGGGATACCCGATCACGCCCCTGGTTTTCCTGCTCGTGACCGGTTTCATGATGTACTATCTCTTGACCGAGCGCCCGCTGGAGGCGTTGCTCGGGATGTTGATCATGATTTCGGGTCTTCTGATCTACGCCATCTTCCACAAGCGGGCCGATCCGGGCGCCGCGACTGCATCCCAGGGCCGCGACTAAAAATGCTCCGCTTCATGAAATTGACGGCAATCGCCGCAGGCCTGATCCTTGCGGCGGCGTGGCCTGTGCGCGCTGCCGACACCGCGACCGCCGACGACACCGCGCGCTTCCTCGCGGGCATGCAGCCCTCGGCGGATTCCCCGCTGCTGCCGCTGACCAGGGATCCGGCCTGGCAGCGCCACGCAAAATTCCTCGACGGCGCGTTTGCCCAGCTCGAGCAGCGTCAGATCTCCAAGGTGCGCGCCTGGGCCGACACCAACCTGGCGGCGCCGAAGCCGACCATGTTCTACTTCTTCTCGGGTCCCGATTTCCTTTACGCCAACGCGTTCTATTCCAAGGCCAACACCTATGTGATGGCCGCGCTCGAGCCGCCCGGGAGCATGCCGGATCTGTTGCGGCTGCCGCGCGGCATGGTCGGCAGCGCGCTCGGCAATATCGAGCACTCGATCGGTACGATTCTCAATTTCAGCTTCTTCATCACCAAGCACATGAAGACGGATCTGCATGTCGGCCAGATCTCGGGGGCGTTGCCGATCATCTTCGTGTTCATGGAACGTTCGGGCAAGAGCATCCGCACGGTCACGCCGGTTACGATTGACGAGGCCGGCTCGGTGCAGACCGGCAGCGAGGGCGTGCGGTCGAATGCGCCACGCGGCGTGCGCATCACCTTTGCGGGCAACGACGGCGCCGAGAAGACGCTGTATTATTTCTCGACCGACCTCTCCAACGGCGGCGTCAAGTCGAGCGGCTTTCTGAAATTCTGCGCGACGCTGGCGCCCGGCAACAGCCTGATCAAGAGCGCGTCGTATCTATTGCACTCCGGCAGCTTCTCGACGGTGCGCGACTTCCTGCTCGCCAACAGCGCCACCATCATCCAGGACGATTCCGGCATTCCGCTCGCCGATTACGGTGCGAAGAAGTGGCGGTTCTTCCCGTTCGGCCACTATCTCGGCCCGATCGGCGAATTCCCCGGCAGGTATCAGAATTCCTATGCGGAATTGTTCCGCCGTGCGCAGCCGATGGATTTCGGCATCGGCTATCGCTGGCGAACACATGAATCGAACCTGCTGCTTTCGGTGAAGCTGGGTGCCGACGAAGCGCCTTCCGCGGACGCGACCGCGTCGACCGAGACTGCGCCGCCGCCGAAACAGCGTGCCAAAAAGTCCCGGCCTGCGCCGCGCCCCGGCTTCTTCTGGTTCGGACGCTGAAGCAGCCCGCCGCGAAGGATCACCAGCGCACGCTCTGGCTCGGCTCGATGAAGGCCGTATTGCCGGATGGCGGTGCGGTGTGATCTTCGAGATAGCTGTAGGCGGCGACAATGAGGATGACGAGCGAGATGACCGCGAGCAGGTCGATCTGGCGGGGATCGTGACCGTGGTGGCTGATTTTCCAGCGCATTGTTGTTTCCTCCCCCGATGGGAAACATCGGAACAATGCGAGAAAAGCCGCGCGAGTTCCGGCGGGCCAGCAATGCGCCTTCCGCCTGAAAGCGCCGCAGCATGAATGGTCAGGGCGGTGCGTTGACGCCGCGCCAGCGCCCGTAACGCCAGGGCAGGTACCAGCGTGCGCGGGGCGGTAACACTGACGGCACGAGATCGATCCCGGACGTGCCGAAGGGATGGCAGCGCAACAGCCGCGCGAGCGTCATCCAGCCGCCCGCCCATAGTCCGAACCGATCGATCGCCTCGTCGCCATAGACCGAACAGGTCGGCAGGTGACGGCAATTGTAGCCGACCAGCGGCGACAGGGTGTGGCGATAAAGCCAGATCAACGCTCGCCCGGCGTCGCGCGGCAGGCGCAACAGCTCTTGGCCGATGTTGGAACCTTGTGGCTCTGTATCTTTCATGGGCGGCGTGACGACATCCTGTGCGCCGGTCGGGTTATTCCGGAGCAGGGAACCTGCAGCATCAAGCATTTACGCCACACTGTTCTCACATTGCACGATCTTTGGTAGCAGTGCAGCAAGTTGCTCTGGACGATGCGTATTTGCCCGGATACCATTTTATGACGCCTGAGTGATAGAATCATCTGGCGTTGATTTGGGGCTTGCCGCTGCTCGATTTGAGGGCTTGGGGAAGGAACCGGTTTGAGACTCTTGAAGTCGCATGATTCCCGCGGCCGGGCATTGTTTTGCGCCGCCGCTTTGTGTCTCGCATTACCGGGCGTGATCGCAGCGCTCGGCAGTTCCGCACGCGCCGGGTCTACTCTGGAAGAGCGCAAGCTGCCGATGAGGTTCGGCTGGGTGGCCTGCGAGCCTGATTGCCGCGGTTGGGTCAGCGCGGTTGGCGTCGTCACGGCTGACAGCCCCAGGGATTTCGATGAATTTGCGCGCAGCCGTGAACTCGCCGGCGCGACCATCGTGCTCGATTCCAGCGGCGGCTCGGTGAATGACTCCATTGCGCTCGGCCGTCACTTCCGGGATTTGGGCATGCTGACCACCGTCGGCACCAGCGTCTTGACCCACTCCGCGCAGGGCGATCACGGCAATGTCGTGCCCGAAGCCTATTGCGAATCCATGTGCGTGTTCCTGCTGCTGTCGGGCAAGACGCGCTACGTGCCGCAACAGGCCCATGTGCGCGTGCATCAGATCTGGATGGGCGATCGCGCCGACGATGCCAAGGCCGCGACCTACACCGCGCAGGATTTGATGATCGTCGAGCGCGATGTCGGCCGGCTGGCCAAATACGCCTTCGACATGGGCGGGACGGGGGACCTGCTTGCGCTGTCGCTCAGCGTGCCGCCCTGGGAAGAACTGCACGAATTGTCGCCGGCCGAATTGCGGCTGACCAACCTGGTCACCACCGACAAGGTCGCCGACGTCCTGCCGCGGGCCGATGTTTCGGTGCCAGTCGCGATGGCGCCCAAGACGGTGCAGGACCGCTTCGCCAGCAGCACGGCGGAGACGGATGCTGCAACCGCGCAGCCGGTGAAGTCGACCAAGACGGCGGAAGCGGTGGTTCCCACCGTGAACGCCGCGCCCGCGCCCGCGAAATGAGCTCTCTTTAGCCCTGCGCCGCCGCCGGCTGCCTGGACGAGTCCTTGGCCTTGGCCTCGGTCTGGCCGATCGCGTCCACCACGGCATCGAAGGTCAGCATGGTCGAGGCATGCCGCGCCTTGTAGTCGCGCACGGGTTCCAGAAGCGCGATGTCGGCCCATTTGTGATCTGGTGGGGGCGGGGCGCCGTTCTCTTTCAGCATCCTGCGAACGGTTTCGCGCAACTCCCGCAATTCGCTCGCGGTCGAACCGACCACATGGCTCGCCATAATCGAGGAGGACGCCTGTCCCAGCGCGCAGGCCTTCACGTCATGGGCGAAATCGGTGATCACATCGCCGTCCATCTTGACGTCGACCTTGACCGTCGATCCACAGAGCTTCGAATGGGCGGTGGCGCTGGCATCGGGGTCGGGCAGCCGGCCGAGCCGGGGGATGTTCCCGGCCAATTCGATGATCCGTTTGTTGTAAATGTCGTTCAGCATGCGGCGAGGTCCTTGAGGACGCACCCGGAATGCGCCCTTGGCGGGTGGGTCTGGTGGCCTTATATAAGGATGCAAATGCTGGAAAAATAGTCCGGGCCTTGTATGCCTTGGGCTGGCTCCGGTGTTGACATCGATATGGGACTCAGGCGTCCGGCGGCAAAGCCGCCCCGTCTGCCCGGTGACACTCCGGTCGTTTGGACCGGTCGAACGGAGAAGACGAACATGGACGGCGCCTTGATTAAACCCCTTCGCCCCGGCAAGCCTGCCGAGACACGCTCCGCCGAACTCGACCCGGCGGAATTTCTGGCAGCCGTCGTCCGGCCCGACCAGCCGCGCCCGTCGCGCGCCGAAGCCGAGGCGGCGGTGCATACCCTGCTCAGCTATATCGGCGAGAATACCGATCGCGAGGGGCTGCTCGATACGCCGCGCCGGGTGGTCGAGGCGTTTGACGAGCTCTATCAGGGCTACCATCAATGCCCGGCCGAGGTGCTGGACCGCACCTTTGGTGAAACGGCCGGCTATGACGACTTCGTGCTGGTCCGCGACATCGAGTTCACCTCGCAATGCGAGCACCACATGATGCCGTTCTACGGCAGGGCGCATATCGCCTATACGCCGGTCGAGCGCGTGGTGGGGCTGTCGAAGCTCGCGCGCCTGACCGACATCTTCGCACGGCGCTTGCAGACCCAGGAGCACCTGACCGCGCAGATCGCGGCTGCGATCGACGAGATTCTGAAACCCCGCGGCGTTGCGGTGCTGATCGAAGCGGAGCATACCTGCATGTCGGTGCGCGGCGTCGCCAAGCATGGGGCGAGCACCTTCACCAGCCGCTTCACCGGCATGTTCCGCGATAATCCGGCGGAGCAGGCGCGTTTCCTGTCCATGGTGCGAGGGACGCAGCGCTAGCTGCTCGCCCTCGCTTTCGAGAGCGAGGGCTATCCCGTGTCTACATCAGCCGATACCGACCGTGAGGAGGGGCTTGCCTTCAGGCCCAAATTCGACGCGGTCGGACTTCTGACCTGCGTCGCGACCGATGCGTCGACCGGCGAACTGCTGATGGTCGCGCATATGAACGACGAGGCGTTGCGCAAGACGGTGGCGACCGGGGAGGCCTGGTACTTCAGCCGTTCGCGCAACGCGCTATGGCGAAAGGGCGAGACGTCGGGTCAGACCCAGCGCGTGGTCGAGATGCGCATGGATTGCGACCAGGACGCGGTCTGGATCCGTGTTGAGCAGGCCGGCGCCGCCTGCCATACCGGGCGCAAGTCCTGCTTCTATCGCAGGATCGAAGCCGGCGAGGGCGGCGCGCGCCTTGCCTTTGTCGATGCCGAGCGGCTGTTCGATCCGAACGCGGTGTACCGGAAATGAGCGCCTTAACTCCCCATTAACCATAATCGCCCCAGTGTGACCGTGGCTGAGGCGGCTTTCGGGAGAAAGGGCGCCTGAACGCAGGTTGTTTCCCGGGGAGCGGGGCACCAAGGAAATGTCGGTCGACACAACGAACGCCACGTCTGCGGCAGGTGTCGATAGCTTGCGCGCGCGTGTCACGGGCGCGATCAAGCAAGCCGCCAGCAGCACCGGCGCAAGCTTTCACTATCTGCTCGCTACCGCGAAGATGGAATCCGATTTCAATCCGGCCGCGGGCGCGTCGACCTCGTCGGCGCACGGGCTCTACCAGTTCATCGAGCAGACCTGGCTCGCGACCGTGAAGGAAGCGGGCGGCCAGGTCGGCTATGGCCAATATGCCGACGCCATCAGCAAGACGTCGTCCGGCGACTACGTGGTGGTCGATCCGACCGCGCGGCGGGACATCATGAAGCTGCGTGACGATCCCGTGGCGAGCTCGGCCATGGCGGGCGTGCTGACGCAATCGAACAGCTTCCAGCTCACGGGCAAGATCGGCCGCCGTCCGACCGACGCCGAGCTCTATATGGCGCATTTCATGGGCGTCGGCGGCGCCGCCAGACTGATCAACAGCGCGGTGGACGATCCGCAGGCCTCGGCGCCAAGAATGTTTCCAAACGCGGCGGCTGCGAACCGCTCGATCTTCTATGACAAGCAGGAGAGGGCGCGCAGCGTCGCCGACGTCTATGCGGAGCTGAACGCGCGCTACGCCAGCGCTGCGGGCTCTTCGGCGACGCAGAAGGCGCTCGCCATGTATGGCGGCTCGTCTGCGAACGTCCAGGTGGCGAGCGCGGCGCCTCCCGTCCGCTCCACGCCGGCGATGCCTGCGCTCGACAGCGCGAGCTTCCTCTCGCAAATTCCCGATGTCCGCAGCGTCACGCCGGTCGTGGCTTCCTCGGACGCGAGCAACCATTCGCAAGCGCCCGATCCGATCTTCCGCTCGTTGTTTCAGGTCGACGAGCGCTCGCAGCCGGTCTCGTCCACCGTGCGTGAATTGTGGGGACGGTCGTCGTCGCTGACCGCGGACCCGGGCACATCGGGCGGCCAATCGAACAACGGCGGCTCGCCGCGCCCGCTCGATCTTTTCAGCGATCGCGACGGCACTTTCTCGAGCTGATTGCAGCGCCGTTTCGCACCCTTAACAAAACGTCAATAGAACCAGTCGGTTATGGTGAACGCTTTGTTAAGCGTCGTGGTTTATTTTGTATTTCAGTGGCGACACGATGTCGTTTTTCGTTGCGTAAGCCGGCAGGAACATGATCGTTCGGCAGTTCATCTCTTGGATAAGGACCGCGTCCGCCGGCGAGCGGGCGGAAGCCACGCGAGCGCTGGCGCGGGCCTGGCTCATCTCGGATCTTTCCGAAGACGACCGCGCGGCCGCCGAGGGCGCGCTGTTGATGCTGCTCGACGATCCCTCGCCGCTGGTGCGGCAGGCGATGGCCGAAGTGTTCGCGCGCAGCGCCGAGGCGCCGGCCGCCATCGTGCAGGCGCTGTCGCTCGACCAGCCGTCGGTCGCGCTGCCCGTGCTCGAACATTCCCCGCTTCTGATCGATGCTGACCTGGTCGACATCGTCGCGACCGGCAATTGCGAGACGCAATGCGCCGTCGCACGACGCATCAATCTTCCCGCGTCCGTCGGTGCTGCGATCGCCGAAGTCGGCACCGCGGCCGCAGCGCTCGAATTGATCGAGAACGCCCATGCGGAGCTCGCGCCGTTCTCCTGGGACCGCATCGTCGAGCGCCACGGCCATCTGGCCGCCATCCGGGAATCGATGCTGGTGCTCGAAGACCTTCCGGCCGCGACCCGCGCGGCGCTCGTCGCAAAGCTCTCGGAGACGCTGGCGCAGTTCGTGGTTGCCCGAAACTGGCTCAGCGCCGACCGGGCAGGACGGATCGCCGGCGAAGCGCGCGACCGCTCCACGCTCCATATCGCGGCTCGCTCTCGCGGCGACGAAATGCGCGGCCTGGTCGCGCATCTGCGCGAGACCTCCCAGCTCACGGCGGGCCTGATCCTGCGCGCACTGCTCTCGGGTAATCTCGAACTGTTCGATGCGGCGCTTGCCGAACTGTCAGGCCTGCCGCAGGCCCGCGTCACCGCGCTGCTGCACGATCGCGGCGCGGCCGGCCTGAAGGCGCTGCTGCGGCGCGCAGGCCTGCCGGAATCGACGTTTGCGGCCTTCCGCGTGGCGCTGGAGGCCTGTCACGAGACCGGATTCGTCGACGATGCGCCGGGCGCGGCGCGCCTGCGCCGGCGCATGGTCGAGCGCGTGCTGACCCATTGCGCGACCGACCGCGACGCCACCGGGCCACTGTTGATCCTGCTCCGGCGCTTTGCAACGGAATCGGCCCGCGAGGAAGCGCGTCTGTTCTGCGACGAGCTGGTGGCCGAAGACATGATCGCGCCGATCGATCACGATCAGATCGCGGCGTAAGCAATCAA
>Ga0207661_10003038_pt1 | contig 11606 bp, 6 predicted proteins | sample KBSC713LmetaG_FD_184337 | JGI IMG/M metagenome (GOLD analysis project Ga0207661, IMG submission 184337) | Corn rhizosphere microbial communities from Kellogg Biological Station, Michigan, USA - KBS C7.1-3L metaG (SPAdes) (version 2) | ecosystem: Host-associated > Plants > Roots > Rhizosphere ... | reverse complement strand
ACCTCGACGCCCCGTTCGAACAGGAGTTCCTCGACGTCTCGATAGGACAGCCCGAACCGCAGTAACCGCGCACCGCTTCGACGATCACCTCCGGCGGAAACCGGAGTGCGGCGAACGCCGACCTCGGTGGCAGCCACGGGCGATGACGAGTCGACAGCCTCATGGGCCAAGACTGCCGCGGTCTTGTCAGCGACCAACGCAACGGACCCCCATCCCTGACTCGGCCGGGAGCCCGCCCGGACATTGGGGGGGTGGCTATTTCCAAGATATCGACCGGAATGTATGTCGAAAGTATCTGGCGGTGTATCCGGCGTCCATAGAGTGGCCTGGCCAGGAATTGAGCGAACGCGTCGAAGGGCGTGACCTGATACACGGAGGTCGTCTGATGGCTCGGGTGCACCGTAGGACTGCGCTAGGCAGATGGACAGTCATGCTCGCGGGCCTGCTACTGGTCGCGGGGGTGGGCTTGGCGAGACCCAGCATCGCCGTCGCGGCGCCGAAGGGCGCCTCAGACCCCGCCACGAAGGTGCAGCCGCGGGGTGACGGCGGATGGCAACCCGCTACACCGCCCAAGTCCACGACCACCAAGTACCAGCGCAGCACCGGTACGGGTGGTCCGCAGGTGCTCAAGCCCGATCCGAATGCCAAGCGGGTCAAGGAGCTGACCGACAAGCGGACGGCGAACACCTCGTCGTTCCGGATGTCTGACGGCAGCGTGCAGCAGGAGGTCTCGACCCTTCCGACGCACTACCGGGACGTCAAGGGCGCCTGGCAGTCGATCGACCCGACCGTGAAGCCGCTCGCGCACGACGGGTTCACCGCTGGCTCACAGGCCAACTCGTTCCAGACCTACTTCTCGCCGGACGCGGCTTCGTTGGTACGCATCGACCAGGGCGGGGCGTTTGTGCAGATCGCCGCGGACGGTGCCACGACGGGGGCGCCGAAGACGACGGGATCCTCGGTGTCCTATCCGGGCGCGTACCCCGGCGCCGATCTGGATTACCAGGTGGGCCCGGAGAGCCTGAAGCAGACGGTCGTCCTGGCCAAGGCCCCGGCCAAGGACCAGAGCTACTCCTTCACCTTAAAGCTGGGCGGTGGGCTGGTACCGCAGCAGCTGCCGGACGGTGCGATCGCGCTGCACAGCACCGAGACGAACAGCCCGGTCTTCACGATCCCGGCGCCGTACATGTCGGACGCGAAGGGCGACCGGAACTCGCCGTACGGCAAGGTCTACAGCACGAAGGTGTCGCAGTCGATGACCTTCGACGCGGGTACCGCGACGGCGCACGTGACGGTGAAGCCGGACGCGGCGTGGCTGGCCGACCCCAAGCGGGTCTATCCCGTGAGGATCGACCCGACGATCCTGGTCTCGCCGACGCCGTCCACGTCCGCGAACACGATGATCCTGGCCGACAGCCCCACCACGAACTACAGCACCTCATGGCGCCTGTCGGTGGGCACTACGACAACGGGCGCCGGCCGCGCGCTCATCAAGTTCCCGCTGCCGGCGATTCCCGCGGGTACCACGATCACCTCGGCCGATCTCGGACTGTACTACGACCAGACCTTCACCGACGGCAGCCGGGACGTGCCGATGCAGGCGTTGCAGGCCAACGCCTCCTGGGACGCGACGACGGCAACCTGGTCCAGCGCGAACTCGATCGGCGGGCCGGTGGCCGGAACCTCGACGATGCCGGGCAACGCGGTGGACGTCTGGAACCACTTCCCGGTCACCTCGGCGGTGCAGGCCTGGGTGAACGGCAGCCCGAACAACGGCTTTGTCATCAAGGCGACCAACGAGGCGGCGCTGGGCCTGGGCGGCCCGCGCTTCGAGGGCTCCATCTACGCCTACGGCGGCGAGGTCGTCAACTACCCGAAGCTGACCATCACCTACGGAGCTCCCGGGGTATCGGTGGACGCGCCGACGGTGATCCACGCTACCGGCGCCGAGCTGTCATGGCCGGGGTACACGAACACCACGGGTGACAGCGCGAACGACATGGTCGAGTACCAGGTGCACCGCAGCGTGTTCCAGTCGTTCACGCCGAGCCAGGACACGCTGGTTTCCCCGGTGGCCACCACCACCAGCAGGACCTTCGTGGACTCCACCGCCGTCCCGACGCCGGCGGCCAGCTCCGACCCGTACGGCAACGCCTATTACTACATGGTCGCCGTCAAGACCAAGGGCGGAAAGTTGATCGCCGGTCCGACCCAGCTGGTACGGCTGCCCAAGGCGGGCCGTACCACCGTCCTGATCCCGGCGACGGCCGCGACCACACTGTCCTCCACCCAGCCGACCGCCGTGCTCAACACGCTGAACAACGGCGGGACGCCGGAGCCCTGGTTGGAGGTCGGCGACAACTCGGCGACCTACGGCGTGGCGCGTTCGGTGTTCGACTTCGGTCAGCTGGGCCAGGTCCCGGCCGGCTCGAAGATCATGGACGCGCACCTGAAGGTGTGGCAGGAGACCACCACTACCAACACGTCGGGGGCGGTCTACGAACTCCACTCGCTCACCCGGTCCTTCACCGGAAACCAGGCCACCTGGAACAGCCCGGCCACCGGTACGGCGTGGACCGCGGCGGGCGGTGACTTCACCAGCGCCGCGGCGGGTACGGTTTCCGGCCTCACCAACGACCCGAACCGGCAGAACTTCGACGCCACCGCCATCGTCCAGGGCTGGATCACGACCGCCGGCTCGAACCACGGGCTGCTGGTCAAGTTGAAGGCCGAGACGTCGAAGTCGGCACAGGAACGCACGATCTTCGCCGGTACCAACACCGCGGACCCGCAACTGGCGCCGACGCTGGTCGTCACCTACCTGGACACCAGCGCGGGGACCTACTACGCGCCGACCACGCCGGACAAGATGGTGCCGGGCACCACCTACACGGTGCCGGTGACAGTCAACAACACCAGCGGCTCGACCTGGACCGCCGCCAACGAACGACTGACCTACCACTGGGACCTGCCCGACGGCACGGATGTCACCACCACCGGCAACCAGCTGACGACCGCGTTGCCCGCGGACCTGGCGCCCGGCGGCACGGCCACCATCAACGCTCAGGTCACCCCGCCGACGCCGGCGGACAGCAACGCCAAGGGCCAGTACACGTTGGCCTGGGACATGAAGAACGCGTCGAACGGCTCGTACGCGTCGGTGACCGACGGGATCGGGTCGCTCAAGCAGGCGACCGGCGTGGAGGAGCCCGGCTCCAACCAACTCGGGCTGGAGACGTTCTATCAGTACGCGACGCAGCCGACCGGTGCGGGATCGACGCTCTACTCGAACGTGTCGTCCGGCAACACCGTCTGGAACTACAACGCGTTCTCCAACCCGTCCCGCGGCTTCGCGACGTTCGTGAGGATGTCGTACAACTCCCTGGACACCACGGACTCCGTGGTGGGCGGCGGCTGGACGGTACAGGCGTCGACGCCGACCAGGTTGGGTTCGCCGTTGGACTTCCACCCCAATCCGCGCCCGACCGAGGTGACCTTCACCGACGGTACCGGCACCAGCCACGTCTTCACCTTGAACGCGTCGGCCGGCACCTGGACCTCGCCGCCTGGGGTGCACCTGTACCTCCAGCAACTGGCGGACTGCGGGCCGCAGACCACCAACGCGCGGGCGTGGGAGATGACCCGGCCGGACCGCACCCAGTTCTTCTACGACTGCGAGGGGTACCCGACCGCGGTCGTGGACAAGAACGGTAACGAGGCTGACTTCACCTACTCGGACCGGCAGTCGGAGAACAAGCCGGAAGAGTTCCTCGCCTACATCACCGACCCCACGGGCCGCCAGACGCTGACCATGAACTACTACGCCAAGGGCCAGGACTACAGCTACGTCGACGACAACGGCAACCTGGTCAACGACACCCACCTGACCAACCCGGCGATCATCGACCACGTCAGGTCCATTGTGGACATCTCCGGGCGTGAGATCGACTTCTACTACACGACGCACGGCCTGATGGCCCGGATGGTCGACGGCGCCGGCAACCCGGCGGCCAAGACGTTCAAGTTCACCTATGACATGACGCAGGGGAACAAGAACGTCAAGCTGGTACAGGTCACCGACCCGCGTGGCAACGCGACGAAGCTCGCCTACTACGACCCGGTCACCGACCCCAAGTTCCACTGGTGGACGCAGAGCGTCACCGACCGGCTCAACAACACCATGGGCCTGGCCTACACCGAGCCCGGTGGGATCGCCAACTCGGCGGTGCAGACCGTCGTCACCGACGCGAACAACCACGCCACCACGTACCAGCTGGACGACCACGGCCGGCTGCTGCAGGAGGTCAACGCGCTCGGCCAGAAGACGGCGGTGACCTTCGATGCCGACAACAACGTGGCCTCGATGACCGAGGACAACGGCGCGGTCACGACGTGGACCCATGACCCGCTCACCGGGTACCCGACGTCGGAGAAGGACGCGCTGGCCAACAAGAACAACACGGCCGCGACGACCTACACGTACCAGACCTCGCTCAACGGGCACGTGGCCGACATCATCGACAAGGTCAGCCCGGCCGGCCGGCACTGGCACTTCGACTACGACGCCAACGGGAACCTGACCAGGATCCAGGACGCGAACGGCACCGCGGTGGGTTCCGGAGGCGTCACGACCTACACGTACGACACCGCCGGCAACCTGCAGACCACGACGGACGCCAACAACCACACCACGACCTACTCCAGCTACGACCCGTCGGGCTACCCCGGCGCCACCAAGGACCCGCTGGGCAACACCAGCACGGTGGCGTACGGACCGCGGGGCGAGGTCACCTCGGCCACCGACCCGTTGGGCCACGTCACGAGCCAGAACTACGACGTGTTCCTGCGGCCTCTGGACAAGAAGACGCCCAAGGACCAGGCCAACAACGACTACATCGTCACGCCGGCCCCGGTCTACGACGCCAATGACAACGCGACCCAGGCCACCGCGTCCAACGGCGCGGTCACCACGGCCGTGTTCGACGCGATGGACCGGCTCACCACGTCCACGCTCCCACCGTTCACCGCCACCTCGGGGGCCCGCACCTCCACGTACACCTACGACGCCGTGGGCAACGAGCTGACCACCACGGAGCCGAAGGGCAACTTGCCCGGCGCGACGCAGGGCTCCTACACCATCACCTTCACCTACGACGCGGTGGACCGCCCGACGGCGGCCATCGACTACGCCGGTGAGAGGGCGTCTGTCACCTACGACAGTGTCGGGAACGCGGTCACCACGACCGACCCGGTGAAGAACGGTACGCCGGGCAACACCGGCGTCACCTCGAAAATCGACTTCGACCTGAACCACCGGCCGACCACGGTCACGGATGCGGCCGGCAAGACGTCGTCGACGGGCTACGACCTCGACGGGCTGAAGACCTCCACCACCGACCAGAACGGCAACACGACCTACCTGTCGCTGAACCCGAATGGCCAGGTGACCCAGGTTCAGGTGCCGCATACCGGTACCAGCCCATCGATCAACTACGACACGACGCAGTACCAGTACGACCAGGTCGGCAACACCGTGGCGGTGATTTCTCCGCGTGGCGTCGCCTCCGGCGTGAAGGACGCCTTCACCAGCAAGACCAGCTACGACCCCGACAACCGTAAGATCGCCGTCTTCGGGGCCTACGACCCGAACGACCCGGCCTACAACAAGGCGCCGGAGACGGACTACGTCTACGACGCCGCCGGTCGCGTCTCCCAGGTGACCGCGCCGCCGTCCGGCGACCAGACGGTGAACGGCGTCACCAAGTACACCTACTGGGACACCGGTTGGGTCAGGTCGTCGACCGATCCGTGGTCGATAACCACCTCGTACGACTACACGAAGTTGGGTCAGCAGACCTCGCGTACGATCACGTCGGCCGGCGGCTCGTCCTCGCGTACCCAGGGCTGGACCTACTACCCGGACGGCAGCCTGCAGTCCCGCACCGACAGCGGTGTTCCGGTGGGGCTGCAAGTGGAGCTGGTGGACAACTCCGACACCCAGAACGCCAACCCGCTCGGTGCCTGGACCACCGTCCGCTCCAACGCGGGTACCGGCTACGACTACCAGACCCACGACGCCGATGCCTCGGCCGACTCCTTCAGCTGGAACCTGAACATCCCGGAAGACGGCACATACCAGGTCTACGCCGAATTCCCACAGGTGGATGGCGCGGCGACCAACGCCTCGTACACCGTCAACTACGACGGCGGCAAGGCGACCCAGACGGTCGACCAGACCAAGAACACCGGCACCTGGGTGTCGCTGGGCAGCTACACCTTCAGCGAGGCCGGTACCGGGCAGAGCGTCTCGCTGGCGCAGAACTCCTCGGGCAAGGTGGTGGCGGACGCCGTCAAGGTGGTCCGCGACAACTCCGGTGACACCCAGCCGAAGCCGCTGTCGTTCAGGTACACCTACGACGCCAACAGCAACCTCGTCGACACAGCGGACACCTCGCCGGGCGCACTGTTCGACGACTACGCCTACACCTACGACGGCCTCAACCGGATGACCCAGCTGCAGGAGAAGCTGGGCGGCAACGTCAAGCACAGCACCGGCTACACCTACGACGCCAACGGCAACCCGCTGACGCAGACCCACGACGCGACCAGCGCCACGTTCACCTATGACGTGCGCAACCTGTTGTCCACTGTGGTCAACAAGGAGACGGCCAACGACCCGAATCCGAAGACGACCAGCTACACGTACACGCCGTCGAGCCAGATCGAGACGGAGACCAAGGGCAACGGCAATGTGGTGACGTCCACGTACAACCTGGACGACTCGGTTGCCTCCACGGTCGAGAAGACCAAGGGCGGGACGTTGGTCGCGCAGCACACCCTGACCTACGACCCGAACGGCAACCAGACCCAGGACGTGTCGGTTACTCAGAACGCGGACGACAAGACCGCGACGCTGGACCGTACGGCCACCGACACCTACACTCCGCGCGACCAGATCCGGACGGTCACCAACTCCGACGGCAACAAGAACCAGAGCTACACCTACGACCTGGCCGGCAACATCACGGCGCAGTTCGTGGGCGGGGTGGCGACCACCAGTGTCTTCGACCGCAACCGGCTGCTGAGCAGCACGCAGGGCGGCCAGAAGGAGACCTACAACTACGATCCGTTCGGCCGCACGGACACGGTGACGCTCGGTGGCACGGTCGTTCAGCGCTACACCTACGACGGGTTCGACCGAGTCTCCTCGGAGCAGGCGAACACCGGTACGGGGATGGCGACCACGAACTTCCTGTACGACGCCATGGACCGTACCGTCTCCCAGACCGAGAACGCCGGTACCGGCAGCGCCAAGACGACCACCTTCGACTACCTGGCGACCTCCCAGGCGGTGGTCGGCGAGTCGGTCGACGGGACGCTGAAGAAGACGTACCAGTACTCGCCGTGGGGTGAGCGCCTAGACCAGATCGTCCACAACTCGGACGGGACCGAGGATCCCACCTACTACAGCTACGACGAGCACACCGATGTCCAGGCGATCACCGATGCCACCGGAAACGCCAAGTCCACCTATGGCTACACGGCGTACGGCAGCAGCGACACGAGCCAGGACACCGGCGTCGACAAGAACGTCCCGTCCGGTACCGACCCGTACAACGCCTACCAGTTCAACGCCGACCGGACCGACAGCACGACCGGCAACTACGACACGGGTTTCCGCAACTACGACCCTGGGCTCAACCGGTTCCTGACCCAGGACCTGTACGAGGGCGCCCTGTCCGATGCCGGCCTGGCCACCGATCCGTACACCGGCAACCGGTACGCCTTCGGTAGCGGGAACCCGCTGTCGAACGTCGAGCTCGACGGTCACGAGTCCGTACCCGTCGACGGCGCCCCGGCACCGGGCTCGCGGGAGTTCTTCGACTGGATGGAGTCGGTGATCAGCAAGTACGTCGCCGACGTGCAGGCGCGGGGCCGGGCGGGTGCGAGCGGGCTCAAGGGCACCTACGTGATGGCCTATGACCCGGTGACCAACAGGGCCGTCATCAACGTGGCGCACGGCTCGCAGACCACCACCGGCCTGTACGGCCAGACCTGCCGGATGTGCGGCGAGCGGGTGACCGCCAACCAGGAGCTCGGGGTTCCGGTCAACAGGCCGTACTACTCCCAGGCCCGACAGGTCGAGAGCTACAACAAGCCGCCGAGGGTCGTCGGGCCGTGCACCGATTGCCAGGTGGACATGGAGCCCTCGCAGTTCAAGCCGGGTACCGACTTCCAGCCAGGGGGCCGGTTCACCAAGTTGGGCATGACACCCGGGGTTGAAGGGTCCACGGCCAGCAGAACGTTGTCGACGCTCAGCAAGGTGAGCACCGGGCTCAAGTGGGCCGGCCGGGGCCTCGCGGTCATCGGTGTCGCCGCCTCCATCTACGACGTGGCAACTGCCCCGGACGGCCAGAAGGTGCAGACCGCGGTGACCGACGCCGGTTCTCTCGCCGGCGCCTGGGCCGGCGCCGAACTGGGCGGCACGATCGGCGCCGAGATCGGCATCGTCGGTGGTCCCGTTGGCGTGGTTGTCGGCGGGATCGTCGGCGGACTCGTCGGTGGGATCGTCGGAGGAATCGCGGGAGGTTCGTTGGGCAAGACGATAAGTAGCTGGTTCTGATTCCGACCCAACGCCCAGCGCGCTGATATGAGTCGGGCCCTGCCGCAGCCAACGGTGCGGCAGGGCCCGACCGCATGGCAAGGCTAGAATCTTCGGAACCGGCACTGGGAGGCGCTGTGAGTTCGGAACCGGCCGCGGGTGGCCCGCAGCAGTGGTTCGAGTACTACGACGACACGGTTGTCGGCGATCCGTGCAGCGAGGCCGACCACGCGTTCCTGGCGGGGCTGCGGGCCCGTGCGGTCGCCCGCGCCTGGCCGTGCGAGGCATGGGACACCTTCTGCGACCACGATGACGAACTCGGCAAACGCGCGCTCAAGGTCGGCGTGTGGCTCGACGATCCGGTGCGGCTGAAGCCCCTCGTCGCGTTCGGGCTGGTGTTCGACGGGGACCGGATCGTGGGGGACCGGATCGACCGTGAGGTGCCGTGGAGCTTCCAGGGGCTCGCTGAGGCGCAGCTGGAGTTCTCCGGGCCGGTGGACTCGTTGGTGGAGCGCGCGGGCGAGTGGTTCGAGTCGCTGCTGACCTGGCCCATTGAGTACCGCGAATGGGTCGACCGGAACAGCGACATGGTCTACCACGAATGGGTCCTCGCGAATGTCGGGGAGAAGCTTCTGGTCAACGCGTCGCGGATGCCGGCGCGTCGACCAGACCGGGTCGAGCTGATCCGCGGCATCCGCGACGAGCAGACGCACGGACGCAAGGGCATTCGAGGAGCCTGGCCGTGGACGCGGCGGTGAGCGGGACGGGTGCGACATGACGCAACAGGGACCGCTGCCGGGCGGCGGCGATGTGGCCGAGTTGCTGGCCCTCGCGGACCGGGGGCGTGAATCGCCGGAGGACGACGGCGCCGCTGGGTTGTTGGCCCGGCCGCACCCGTCGTCATGACCTGGCTGGTTCCCTTCACCGAGCAAGAAGCCAGGTTCATTCTCGATCGCGCCCGGCGCACGCGGAGGCAATCTTCGTCGAGCAGGACCCTGTACCTGCGAGAATGCCATCCCTGATCACCACCGCCCGGCTGTCGGCCAACCCGAATGACTTCGCCCTCATCGCGATGCTGGGTCTGCTCGGACTGCGGATCTTCGAAGCCTGCGGAGCCAACATCGGTGATCTCGGTGAGGAACACGGCCACCGGGTCCTGCGCGTGCGCGGTAAGGGCGGCAAGATCGTCCTCGTCCCGCTACCACCGGCGGTAGCCCGTGCGATCGACCGCGCCGTCGACGACCGCACCGACGGGCCGATCCTGCGCAACATCCTCGGCGTCCGAATGGACCGGCACGCCGCCACCCGCCGACTCAAGCACCTGGCCGCCACCGCCGGCATCCGCATGCCGCGGATGCACCCCCACATGCTGCGCCACACCTTTGTGACCACCATGCTCGACGCGGGGGTAAGCCTGCGGGACGTGCAGATCGCCGCCCGCCACGCCGACCCCCGCACCACCATGCGGTACGACCGGGCCCGCAAGAACCTCGACCGACACCCGAACTACATCCTCGCCGCGTACATGGCCTCCGGCACGTAGTCAACGCTCACGACTTTGCCGAATTGAGGTCGTTCGTGACCGGACCGACCGCGAAGCGGGGCGGGGAACTCCGACGTGCAGGTAGCACCTAGGTGGAGCCAAGACACGACCAGAGCCGTTAGTGTCCATGACTATGACGACCTACTCGGGTCCTGCAACGCTGATCCTCGCCGACGGCGCACGCGTAGCCGGCATGGCTTCGCTCGCGACTAACCACCGTGGGGACCTCAACGGCTGGAGCGGCACGTTTCGTCCGAACGAGGCCAGGACGGATGTTCGCAACCCGAGCGGTGGACTGCAACTGGAGTTGCCCTATGAGCAGATCGGTGCGGTCGCCGTCACGAGCGTCCGTAAGGTACTCGCAACGCAAGTGTTGATGTCGCTGGTCGGTCGCGGTCCCGCACCGTTCTGATGTCGCGGTCCGAGGGCAGGCGCCCTACTTTGCCGGCCGACCGCTCGTCACTCGTCGTCATGGTGATCGGCCAGGTCCGTGTCGGGTCGTGCTTGGTATGTGGCCGAGGTGAGTGCGTCGGCTGCCTGTGGGTTGTCGGGGTCTGTGGCGGGCTGTTCGGGCCGTCGGCAAGACTGGCTGGGTGAATCTCGACGAGGTACCGCAGCCCGAGACTTCCGCCGCGCATGCCGCGTTGGAGGTGGCGAGGGCGTACTGTTCCCTAGCCTTGGTGAACCACTGTCTTCGCTCCTATCTGTGGGGAGCCTGGTACGGCATGAGGCATGGCATCGACTTCGATGCGGAGCTGCTTTACGTGTCGGCGATGCTGCATGACATCGGCTTGGTGAAGGAGTTCGACAGCCATACGGTTCCCTTCGAAGAGGCAGGCGGTCACGTTGCCTGGGTCTTCGGCGCGGGCGCTGGGTGGCCAGTCGAGCGGCGCATGCGGGCGGCAGAAGTCATTGTTCGACACATGTGGGTCGAGGTGGACGTGAACCTGGATCCTGAGGGACACCTGCTTGAGATCGCCACCGGTCTCGACATCGCTGGACGTGCCCCGGACAGGTGGCCAGCTGATTTCCGCTCGGCGGTCATCGATCGGTTTCCCCGGTTGACGCTCGGCGAGGAGTTCCTTCACTGCTTTGAAGATCAGGCGCGACGCAAGCCCGCCAGTTCCGCGGCGGCTGCTGTCGAGAGCGGGATCGCCGACCGTATCGCAGCCAACGGTCTCGACCGCACCTTCCCCGGCCAACGTTAGCGTTGGCGAGGAACGCTCGGACGACTGGACGACCGCACTGTCATGCCGCTGTCCCGGTGGCAGCGGAACGAGGCCGCCGGCCGCGCACGACCTCGCGGACATGCCGATGAGCGGTTGGATTTGATTGGGCGGATCGGTGCATGAAGATCCGATCCTCGGCATGATCGCTCGGTGTCGTCAACGCGATCGCGAGGCGCGCTTGCAACGGCGACGCGACAACCAAGGCATTGGATGCGCAAGGCGGGCCCCGACG
>Ga0207661_10003030_pt1 | contig 11624 bp, 4 predicted proteins | sample KBSC713LmetaG_FD_184337 | JGI IMG/M metagenome (GOLD analysis project Ga0207661, IMG submission 184337) | Corn rhizosphere microbial communities from Kellogg Biological Station, Michigan, USA - KBS C7.1-3L metaG (SPAdes) (version 2) | ecosystem: Host-associated > Plants > Roots > Rhizosphere ... | reverse complement strand
GGCGCTGCTCGTCGGCCTTGTAACCAAAGGTGCGCGCAGCGGCGATGAGGCTGCCGTAGGTTTCGGCGGCGAGGTCGACGGACGTGCTCTGCCGCCCGATGGGAGCAGGGAAGTCGATGGTGTAGTCGATGCGATAGCCGCTGCCGGGATAGACGCCGATGAACTTGTCGCCCTCGCGAACTTCGACCGCCCGCAGAATCTTCATGTACTCGCGCCGGCGGCGCTGCGTGCGCAACCCCACGCGCTGAAAGGCTTCGATGTAGGGCAGTGCGCTGCCGTCGAGGATGGGCAGCTCAAGGTTGTCGACTTCGACGATCACGTTGTCGACGCCCATGCCGATGAGGGCGCTCAACAGGTGCTCGGTGGTCGAAATCAGCACGCCCTGGCGCATGAGGCTGGTGGCATAACTGACCTTGGCGACGTTGCGCCCGATGGCGGTAATTTCGAAATTTTCGAGATCGGTGCGGCGGAAGACGATGCCGGATCCGCCCGGCGCGGGCAGCAGGCGCATGCTTACCTGCACCCCGGAATGGAGCCCAACGCCTGAAAATTCAACAGCTTCGGCGATTGTCTGCTCAAAATGATCGGGATGCGCCACGCTCAAACTTCACTTCTCCTTAGGGGATCGTACGACCAGATTAGACGCGTTCCGGCTGAAACGATGTGTGGTAAATTTGCAACACTCTGGTGCGCTAACCGGCCATTTTTCCGCAGTTTCGATCTCTATGTGACTTTGGCGGGGCCATTAGAATCGATCCAGCGCCGTTCCAGGAGAGGTGTCAACCTTGGATAAACAGATACCTGCCGCGACTTCGTCCGCCGTCCCCATGCGCGCCCTGCTGGCGGGAGCCCGCCGCAAGCAATCCGGTCTGATTGACCTGGCGCAGAAGCTGGTGACGGCCGAGTCTCCATCGGACGAGAAAGCCGCAGTGGATGCCTGCGGTGTGCTGGCCGCGGAGTATGCGCGGGCGCTTGGCGGCCGTGTGAAGCTGCATCGGCAGAAGGTATTTGGCGACGTGCTTGAAATGCGCTTTGGGCGGCGAGCACGGGGCACGGGGCGGGTCATGCTGCTGGGCCACATCGACACGGTCTGGCCGGTAGGCACACTGAAGAGCATGCCTTGCCGCGAGCGGGATGGCCGGCTGTGGGGCCCGGGCACACTGGACATGAAAGTCGGCGTAGCGATGGCCTTGACGGCGATCGAAATGCTCACCGAGGCCGGCCTGCTTGCGGGCGAAATCATCCTGCTGCTTAACAGCGATGAGGAGATTGGCAGTCCCGTTTCCCGCCCCATCACCGAGCGGATTGCGCTGGAATGCGGCGCGGTGTTTGTGCTGGAGCCGGCCCAGGGGCTGGCCTACAAGACGGCGCGCAAGGGCACGGGCAACTGGCGCATTGATATCAAAGGGGTGGCCGCGCATGCCGGCGTCGATTTCGAAAAAGGGGCCAGCGCGGTTCGTGAACTGGCTCGCGTTATCGAGACGGTCAGCGGATGGACGGATCTGAAGCGAGGCCTGACCGTCAGTGTGGGACTTGCCGGTGGGGGATCGAAGACCAATGTGATTCCCGCCGAGGCATGGGCCGAAGTGGATGGGCGCATTGCACGCGCCGCCGATGGTCAAAGGATCGAGCGGAAATTTGCCGCGCTCAAGGCAGCGGACAAGCGCTGCTCGCTTTCGGTAACCGGGGGCATCAACCGGCCACCGATGGAGCGCACCCGCGGCACCGTGGCACTTTACCGCAAGGCGCGCGAGCTTGCCGCCGATCTGGGGTTCGTCCTCGAAGAGGCATCGACGGGCGGCGCGTCCGACGGCAATTTCACTTCGGCGCTTGGAATTGCCACGCTGGACGGTATGGGCGCGGTGGGTGAAGGGGCGCACGCACAGCATGAATCGGTGGTGCTGGAACAGCTCGCGCCGCGCGTGGCCCTGCTGGCCGGCATGCTGGCGGCCGGGTCTGGCGATTGACGACCAGCGCAGTTGCAGGCACAGACCAGGTACGCGCGTGTGGGCCGCTTGCCCTTCTACAATTCTGAGCATGGGTGCTTCTCTCCCGTCGTATGCCGAAGCCGCCGCCACCGTGTACGAGTACACGTCGCGGCTTGGCGCGCAGGCGAAGCGAACCGAACGGGTTGCGCTCGGAGATGCGCTGGGCCGCATCCTCGCCGGCCCGGTGCGCGCGGACCGCGACATGCCTGCATTCCCGCGCTCGACACGCGACGGATATGCCCTTCGGGCTTCCGAGGCCTCCGCATGGCTCTCAATCTCGGGATCCATTCGTGCCGGTGATCCCCCGGCCGCGCCTCTTGCGCCCGGCTCGGCATGGGAGATCATGACGGGGGCCGCTGTCCCCGAGGGCGCCGACGCCGTTGCCATGCTCGAACACGTCGAGAGCGCGCAGACGGGACAGGATGGCACGCGCGTCCGCCTCGCTGCCGGGCGAAAACTCGAGGCGGGCGAAAACGTGGTTCCCACGGCTGCCGAAGCCCGCGCCGGCGATGAGTTGATTCCCGCTGGCTGCCGGCTCGGGGCCGCCCAGATCGCCGCCGCGGCCACGTGCGGTTACGCGATCGTCGAAGTCTTTGCCCGCCCGCGGGTCGCGATCCTGACTACCGGCGATGAACTCGTTCCAGTCGACGTCAAGCCCGGGCCTGGGCAAATTCGCAACTCCAATGGCCCGATGCTCGCCGCGCTCGTCACGCGGGCGGGCGGCGAACCCTGGCTCCTGCCGGCTGTCCGCGACGAGCGCGCCTCGATGGAACTGGCACTACACAGCGCCCTCGATGGCGATCTGCTTCTCATTTCCGGCGGCGTTTCGGCCGGCAAATTCGACCTGGTCGAACCCGCACTTGCCGCATTGGGCGCAGTTTTTCACTTCACGGGCGTGCGCATGCAACCGGGCAAGCCTCTGGTTTTCGGCGACCTGCCGGTTGCAGGCGGTCTGCTGCCGTTCTTCGGACATCCCGGGAATCCGATCTCGACCGCGGCGACGTTTCTGCTGTTTGCCGCACCTGTGTTGCGCGCTCTCGCCGGACACGAAGCGGTGGCTCCGGAGTTTGCAGCGGCGCGGCTGGCGCGCGATGTCCATGGAAAACCGAGTCTCACGCGATTCATCCCGGCGAGAGAAACGCGCGAGGCCCTTCCCGGCAGCATGCCGAGCGTCAGTCCTGTTCCCTGGCAGGGCTCGGGCGATCTGGCGGCGTTCGCCCGCGCCAACTGTTTCCTGGTAGTTCCCGAAGGCGCCGACCACATCGCTGCCGGCGAAACCGCTACGATTCTCCCCATTTGAGAGGACCCATGCCTGAGCGCAGCCGCCCTTCACTTTCTCACTACGATGATTCCGGCAAGGCCTCGATGGTCGACGTGAGTGCAAAGACGCCGACCCGGCGCACAGCCACGGCCAGCGCGTTCGTCGAGCTCTCGGCTGCGGTTATTGCCGCGCTCCCCAGCAATCCCAAGGGCGATCCGCTCGAGGTGGCGCGTTTTGCCGGAATCCAGGCAGCCAAGCGCACTTCGGAGCTGATTCCGATGTGCCACCCTCTGCCGCTGACTCAGGTGGATGTGCAGGCCAAGATTGAGGGCAATGGCGTGCGCATTACCGCGACCGCGGCGACGGTTGGGGCCACCGGCGTGGAGATGGAGGCGCTCACCGCCGCGTCGGTTGCCGCCCTCACGGTCTATGACATGACGAAGGCTCTGGATAAGGCGATCGTGATCCGGAATGTCCAGCTCGAATCGAAGACGGGGGGCAAATCGGGCGATTTCAGCCGAGAAGGCGGACAGGTGTAGCTGCCCGCGGGTGGTGCCGGGCGCGGCGGGATGTGCGGGCACTCACGCGGCAACGCGCAGTTCCCGGTATAATCCAAATTGACCCGGAGAGATGGCCGAGTGGCTGAAGGCGGCGGTTTGCTAAACCGTTATAGGGTCAAAAGCTCTATCGGGGGTTCGAATCCCCCTCTCTCCGCCAGGTTCCCGCCTAGTTCCTTGGCTAATCAGCATAATCAAAACAAACAAATGATCGAGAGCTCACGGCGTTTCCGGCAATGACAGCATCAAGCGCACGAGGTCTGATTGGCGACGCGCGCCGGTCTTGGCCAGGACTCGCTTCAACTGGAAACGCGCTGTTCCGAGAGTAATTCTTTGCATGTCGGCTATCTCGCGCAGTTCCTTGCCCTCGAGCAGGAGGTCGGCGATGCGGCACTCAGCGGGAGTCAGGCGGAAGAGGCTCTTCATCAGTCCAGCTCTCGATCTTCGTGCGCCTGCGGCATCGCTAACGGTGAGAATCGCGGCGAACGAATACGCGCCGGGAATGTCGCCGCAGTGAAACGGCGACATCGAAGCGATGAGCGGAGGCCCTCCGGAGCACCGCTGAATCTGAAGAGATGCGGCTTTCAGCGGATCTGCGAGGACGTTTTGCAGGCGCTGCCTGTCCCCGGCCGCGACTGTAGTCAAACGTCCGTTGACGATCTTCAGCGCATCTCCGGAGCGAAGCAGTTCCTCAGCTTGGGCGTTCATAAAGATCACCCGCGAATTGGAATCGAATCCGAAGACCCCATTTGTCATGGTATTGAGCGCCGATTGCAGGCCCCTCGATCGCGCCTGGTCTTTTTCCATGCGGAAGTGAAGCATGAGCGCGCGTTCCAGATGCGGGCGAAGGGTCTGCAGAATGACCGATGTGGCGTCACTGAACGGTGCGCGTCCGCGCGACCGATGAAGCGCCACGTTAACCCCAAATCCCGGCGCCGGAATCACCCTGATTCCGGCGGCATAGTGGACGTCATTGGGCTGGAGAAAATCGGTGTAGAACTCCGTGTGTTCCAACTCGGATTCTGAGATGACCTGCTCCGCAAACCAGGTGTCTCCAACCACTAACATCCTCTCGCAACGCTGCATGATCGGGTTGATTGCGGCATAGTAGCTCGCGAAAGCTTCCCACGAATCGGGTCCAAACTCGTGCAGTGCCAGTACCGCAGGGATTGCGTCGTAAGGAGAGGTCCCGAATAACAAACAGGAATCTGCTCCGGCCACGTCGGCAACTCCCTTTAGGACGCCTGGCCAGCCCGATCTATCGCTTGCGGCTGCGTAGATAGTGTCGATCAGCTGCAGAAGCGGCATCTGGCCGCCGAACACTTCCTCGGGATTGGTATACATATCCGTCGATCCTCGATGCTGGAGGCAGGTGTACCTCTGGTCGAGTAGCTGAATTTTGATTTTGGGGAGCGGGCCCGGGGGGATGTGTGGAGCATAGCAAACCGCAATGCAATTTTCCAGATGATATCTCCCATTTGGGAGATGCGGGTATCCGCGGCTGCGGGCTAGGTTCAGTACCATGCACCCTCTTGCCGTTGGGGACCAGGTTCCAATCCGAACCTGAAGGCTGGTGCATAGCTATGCGCGGAGGCTTACATGCGACTCATATTCCTAAGCTGCATATCGATTCGTCGTGTCTCGGCGCACTTTTTGCGCTTCCTGAGGGGACGGGTGACGCGCACTTATCCGATCCGCGCCGGCCACAGTCTCACCCCGAATGTCACATATGGGACAGATCAAGCGCTCGCTTGCCCCGTGACGAAATGTTTCAGGCGAGACAGCGAACCCGGCCTCCTGGTCATTCTTGTTTGCGCCGCATTGGCTCTCGTGCCGGTGACGCTTAACGGGCAAGGTCTCCCCACCTCCTCTTCGCTCAATTCCACGGGCACCGGTCCGTTCAACCTGACGTGCAGGGCGACGGGTCCCGTGATGAACGGTCCAGGCGGGTTATCAGGCAGTTTCGCCTTCACCGACGTCTCGGCTCAGGTGGTGCTGGGCACCGCCGCAGGGCAACCGCAGTCAGCATTCTCCAAAGGAAGTTTCGGCCCCGGCATCCAGATGAGCAATTACTTCACGGCGCGATACCCGATCGCGGGCGATTTCAATGGAGACGGGAAGAGCGATTTCCTGTGGATTGAGCACTCGGGTAACTGGGGCTCGGAGGTGTGGTTCTATCCCGGACTTGCCAATGGAACCTTCGGCGCCGGCATATCCTCCGCATACGATGCGAGCGCGGACCAGTACGTGGTCAATACGACCAGATACGTCGCTGCCGACGTGAATGGGGATGGCTTGCCGGACATCGTCGGGATCACGGACGTCAACATTCCGGGCCAGACCGGCAATATCATGTCGGTGATTGTCATGCTTAACGGCGGCGGCGGCGGGTTTACGCGGCTCGCACCGTTCTATCTTCCCGGGACGCACGCGTACTCGGGATCGGCAATTGCAGCCGACGTCGACGGCGATGGACACGCAGACATCGTATTCCTATCACCGGGTGCCGCGAAGACAGTCAGTATTCTGTGGGGTAATGGGGATGGCACCTTCACCGGACCGCAGGCGATCCAGTTTGATTTTCAACCCGGCACTGCCGCGCCTTCTGGCTTCTGGGATGACGGGCCGTCCCTGGTTGTCTCCGATCTGAATATGGACGGCATTCCCGACCTCGTGGCGGCGGGAACTTCCCAATTCGCCGTGGTATTCGGGCAGGGAAGCAGGACATTTCGTTCTCCGATCGATTACGCGGTGCCTGTACAGAGCAATGGCCCGTATACGCCTCCGAGTCCGATCTATGGATTCCGAATGGTAATGGCAGGCAAGTTGAATCCTGGCGCCGCGCCGGACCTTGCCTTCGTGACGACCGCGTCGGGCGTCAACTTCGCGATCCGGGTTTTTTACAACAATGGCACAGGGGGATTCACAACGAATTCGGCCGGGCTCGTAACCTCATTCTCACAAACAATGACGATCGGTCCGCCAGCCGCCTTCTACTTCGGAAACTTCCTCGGAGATGGCAGCGATTTTCTGTATCTGGACAACAATGGCGTCGCATCGATCACGTCTTTGAGCACGAGTCTTCCGTTCCCCATTACCTCCGCTACCCCATTGCGGTCCGATGTTATTCCAGTTTTCGCCGACTTTAATGGAGACGGATTTCTCGACTATGGGGGTAACTACGTGGACGCAAACTCGAACGAGTTCATTGGAATTCGTTTGAACCAGGCCTCTAATGTCTCGTCCGGCACGCTGACCGGGGTCCTTCTTCCCGTCTTTAGCTCACAATCTCATAACGTGAATTGTTCCTACTCCGGTGATCAGAACTATGCGTCGAGTACTTCCCAGACGCAAACGCTCACGACTTCCGGCAACACGGCAGATCCGGAGATTTCGCCGGCTTCCGGGACTTACGATTCCGTGCAGACCGTCACCCTCAGCGATGCCACCACGGGCGCCTCGATCTACTACACCCTGGACGGCTCCACCCCCACGGCCAGTTCGAATCTGTACCTGGTGCCGATTGTGGTGAACCAGTCGGAGACGGTCAACGCCGTCGCAATCGCCCCGGGCTTTTCACTCAGCAACGTGGTCAGCGCCACGTACGTCATAAATCTGCCTCAGGCGCCCGCGCCCACCATCTCATTGCCGGGCGGCACCTACACGACGGTGCAGACCGTCAGCCTGGCTTCGCCTACGGGCTCCAGCACCAGGGCGACCGGCTCGCCCAGCGCTGGCGCCGCCCAATCGCCGAGGATCTATTACACAACCGACGGGTCTACACCGACAACTTCATCGTTCTTGTACACCGCGCCCATTCCGCTGACTTCGTCGCTGACGCTAAAGACGATTACGGCAGGGCCAAACTACTCGAACAGTCCTGTGGTCAGCGCGACCTACACAGTGAAGCTGCCACCACCAACAATTCATACGGTTGCCGGAGGTAACAACGGTGTTGCGTCGCAGGGTTCGGCGGCCGCAGGCGACAATCTGTTCGGCGTTTGGAATGTTGCGGTAGACAGCAACAATATTCTGTACGTGATCGATCAACAGGCGGTAGACCGGGTGTCGCCGCAGGGGATTCTCACGTGGTTCGCGGGAAGCGAAACCGATCCTTTCACCGGGATCGGGGATGGCGGCCCGGCCACCAACCCTGTGCTTGAATACGCCACTTCGCTGGCTTTCGATGCCGCTGGAAACGCGTATATCACGGACGCTACGGAACAGCGCGTCCGATTGGTAAATTCCGGCAGCACGATCTCCACATTCGCAGGGAAAGGCAGCACGGGCTACTCAGGTGACGGCGGATTCGCGATTCTGGCCCAGATGAATCAGCCAACGGGCATTGCGTTCGATCTGAGCGGCAATGCATACATTGCCGACCTGATGAATTCGGCGATTCGGAAGGTAACCCCGGCGGGGATCATCTCGACCTTCGCAGGTGGCAAGCCCGGCGGGAGCATGTGTTCGGGGGATGGCGGCCCGGCAACCAGCATTCTTCTCGGGGAACCGTGGGGGGTTGCCGTAGATAGCGCCGGGAACGTCTACGTGGCCGAGCAGCAATGCAACCGGATCCGGAAGATCACGCCGGCGGGAATCATCTCAACCGTTGCCGGAAACGGGCAGGCTACGACCTCAAGCAATAACGGAGACGAGGGTCCGGCAACCAGCGCGACGTTGAATGGGCCCGCGGGCATAGCTATCGATTTCGCCGGGAATATGTACATTGCGGACACCTACGGGCAATCAATCCGCAAAGTCACGCCTGACGGGGTCATTCATACTCTGGCCGGCGGCGGCTATGGACACGCCGGATTCAGTGGCGATGGTGGACCGGCATCCGCGGCCGGGTTGTCATCGCCTCTCGCCGTGGCTGTAGAGAGCAATGGCGATATCTACATCGCAGACTGGCAAAACCAGCGCGTGCGCGAAGTGAGCTATAAAGGCCTGGGGCTCACGGCAGCTCCGGCGTTTTCTCCTCCCGCAGGAACGTATAGCGCCGCGCAGACGGTTTCAATATCCTGCGCCACCTCCGGCGCCACCATCTACTACACGACGGACGGGTCCTACCCGACTTTGAACTCGGCTGTTTATAGCGGCCCTGCTTCGGTGAGCGCGAACGAGACACTCACGGCCATTGCTACCGCGCCCGGATATTGGCAGTCAAACGCTTCGGCCGCGGCCTACGCAATCATTCCGCCTGCTCCCATCACCTGGGCTACGCCTGCGCCTATTTCATACGGGACGAAGCTGAGTACCGCACAACTGAATGCTTCCTCCAGCATTCCCGGGACGTTCGCCTACACCCCAGTATTGGGAACGGTACTGGGCGCCGGCACCCGAACGCTGACCGTCACCTTCACGCCGACGAACACGTCGCAATACTCACCTGCTACCGCTACGGTAAGCCTGGTGGTGAACCCAGCCAAGCTCGCGGTGACGGCCAAAGCCGCTTCAATGACCTATGGCGCGGCACTTCCGCAATTCACATATTCGCTCACCGGGTTTGTGAACAGCGATACGGCCGCGACCGCTGTCACCGGCGCGCCCGCTCTTACGACAACTGCCACATCCCAGTCCCCAACCGGCAATTACCCGATCACCGCTTCCGCCGGGACGTTGTCTGCGCCGAACTACAGCTTCAATTTCGTATCTTCAACCCTCACGGTGAAGCAGGCTCTGCTCACGGTAACGGCTGCGAATACGGGCATGGCGTACGGATCGGCTGTTCCACCGCTCACCTATGCGATGTCCGGCTTCCTAAACGGAGACACGCAGGCATCGGCGACGACAGGCTCGCCTGCCGTCACGACCACCGCCACATCCGCATCTCCGGTCGGATCGTACGCCATATCCATTGCTGCCGGGACACTGGCCGCAGCGAATTACTCGTTCACATTCAAGAATGCGACGCTGACGATCTCAAAAGCTACGCCAGCCGTGAGTTGGGCAACTCCCGCGGGCATCCCCTACGGTACAGCGCTGAGCGCGACGCAGTTGAACGCGGCGTCCCCGGTGGCAGGCACGTTCACCTACACGCCCGCCGCGGGCACGGTGCTGCCCGCCGGAGCGCACACGCTCTCGACTGCCTTCGCTCCCACGGATACGGCCGACTACGTCGCCGGCAAGGCCACGGTGACGCTCACCGTGAACCAGGCCGCCCAGACCATCAACTTCACGCCGATCACCAGCCCTGTCACTTATGGCGTAGCTCCGATCGCGCTGAGCGCCACTTCCAACTCGGGTCTCGCCGTCAGCTTCGGCGTGATTTCCGGTCCGGCCAAGGTGAGCGGAACCACGCTGACGATCACCGGCGCCGGCACTGTCGTGGTGGCCGCCGACCAGGCAGGCAACGCCAACTATCTGGCTGCGCCCGAAGTAAAGCAGACCATCCTCGTCAACCCTGCGACCCCAACGCTGACCTGGGCAACTCCAGCGGCCATCACTTACGGTACGGCGCTGAGCACGACGCAGTTAAACGCCAAGTCTTCGGTCGCCGGCACGTTCGCCTACACGCCTGCGGCAGGCACCGTCCTGGGCGCTGGATCGCAGACGTTGTCCGTGACGTTCACACCAACGGACACGGCGGATTACACCACCGCCACCAAGATCGTGACGCTGACGGTGAACAAGGCAACGCCGGCCATCACGTGGGGGACGCCGGCAGCCATTACGTACGGCACGACTCTGAGCGCGACTCAGTTAAATGCGACATCATCGGTGGCAGGCACGTTCACCTACACCCCGGCAGCCGGCAAGGTGCTTGCCGCCGGAACGCAGACGCTATCGACCACCTTTGCGCCCACTGACAGCACTGACTACACCACGGCCAGCAAGACAGTCACACTGACGGTGAAGCAGGCAACGCCCACCATAACCTGGGCTACTCCCGCCGCCATCCCCTACGGCACGGCCCTGAGCGCGACGCAGTTGAATGCGACAGCACCGGTGGCAGGCACGTTCACCTACACGCCGGCAGCGGGCACGGTGCTTGCCGCCGGGTCGCACGGGCTGTCAGTTACGTTCACTCCCACCGACGCGACCGATTACACCACCGCCACGAAGACCGTGACGCTCACAGTCACCAAAGCAACGCCGGCCATCAACTGGTCGGCGCCTGCGGCTATTACGTACGGCACAGCGCTGAGCGCGACGCAGTTGAACGCCGCGTCCCCGGTGGCAGGCACGTTCAGCTACACGCCGGCGGCGGGAACGGTGCTGGTCGCCGGAGCGCACACATTATCGACTGCCTTCGCTCCCACCGATACGGCCGACTACGTCGCCGGCAAGGCCACGGTCACGCTGACAGTGAATAAGGCTGGGCAGACCATCGCGTTCACGCCGATCACCAGCCCTGTCACATACGGCGTAGCTCCGATCGCGCTGAGCGCCACCTCCAACTCGGGTCTCGCCGTTACCTTCAGCGTAATTTCCGGCCCGGCCAAGGTGAGCGGAACCACGCTGACGATCACCGGCGCCGGCACTGTCGTGGTGGCCGCCGACCAGGCAGGCAACGCCAACTATCTGGCTGCGCCCGAGGTTAAGCAGACCGTCATCGTCAACCAGACGACGCCAGTGATCACCTGGGCAGCGCCTGCGGCGATCACATACGGCACCCCGCTGAGCGCAACGCAATTGAACGCCAAGGCCTCGGTGGCGGGCACGTTTGCCTACACTCCCGCGGCAGGCGCGGTGCTGGGCGCTGGATCGCATACGCTGTCCGTGACGTTCACACCAACGGACACGGCGGATTACACCACCGCCACCAAGACAGTGACGCTGGCGGTGAACAAGGCAACGCCGGCCATCACGTGGGGG
>Ga0207661_10003022_pt1 | contig 11638 bp, 8 predicted proteins | sample KBSC713LmetaG_FD_184337 | JGI IMG/M metagenome (GOLD analysis project Ga0207661, IMG submission 184337) | Corn rhizosphere microbial communities from Kellogg Biological Station, Michigan, USA - KBS C7.1-3L metaG (SPAdes) (version 2) | ecosystem: Host-associated > Plants > Roots > Rhizosphere ... | reverse complement strand
GAAATATAAGGACGACCCGAAAATGTTCCCGATGGCCGATATACCGGTGGCGGTATTGCTGGAGGGGAAGTTCCAGTCGCTGTTTGCCAACCGGGTGGCGACCGATGTGGCGGATAGTCTTTCGGCCGTATATCATGAGCCTTTTCTCGCGGAGGCGGAGAAGCCGTCGCGGGTGATCGTGGTCTCGGATGGGGACATCTTTATGAACGAGGTGTCGCAACGCGGGCCGCTGCCGCTGGGGTACAGCCAGGGTAATGATTACACGTTCGCCAACCGGGATTTTATCGAGAACTGTGTTGAATATATGGTGAATCCTTCGCGGATCCTCGAGACGAGGGCGAAGGACTTTACGTTGCGGATGCTGGATCCAACGAAGGTGGAGGCCGGCCGTACGACGTGGCAGATGATCAATATCGGGTTGCCGATCCTGCTGGTGGTGCTGGGAGGGTATGTGTATCAGCAGGTGAGAAGGCGGCGGTTCGCATGGTAAGTGAGGATGATGCCGGCGGGGAAGGTTGTGAGCGGTGCGGCGGCGGTTCGCATGGCAGGTGGGGAGGGCAATAAGGGTTTCTGCTCAAAAATTTCAAATTAGTTTCAGCGCGAGAGGTTATTGTGTAATTTGGGGTATGGGGAAAGTGCTGCTGGTTTTTATTCTTTCCGTTTATTGTTGTTCCCGCGCGGTCGCTCAACCCTGGCCCGACCTGACGACCTATTCGGTGGAGCAGTCGGGAACCGTGACATTCGATTGCACGGGCTGCGGGGGGGACATGGCTGCGATGTCGCATACCGAAGTGCCGCCGTGGATCATTGGCGGGAGTAACCATTACCACTCTTATTTCATGACCACGGGCCGGGATGGCGGGGTCTTTTCGATCCAGGCCGATCTTCTCCACAACAATTCTATTCCTGTTTTTGGCGGTCACGGGCCATTCTGGACGACCTTTTCCGGATTGAAGTCGGAGGGTGGCTGTCCTTCCGCCGGCTACGCACCCTGGAGAAGGGATTATTACGGTATTTATAGCGCGCAGTATTATTCCGATCCGACGTTCGGGCCGATATCGATGGGATATATCCATGCGGAGAACAAGGATGTATGTGCGGATGCGCCGTGTCACAACGATTTCAACACGGCGGAAAGCGATGCGAGCATCTGCAATATGGCTGGGGCGGATAACTGGCCGGGATACAATGCGATGGTGTGTGCGTCATGGGTGGCCAACAATGCATCCACGAACTGGGGTCAGAAATATTTCAGTAACGACCTGGGGCCGATAACCTGGCCTTCCATCGGATACCTGAACGCTGACGGAACGAAGGCAAGCTGCGGGGTGGGGATACCTTCCTCTATCCAATACGATGGGTATGTGTATGTATTTTATGTGGATCACGGCGGTTATGGTTTTGACGGGCCGCCGGGCCGCCAGGGCGGCATCAAGGTGGTTCGCGCGCAGTTGGAGAATGCCGTCGACCCGCGGGCCTATAAGGCGTATTATCTCGATCCGTCGGGGAACGATACCTGGAACCCTTCGTTGCCGGATGGGTTCAGTGCGGGGCGGCTCATAGATTTCCTGAAGACACCGGGTCCGCTGGCGTCCGATATTATGGGCGAAACGCCCATGGCGTCCCAGCCGTTGCGCTTTTCCGTGGCGCGGGTGCGCAATACGAATTATTTTATCGGGGTCGAATCCTATATCGACGTCACGGATGGCAGGAAATACAAGAACGCCTTGCGATTCTCCTCCGACCTGATCCATTGGACGGCGCGTCAGCTGGTTATCAGTACGGCGAAAGATTTTTTCTCCAATCGTTATAATTACCCGGTGTTCCTGAGTGCGGACGGGTGGTCGAATAACGTGGTGGACCTGGACAATATTTACGTGTTGGGTACTTCACCCGGTTACCGGGTCGGGTCCACGGTATACCGGCTACATGTGTATCCCAATCCGCTGGCGGCGCCGAATGCGGCGCCCTGCGGTGTGGCGGGGTGCAACGGGGGGACATCCGGCGGATTGGCCAGCGGTCAGGGAACGCAGCTGACCGGAACGATCCTTTATCCCAACCCTACCAGCAACGGGTGTACGATCCAGATCGGTCATCCTGCGGCGGGAACGGTCGATGTTGCCGTCTTCGACGCCACGGGCCGCCAGCTGAAGAAGGTGGAGTGGATGGATATGCCGGCCGGGACCGTTTCACAGTTCGTCGATCTGTCCGATATGCGGACGGGCATCTATTTTATCCGGCTCGACTCGCAGGGATGGACGAAATCATTCAAGGTGGTGAGGCAGTAGCGGCGGGGGAAAGTGCGCCGGCGGACCGGTGGATCGGCGACCGGTGGGTCGGTGGTTTGCGGGGTTGGTGGGTCGGTGGTTCGGTGGTTCGCGGGGTGGAGTTGCGCGTGAAAGTGTAAATTTGTGATATGAGCCCATCGAATATCACCTATCTCACATTCGGTATTCTGCTTTTCCTGGCTATTCTTTTCGATCTTGGGCTGTTGAGCAAGAAAGGCGCTGAAGTTACGATCCGGAAGGCGTTGCTACAGACCTTGTTCTGGGTGGGTCTGGCGATGGCTTTTTTCGTCTTTCTCTGGTATGAGGACGGCCACAAGCTGGCGCTGGAGTATTTCAGCGCCTACCTGATGGAATGGAGCCTCAGCATCGACAATATCTTCGTTTTCATCCTCCTCTTTTCATTTTTCCGGATAAAGCCGCAATTTTATGCGCGGGTGCTCCTGATCGGCATCCTGCTGGCCATCCTGCTGCGTATCATCTTCATTGCGGTGGGTATTGCGCTGGTGGCGCGTTTTCACTGGCTGTTGTATGTCTTTGGCGCGATACTGATCTATACGGGGATCACGATGTTCTTTTCGGGCAAGGACGAGGGGATGGATGTGGAGGGCAACCGCATGTATAAATTCATGCGAAGGCTGTTGCCGCTGACGAGCAGCGACGGGGGAGGCAGGATGCGGGTGATCATTGGCGGCAAGCGGAAGTTCACCACCCTTTTCGTAGTGGTGGTGCTGTTGGCGACGACGGACATCGTGTTTGCGGTCGACTCGATACCCGCGGTGTTCGGGATCACACAAAATACGCTGGTGATCTATACTTCGAATATTTTTGCGGTGTTGGGGCTGCGGTCGCTGTTCTTCCTGTTGCATGGGGCGGTTGGGAAGTTCGCATACCTGCAGCAGGGGATTGCGGTGGTTCTGGCGTTCATCGGGATCAAGATGCTGGTGGAGTATTTCGCTGTGGAGATACCGGTGTTTATTTCGCTGTTGGTGATACTGGGGTGTATTGCGGGGGGGATAGGGTATTCGTTGTGGGCCGGGCGCCGACGGGCCGACGGAAAGGGCACCGGTGGGGGCGGGAATGAGAAAAATGGAATATAGCATACGATATGTGGCTGAGGTTACCTGCGGGCGGTGGGCGCAGTTCCATGCCGACGACAGGGTCTCGCAGCTACTGGTCGACAGCCGGCGATTGATCTTCCCGGCGTCGTCGGTGTTCTTTGCATTGAAGGGGCGGCGTGATGGGGGGAGGTATGTCGGGGAGCTGTACAAGAGGGGGGTGAGGAATTTTGTGGTGGAGGCAGACTGGCGTCCCGAAGGGGAGATGAGCGAGGCCAATATTATTGTTGTCGGCGATGCGCTGCTGGCCCTGCAGAAGACGGTCGCCGTTCACCGGAGCCAATATGCGATGCCGGTCATCGGGATCACGGGCAGCAACGGGAAGACGATCGTGAAGGAATGGCTCAATGCCCTGCTGGAGGAAGACTATCGGATCGTGCGCAGTCCCAAGAGCTATAACTCGCAAACGGGAGTGGCGCTGAGTGTGGCGCAGATGAGCGGTTCGGAGCAGATGGGGATCTTCGAGGCGGGCATATCGCGGCGCGGCGAGATGAGCAGGCTGGAGCCAATGATCCGTCCGACCATCGGGGTGTTCACGAATATCGGGGAGGCGCATAGCGAGGGGTTCGACAGCCTGGCGGAGAAGGCGGCGGAGAAATTCAAATTATTTACGGGCGCGGACGTGCTGGTGTATTGCAGGGATCAGGAGGAGACGCAAAGGGCGGTGGATGGATGGATGAACGATGGCGGGTTGGAGGCCCGCGCGGGTCCGCGTTTGTGGGCATGGGGGCGTGGAGAAGGGAATGCGGTGCGGACAGAACTCGTAGAGAGGGGCGAGGGATGGACGAAGGTGCGGATCGGCAGCGGAGCTATGGAGTTCACGGTCGAATTGCCGTTCGGCGATCATGCTTCGGTGGAGAATGGGTTGCATTGCGTAGCGGTGCTATTGTGGCTGAAGGTGCCGGTGGAAAAGATCGTCTCGCGCATGCGGTTGCTTGCGCCGATCGCGATGCGGCTGGAATTGAAAAACGGCATCAATCATTGTTCGGTCATCAATGACAGTTATAGCGCGGACCTAAGCTCGCTGGCGATCGCGCTGGATTTCCTTTCGCAGCAACAGCAGCATGCGCGGCGCACGGTCATCCTTTCCGACTTTCTCGAGACCGGCCGGGAGGAGGGCGAGCTGTATGCGGTAATTGCCCGGGCACTGGAGCAGAAGAGGGTGGACCGGTTGATCGGCATCGGTACGCATATCGGCGCGCAGGCGGAGGTTTTCCGGGGTGGGGCGCGGGGCGGGGGCGACGGGGGGGACGGCGGCCGGGATGGAGGCGACAGGCCAGGCAGGGGCGGCCGGGATGGAGGCGGATTTTCGGGGGAGAGCCATTTCTATCCGACGGTAGAGGCTTTTCGGGAAGATCTGCCGCGGCTGCATTTCCGTGACGAGACCATCCTCATCAAAGGGGCGCGTGTTTTCGAATTCGAGACGATCGACCGGCTGCTGACCGAACAGATCCACCAGACGGTGCTGGAGGTCGACCTGGGAGCGATGGCGGCTAACCTGCGTGCTTACCGGCAGCTGCTGGAGCCTTCGACGCGCGTCATGGCGATGGTGAAAGCGTATGGATACGGCAGCGGCAGCTGGGAAATAGCCAACCTGTTACAGTTTCACGGTGTCGACTACCTGGGAGTTGCCTATGCCGATGAAGGCGTGGTTTTGCGGAAGGCAGGTATCCGGGTGCCGACGATGATCATGAATACGGAGACGGGCTCGTTCGACCCGCTGGTAGAATATAACCTCGAACCTGTGGTCTACTCGCTTGCGATGTTGCGGCATTTCGATCGCTGGTTGAAGAGGGAGGGTATCCCGGTATTCCCGGTTCACCTCGAGCTGGAGACGGGTATGAACCGGCTGGGAGTGGCGCCGGAGGAAATGGACGCAGTACTGGAAGCGTTGAGGAGCTCGTCATACAAAGTCGTCAGCGTCTTCAGTCATTTTGCCGCCAGTGAAGACCCGCAGCAGGATGAATTCACCCGCCGCCAGGGGAAGCTGTATTGCGAGATGGCGGATCGCATCGAAGAGGCGTTGGGTTATTCCTTTCTGCGACATATGGACAACTCTGCAGGCATCGTGCGGCAACCGGGGTTGCGGATGGATATGGTCAGGCTGGGCATCGGTCTTTACGGCATCGATCCTGCGGGCTCGGGTAGATTGGAATTGCGAGAGGTGTCCACGCTAAAGACTACCATCGCGCAGACGAAGCATCTTCATGCGGGTGATACGGTCGGTTATAATCGGATGGGTCAGGCATCCGAGGGCACGGTAATCGCAACTGTGCGCATCGGCTATGCCGATGGCTATGCGCGGGCATTGGGCAATGGAGCCGGGAAGATGTGGGTGCGCGGCCATTTGGCGCCGACGATCGGGACGATCAGTATGGATATGACGATGATCGATGTTACGGGAATTCCGGGAGTGCGTGAAGGCGATGAGGTAGTGGTGTTCGGCAAAGAATTATCGGTCAGCCAGTTAGCCAAGTGGGCCGGAACGATTCCATACGAGATACTGACGGGTATATCGGCGCGTGTGAAAAGGGTTTACTATGAGGACTGAGAGAGAAAATTGGGGTGGATTAACTATATTTGACCTCCAATGAAAGCAAGGAATATCTTTCTACTCGTTTTGCTGATCATCATAGCCGATCAAGCTCTTAAGATTTGGGTCAAGACACATATGCCATTGAGTCATCCTCCGGAACCTTATATGGAAAAGGTATCGCCGTATGATAATGGGATCCGGCTGCTGGGTGACAAAGCGCAGATCTATTTCGTCGAGAATGAGGGGATGGCGTGGGGATGGAAGTTCGGCGGGTCGTGGGGGAAGATGGCGTTGACATTGTTCCGGCTCGTGGCGGTGGTATTCGGTATCTATTATATCCAGATGATCATAAAGAAGAAGTATCATCGCGGGTTCATCATCTGCGCGGGGTTGATCTTTGTCGGCGCGCTCGGCAACCTGCTGGACAGCATGTTCTATGGTCTGATCTTCGAGCGCAGCACTTATGAGCATGTGGCGAGGATCTTTCCGCCGCATGGGTATACGACGTTCCTGCATGGGCGTGTCGTGGACATGTTGTACTTCCCGATCATAAGGACCCATTATCCGACCTGGTTTCCTTTTGTGGGCGGCGAGGAGTTCGAATTTTTCAGTCCTGTCTTCAACCTGGCGGATGCCTCGATCTCGGTGGGTGTCATTGCCATCCTAATTTTTCAAAAACGCTTTTTTCACAAGCGGCCGGGCATCGAGAGCCATCCCATAGAGGGGTCGGCCAAGGTGGATGCTGTGCGGGTTTAGGGAACTTTTACCAATTTCTTACTGACAAGCTGATCGTTGTACTGGATCTGCAGCGCGTAAGTGGCGGCGGGCAGACCGGAGAGGCCGTACATCGTAACGGTATTGAAGCCCTGTGTCACCGGCGCCAGCTCGCGGCGGATCAACCGTCCGTACAGGTCGAAGAGACTTATGACCGCCGTCCCGTCGACGGATGCCGTCATGTCGACGCTGATGTGATCGGCAAAGGGATTGATGACCGACCGGATCTGGAAGCTGATGTTCGAATTACTCAGGAGGACGAGGCTGCTATAGCGGTGGAGCGATGTTGCTATGAGAGCGATGCGATAATAGGTTTGGATGGCGACGGGTTTGGGATCGGTAAACTGGTAAGCGGCGCCGTTGCCCATTCCTGCCGTGGCGGGGACGGTGGCGATGGAAGTAAAGTCGGTCCCGTCGTCGCTGCGTTCGATGCTATACGACAGGCCATCTATCTCGTTGGAAGACACCCACTGCAGGTTGCCGAGGCCGCCGGCGCCCGTTTGACCGCGGAAAGACACCAGGGTCGTCGGAAGGGCGATCATGCAGTTGACGCCTACGACCGTTTTCGGTTGGGTCGTGGTGAAGCTGCAAGTCGATGAAGACAGATTGGCTACCGTACTGGCGATCGTCAACCTGTAGATAATGGACGTATTCGTGGGCTGGATGCGGTAATAACGGATAACCGTATCCACGTAGAGACCGAGTGATGGGTTGTATATGGGGATCATGGTGCCTGTGGCCGCGTTGCCGAGCGTATCGTTGCCCGGAGTGGTCCAGGTCAAGCCGCCGTCCGTGCTTTGTTGAAGCTCGAACTGCGTATAGTTATTGACGAAAGACGAGACGGCGAAACGGACCGTATCGTCGGCGCCCTGGCAAAGGGTATCGGGCTTGTCGGGGGTCAGCAATATATTCGGCGGACAGGTGGCCAGGGTGATATCGTCGAGCGCCCAGTCGTTGCCGCCTCCTCCGGGCGCATTGGTCCGGACGGAAATGGTGATCGAAGTTTCGGAGGGGCCGGTGAGGAAGATGAAACCGCGTTGCTGCCAGCCAACGGTATCCATTTGTCCGGTCGTGATCCGGTCGAGCCCATCCACTGCCAGGGCGAGGTTGGGCAATACGCCGGGTTTATATTCAGCGACGCCATTGGAGTCGATACCGCAATTGGGGCATACGTTCTTGACCCACACCGAGAACTGATAGTAGGTGTTGGGACAGAGGCCGGAGATCACCTGGTGATATGCTTCGCTGGTAGCCAGATCGGAGTTTACCAGCAGCATGTATCCGGCGTTGGTATTGGAGTCCGGGGGCGGATTGCCAGCGGCGGTAGTCGTGCCTGTGTGGTCGCCGCCAATGAACCAGAAACCGCCGAATTCGCGGTTGACGCAGGCCGTGGGTCCCGTTACGACGCCACCGCAGGCCGGCTGACGGTTGGCATTGGGGAACGTCGAGCTGGTCGGGCTGGTATTATTGACGATGGCGTAGTAGCCGTCGTTGATGGTCGTAGCGGTATTGGAATTAGGTAAGTAGGTATAGCCAGGGATCATGAAGGTCGGGGGCGTAGAGCGATTGCGACCGATGCCGCTGCCGAAGGTACCTCCGAACTCCGCGGCGAAATTGGTGCTGGAGCCATTCGCGCAAAGCGAGGTGGGTTTCGAGATCAGGATCTGGTATCTCGTCGCCTGGAGAAGCGTATCGGTAATCGCGGTAGAGTTGGTCCGAAAGGCGATGACGCCGCCGCCAAGGGTGATGGTATCGCCGTAGCTACCGGTGACGACTACGCGGAATGCGGTCAAAATAATGGAGCCTGAAGAGAACAACGGGGTGGTCGTGCCGCCCGTTATGGTGCCGGCGCCGGTGGTGTTGGCCAGGCTAAAGGGCTGGATGCCGGCGGGAGCGGTGGCGCCTGCTCCCATATTGATCTTGACCTGGTATGGACCTGCGCCGGCGAGGGTGTTATAGGCGCCCTGGTCGGCATCGGAGGCCTGGGTATAGGCGCGGGAAACGACGCCTTCGTTGGTGATCAGGTTGAGTGTGCTGCCGGCAAGGATGCTGGTATTGGAGGGGATACTGTCGTAATACCTTACCTTGTACATTTTGCCTTTGTTGAAGGCTGTATTTCCGGTGCCGATGTAGCTCTTATTCACATAGAAATTGAGGCGGATCTCGAGGGTATCGCCGGGTTGTACCGGACCGCCGACCGTTCCCTTGGAAATGTTGGCATAGCTGTTACCGAACTTGATCATAGCGGTAGCCTGTGCGAAGGAGAAGTTGCGGAAGCAAAGGATCAGTATGAGTACGCTGCCTATCCTGCGAAAGACGGGAGTCAAGGGTACAATGGTTTTTATAGGCACGACGCTTTTCAAGGGTGACGGATTTAAAAAATAAGGGTCGCAGAACATATAAATGTACTACTTATTTATATGTATGTCAATCGTAGATTTGCTGCCCCGGGATTGGAAATCTACTATTCCCGATCTTCACAATTATATCTAATTTGTTATGCGGCGGCACTGCGTCGCAAGATCCAAACCCATGAAAAACAGTCATTTCCTATGTTGCCTGTTTGCCAGCCTGTGCTTATCCCTGAATGGTTCCGCCCAAATGGCTGTCACCTACTTCGGGCAGAGTTTTATTATCGATACTTTGTATCCGGCCAGCGGGACGACGGGGATGTCTTCGCCGTGGGAGATCGTATATGGGCCCGACGATTCGTTGTGGGTCACGGCTTCGCATGACTATAAGGTTTATAAGATCAACCCTTTCGATAAGGGCAGCAGGTTGTTATTGAACCTCAACAGCAGCAAGGACTTCACATCGGCTACCGCCAATCCCTGGCCGCAGGGAGGGCTCATGGGTCTGGCGATCCACCCGGATTTTTATAGCGGCAAGCCCTGGGTCTATATAGCCTTTGTCTATCACCTGATCGGATGTTCGACGTGTTCGGGCAGCACCAGCGGAGCGCGTTGCGAGTATAACACCAAGATCGCCCGCTATCAATACGACTTCACGAATGGCACGCTGACCTATATGGACGACGTGATCTCGGGTCTGGATGGGAGCAATGACCATAATTCGGGCCGGATACGGATCAGTCCGTTGCCGGAGAGCGACGGCAAATACCATCTTTATTATTCGATCGGGGATATGGGCGCGGGTCAGCTCGCTAATATCTGTCGCGCGGAGTTTGCACAGGACACGACCGTTATAGAGGGGAAGACGCTGCGACTGAATACGGAGCCGGACCTCACGCAGCCTTCGGGTTATGAATGGATACCTGCAGACAACCCTTTCCCTTCTTCGCCGGGGGCTTCGACCCGGAGTGCAATTTATACGTTCGGGCACCGCAATCCGCAGGGATTGGCATTCGGCACGGTGGATGGCGGGGCTTCGTATTTGCTGTACAGCTGCGAGCATGGCGATCGTAGCGACGACGAGATCAATATCCTTACCGCCGGGACGAACTATGGCTGGCCGAAGATCTCCGGGTTGTGCGACGACAACTATACCTCGACGTTTGGCGACTCGTTGTACCTGGCGGGGAAGGCGGTGGTCAGCGAATCGGGGTTTTGTGATACCACGAAGACGGTGGTGGCGGAGCCTATTTTTTCCTATTACAACTGGACGCGTGGGCAGAATAAGAATATCGCCACGAATTTTCCCAGCGCGAATATGAACTGGCCGACGGTGGCGCCGTCGTCGCTTGCTTTTTACGGGACCGGCGCGATACCGGGATGGGATCATTCGCTCCTGATCACCTCGTTGAAGAATGGGCTTTGGCGGTTGAAGCTGAAAAGCGATGGGCTGAGTGTGGACAGCACGACCAATCCCTATGATACGCTGCATTATCTCGCCGGTTACCGGTTGCGTAATGTGACCTTGTCGCCCACGGGGGATACCTTGTTCCTTGCGGTGGACAATTCCTGTTGTACGCTGGGGCCGACGGGGACGATCGGCACCTCGGTGGCTTCGCCTGCCAAGGGTTTTATTTTGCGGATGACGTATGTCGTGACGTTGTCGGTCGGGGATACGGTGCCGAGGGCCAAGGGGCGTACGTCGCGTGCCGATGGCGCGGGGGCTGGCGCGATACGGGTGTATCCGAACCCGGCGCATGGGGTGTTGAATGTTTCGATGCCTTCGGGTGCGGCCCGGAGGCCGTGGGTCGCGCAGTTGTTCTCTATGACAGGGCAGATGGCGGGTGCGAGGGAGAGTTACGATGATGCGTTTTCGATGGATATTTCGGGTGTGGGACCGGGGGTGTATGTTTTACGGTTGTATGATGGGGCGGGGAATGGCATGCTGACGTACAAGGTATTGGTAGAGTAGGGTGGGGCGGGGCGGGAAGTCGGGTTGCAGAGATGAGATTTTCTCGGTAAATTTGCGTCCATGCAATCCGTACAAGAAAACATGGGCGCGCACGTTGAAGAGCTGCCGTCCACCCACCTCAAATGCCCGGTATGCGGCGCGGCAATGTATCCCACCGACCGGAACAATTTCGAAATCACTTATCGTTGTTCGTCTTCCGAAGCCCGTTTCTGGGATTATGATCGCGGGACTGAAGCGCAAAAGATCGCGAAGGATCATTGGGACCGGTCGCTGCGCGAGGTGTTCCTGAATAGGGGATGAGGTCGCGCGACGGTGAGACTGGGCGCGAATAAAATAGGCCCGCCAGAGGCGGGCCGTGGTTTTTCCAACTTTGGGTTTTTTTGCTGCTTGATGTGTCAGTTGATATCCCAAAATAGTTTGGTGGTGACTTTGTCGCTGCCGATAGCGGAGGCGGCCTGGGTGTAGTTGGCGCCATTCACCGTCTGCTCGCTCTGCGGATAATACAGCCGGTTCGGGAAACCCGATATCGCACCGACCGGCGCCGGCAAAACGGGGTAATCCAGTCTTCGGATATCGATCCACTCGTGATCGGGATGATTATA